>Ga0187844_10001180_pt1 | contig 20122 bp, 15 predicted proteins | sample SpaLakP09_SKY_50_FD_134517 | JGI IMG/M metagenome (GOLD analysis project Ga0187844, IMG submission 134517) | Oligotrophic lake water microbial communities from Sparkling Lake, Wisconsin, USA - SP09_SKY_50 | ecosystem: Environmental > Aquatic > Freshwater > Lake | place: USA: Sparkling Lake...
GGGTACGTTGATCCAGCAGTTCACGGTAGTTGCGGAAAAGCTGGGTACGCGCACGCACCTGTGCGGCAACTCGCCCGGCTTCGGCGCCGGACTTGAGCGCTTCGGCCTCCGCGATCAGGCCCTGGTTCTTGTTGTAGAACGGCAGCGGGACGCCGACGGAGAAGACAAACGCGGTGTCCGTGGACTCCTGCAGCCGCCGCACACCCGCGCCGAATTCGATACCGGGACGGCGATTGGCCAAGGCCAGCGTGATCTCCGAATCCCGAAGGCGCGCTTCGGTCAGATAGCGATTCAGGTCCGGCGTGCGGTCAAGGGCCGCCAGAAGCGCGGGGTACTCCGCTACGGGAGGAAGGGAGTACAGGTCCGCTACAACCTCGGTGAAATCAGGCTCGACCGCTCCCCAGGACGCGGCAAGCTCGTACCGGGCGGCCACAAGCTCGTGCTCAGCATGCGCGTCCGCGATGCGGGCGCGTTCGAGTGCGACGGCGGATCGGTCCTGCTCGGCTTCAGGCGACTTCGCAGCCTCGACGCGCCGCTTCACCGCGTCGGCCGTCTTCTCTGCGAATTCGACACCCAGGTGCGTGAGGCGGTGTTCTTCCTGCTGGCTGACCAGCGACACGAAGCGGCGAGCCGTTTCCGCCACGATGTCCAAGCGGGCGATGTGGCCTTCGGCCTCCAGACCTTCACGGCCGATCTGGGCGCTGGCGATACGCTTGCTGCGCAAGCCACCGAGCTCGATCAGTTGGCTCAGGCCGATGGTCAGTTCGGCAGCGTCAAATCCCTTGGTGTCTCCGGTACCGAGTACGTTTTCCAGGTCGGCCGTGAGTACGGGATTCGGCTTGAGGCCAGCCTGCGTGATACGACCGTCCTGTGCCTTGAGCACGTACTGGTAGGCGGACAGGTCGGGGTTGGATTGGAGCGTCCGAGCAAGCGCTTCGCGCAGACTCAGTGGGGCATCAGCTGCGGTCGCAAACGTGGGCGCGCCAAATACCAGCGATGCCGCGAGCGCAATGCGCCCGATGGCGGTGAATCGAAACATGGGGGTGACTCCCTTACAGCGTGAACGGACACCCTGAGATCAGGGCGCGGGCGAGTTCAGGCGAGGGAGTACGTGGGCGGACCGCGCAACGGCGGTACGAAGTAAGCGGGTCGAGTTTCGCGTGCAGCCGGCGGTCCGCGTGAGGTACGAACCGTCATCCAGCCGGACGTCAGCGGGGTCGGCGAAAGATCTGCGGCTGGTAGAACCGGATCGTCCGAGGCATCGAGGAAGAACTGCGCGCTGGCGACGACCGCTGGCGCCTTCAGCTCGACGTTGTCTTTGTGATCCTGCTTATGAACTTCGCCGAAGAGCAGGCCGCTGTCGGCGACATGCGCCTGCTCGTGATCGTGGGGAGTCCCCTCGATTCCCGCGCACGCATGGACATGCAATCCCAGCAGCCTCGTCAGAACGAGACCCAGGCAGAGCAGCCATATGGCGGGGAGGCGCAGCATTCCTAAGAGCTTAGCACCGAAACACCAGCTGCCAAGACGAAGCAGTGCGCGCGGAAAACAAGCGATTGTCGGGTCATGAGGTTTTCGTTGCCGCCCAGGTCGGCGACAACGGCCGTATCCAAGCGCTGCCGATTACCTGCACGGTGATCAGCGCGAGTTGCACGGTCATCAGCATGATCGGAGGCACCCAGCCCACGCCGGGAGGCACGCACAGGACCACTGCGGTCGTCACTTCGGCGTAACTGATATGGCGTTTGGCAGCCCGGTGATGCATCAGGTGCAGGGCCTGCACCGCCAACAGCGCCCAATAGCTGGACTCAGGCGTGAGCATGGAGAGGTTCGGGCTTCAGGCTGACGAGTTCGCGCCGAGCGTGGCGGATCACCTGGACCGCGCTCGTAAGACTCAGCGCTCCCATCACACAGGCCACGATCAGGTCCGGCCAGGCGGCGCCCGTGCCTAAGACACCGATGGCGGCCAACAGAATGGCGAGATTGCCGATGGCGTCGTTCCGACTGCAGAGCCAGACCGAACGCATGTTGGCGTCGCCATCGCGGTACGCGAAGAGCAGAGCGGCAACCGAGAGGTTGGCGACCAGGGCGAGAGCACCGACTGCGCCCATCGTCGCTGCTTCTGGCAGAACGCCGTTGAAGCCGTTCCAAGCGGCCTGCCCGAGGACGTACGCACCGTAGGCGGCCATCGACAGACCCTTGAGCAGTGCGGTACGAGCCCGCGCCGCCAGCCCCATCGACAGGACGAAAAGCGACAAGCCGTAGTTGGCGGCGTCCCCGAAGAAATCGACGGCGTCGGCCAGCAGCGAAGCCGATCCTGCGGTCAGGCCCGATCCGAACTCGACCCAGAACATGGCCAGGTTGATGGCGAGCGCGATCCACAAGGCGCGGCGATAACGAGGCGGTATCGCGGGGCTCGCAGGGGTTGGCATTCCGCAGCATTGCGCTGACACGTTCGGCTTCCTCGGTAAGGTGGCCGCCAGTAGACACCCTGTAGTAGCTTCAGGGTCAAGCTCCCTGCGACGTACCCCTATGCCGAAGACCTACCGCATTGGCGATCTGGCGACCCTGTTGTCCGTAGGAGTCGAGACGATCCGTTACTACGAGCGGGAAGGTCTGCTTCCCAAACCAGCTCGCAGCGAAGGGAACTATCGCCTCTACACGGTGGGCCAGCGAGAACAACTCGAATTCATCCTCCACTGCCGCGCGCTCGACATGACGCATGAGGAAATTCGGCATCTGCTCCGCCTCCGGGACGAACCCGAACAGGGCTGCGACGAGGTCAATGCAGTTCTCGACGCGCATATCGGACACGTCGCGGAGCGGCTGACGGCATTGCGCAGCTTGCAGGCAGAACTCAAGGCGTTGCGAGCGCGTTGCGAAGCCCCAATGGCGGCGAAAGATTGTGGAATCCTTCATGGGTTGGCGACGCCTCTAAAGGCGAAGAAGCGCTCCGTGCGTGCGGGCGTCCATGCGCCGCATCGGGGGCATTGATCACAGAATCAAAAGTATGACTGCGCGAATTTGCGAGCCTGATCCCGGGCAACGGCCGATCTGATTCCAGTTCGACAAGTTCTTTGTCGCGAGCGACGATTTTTCCTTACGCTATCCGGCCCCATTGCTAGTTGTTGGCTTCCCCCTTGCTCCGATTCCGATCTGCGCGTGCTGTTCTGATGCTGGCCTGGATCGGCTGGCTGGCGCAGTTGTGCCTGCCGATGGCGCATGCAGCGGTCATGGCAGACGGCGGGGGCCGTGCAGGCGTCTGGTGTGGAAAGGGTTCACCAGTTCTTCGGGCCAAGCTTGCCGAGCTGCCGGCCGACATTCGCGAGATTCTGAAAGGCAGCCTTGGGCACGACGAGCACGCGAGTGACGCCTGCGCGGAACTCTGCGGCACGCCGCAAGGCCAGGGTGCGCCTTTGCCCTCATCGTCTGTTGCAGCGCATGCTGCGATCGCCGATGTGCCGATCGACGCGGGTTTGGGCAACGCGGTGCTGGCGCCCCGACTCAACCGTCCTCCCGTACGCGGACCTCCCAGCTGATCTGACTTCGAAATTTCTGTGCGGTCTCGCCGCACGGTCTGCGCTTCGCGCTTGGCACGCTCTATCGCGTGCATTCGATCAGGTCGCTCTTACATGCTTTCCTCCTCTCGTTACGCGGGCGTTTCCCTGCTGTGGGCATGCGCTCTTTCGGTCACCGCGGCTGACGCGCCGGCCCCTGACAAAATCCCGTCCGCCGCCGCAGAAGAACCGGCGGTCACCCTGTCCACGATCGTTGTCGAGGGCCGCGCCGAATCGGCACTCACCGCGCCTAGCCGGGATGACGCCCGACGGGACATGGATCGAACCGCCGGCGGCGTCGACCTGATCACCTCGGACGAATGGAAAGGGACGGAAGCCCGCACCTTGAAGGACGTGCTGGATTTCACGCCTGGCGTCACCGCGCAGCCCAAGTGGGGCGAGGACAGCCGCCTGTCGATACGCGGGTCGGGCCTGTCCCGCAATTTCCACCTACGCGGGGTGCAATTGCTGGTCGACGGCATTCCGATGAACGCCTCCGATGGCAGTGCGGACTTCCAGGAGATCGACCCTACGGCGTTCGACTACACCGAGGTTTACAAGGGCGCCAACGCGCTGCGATACGGCGCCAGCTCGCTGGGCGGCGCGATCAATTTCGTCTCTCCGACGGGCCGAACCTCAGAACGCGCCAGTTTGCGGCTCGACGGCGGTAGCTTCGACATGAGGAGGGCGCAAGGGTCGGCCGGAGGAAAGGCCGGCGCGCTAGATGGCTTCATCACGGCTTCGCGACTCGAGCAGGACGGCTATCGGGATCACAGCCGAGGCGAATCCACCCGCGCGTCCGCCAATGTCGGCTGGCGCCTGCGTCCGAACCTGGAGACGCGTCTGTATCTTTTCGGCGCCGATCTCGACCAGCGCATCCCGGGCGCGGTGACGCGCGAAGCGGCGCTGAGCGAACCTCGCGATGCCGCAGCCGGAAATTTGAATCTGGACTACCAGCGGAATATGCAGTCGTGGCGCGTGGCCAACCGCACGGCGCTGGAGTTCGAAGCCGCGACAGCCGAGTTCGGCGTTTTTGCGGTGGAAAAGCAGCTGATCCATCCGATCTTCCAATACCTGGATTATCAGTACAACGACCGCGGCGCCTTCACGCGCGTCTTGTTGCGGCAGCCGCTGGGAGGCCACGAAAACCGTCTCACGCTGGGGGCCACGATGTTCGGCGGGCGCATCGACAACCGGCAGTTCCAGAACCTGCCGGACGCACGACGCGGAGACCTGCTCTCGGCGTCAGTAGATCGCTCTCGCAATCTCGCCCTCTATGCGGAAAACGTCTTCCGGCTCCGGCCCACCCTCGACCTCATCGCGGGTGTTCAGTACCTGGATGCACGGCGCGAGCGCACCGATCATCTCGATAACGAGATCGATACGTCCGGTAGCGTCGATTACGACTTCGTTAGCCCCAAGCTAGGCGTGATGTGGCACTTGTCCGCCACGACCCAGCTCTTCGGCAATCTGTCGCGCAGCGGCGAGGCTCCGAGCTTCGGCGAGCTCAACTTCACCAACGCGGCGCTTGCCGACACGCGAGCCCAACGTGCGACCACGCTGGAGGTAGGCGGTCGCGGTCATGATGAGAACCTGCGCTGGGAACTGTCCCTCTATCGCGCCGAACTGCGCAACGAGTTTCAGTTCGACGATCTGGGCGGTGGCAACTTCCAGGTCACCAATGCGGACGACACGGTGCACCAGGGGCTGGAAGCGGGACTCGACTGGACCCTGGCCCAGGGCGCGATAGTGGCTGCAGACCAGACCCGGCTTCAGATCGCGTACACGTTCAACGATTTCTTCTTCGACGGTGACGAACGCTGGAGCAACAACGAATTGCCGGGTGCGCCGCGGCATTACGTGCGTGCCGCGTTGTCGTATCGCCACCCGACGGGCTTCTATGTCGCACCCAACCTGGAGTGGGTGCCCAAGGCTTATGACGTCGACAACGCGAACTCACGCAAGACCGATCGCTACGCGCTGGTGGGCTTGCGGGCCGGGTACGACCCCGGCCAGCGCTGGTTGCTCTATCTGGACGCACGGAACGTCTTCGATGAGAAGTACATTGCGAGTGCCAGCGCGGCCGCGGTCGCCACAGATGCATCGGCGCTATACGAGCCGGGGACGGGCTTTGCGGTATTCGGCGGGGTAAGCCTGAAATGGTGAATGATGAAACCGCAGATTCCTCCAGCATCCGTGGTTGCACCGGCGGCAGTGCTCTTCGGAACTTAGGCGCCAAGTCAGACAGATATGCCGCACGCTCAATAAGGCTCATCGCAAAGCGGACGTTCGCGACTGACTCCTAATGGCACCGTCTCGACGGTGGCGATGCAGCCCTAAGCGGAAGTCTAATTGCCAACGGTTGCAGCCGGAAAGCGGTCAATCGGTCTCGATTAGCCCAAAGCGGACGTTTAAGACCTAATTGGCTAGTAGCGCTCGCAGATTTCGTCTGACATTTTCTTCGACGGTCTGGATCGGTGTTTCCCGAAGCTGGGCCAAGGCGTTCACGGCGTCGCCGACATCGGCGGGCTCGGTGGGTTTTCCTCTCGTGCTCGTGAACGGTCCGTCGGTCTCGGTGAGGAGCCTGTCGATAGGGAGTTCCGGAATAACCTTGCACGCACTTTCGGATTGGGTCATCTGCGCATTGATCGAAAAGTAGCATCCCAGACTTGCCGCGCGCCGAGCTTCAGACCGGGTGCCGGTGAACCAGTGCAACACCACTTTGCCCCGATCTGCCGGGAGGCATTCCTCAATCAGATCGAGCACGGCTGACACGCTTCTCACACTGTGGACGGTAAGAATTTTCCCGCCGGCCGAAGAACAACACTCCAAAACTCTCCGGAAGACCATCTTTTGCAGGTGCAGCGACTTGTAGAAACGAGGTCCGGCATCTAGGCCCACTTCTCCGACGAACCGTGCCTCGCCGAGATAGGTTTCCCACAGCGCCAATTCGCCGGGGCGCTCGGCCACCAGCTGCGGGTGGATTCCCAATGCGGCCCTGACATACCGAGTGTCGCTTGTTAAATCCCGGTTCCGCGGCCATGCCATCGGCGTGGTCGTCACCGCCAAGGTGTATATGCGCGCCTGTTCTGCACGCTGCACGGCTGCCTCGAAATCGGGGTAGAGGTCGAGGTGGCAGTGGAAATCTACGCCATTCGACCGCCTCTCGTTATTCATCTAGGACTGGTCCGGACTCCAGCCAGCAGGGTTTCGACCTCTGCGAGTCCGCGCCGGTAGACGTCGGCCAGAGCGGCCTGTCTCGTAGAGGATTCATCGAAAAGTGGACCTGGCTTGTGGATGAGCACGTTAGCCAAGGCTGGGCGTGCCCGAAGACGCCGTGCAGCCAGCTGGAAGGACCGAACCTGCACGCCCTCCGCCGCGTTGGTGTTGAGCGCGCGTGCCCCGAGATTGTCGACCGTGTATGTCGTGGGATCCGTTTTTGGGCTCAACCCTGCCACCAATGCAGCGCGCCGGATCAGGCACGGCAGGCAGTACCCGCAGTGCTGGCTGGCGAATCCTTGCCATCGAGCCTTCGACGGGGACGCGCAAGAGAGAGAGTGCGCTGCAACCGATTCGAGCAGTCGTCGATTGCGGCAGTTGCGGACCATCTCGCCTTTCGTCTTGCTCCAATACGGATTCTCAACGCGGCCAGCGATGCCGAGGATGCCAAGCAGATCATTCCATCTAGCAATGTAGAACGGATGTGTCGTCCTGGTGCTCAGAGCGCCAAGGCGAAGCTTGTCCAATGGCACGTTGACGGCGATTAGTCCGTTCTCCGGCACCTTCAATGTGAACGCGCGTGCTAGGCCTGATCCCGCAAACACACCCGCCGCGAAAAAGAGGAATGACCTGCCGCGCGTAGTGTCTTCTCCAGTAGAGCCCCGAACGAGGTCTCTCGGAAAATCCATCCACAACCTCAGCCGCTCGAACGAATTTCGTCGGTAGTGCGCCTTCAGAGCATCGAATAAGTCCGATTGGGACTTGCTCACGGCCCCTTCGCCGGCGTGGCTGATGAGTAGCGGTGTCTTTCCGTCGACGAGCGAATCGATCGCGCCGATTAGGCTGTCCAACCCACCGGAGAAGAGCGCCACGTCGTCGTACGGAGGAACGATCAGCTGTTCTCCATCCGTAGGGATGATGGTCGTGAAGCGGGTGGGCCGAGCGCGGAACGCTATCTCCCAACGGTCGCCCGTTAGGAAGTCCAGCATCGTGCTGAGGGTCGACGTCGCTGAACTCCAACGCGCCACGTCCGACACTGGCACCGACAATCGAATCTCCCGTGTCCAGCCGTCTTGCGATTCGCTCCCCCGGGAGATTCGCGTGTCCGCCGCGTGGACGTGAGCCGCGAGGATGAGGACATCCAAGCCGATCTCGCTCGGCCGAATGCCCAAAGCGGCGAGGTCTGCGATCGCACGGCCGATCCCGTGATCCAGCGCTCGTTCGCCGGCGACAAGATCGAGCCTGGTTGCAACTTCACCAGCCCGCATCGATACGGGTGACCTATCGCCCGGGCCGAGTCGGCCGATGATCAGATGGCGTCTCATGTTTCCTCCGCGGCCGCTTCGGCGAGGGATCGCAAGACGTTGAACGCTTGTTCGTAGACCCCGTCAACGAAGCCGAGCACCTGGTCGGGACGGAGCGCATTACTGACCGCGCCCGCCGCAGCCAGAGCATCGGACACCGCCCTTTGGATGAAGTCACGAAGCTGAGCTTGGATGTCGCCAACTGCCCCGACTGTTGCCGGCAGGACGATGACTTTGTTGCCGATGTCGTTGCAGATTCTGGCTTCGATCGCGTTGGTCGCGTAGAGCTCGAAGACGGTGGTGATCTGTTCAGGCTTCAACGCGTTGAGGTCGGTCACGCCCGCTTCTGCCAGCTGGGTGATGGTCTCGACGAACGCCTCGCGCGCGATCCCCTGGTCGATCGATCCGCCAGCGGGACAGATGAAATCGACTAGGCCCGTAAATACTTCCTCAATCGAGCGGCCGACTAGCGCTCCCAGGTTGAGCGACCGTAAGGCCTCTGCGGCTCCGACACTGTTGACGTTGGAGAGGAACGTGACGAGGCGGGAGACGGCACCTCTGGACGCTCCCATCCTCTGCGCTGCGGTCCGAGCGCCACCCGCCGAGGACCGGACGTAGCTGGACAGCGCTCGGCCCAGGCTTCTTCGATCGCCACCCGAGCTCACGAACCGTGAGAAGTTGTTTCGAGCATTGGTGAACCGGTCGGAAGCGCCAGCCGGCGGAATTGGTGGAGGAGCCGGAGGCGGCGGTGGCGTCTGCGGCGGTGGCGCTGCAGGATTCGCCAGCGGCGCCGCCGCAGGCGAATCGCCACTGCCAAGCCAGCTCGGGACAAGGGGCGTGCGCGTTCCCTGGCCCCCGAAAGCGCTAGACGTGCCCATTAGCTCGCCCTCTTGGTCTGCAGAACCCCAGTCGCCGCGACCTTGAGAAGCGCGCCACCCTCTGTCGTCCAGTGTTTCAGGAGTTCGTCAAAGCGCTTGGTGAGGCCAGGATCTTTGATCACGCCTTCCCAGCCCTTGCACACCCAGGGGCCGCAGCGGTCGGATGGTAACGTCTCAAGAAAGCCCAGAAGGCTGGACTGTAGGCCGGGATGTGCTCTGACCAAGACCACCATGCCCGCCGCACCAGGAGGCTCAATATCGAACTTGTCGCTTCCTATGATCCTGCCGCGGACTGCTTCGAAGACCTGCGAGGCTTCTGCCGCTGCTAGGCGCTTCAGGTCGCCCTCAAGGGCTTGCACGGAAAGCTTGTTTCCGAAGAGTTGATCCGAAATCGCCGCCAGGTGACCTAGCACGGAGGCTGCACCGAAATAGTCCTTGCGATCTTTCGCCACAAATAGGTAAGGACGGAGGTCGGTGGTGCCGATCGCCGGAAGCACGCTCGCCCAGGCCTTCGCAGGCGGCGAAGAGAGCCATTCGGCGAGTTGGGCGCTGTCGGTGCTTCGGGCGAGCTCCAATGAGGGTCCGGTTTTTGGCTGGTCGGCGAGTTTTTTTCTGGCCCGTTGGTCGGCGACTTCCGGTCTCAGCGGTTCGCGGCCCTCTACGCATGCCGTCTCCAAGGCCTGAAGATCGGGACATACGCCGTTGGGTGCGATCGCGGCGGCGCTTGCGATCTGCTCGAAGAGTCGCGGGAGGAACCGCTCGGCAAGCATCAATTTCGCCAGCATCGGCCGTTTCACGTCGTCGCCGAAGCCGCGCGCCTCGGCTGTCTGGTGGCGGAGTACCAACGAGTTGAGAAATCGCTTGATCTGACGTGGATTTCCCTTGGTCCCAGAGGCAAGGATGGGTCCGATCTGATCGCTTAGGGTCAATGCGTGCGATACGCGACCAACCTTGTCTCCCAACGCCTTCCTGACCGCTTCAGCATCAAGGGATCCCGATGCCCAGGGTTTCGCGAGGCGACTCCTGGCCTCGGCGATCAAAGTAGTGAATGCAGGGTCGTCGTCCCCGAGCTCCGCTCCGATCAACAGCAATGTGACGTAGATCCTCGTCTCGGTCTCGCCGAGCGCTGGGATTCGGAAGGGGACTTGGATCAGCTTCTCGAGATAGCTGCGCGCGTATGGCTGGAACCCGGTTGAGTCGGGAAAATCCGGGAAGTGTTTTCGGACCGCGTACTCGATCATCGCTTCGTCGGCGGCGACCACGAACGCGGTGCGCGGCGTAAACACAAACAGTCTGACCGCCTCCAGTGTCTCGATCGCGGTGTCGGGAAGGCAGCGATCCAGGTCGTCGATCAGCACGATCAGCTGATCAACGTCCGCTAGTTTCAGCAGATCGTCGAAGGCCTCGCGGAATTCCTTGATCTCCTCGGGGACATTGGTCGAATCCCCCTCGGCCTTGAGCAAACCCTTCGCGCCATCGACCAGCGATTCAAGGTTCTCCTTCGTTGCAAGTGCGCCAGGGTCGGCGACAATCCGCTGAAGCCCCCCGATGATGGCAGTGACCTGCTCTGGGGTAGGTATGCCGGTGAACGCGGTGAATGCGAGACCGCCAGCTTTCTTCGCCGCCTTCAGCCAGTCGATCTTGCGGAAGACCTTCTTGACCGCTTCGGTCGCTCGGGTGAGCTGAGGACGCTTCTCGATGAGACCCGTGACGATCCCCTCGATCAAGGCGATCTTCGCATCTTCGAAGCCTTGGAACCTCCACCCGTTGAACTTTAGGCAGAGCACCTTGGGTTCTCCTGCGAAGCCCACCTCGATCATCTCAAGGACGCTCGACTTGCCCGCTCCCCAGTCACCGTGGACGCCGACTGTCACCGGCCGATCCGGCCGGTCTCGAAGCAGCTTGATGATGGTCTTCGCGATCGGCTCGTTGTTGAGCAGATCGACCTTGGTTTCATTGTCGGTCAGGATCATTGAGATGCTCCCCAGCATCACGTTTAAGGCCGGGTCTCCGTGCCCACGCTTGCTGATTCTATGCCGCGCAGCTTTTAGCGGCCTGAGTATTGAAAATCATTCAGGCTATGGCTCGGCGCTCCGCAAATCCTCGTGCACAACGCCGTCGGTGGCGTGACGGCCAGCGACACGGTCGAGGGCGTCTTCGGAAATTTCCTCGACATCGAGCGCGCCTGGCTCGAAGCGAACTTCCGTGTCAACACTGTAGCGCTGCTGCATCTGGCGCAAGCCTTGGCGCCGGCGATGATCGAAGCAGGGAAAGGCGCCATCCTGGTGACCGGAAACACCTCGGCCCAGTGCGGCAAGCCGACGTTTGCAAGCTTCGCACCGACCAAGGCCGCGCAGCGCATCCTGTCGGAATCGATGGCGGGGTACCTGGGCCTAAAAAGAGTGCATGTCGCGTACGTGGTGATCGATGCGGTGATCGATGTGCCGTGGACGCGCAAGATGGCGCCCAAGCAGCCGAACGAGTTCTTCATCTAGCCGAAAGCGATTGCAGACGAGCTGTGGCACGTGGCCCACTAGGATCGGTCGGCCTGGGCGTTCAACGTGGAGATCCGCCCGTTCGGTGAGAGCTAGTAACGCCAGTGGTGCGGAGTAGCCTGAAAGTCAATCAAGCGTAGTACTTGAAGTTGTGCCGCCAAGCGGACGGAGGAAGTTCAGGATTGGCGAGGAGCACCTCGCCCAGACGATCCGAGTACTTCACAGTGATCGGCTGAGACTCTCCGAGGCGGCAAGCGTTGTAATTCAGCTTCGTCAGGCCGTAGATGTCCTTGGCAACCTGCACAAGATCAGCGTCTCCGTGCTGCACTGTGATCGAGAGCGGCACGGGAATCTCCCACCCGTCGTAGGTTCCGATGCGTGGCTTGAAGCCAGTCGTGAACAAGAACCCATGGCGCTTTGTTCTCTGCCAGAAGATGCCCCGCAGAACAGGGTGCATACCTCGGCGAGCGACGTTTGGATGATCGTCATAACGAAAGAGACGGGGGCCCGACCGATCTTGGCGCACTCGAATCGCCACCAGATTAACGTCGTCGGGACATGCGCGACGGAATGCTTCGTACTCTTCGGGATTGATGCCGGATCGTGCGTGAAGAAAGACTTCTCGCAGAGGCCGGCCATCCTGCTTTCGATAGGTATCAAGAGTGCCTCTCAATAACTTTTCCGCGTCCTTGCCTGGCAGATGGAACTCCTTGGTCTCCTCCGAATACCAGGGTCCAAACTCTCCTACGAAGACGATGCCGTCGCCGCTGTCGAGAAACATCTGAGCGGCGCAGCAGGCCGTGCGCCGTTTGTCAGCTTTTCTGTAGGCCAGCCCAACGTAGCAGACCCCGTCACGCGCCCAAGGCGTCTTCCATGGTTTGGCGCCGAGCTTGTAGTAGACCGCCGTGCCGAAATTCCAAAGCCTGTCAGATAATGGGTTGGTTCCCTTCTCGCCATTCCTGACTTTTTCGGTGATGTCCAGCGTCGACTCTCGGATGATCTGCACGGGCAGTTCCGAAGGCATCATTCTGGCCTTCAGCTGCCGCCGAAAATCCGGCGAAAGGCCGTACTGCTCGAGATTCTGCGCGCCGAGATCGGACTGTTCGTCGTCGAACATGCGTGTCTGTCCGGTAGCGCGATCCTTCAAGGCACTCTTCAAGAACGATTTCTGCTCTGCAGATTTCTGCTCGTCGCTCCGCTCTTCGGCATCGACAGTCGATTGAGGCTTACAGTTGTCGTGTACGGTGTCCGGCACGATGCAGATCACGAGTCCAGGCTTTGAGTCGAGCCTCGAAATCTGCGCGACCGGCTGCAAGAAGAGATTGGCGACCGAGTATGCGCGCTCATAGCGATCGGACTTGCGCGCGGCGATGTCGAGAGCATCGGAGTCGATGGAATAGCTCTTGACCGGATCCGGCCACGGCGAACCGAACGCAACATCGAATCCCGGATACGGCGGCCAAGGCCGCTGTCGAGCGACTTCTACGCATGCCGCTGGCCCGTTGAGCGCGCGGGCCCACTGGTGCCAGAGATCAACACCACGGGGTGTCCCGATGACTACGTGATCAGCCACACGCGCGCGACGCTCGCTTGGACCAAACAGCGCTAATCCGTCGCGCGGATCTTCCGCAGTCTGTCCACCTCCGAAGCTCAAGAGAGGCTCATCAAAATAGAAGAAGTGATCAGCCATCGGCGGCATCCGGCGCGAGTACGACGAGGTCGTCGTCATCGCCTTCTTCTTCGTCTCCTGCTCTCATCTCAGCCATCTCTTCTTGAAAATCACCGATGTGATCGAGCACCTTGTAATCGATCGCGATCGGACATTTCCATTGCAGGGGCGTGGTGCTGACGCGAAGCGCGTGCTGCTGGGTTCCCACGACGATCTCAGTCCCATCGTTTCGCAGCGCCTGCATTACGCCAAGCACCCTGGCAAGCCACTCCTTATTCCACCAGCCTTTGGTGACGGCCTTTCGGCGCCGCACAATGTCCTTCTCCTCGAACGGCGTTCCGGCCATGTCAGTCACCCGCACATAAACGCGGAGTGTGATCCACCATTGCGCCGACTCGTCGCGGCCTATTCCGAACGTCGGCGACAGCTGATAGCGGAATTTCGACGCTCTCTCTCCCCTTCCGTACTGGCGCTCGCCATTCAGGGTGACGCGGGTTTCTCTGCCATCAACGTGCGTGAACCTCTGATTGCCGTGCTTCTCTTCCGAGTAGTAGAACAGCTCACGGCGGTCGCACCATTTCAAGCCGGCGCCGACGCACGCAATGTGTAGGCAACGACGGATGAGATCTTTGACGACGTTCAAGGTGTTGTCGCCCTTGCGGGAAAGTCGTTGTTCCCACGCGTACTCCGTGAACGTACTTTCTCCTGGAGATCTCTCGAGAAAAGGAATACGTCCAGGCGGAGGGCGATCAAACGACAGCAACTGAAGCGGTGTGGAGACGACGAATGGCCACTTATCTCTGAGGCTCATAATCTCCGCATCGGTCAGCGGCCTCGAAAGATCTGTGAGCATCAGCGAGCGAGGAACACTCGCGCTGAACACATTTGCGAAGATACTTTCCGGCTCAGGCTTGGTGACGGGCTCTGGCATGTAAGCGCGTAGAGCAACTGCTCGGCCTCGCGCGGGGTCGTCGCTTAAGGGCACCCCGGATGATTTCAGGTACTCCAAGACCTGGGCCAGACCTACGGCCCAGCCGCGATCGAACCGTGCGGGGACCGTTTGCGCAAGTCGTCCACGCGAGAATTCAACTTGTAGATCGCTTGTCCAGCACGGCATCACGAAGTCTTCACGCGAACCTGCTGCTCCGCAGCGATCCATGAACCCACGGTCTGCGACCGCTGCTGGCGAGAGAACGGGGAGGTACTTGACGCCTCGTGATTGAATGAGCTGCCGAACCGATGAATCAGCATCTTCCCCAGCAAGCGGGGCTGTTCCAAAACACCACGTCTGATATCCCTCTAACGACAAGCGTCGTGACAACCAAGTTGCGAGCGCGTGGTCGGACTCGATGTGATCGATGATCAGAGTATCGAATGACTCCGCGATCGAAAGACCGCCACGCTGAGAGAAGTAAGGCGGGCAAAATATCGCAGGATGTTTCGCCACGAGGTGGCGGAGCGGCCCCACTAGGAGCACACGAATGCGTTCGATGTCGAAAATGTCGAGCTGCCATCCATAGCGCTGCTTGATCGAAGCCCGTGCTTCGTCCTTCTCGTCTCCAGACAGGGTAGCCGTGCAGACAAAGACTACTTTCGCTGGATTGAGGCCAACTTCGGAGATTCGCGCGCAATCGCCGTTGAGCTTGCGACGCCAATCCATGCGGACCGTGTACGCGAAAACCGTCAGGCCGGGCGCGCCGGCGTGTTGGTGAATCGCGTCCCGACCCCCATCACCGCTCCCGCCGATTGGTTCGATGTCGGGATACCCATTCCCCGCCATGAGATCGGAAGAAAGTCGCTCGAACTGCCGATAGTCGGTCAGATGTTCGAGGCAGTAGAGGATGCGATCGGCGGACATAACCTCAGTGTTGGGCCGCGGCGAAGTTTCGATTCATAGTGTCGAACAGTATCGAAGATTGTTCGGACGCTCGTTCATTGCATGTTCAAGAGCTGCACTCGGCGCCGCGCGGAGGCCTGCGAACAACGCTTCGCGGTAGCGAATGGCTTCGGTAAAAGGCCCAGGCTGTTAGAACTGGGCCTCCGATTTCGGACTACCAGTTCCAATCAAGCTTGGCCGAGTCGATGTGGCACCCCGGGGCTGAAATGCCTTGGCGGGTAACCCGCTCAATGGTGAGGGTCGCTTCGATTTCGACCTTGTGTCCCGAGTAGGGGCGCTCATCGTCCAGCTCGAGCGAAACATGGCCCTCAATTGCGATTGCCTCGACCTGACCAGGCGGCGGAAGGGACGACAGGTCGATGTCGTCAATCGGCAAATACACCTCGTCGAGCCCGTAGCCGTTGATCAACGCCAGCTGACCCGCGGTCTCCTCATGATTAACCACGTAGTTGTCGACGAAGCTACGCACCGCCCCGTCCAGATCCCCGGGCGAGGCGTGTAGCACCGCCCTAGGAAGCAATTCTCGGAACGTTTCGATCACCTCGCCGGGCAAAAACGGAGGCGGATTCAGGCTGAGTTGCTTTGCACGGTCGAACGCCGCCTCAGAGTCGACGAATAAGTGCGCCGCCGCATCGAGCGTTGGCGACTCTTCGGGCGACGACTGATATGCGGCAAGCGATCCATAGCCTAGCGACGCGGCAAGGATCTGCTGCGCGTAGCCTAGTCGGAGGGAAAAGCCGCGTGCTGCACACCGAGCCCTCAAGCCGTAGGCCAAACGGGAAATATCCACAGACATGGGACGACTCCTGGTTCATGTGCGAATCAGCGAGCGATTACGTGATCCGCACCCAGCGCGTCCGCGTGGAAAGGGTGGGGTCCACACCATCAAGTGACACTGTCCGATTTGAGCCGCTCGCAGCTCTGGCTGACGCCTTGGCGACCGTTATACCGGACCGAGCCGGTCCACGAAAGTGGAACGCTGAGTGACCAACCAGCGGCCAAGTAATGCGAGGCACTATGGGACTCGGAGTCGGTGCGACGGGGGCTCTTGAAGCCGCTCGAGGCAGGACGCGCAGCTCGATGACAGTGTTAAGCAGGACTTAGAAGCGCCTACAGGGGGTCTTCGATTGGGCTTGCCGTTCGTGCCCCAGGGGGATCCAGCTCTTCAAGTGAGCGTGATTCTGGTTTTCTCAGCAAAAACAAGAAACTCCAGCGCGTAAATCCCGCAAATTCCAACTTCGCTCGCCCGACGTTAGGAAAATTCCAACGTATTTTCCAAAAAGGGGCTCAAAAGCAGCCAAATGGGCACCAACTTATTTTCCGAACCCACACTCGTTGAGTGCAGTGCTTCAGGAATGGGGTTTGAGTGCGGGCGCGGACATCTTGTCGAATGTCGCGCCGGCGGGGATGAGCAACCAGATTATGGGCAGGAGCGCACAGGCGATGAAAGCGCCTCCGAGTCCGAAATGCGACTGTGCAAATCCACCGGTCGCGCCGCCGGCGAATGCGCCTAGGAATTGCGACGTGGAATACATGCCCAGCGCCGCGCCGCGGCGTGACGCCGGGGCGCGACGCGAGATCATGGAGGGCAGCGCGCCTTCCAGGTAGTTGAACGCGATGAAGAACAGCAACAGCGCCAGCAGCAGGACCGGCATTTGCGCATAGCCGAATGCGGCGATGCCCATCGACACGCCGAGCAGCGCGATCGCCCCGCGGAAGATCAGGCCGCCGTGGCCGCCCTTTTCCGCGATCCGGATGAGCGGAAACACCGGCACGATCGAGATCAGCAGGATCGGCAGGTACACCTTCCAGTGTTGCTCGCTGGGCAGGCCCAGCGTGTCGTGGATCGCGATGGGCGCGGTCACGAACAGGCCCGTCATCAGCGCGTGCAGCAGGAAGATGCCGGCGTTCAGGCGCAGCAGCACCGGGTTGTGCAGTACCTCGCGGAACCCGCCGACGGTCCCGGACGGCAGTGCCGGCGTGGGGACGCCGAATGCGACGACCGGCAGTGTCAGCAGCGCCAGGCCCGCGGTCATGAAGAAGATGCCGTGCACGCCGATCCAGCTCGCCACGATCGGACCGGTGACGATGGCCAGGATGAACGCCAGGCCCATGCCGGCGCCGAGGATCGCCATCGCGGTGGTGCGCACCTGGTCGCGCGTGACGTCGGCCAGCAGCGCGGCGACCGCGGAGGAGACGGCGCCGGCGCCCTGCAACAGGCGACCGATCGTCAGCATCTCGATGCTCTGCGCCATCCCCGCCACGACGCTGCCGATCGCGAACACGGCCATCCCGATGAAGATCACCGGCTTGCGCCCGATGCGGTCGGACATCAGGCCCAGCGGGACCTGCAGCAGCGCCTGCGCCAGGCCGTAGGAGCCGATGGCCAGTCCGATGGCGATGGGCGTGGCCCCGCCCGGCAATTCGCGTGCGTACAGCGCAAAGACGGGCAGGACCATGAACATGCCGACCATGCGCAGGGCATAGACCAGCCCCAGGCCGATGACGGCGCGCCATTCAAGAGCGTTCATGCCAATGCGAAAGTCGGAGTCGGGAATGCAGGAAGCAAAGTTGGGGCCGTGTTGACCGCGGCCCTGCGCACGGAAGGAAGCGGGCGGGGGCGAGGCGGTTGGAAGCGCGGCGAACCGGCCCCATATAGTAGCGGCTTCCCTCGCGGCACCCGGAAGCACTTTCCGAATCCCGCTCTCCGAATACCGGCTTCCCATGGATTCCATCCGCATCCGCGGCGCACGTACGCACAATCTCAAGAACGTTTCGCTGGACCTGCCGCGCGACAAGCTGGTCGTCGTGACGGGCCTGTCCGGGTCGGGCAAGTCTTCGCTGGCCTTCGACACCCTTTACGCGGAGGGCCAGCGCCGGTACGTCGAATCGCTGTCCGCCTACGCGCGGCAGTTCCTCGGCCAGATGGAGAAGCCGGACGTCGACTCCATCGAGGGCCTGTCGCCCGCGATCTCGATCGAGCAGAAGTCCACCTCGCACAACCCGCGCTCGACCGTGGGCACCGTCACCGAGATCTACGACTACCTGCGCCTGCTGTTCGCGCGCGTCGGAACGGCGCGTTGCCCGGATCACGGCGTGACGCTGGAAGCGCAGTCGGTAGGCCAGATGGTCGACCAGGTGCTCGCGCAGCCGGAGAACTCGGCCTGGATGCTGCTGGCGCCAGTGGTGCGCGGGCGCAAGGGCGAGCACGCCGAGTGGTTCGAGCAGATGCGCGCGCAGGGTTTCGTGCGCGCGCGGGTGGACGGGCGCGTTTACGAACTCGAGGAAGTGCCCGCGCTGAACCGCAAGCTGAAGCACGACGTCGACGTGGTCGTGGATCGGTTCAAGGTGCGCGCGGACATCCAGCAGCGCCTGGCCGAGTCGTTCGAGACGGCGCTGAAGCTGTCCGGCGGACTGGCCGTCGTGGTTCCGCATGTGAGTGCCGCGGCCGCGCCGGCGGGAAAATCAAAACCGGTCGCGACGACCGACGGCGAGACGCCGCCGGCCAGGAGCACGGACCTTCTGTTCTCCAACCGCATGAGCTGCCCGCACTGCGGCTACTCGCTGGAAGAACTTGAGCCGCGACTGTTCTCGTTCAACGCGCCGCACGGCGCCTGCCAGAAGTGCGACGGTCTGGGGACGATGCAGGTGTTCGACGCGGATCGCGTCGTGGCGCATCCGGAACTGTCGCTGGCCTCGGGGGCGATCCGCTCCTGGGACAAGAAGAACCCGTACTACTGGCACTTCATCAAGTCGCTGGCCAGGCATTACAAGTTCGATCCCGAGAAGCCCTGGGACAAGCTCACCGCCAAGACGCAGGCGCTGATCCTGAACGGCAGCGGCGAAGAGAAGCTCACGTTCGAATACCCGGACGAACGCGGCAAGGCGGTGACCCGCGTGCATCGCTTCGAGGGAATTCTGCCGAACCTCGAGCGCCGATACCGCGAGACCGATTCCATGGCGGTACGCGAGGAACTCTCGCGCTACCTCTCGAACCAGGCCTGCCCCGAGTGCAGCGGCCAGCGCCTGAACCGCGCTGCGCGCAACGTCTTCGTCGCCGATCGCAGCCTGCCCTCGTTGACCGCGTTGTCGGTGAAGGATGCTGACGCCTTGTTCGCCGCGATGAAGCTGCCGGGCCACAAGGGCGAGATCGCGGAAAAGATCCTGAAGGAAATTTCCGCGCGACTGGGGTTCCTCAACAACGTCGGGCTCGATTACCTGACCCTGGCCCGCAGCGCGGAAACGCTCTCGGGCGGCGAGGCGCAGCGCATCCGGCTGGCTTCGCAGATCGGCGCCGGCCTGGTCGGCGTGATGTACGTGCTGGACGAGCCTTCGATCGGCCTGCACCAGCGCGACAACGAGCGGCTGCTGGCGACGCTGTTCCGGCTGCGCGATCTCGGCAACTCGGTGATCGTCGTCGAGCACGACGAGGAAGCGATCCGCCGCGCCGACCATGTCATCGATATCGGGCCGGGCGCGGGCGTGCACGGCGGACGAGTCGTCGCGCAGGGCAGCGTGGCCGACCTCATGAAAGCGCCGGAGTCGGTCACCGGCCGTTACCTGTCGGGCGCCGAGCGCATCCCGATCCCGCTGGAGCGTACGCAGCGCAAGCCGGGCAAGCACGTGACGATCCACGGCGCGCGGGGCAACAACCTGCAGAACGTCACGGTCGAGATCCCGATGGGCCTGATGACCTGCGTGACCGGCGTCTCCGGTTCGGGAAAGTCCACGCTGATCAACGACACGCTGTACGGCTTCGCCGCGCGCGAGCTCAACGGTGCGGGCACGCGCCACGCCGAGTGCGACCGCATCGAGGGCCTGCGCGACAACCTCGACAAGGTCATCGACATCGACCAGTCGCCGATCGGCCGCACGCCGCGCAGCAATCCGGCCACGTACACCGGGCTCTTCACGCCCATCCGCGAACTGTTCGCGCAGGTGCCGGAGTCGCGCGTGCGCGGCTACGAGGCCGGGCGCTTCAGCTTCAACGTGGCCGGTGGCCGCTGCGAGGCCTGCCAGGGCGATGGCGTCCTGAAGGTGGAGATGCACTTCCTGCCGGATGTGTACGTGCCCTGCGACGTCTGCCACGGCAAGCGCTACAAC
>Ga0187844_10001183_pt1 | contig 20092 bp, 16 predicted proteins | sample SpaLakP09_SKY_50_FD_134517 | JGI IMG/M metagenome (GOLD analysis project Ga0187844, IMG submission 134517) | Oligotrophic lake water microbial communities from Sparkling Lake, Wisconsin, USA - SP09_SKY_50 | ecosystem: Environmental > Aquatic > Freshwater > Lake | place: USA: Sparkling Lake...
ATATAAATATATATTATAATAATTAAAAATATATATATATTTATTAAACTATGGAAGATATATCATGGAAATTAATAGATATTTATTTTAAAGACAATCCTAACAACTTAGTTCAACATCATTTAGAGTCATATAATCATTTTTTTCAATACGGTATTAAAAATATAATTCGAGAGAATAATCCAATAAGATTTATAGAGCGCGAGAGTTCAACATCCACATCCACATCAGCATCCGATAGCGAAAATAGAAACGAAATTTTATTATATTTAGGTGGTAAGACAGGAAACAAAATATATTTTGGAAAACCGATTATATATGATGATAACAACGTCCATTTCATGTATCCAAATGACGCAAGATTAAGAAACATGACTTATGGAATAACAATACATTATGATGTTGATGTAGATGTAATATCTTACGAACAATCCATAAACAACCAGACCAAAACAGAAATCATGGAAAAAAAGACAACGTCTATTACGCTAGAAAAGATATATTTGGGTAAATTTCCCATTATGCTTCAATCGGATCTATGCATTTTGAAATCGCTCTCTCCAGAAGTGCGTTTTAATATGGGTGAATGTCGAAATGATTTTGGTGGTTATTTTATAATTGATGGAAAAGAAAAAGTGATTATTCCCCAGGAAAAATTCGCGGATAATATGATTTACATAAGAAAAAACAAGGCAGATGATCTATACAGTCATTCCGCAGAAATAAGAACAGTTTCTGAGGATGCATCCAAACCAATCAGAACTACTGCAGTAAGAGTAGTAGCACCAACATCTGTTCTCTCCAACAATCAAATTGTTGTCTTGGTTCCAAACGTTAAAAAACCAGTTCCACTTTTTATATTGATGCGTGCATTGGGTGTTGTTTCCGATAAAGATATAATAGAGACATGTTTATTGGATATGAAAAAATATGAATCTTACATTGATTTGTTTATCCCATCAATACATGACGCTGGAAAAATATTTAATCAACAGACAGCATTAGAATATATTGCTACATTTACAAAACGAAGATCCCTAAATGGTGTATTAGATGTCCTCATTAATTATTTTTTACCCAATGTTGGAGAGACGAATTTCCTAGACAAGGCGTATTTTTTGGGTAATATGGTTAAAAGATTATTGGCTGTTTATACTAAAGAAGATAAACCAACGGATAGGGATAATTTTCAATTTAAACGTGTTGAAACTGCTGGGGTTTTATTATATGATTTATTCCGTGAGTTTTTTTTAATACAAAAACGAGCAATTAGTTTGGCAATAGACAGTGAACATTATTATCATTCTGGTAAATATCGAGATAATTTTATGGGTTTAATAGAATTGAATTATCGTGAATTTTTCAAAGACAGGAGTGTAGAAACAGGGTTTAAAAAGGCATTCAAGGGTAATTGGGGATCATTGGAATATACAAAAAAAGTAGGAATCGTCCAAGATTTGAATCGACTGAGCTGGTACACGTTTATTTCAAGTTTAAGAAAATTGAATTTGCCATTAGATTCGAGTGCAAAAGTAATAGGGCCTCGGTTGTTGAATACATCTCAATGGGGATTTATTGATCCAGTGGATACACCAGATGGTGGAAACATTGGGTTACATAAACATTTGGCTTTATCAACCTATATATCAATCGGATATTCTTCGATACCTTTAATAAAATGGTTACGAGTGAATATTGATATTAAATTGTTGCATGAATGTAACAGGCAATATTTAGCGGACAATACAAAATTGTTTGTGAATGGTAGTTGGATAGGTGTAGTAGAAGATCCAATAGAAGTAGTAAAATTGTTAAAATTATATAGACGAAATGGTATTATTCCCACATTTACAAGTATTCGTTTTGAATATTCCAAAAATGAGATTTATATTTTTACCGATTCAGGAAGATTAACCAGACCCATTTATTATATAGATGAGGATGAAAAGCATGGCAAAAAAATAAGTTATAAAAGAGAACACATTATAAAATTACTGAATGAAGAAAAGGTAACCTGGGATAAAATTGTAGCGGGGTTTGGAGAGAAAAAAGATGCGGATTTTTATTTTAAAAAGAACAAAATATATAAGGTAAATGAGTTGTATGATATGGGTGTTGGTGGTGTTGGTGGTGTTGGTGGTGATGATGATATCAATCATAAAAGCACAAAGTTGATGAATGAAAAATTATATAAATATCAATCCCTGGTAGACTACGTGGATACATCCGAAGAAGAGACCATGTTAATTGCTACAAAGGAAGAACAACTTACTGCGAATTCCTACTATACAAACATAGAGATAGATTCATCGTTAATATTGGGTGTAATGGGTAACCTAATTATTTATCCAGAAAACAATCCATATCCGAGAGACGCATTTTCCTGTGGTCAAAGTAAACAAGCCGTTTCTGTTTATCATTCCAATTATCAAATGCGTATTGATAAGATGGGAGTAGTATTAAATTACGGTCAGGTTCCATTGGTAAAATCCAGATATTTGGAGTATATCAATAATGAATCACAACCATATGGTGTAAATGCTATTGTTGCAATTATGTCATATACTGGTTATAATGTAGAGGATGCTATTTTAATTAACGAAGGAGCAATTAAACGTGGGCTTTTTAATACTACTTATTATTCCATGTATGAGGCAAGTGAAGAAAGTACCAAAGTTTCCGGATCCATGGTGAATTCTTATTTTACCGAGATTGCGAATAAAAATGTAATAGGTATTAAACCAGGTTATGATTATAGTTATTTGGATAAAACTGGATTGGTGAAGGAAAATACACCTATTAATGATAAAATCGTATTGATTGGAAAAGTAATTGCTGGAAATGGTGTAACAACCACACAAACACAAAACCTAAACCCAGGCCAAAAATACAATTATGGAGATGGCGAAGAAGAAATTCAAATTCAGGCACAATATCAGGATTCTTCTGTAACAACAAAGAAGGGTCAATTAGGATTTGTAGATAAGTCGTTTATTACAGAAGGAGAAGAAGGATTTCGATTGGCAAAGATTCGTATTCGCGAGGAGAGAATACCAGCAATAGGTGATAAAATGGCTAGTCGTAGTGGGCAAAAAGGCACGATAGGTCTTATCATTCCAGAAGAAGATATGCCTTTTACTGCGGATGGAATTCGACCAGATGTAATTATTAATCCCCACGCGATTCCAAGTCGTATGACAATAGGTCAATTAATAGAGTCTTTGTTGGGGAAAGGATGTGCTCTTTATGGTGGATACGGAGATTGTACTGCTTTTAAGACAAAAGGTCCAAATACAAAACTATATGGATCCATGTTAGTCAATGCGGGTTATCATGCGAGTGGTAATCAATTGTTGTATAATGGAATGACAGGAGAACAATTACAAGCAGATATTTATATAGGTCCTACGTATTATATGCGTTTGAAACACATGGTAAAAGACAAAATCAATTATCGCGCACGGGGTCCAAGAACGCTTTTAACGCGTCAAACAGTCCAAGGAAGAGCCAATGATGGTGGATTGCGTATCGGTGAAATGGAACGTGATGGTGTTATTGCACATGGAGCATCTCACTTTTTACAAGAATCATTTTTGGTGAGAGGTGATGAATATTTTATGGCGGTTTGTAATAAAACGGGGGCAGTATCAATATATAACAAAAACAAAAATCTGTTTTTAAGTCCATTTGCAGATGGTCCGATTCATTTTTATAATACAGTGGATGGAAAAATGAATATATCCAACGTTAGTAAATTTGGAAGATCTTTTAGTATTTTGAGAATACCTTATGCATTAAAATTATTAATACAAGAATTACAAACAATGAATATTCAAATGAGAATAATTACAGATGACAATGTTGATCAATTGATGTCAATGTCCTATTCTAAAAATATAATGGATTTAACCAAAAATGTGGATGTATTAAAATATGATGATAATGAAACTGATGTAGAACCTATAAAAGAGATGGATAAAATGAATGAATTTATTAAAAATTACATTAATTATATGAATGCGAAAATTAGGAATAATGAAAACAAACTTTATAATAAAGAACAAGAACAATTGAAAGCGCTCAACGAAGGAGATTCTAGTTCATTTGAAGTTGTTTATCCGGAAACTCCAGAGTCGGAGTCATTGCAGTCTAGTGATGAAAATCAAGACGTTATAGGTCCAACAACTCCGTCTGATTCACCTCCGACTAGTATAGGTCCAACAACTCCGTCTGATTCACCTCCGACAACAAATGAACCAGACATTGATTTTGGAACAAAAGAATACAATGATTTTTATCAATCATTGCCAATCAAGAGTAAAAAAATGATTATGAATTTGCCACCAAAAGATAGATTATTGATATTGAAAAAAACTAAATTATTGAAAGAGAGAAAAATGATGGAAGAAGCGTTACAACAACAAGAACAACAAGACGAACAAGAACAACAACAACAACAAAGCACAGAACCAGAGAAAAAGAATATCTTGGAGTATAGCGAAGAGAAACCAGAAGAAACGGGTGCAGAATCATCTAATGAAAATGTAAACGTGGAAATAAAAGTAGATAGTAATAATGATACATCATCATCATCGTCATCATCAAACACTAGTGTTAAAAAAATAGTGTTTTAATTTTTATAACATGTAAATAAATAATAACACTGTAAAATATTATTATTTATTATGAGGTTAGTTTGTTTTGGTCTTAATGAGATTCGAACTCATGATACAGCATTCAAAGTGCCGTGTGCTAACCGCTACACTATAAGACCAGGATGGAGTAATATATATTACTGAATTTATTACATGTAAATCTTTATATTATTTATACCACAAAAAATAAATTTAAAATTGAATTAAAAAGAATTGATTGTAATATATATAAATCCCAATCCCTAATCCCCAATCCCCAATAAATAATAACATTAATATTAACAACACTATAATATGGCAAGTCAAAATGCAACATCAGGTATAGGTGCTGGTATAATTACATTAATATATAAATCTAGAAAAAATGTATTGGATTTATTAGGAAGACAAGATTATAACGTAAGTGATTATAGCAATTTTACTGTTACTGAAGTGAATGCAATGTATCAAAATAAGCAGTTGGATATGTTGTTAGAAAAAACAACAGAAGATACAAAAACAAAACGCAAAAACAAAATATACATACGATATTATTTAGCAAAAAATTTGCGCCCACAAAACATTCAAGAAATGATAGATGATTTATTTCAATTGGAAGAAGTTTTAACGAAGGATGATACATTGTTGATTATAAGTAAAGATGAAATGAACGATACTTTGACCAATTTAATGAAGTATATATGGGAAACTGATAAGTTGTTTATTATTATACAAAATATAAAACGTTTGCAATATGTTATTTTAGATAATATTTTAGTTCCAAAACATAGAATTATGGAGGAAGATGAAGCGATCACAATAAAAGAAAAATATAATTGTTCTGATGCAGATTTACCAGAAATATCTCGATTTGATCCAGTTGCACAAGCAATATGTATTCGACCAGGTCAAATTTGTGAAATAATTCGTCCTAGTAAAACGGCAATAACAGCATATTATTATAGAATATGTGTTTAAGAATGGTCAAAAACTCCAAACAAACACAAACACAAACACAAAAACAACAAACATAATGTAATCTATTAGTAAAATAAAAATAAAAATATATTATAAGATAATAGATAATATGGTTTTAACGAATAATGATATGAATGGTCTAGAAATAAACAATTTATTAACATCGTTTAATGAATATCAACCAAAAAATAATGAAATTCGATTAATAGAGAAGGAGACAAAAGATAAAATTAAACTAAAATCAAATAAATACAAAGAATACAGTGATGTGTTGGATGCATTATCAATTGAATTTAATGAAAATCTAATTAATTTGGAATGGTATTATATTGCATATTCAAAATTTCCCGATTTTCCAGAATATTCTAGTAATTATTATAGAATTAAAAATAGATTGGATAGTATTATAAATGAAATGAAGTTAATTGCTAGTGAAATTCAAAAAAATATCGATTATTTAAATGAAATATCTCGAATAATAAATATCGAATTGGATATTTATCGAAAAGAAAACAAACGATTGGAAAATAAAGTCGAAAATGTGGAATCGGTGGATACTACATCACAAGGATTAATTGATGATTATACTGATTTATATAAGAATCAGAGATCATACAATATAGGTATGGTAATTACTTTTGTAGTAGCATTTTTTATTATGAGAAAAATATTTTCAAACAAGTCTACTAATGTAGAATCAGCACAACCAACACAACCAACAAAACCAACAAATAAATCACAGTAGTAATTTCAAAAAAATGTAAAATATTTAGAATACTACATATTTATTTTATTTTGCAATAATAAAGAATATTAAAATGAAGTTGACATATTTAAATATCATGTATTTTTTATATTATAAAAAAATACATTTTTTATATAACGATGTACAAATAAATAAACAGAAGAAATCGGCTTTTGTATCTCATTTACTAAACCCTTGTATGTATAAATTGAAAATTCCATCAACAGTTTACAACAGTAATATCATTGCAAAAACAGATATAAATACTTATGTAAATACTCACGTAAATACTGACGTAAATATAAAAAACAAATTATTATAAACAATCACAATAATTTAATATATTAATAATATAATATATTAAAAAATGAATATTAATAATGTGAATGCCGAAATAAATTCAAATATTTTAGATTTAGAAACGTTACAACAACAATTTAATACGACATTACAGAATTATAATAATACATATACTAATTATTTAAATTCATTTCCTTCATTTACAGATCCATCTGGTTCAGTTAAAGCTTATGATGTAAGTAACGTTGAATATATTTTTCTTCAAGGAAGAATGATCTTAGAAACATCAGGGCAATTAATTTCAACAACGGATTTGTCGAATTCAGATATTTCTGGATGTCAAGCTATATGTCAATCTTTATCAAATTGTACAGGTGCTACATTTGATTCTCGTAATGGAAATTGTATGGCTTATTCAGGTGAATATAACTTATCAAATGGTGGTCCAAATACAAATTCATATACTGCAATCATTCCAATGTCAAAACAACTGTTAATGCAATTGAAATCTTATAATGCACAATTAACTAATTTAAATAATGAGATTTTATCGATATTAAAAGATACTCAGCCAGTTTTAGACGAAGAAATTAGATTAAACAATATAGCACAATCACAAACAGCAGGATTTAACGAAACATTATCAGTAGAAGAAATAGCAGGAGCCAGTATATTAGCTCAAAAATTTTTAGATGAAGAAATTAGTTTAAACAACATAGCACAATTAAAGGCTATAGGTTTTAAAGAAAAATTATTAGCAGAAGAAATAGTGATAGCCAAGCTATTAGAAGAACAGGAAACATATATACAAGATAAAACTGACACATATAAAGTGGTAAATAGCTATTATACACAGTACAAAATATCGATTTTTATCATTTTAATATTAATTGCATTATCGTTGGTTATATTTTCAGGTTACAAACCAAAACTGTTTATCATTACGGTAATACTAAGTATGTTTTTTATATGTAAATTTAATATTTTGTACATAATTTTGGTGGTAGTTTTATTTAAAATATACAAATTAAATGTAAAAAATAAAGTGATAAAAATGCCTTTTCCTACTAAGAATTCAAATTCAAATTAAATAAATAAATCAATAAAAATTTTAGTATATGATTATATTAGTACAACTATATAATCCTATATTTCATATGTTTGAAAATTATGCCAATATTTATAATGATTCTAATAAATACGCAAACGTTGGAATATCTCAACAAGAGAAGAAGTTTTTAAAAAAAACAAAACAACAGAATTTACAAAATAAATATGGATTGTCAGGTTTTAGCAATAGCAGTGGTAACAATACTGGTTTTGATTCAAAGATAGAAGCATTTGGACCAATAAATCAACCACAATTTTTACAAAGCCCAAAAACTTTATCAGGAATGAACCTTGGGTCACCTCCACCTAGTTCATATCCATCTAATCCATCGAATACTCAAACTGTCACTGTACAACAAATAAATAATCAAATACAATCATTGAATAATCAAAGTAAATTACAAGCATATAATCCAAAAAACCAATCCAATAATTTAACTACCTATACAACACAATCGGAAGCGGTTTTATCGCAAAATCAATTAACAGATGAGGATATAGCAAATCTAATAAGTTTGACATTCGAATATAATCAATTGATAAAACAGTATGATAATGTACAAAATGATCTAATGAGCAATGCTGATAATCAGGTATTGAGTATGAACTCAACTACTAATCCATATTTAGGGCAGAATTTAGAAATCTCGGGTGGTATGGTTTATTATATTACTAACGCTGGTATAGCTCAACCGTATGCAATTCCACCTACAGAATTACAGAATTTATCACCAACGGAATCACAAATGATCAATGCATATTCACAAATTACAAATACACCTACTACAGTAAATTCAACGAGTGCTATAAATGCGACGATATATGATAGTATGGGTACCAATTATATCAATACAACTCCTGCTATGCAAATCGGTAATCCGAAATATCAATGGTATTCATCTGGAAGTGAGGGTACAAACGTTTATGCAAATAATTCACAAGCCTTATCATTTACAGATTCTTCTTATGCTGGTTGTTATAATACAACTATAACTAATGGACAGCAACCATTAATGTCTTTAGCGCCTGGTCCGCAAAATGGCAATTATACTTTTCAGACGTGTCAACAAGTAGCATACGATAGTGGTTCCTCCTATTTTAGTTTTAATGTATCCAATCCTAATAGTCAAACAGGTACATGTTATATCTCTAATTCTCAGGCAAATATGAATATTATGACTACACAATGTCCTGCAGTAAATTATACTTATAAAAAATTATGGAGTAGTAATATTACACCAGTTAGCGGAAGTGACATGTCAGGCAATTATATGAGCTTAGATCCAGCAGGAAATGTAGTAATATATAATAGCTCTAATATGGCAATATGGTCATCTGATAATAGCAATAATGATTTATCAGTGACTAATTATATAGGTTGTTATCAAAGTAGCATTACTAGTCCAGTAACAACGGATATAACTACTAAAGTACAAATATATTCTCAAAAAGCTGTTTGTACGGATAGGCATTGGTGGGGTGGATGTAAAGAAGGTTATTATTATCCTCCAGGTACTTATCCAATACCAAATGATTTTAACTACGTAACAAATCCTGTAACGACAAATGTAACAGTACCAACCATGCAAGATGTAACAAATTCTTCCAATAATACATGGGAAACCTGTTATCAATATGCATATAATAATGGTTATCCTTATTTTGGTGTAAGTAATTTCAATCCAGCAAATGGTACAAGTAATTGTTTAGTATCCAATGTTCAAGTTGGTGGTGGTGTTCCAAACAATTGTTCATTAGAAGATCAGTTATACTACGGAGGTAATGGATCAAATGCTGTATATTCAGTATCAGGAGAACCATTGAATGCTTTTTTAACACTTCAAGACAATGGTATGATTACAGCATTTACAGGAACTACCTTATATGATCAACAAAAAATTACATGGCAAATGGATATGAGCGGACAGATACAAATGACTAATTGTCAGATAGTTACAGATGCAAGTTATCGACCTATTATGCAAACAGGTCAATGGTTATATGAGGGTGGTATATTAAGTTCGCCTAATGGAAACATGTGGTTGACTATGCAAGGAGGTAATCTAGTATTATACACATCTTCCAATACGCCAAAATGTTATGGAATGACCACACCAAACAATCAAATATATTATGCTGGTGACATTTCAATGAATGCGTTGTATACTATGAACTATACAGGAAATCCTGATTATTTAGGTAATATTGGATATGTAGATCAAAATTCGGTTTTATATCCATATCCACAGAATCTAGTGGGTCAGGGAAATACATTTACTTATATGGGTAATTATGATTCAAGTGGTTCAGCAATAACAGATCCATCCAATGGATCCATTTATTGGACTGGATTAGATTTATCAGGTGCAATGCAACAGTGTATTAATTTATCATGTAATGCATTTGTTAGGTATAAAAACGAGAACACAAACACAAGTGGTACTAAATACTATTTCAAATTTATGCAAAGTGCGTTCGCCACACCTACCTATTCACAATCAGCGTCGAATTATTTGCCTCGATTTCCAAGTTCAAATGCTCAATTGTATCTTCGTAATCCGACAGTAAATAATTCACCTTATTGCAATAAATCAATAACAGGCATTAACACTAGTTTATATAGCAATTATCAAACAGCAGATACTCCAATGAATACATCTATGCAATGCATTAATATAACTACTACTGATTCAACCTTGAACGAATTAGCTAAAAAAATAAATGTGAAATCAGTACAACTCACTAACCTGCAAAATAATTTAATGAATAAAACTATGACAGTAAATCAGCAAGAACAATTAAACGAAATTATATTGGGTCGTCAATTTAAAGAAATTGATGCTATAGAATCGAAACAACAAAAAATGAAACAAAATGCTATTAGCGCTCAAAATATTAAAAATGATTCCAATATTGTAGTGTTACAAGAGAATCAAAGCTATACATTGTGGAGTGTTTTAGCAATTAGCATAGCATTGATATCGATTCATGTCATACGTTAATTTTTATCCGCATTATTTTGATGATCAAAACTACTAGACAACCAACAAATAATGATATTTTATAAAATAAAATATCATGAATAATTAATATTTGCATAATATAATAAAATACAAGAAATTATCTGTATTTATATCATAAACAAATATATAAGTAAATATGTCTACAACAACACAATTATTAAATAATTCCAATATGAATAATTTGATTAATGGTGATTCATCTACTACTGCAAATATTCAAAATTTACAAACTATAGAAAACCAATTATTACAAAATTTAGAAATGGATTTAGCACAAGGCAACCTTACAGAAAGTGAGGTAAATACAACTATTGATCAAATAAATTCAATTTCTTCTATGAGAATGAATTTATTTGATTCATTGGGAAGTTATAATCAATTTTATCAAACAAATTTAAAAATGGCAAACGATACATTGTATCAACAAACACAAGTATTAGATATTTTAGAAAGTAAATTAAATGATAATAAAAAAAAAATACTAGCATTAGCTGAAAACAAAAATAACAACATTCGTTTAGCAGAAATTAATAGTTATTATAGTGACAAATACAAGGCACAAGCTCGTTTTATGAAAATTGTAATACTATTAATATTACCAGTGTTAATAAGTGCAATATTAGTGAAAAGAAATTTGATTCCTTACAAGGTTTTTAAATATATATCCGTAATTGTAGGTGTAATATCTTTTTTCTTTTTAGTGAATCAATTATATTTCTTTTCAACAAGAAATAATATGGTTTATCAAGAAACCAATGTGCGATTTAACACCAATAACGTATCTACTACTCCATTTGGTGATTCTAGTGGAAATGATGTTAGTGGAAATGATCCGTGGTTTATAAGTTACAATAACACAACATCTCCCACAAATTCCACTACATGTCAAGGGTCAGCTTGCTGTTCACCAGGTATGTCATACAATGCTGGATTGAATCAATGTGTTGAAATAGAATCATTTCAAACATTAAACCCAGCAACAACTTCTTCACTAAAATCCTTGTCACGGGGATCAGCATCATCATCATCATCATCATCCATTCCATCACCTGTATTAGGTGATATTAATAAAACGGATAATCCTTTAATAAGTAAAGATTTGGATTATGTTGCATATAAAAGTACTACAAATAAAAATTTAAAAGATACAGATACCGCTAGTTGGAATAATATAATGACAACAGTAGATAAATTAATATCTACTAAAAAAGCGGATTATACAATAGGAATGGATTCACTTTCGAGTTATAATTCATAGTTTTATTGGTATTGTGGACAATGTGTAAAACTTTATAATGTAGAATATAACAATATAAATTATTATATTATTATATATAGCAGATATAACATATATAAATAAAATTATGAGTTTATTAACTAATTCTGGTAGTTTAAGTGATTTAGCTAATGCTTACACGCAAAATGCACAATCAGTAGCAAATGGTGATAATAGTTCTAGTGGATCCCTACCAATAGCAACCGTATCTAGTCAAATGTTCACACAATTTAATAATTTGGTGACAGCACAAACAAATGCAGCAATTTGTGACGCATCATGTCAGTACGATGCTTCACTTAATGCATTGTTTAAAACGATGGAAAATGCAAGATTAAATGAAGTAAAAGCGCCATATGAATATGAACAAGCAGAAGAAGCCTATTACGCGTTTTTAAGGCAGTCCGTGCCAAACAATTTCCAGGAACAGAAAATCAATGAAAAATACAATGTTCTAATGGAACAATATAGGCTACAATTTGACGATATATTTCATAAGAATTATCAATTAAATAATAATTACAATACAATGTATATAAATACAAACAACAGCTATGAGTTATATTTGGATGTTTTAAATACAAATGAATCATTAAGAAAGCAATTTAATATTACGGCTTCTAATATATTTACAAATGATCGTAAATCAATGTATGAAAATGAGGGATTAAAAACAGTTCAAGCTCATGGTAAAATTCTCTTTATTTTTCATGTTATTTTTGTTATATTTTTTATTTTTGCGATTTTTTATTTTAAAACCTCATTATCTATTTATAAAAAAATATTGTTAATAATTCTAATAATATTACAACCCATGATAGCCCGTTTAATTATGTTTGTTTTGAAAAAAATATACAATAGTGTTAAACAATTATTACCAAAAAATGTGTATTTGACTTTATAAAATAGAACTATGTGATACATTTATTTCCTGTTTCGATATATACAATTGTCAAAAGTTATTATAGTCCTTTTTCTTTTGAGAAGACGGTCGTCTAATACCGGGAGCGCATAAAACCACCTAAAACTATAATAATGATTAGTATTATATTTTAATCTTCTGTTTCAATTTCATTATTACCTGGATCTTGTGTTAATATATCAGCATCTGGATATAAAATTCGAACACCATGCCATCCTGTACTTTTACATTTTCCAAATTTCTTGTCCATATATTCATATAGTTCAATACCTTTTGGCATTTTACGGTAACCTTGTGATTCCTTAAACCAAGAAGTGAATTCTTGTGTTATTTCCTTTTTCTTAACTCTATCATTTGGATCACCAGTAAAGACAATCATCTCACTAACAAATCCAGAAATGTGATCTTGACCTTGACGATATTTATCTGCTGATGCCATAACGATAGGACAATCTTTAACTATACCTTGGGTTTCTAATGCTTTTTTTACTAACATACTTGCAAATAATGGTGCCCAATTAGGTATTTTATCTTTCAAATTTTTGTCTTTTGGAAAAACATATCTTGGGTCATGATCGGTCACCTCATCTTCACCTTTGAATTTTGACATAAAATCACAAATACGAATTCTTCTCCATGTTCCATCATCATTGCTATTAATTTCAAACAAATAATTTGCACATACTACTAAATTAAATTGCGGTATAAATGTTTCAGTTTCTGCATAAAGAGCACGAGCTTGAATCGGATCTGAACCGGTTAATTCTTTCATAACACCCTCATTAATTTTTTCCTCTTTTTTTGGTTCTTGCATAACAGCATATCTAACTCCTTTTAATTGCATTACTTCTGACGAAGTTCCACCTATATTATTTCTATCTCTTGTTACTAATGTAATCGGAACAACACCTTTATATTCACCTAATGTGCGTGTCATTAAATCTGTTAATAAAGATTTACCATTACTTCCATTACCTCTATAAATATTAAATGTTTGATTTAAATTTTCACCAATTAAACACGATGATAGATGTTCCCACATGTAAGTGTTTAATTCTGGTACAGGAAATAGTTGTTTCATAAATTCCGTAATTTCTGACACTACAGTAGAGTGATATTTGTTTGTCATGTCAATTGGTTCGTATGGAATATTGGTAGATTTTGTAATATAATCTTGCGGATTGCCATCTCTGAAAACCTTATTCTTAAAATCCATTACGCCGTTTGAAAAACACATTAAATATTTGTTTGCATCCATATTTTTATTAAAATGCTTATCATAAAATATGGGTGTTGCCTCACGAATAATATTACCTTTAGCGGCACTGCTCTTTAATTTAACACAGGCTACACAACATCCAGATATTTGCGATTGAAAATGAGCATATAAATCATCTTTTTCTGTGTATTTTTGCAATTCTCTCAAAGCTACATTGCGTTTTGCTTGATACAAATTAAACATATCGGTTGATATTGACATACGCAAAGTATCACCTTTATCGATTTCCCATCTATGATTATCAAAAGCATACCATACTGAATGTTTAATATCAGAACATATGTATTTATCTTTATTTAATTCATATAAAATCATTGCGAAATCCCAATCAGTTAATGTAGTAAGCGATTCTTCGATCAAATAAGACATGGTACTATTTCTTGCTTTGACAAACTCTTCATATGCGTCTTGTTTTGCCCAATACATGATTGATTTGCGAGTAAGACCACTATTTTTTGTATTAAAATAGTTTTTCCATTTATTGTATAAATCTGGAATTGTATCATAGTCAAAATCACTTGCTTTACTACGTAACATAACCCATGATAAAAACAGCCGTTCATCTGTATCTTTTAAGGCGAACGCAACTTGTCTATTTAACAAATGAGAACCTGATTCATAATATTTTTCTGGTAATAATTGAGTATATACATGTGTTTCACGAATATAATATTCACCCGAATTGAGTGCATTCATAATTTTATCCACTGCTCTCGTCAATGTTTCTTTATCACAAATATCCGTTAATTTGATGTTTTCGTCATCTTCATTTAATAATCTTACTTTTGTAGTTTTTTTAGCATTTTTTTTTTGTTCATTGTTGTTTTCTACACTACATCTCTTATTATATTCTTCTAGTATATTTGGATGAATTTCAAAGCACGGATGTTCATCATTTTGTGCTGATAATTTATAGAGATTATCCACTTGCAAAATATCAAAATTGGATACTTTTTCTTCAATCATCATAAATTCACCATCCGCTTTATCTACTTCTATTTTGAAAATTTGTGTTAATTCATATGCTTCATTACCAGGCTTTCTAGATCCATATAATTGCCAATTTGTTCCACCTTTACTAATACCCTCATCCAAAACTCCTTCCCATGAATTTATAATAGGCAAATTTTTACAAACGTCAGGAATACGTTTCAGGATTTTTTCTCTCAAAATCATCTGCATAATATTATCCATTTGTATTCCAAATATTATATGAATTCCATCCTTTGTTGCGTTTTTGTCGCTCTCTGTATTTACATTTGGTTTTTCCATAACATACACGTAAAATGGTTTGCTATGTGTAAATGAATATAATTCTTTCATTTCGTCTAAATATAACAATATAATATTTTTTTTATCTTCTTTGGAATGTTGTCTACTAACTACATCTTTGTTATAACGAAAATCCATGTCAATCAGTAATGGGCCGTTTTTAAGCAATTGTTTTTCAGTAAGATATTCTTTTTTTTTATTGACAAATACATGTTGGGTATAAATTGAAAGGAAATTTTTCAATTCTTCTTTTGAAAACACAAAAGATCCAGGATATATGTTCATGTCTATATTTGGCATTCTTGTGTGTGTAAAAGGTTTATCATTTAATTCCTGATTTTTTGTATTATGTTGAGACATATAATCGTTGTATTTTTTATCTGAATAGGCAACATTATTGGTTTTTTTTATCATAATTTAAATTATTCTTGATTTATTTTGAATAATATTAATTGTATAATTAGTATTATAATAATACAATATATATTTCTATTTCATTTTTTTTATAATATAAAAATCTTATATTTGCAAATTTATATAAATATTATTATTTATATACTGCTATTATCATGACCAATTATGTGTTATTATGATTTTTTCCATGAGCGTACATTATTTTTATTTGGTGTAGATATATACATAGTACCATCGTTTCCTTTCATCTTTTTATTACAATTTTCGTTTGCTGGATAAGGTGGAGATTTTCTATTTTTTACACCTTTTCTCATTTAAAACGCCCACATTATGGGAGTAAATAAAAAAAGAGGTTTCCCTCCATTTTTATTTGCTTTTTATTCATCATCATCAATAATATCTTCATAATCATCACATATAAGAGAAGTATCTATTTATTTTAAATTTTCAGTATTTCCTACTGCAAACTCAACAACAGCATAGTTAGTTGTATAATGATATATTTTTTTTAATTTGTTTTTACACTTTTTTACTTTGATAATTCTATAAGATATTATTTCTTTTACTTTGATAATTCTATAAGATATTATTTCTTTATTTATTGGTTGGAAATATTCTGTTTCAATATCGGTTTCTATTTTGTAAAGTTCGTCGTCATTTTTACATTCAGGCATGTTTTGCATGGTTTCTTTGATTTTATTAAATGCTATTTTTTTAGCATATTCTACATCAGTAGTAGTTGCAATGATTTCAAAATCTTGTTCTTTACGATAATCGTTATATCTAACAACGGCATACATTTTACAGATAAATGCGTTTTATATAATAATAGTATAATATAATAAAAGTGTTTCAATTTTGTTTATTATAAATGGGCGTTTCAAATGAGAAAAGGTGTAAATGTCTTACTATGTTCGTTTATTGCATTTTTTCCGTTAAAGTTTTGCGTTGTTTTTCATTTAGATGTAAAATTTCGTATCCATGTTGATTTACAGGTACCCTTACATGTTCCTGTACCTATTTTTGATAATTGTTTCATAGCTCCGTTGTAACTACTAATAAATGGCATGATATACAAATAGTTAATTTTATAAAAAATTGAAATAAAAAGAATATAAATATAAGGAATAAATAAGTAATATAAAACCACTTGATATTTAACAGACTTGAATATCTATTAATAATGGGAATCTATCTATCCGTTTGTAAAAACAAATATAACAATAATATATGTTACATTTGTAGAAATTCAATAAATAAAGATGAATTAGTTACGTGTACTCGATGTAAGATAAATCTACATATTGCATGTGAAGATACTTATAGACATAATAGAAATTATTGCATGTGTCCTAAATGTAAAAAGAAAGGTACATTAGGCGGAGTATGGGCGTATTAAAAAATAATATATCTACAATATATAAAACAAAATGCATAAAACACGTAAAAATCATGATTATAAAATAACTAAAAAAAACAAGAATGTAAAAAGAGGCGGTAATAAAGACGAAATAAAAAAATGCATCAATACATTTGTGAAAACAAAACGAAATCAAAATGGAAAAAAAATAAAAGATTTAAGACGAATGTTAGAAAAACAAGCTCGTTTAAAATTTAAAAACGATAAAACAAAATTAGACGCAACATTAAAAAGAATAAAAGAATTTACCAATCCTAGCAAAGAATCTGAAAAGATTTTAACAGATTCAGATATACGTACTTTTTGCAATCCAAATTGCGAGGGAACTATCCTAGAACCAGGTAATAAATTATCCGAAAGATACTATGCCGATTATAAATCCAATAAAAATTTAATAAAACTATTCGAACAGCAACGAAAAAAAGTATTCGGTAAAAAAACGAATGTGTTAGTGGATGGTTTTTATGAAAATGCACCTAAAAAATATTTAGAAGAAATTAAAAAAGAAGGCGCTATATCATTATGTTCACCAGTTACAAAAATAATTAAATAAAACATAATAACAGTATAAAAATATAACGATTAGTTACATATAGTAAAACAACCATTTTTTTATTAAATATGTCCAAATTTAATTTAAAAAACAATCCAGTAGTAATTTCAAAGGATACCATGAATCGTTTAATTAAAGATGTAAAAGAAATAATACAACATCCTCTTTCTGATAATAGTATTTATTATTCACATGATGAAGAAAATATGTTAAAAGGATATGCAATGATAATAGGACCATCAGACACACCCTATTTTGGTGGTTATTATTTTTTTGAATTAAATTTTCCTGTAAATTATCCATATTCGCCTCCACACATATTATATTGTACGAATGCGGAAAAAATCAGATTTAATCCGAATTTATATGTAAATGGTAAAGTATGTTTATCATTATTAAATACATGGAAAGGAGAACAATGGACGTCATGTCAAACTATTTCGAGTATATTATTAACAATTTGTACAATTTTAATAAAAAATCCGCTTTTGAATGAACCAGGAATTAAAAGAGATCATCATGATTTTGAAAAATATAATACAATTATTCAATATAAGAATATCGATATAGCGATTTTACAAATTTTGCAAAAAAAAATAGGTGTATTTTTAGATCAATTTAAAGTATTTGATACTGAAATCAAAGACAACTTTAAAAAAAACGCAATTAAAATCCGTGATTATTTGGAAGAAAAAAAATCAACAGAGTCCGAATCAAGATTATTGACGACAGGTTTATATAATATGAACGTGAAAATAGATTGGAATGACTTATATGAAAAATTCATGATTTCATATAATATGGAAATGAATCATAATGGTGATGAACAAATGATCGAAAAGAATACAGATACACATACACAAGAGAAAAACACGGTTAAAAATAACAATAATATAAAAAATTGAATTAAATAAATAAATATATAATTATTATATACATCAACTATAATAATCATAAATTAAATATCAATCAAAATGCACTTCTGTTCGAATTGTAAAAATATGTATTACATAAAAATCGATGAAGATAATCCAAATAGTTTGTTGTACTACTGTAGAAATTGTGGTAATGAAGATAGTTTGATTACAGAAGATAATATATGCGTTTCAAAAACCCAGATTAAAAAGGGTGAAAAATCATTTAGTCATTTTATCAATAAATATACAAAATTAGATCCGACACTACCTCGAATTAATAATATCTTATGTCCAAATAAGGATTGTCCAACAAATACAAAAAATGCGCCTCGTGAAGTTATTTATATTCGTTATGATGACCAAAACATCAATTATGTTTATTTATGTTCAACCTGTGATACAACATGGAAAACAGAGGAGCAAAATTAATAAAAATGCACAACTATAATACATGCTTAAATAATTCAGGTTGATTTTTGGCATCGTTATACAATGTAAAATCATCCGCAAAATATGATTTAATAAAAAGAATATCGTTATCGTCTATTTGAATGTTTTCTTTATTGTTGCTTACGTTTAAAATAGGAAGTTTAACTGGTTTGGGTTGAATTTTCAATGTGTCTAATAGTTTATTTATTTTTTCATTTAAATTTTTTGTATATAAAATAACAATGATATTTTCATATTTTGTATTATTAATCCACTTTTTTATGGGTTCAAAATGTTGATTCCATGTAAAACTTTGATGTAGATCTTCATGTTGTTTATTTTTGATCAAACGTATAAAATCTTTAATGGTGTAATTATTGTAATTTTGCAAAAAAATAGAGTTTCGTTTGTATTTATCTATATCGAGAGAACCGTATTTCCAGTATTTATACATGGATATAAATCGATCGATAGGGTCTCTAATAATAATAATAGGATTGTTATTATTCATACATTTATTATCATGACCTCTTCCCTTTATGAATTCAGAATAATGTTCATTAAAAAAAGTTTCACATGCTGTTCCACCTGTTTTTGTTGGGTGAATAAATGTGTATTTTGCATTTGATATAGAGTTTGTCTTTGTTTTATTATTAAAAAAAATATAATAAATAAATAGAGTTGATGATATAATTATTATAACCGATATTATAATCATATTTTTTATTTTATATGACATTGTAATGTATGTAGGTATGTTGTAATAAAAATAAAATTGAATATATTATAAATATAATACTTAAAATAAATAAATACAATA
>Ga0187844_10001186_pt1 | contig 20081 bp, 13 predicted proteins | sample SpaLakP09_SKY_50_FD_134517 | JGI IMG/M metagenome (GOLD analysis project Ga0187844, IMG submission 134517) | Oligotrophic lake water microbial communities from Sparkling Lake, Wisconsin, USA - SP09_SKY_50 | ecosystem: Environmental > Aquatic > Freshwater > Lake | place: USA: Sparkling Lake...
GCTGGCGCCATCGCTGCGCGCGATGCTGGCCGACTACGCCCCGCGCGGCGTGCTGTCCGACTTTTCCGCCAACTGGAGCGGGCGCTACCCGGCCATCGGCAGCTACCGCATCCGCGGCAAGCTGGCCGGCCTGTCCATCCGGCCGCAGGCGCACATCCCCGGTTTCGACAAGCTGTCGGGCAGCATCGATGCCCATGAAAAGGGCGGGGTGCTGGCCCTCGACTCGCACGGCCTGGTGCTCCAGATGCCGGCCTGGTTCGCCGATCCGGCCATGCCCTTCGACCAGCTGGCCATGAAGGCGCGCTGGTCCTTCCTGGGCAAGGACCAGTTGCAGCTGCAGCTGGAAAGCCTGAACCTGACCCAGGGAAAGCTCAGGGCGACGCTGACCGGCAAGCACCAGGTGGCGTTGGGCGGCCAGGCCCGCGGGCCCGGCACGACCGACCTGCACGGCACCTTCAGCGGCTTTGCCGTCAACGAAATCGGGCGTTTCCTGCCGCTGCAAACCCCGCCCGAGCTGCATGCCTGGCTGACCGGCGCGCTGGAAGCGGGCACCGTGCACGACGCCAGCGTCCGCCTGCGCGGCGACCTGGCGCAATTTCCCTTCAAGGGCGAGAGCGCCCAGGAGCGCGCCCGGGGCGAATTCCGGATCGCCGGCCGCATCGAGAACGGGCGCCTGAATTATTCGCCCGGCCACCTGTCGGCCGACGGCAAGGGGCCGCTGTGGCCGCAGGCCGACGCCATCAACGGCAGCTTCGCCTTCGACCGCGCGCGCATGGAAATCCGGGGCGAGACCGCGCGCACCGCCGGCGTGGCGCTGGCTGGCGTGAAGGCCGTCATCGCCGACCTGTCGGTGCACGACAAGCTGCTCGAGATCGAGGGCACGGCCAACGGCGCCATGCAGGAATTCCTGCGCTATGTGATCCTGAGCCCCGTGAACGGCTGGATCGGCCACTTTACCGAGCCCACCCGCGCCAGCGGCAATGCGAAGCTGCACCTGAAGCTGCAACTGCCGCTGGCCCGGCTGCGCGAATCGAAGGTGCAGGGCGTGCTTTCCCTGATGAGCAACGACGTGGTCCTGTTCCCCGAACTGCCGCCTATCCAGGCCGCCATCGGCAAGCTCGAATTCAATGAACACGGCATCAACCTGAACGGCGTGGGCGCCAGCTTCCTGGGCGGGCCGCTGGCCCTGACCGGCGGCACCCAGCGCGACAACACCGTCCTGATCCGGATGGCGGGCGCCATCACGGCCGAAGGCATACGCAAGCAGTACGCGGCGCCGGCCATGGCGCCCATTACCGGCCGCGTCAACGGCGCGGCCCGCTATGCCGGCACGATCACGGTGCGCGAAGGCCAGGCCCAGGTCACGGTCGATTCCACCCTGGCCGGGCTCGGCCTGGACTTCCCGGCGCCGCTGGCCAAGGCGGCGGCCGACGCCTTGCCCCTGCACTTCACCTCGAGCACGCTGCCGGCGACGGCCGAGCCGGGCGTGCAGCGCGACGATATCCGGATCAGCCTGGGCAGCAGTATCGCGGCGCGCTACCTGCGCCAGAAGCTGCCGGGCGGCAGCTGGAAAGTGCTCAGCGGCGGGGCCGGCGTGAACCTGCCCGCGCCCGAGGTCGAGGAGGGCATGATGATCAACGTCAACCTCAAGACCCTGAACGTGGACCAGTGGGTCCAGATCGGCAAGAGCATCACCGGCGCCCAGGCGGCCGGGCCGGCCGCGCCCGACAACGACGGCGCCTACCTGGCCCAGTACATCGTGCCGGACGTGATGGCGGCCCGCGCCACCGAACTGATCATTGGCGAGCGCAAGCTCGACAACGTGGTGGTGGGCGCTTCGCACCAGCAGCAGACCTGGCAGGCCAGCATCGATTCGAAGCAGGCATCGGGCCACGTGACCTGGGATGAAGGCGCCGGCGGCCATGGCCTGGGCAAGGTCACGGCGCGCCTGGCCTCGCTGATCATTCCCGAATCGTCGGCGGCCGACGTCAAGGACTTGCTCGACGGCGGCAAGAGCGTGGCCGCCACCATCCCCGCGCTCGACATCGTGGCCGACCAGTTCGAACTGTTCGACAAGCAGCTCGGCCGCCTGGACCTGGTGGCCAACAACAGCACCACGGCCGCCGGGCGCGAATGGCGCATCAACCGCCTGATGCTGTCCAATACCGACGGCACCTTGCGCAGTTCCGGCAAGTACGTCACGCGCGAGGGCGTGAGCACCACCAGCATCAATTTCGTGCTCGACATCGACGACGCCGGCAAGCTGCTGGACCGCTTCGGCTTTCCCGAAACCCTGCGCCGCGGCAAGGGCCGCCTGTCCGGCGACATCGCCTGGAACGGGGTGCCGTATTCGCTCGACATTCCCACCCTGTCGGGCAAGATCGACCTGAACGTGGCCTCCGGCCAGTTCCTCAAGCAGGACCCGGGCGCGGCCAAGCTGCTGGGCGTGCTCAGCCTGCAGATGCTGCCGCGCATCCTGAAACTCGATTTCCACGATGTGTTTTCGGAAGGCCTGGCCTTCGACGGCATCACCGCGAGCGCCCTCATCACGCGCGGCGTGGCGCGCACCGACAACCTGCGCATGCATGGCGTGGCGGCCACGGTGCTGATGGATGGCACGGCCGACATCGCCAACGAATCGACCAATCTGCACGTGGTGGTGATCCCCGAATTCAACCTGGGCACCGGCCCGCTGGTGTATACGCTGGCGGTCAATCCGGTGATCGGGCTGGGCAGCTTCCTGGCGCAGCTGTTCCTGCGCGCGCCGATGATGCGCGCGCTGACCTACGAAATGCAGGTGACCGGTCCGTGGAAAGCGCCGGTCATCACCAAACTGGCGGGCGCGCGCGCACAGGCCGCGCTGGACGCCGAAGCGACGAAAGCGAAAACACCATGACGACAGTGGCCGCGGTACAAATGATCAGCACGCCGGAGGTGGCGGACAATATCGCCAGGGCGCGCGTCCTGGTGGCACAAGCGGCGGCGCGCGGCGCGCGCCTGGTGACGCTGCCCGAATACTGGCCCATCATGGGCATGAAGGACAGCGACAAGGTGGCCCACGCCGAGCAGCCCGGGAGCGGCCCGATCCAGGATTTCATGGCGGAAGCGGCCGCCGCCCACAAGGTGTGGCTGATCGGCGGCACGCTGCCCCTGGTGTCGCCCGACGCCGGCAAGGTGATGAACACCACGCTGGTGTACAACCCGGAAGGGGAAAGCGTGGGCCGCTACGACAAGATCCACCTGTTCGGCTTTACCCGGGGCGCCGAAACCTATGACGAAGCGCGCACCATCGTGCCGGGCGAAGCGGTGACGGTGTTCGACACCCCGTTCGGCCGCGTGGGCCTGGCCGTGTGCTACGACCTGCGCTTCCCGGAACTGTTCCGCGCCATGGGCGACTGCACCCTGATGGTGGTCACGGCCGCCTTCACCCATGTCACCGGCCTGGCGCACTGGGAAGTGCTGCTGCGCGCGCGCGCCATCGAAAACCAGTGCTATGTGCTGGCTTCGGCCCAGGGCGGGGTGCATGCCAACGGCCGCCGCACCTTCGGCCACAGCATGCTGGTCGACCCCTGGGGCGAGGTCAAGGCCGTGCTGGCCGAAGGCGAGGGCGTGATCGATGGCGTGATCGACCCCTTGTTCCTGGCGGGCGTGCGCGAAAGCTTGCCTGCTCTCAAGCATCGGCGGATGTGAGCCTACCCAATAATGTGGATATGGCACAATGCCATGTCACCCTCTGAAAGACCGCAAAATGAAGCCCTTCGAACCGAATCTCTCTTCCCTGGCCGTCGCGCGCGATGTGCTGCTCACGCCCTTTGGCCTGGATGAAGGCAAGCTGCTCACGACGCTGGGTACCATGTTCACGCACAAGGTCGATTACGCCGACCTGTATTTCCAGTTCACCAAGAGCGAAGGCTGGAGCCTGGAAGAAGGCATCGTCAAGACCGGCAGCTTTTCGATCGACCAGGGCGTGGGCGTGCGCGCCATTTCCGGCGACAAGACCGCCTTTTCGTATTCCGATGAAATCTCCGAGCGGGCCTTGCTCGACGCGGCCGCCGCCACGCGCACGATCGCGCGCGCGGGCTTTGGTAAGATCAAGGTGGCGTCGCGCATGACCGAAGTGGGCGGGCGTTCGCTGTACCTGCCCAACGACCCGCTGGCGTCGCTGGACGCGACCGCCAAGGTCAAGCTGCTCGAGCGCGTGGAGAAAATGGCGCGCAAGAAGGACCCGCGCGTGGTGCAAGTGATGGCGGGCCTGGCCGGCGAATACGACGTGGTGCTGGTGGTGCGCAGCGACGGCGTGCTGGCGGCCGACATCCGGCCGCTGGTGCGGGTCTCGGTGACGGTGATCGTCGAACAGAATGGCCGCCGCGAAATGGGCTCGTCCGGTGGCGGCGGACGCTACAACTATGGCTACTTCAGCGATGAGGTGCTGGACAAATACGCGACCGAAGCGGTCAAGGCGGCCACGGTCAACCTCGATGCGCGTCCGGCGCCGGCAGGTCCCATGACCATCGTGCTCGGACCGGGCTGGCCCGGCGTGCTGCTGCACGAAGCGATCGGCCACGGCCTCGAAGGCGACTTCAACCGCAAGGGTTCCTCGGCGTTTTCGGGACGCATCGGCGAACGCGTGGCGGCCAAGGGCGTGACCGTGGTCGACGACGGCACCCTGCAGGACCGCCGCGGCTCGCTCAATATGGATGACGAGGGCAACCCGACCCAGTGCACCACGCTGATCGAGGACGGCATCCTGAAAGGCTATATCCAGGACACCATGAACGCGCGCCTGATGAAGATGCCGGTGACGGGCAATGCGCGGCGCGAATCGTTCGCCCACCTGCCGATGCCGCGCATGACCAACACCTATATGCTGGGCGGCGACAAGGACCCGGAAGAAATCCTGGCCTCGGTCAAGAACGGCTTGTATGCCGTCAATTTCGGCGGCGGCCAGGTCGACATCACCAACGGCAAGTTCGTGTTCTCGGCCAGCGAAGCGTATATGATCGAAAACGGCAAGGTGACTTACCCGGTCAAGGGCGCCACCCTGATCGGCAACGGTCCTGACGTGCTGAACCGCGTATCGATGATCGGCAACGACATGCGCCTCGATTCGGGTGTGGGCGTGTGCGGCAAGGAAGGCCAGAGCGTGCCGGTTGGCGTGGGCCAGCCGACACTGCGCATCGAAGACGTGACGGTGGGCGGCACCGCCTGATCGTCAACGGCGCCGCAACAGCCTAGGCCCGTTTCTTTTCTTCTCCTTCGGCCGGGACGGATTTCAGTCCCGCGCTGCGGAAGATAATCTCCCGCATTTTTTGCAGCTTCGGATAGACCACCGGCACCGTCAGCATGGTGCTGGCGATCGCCATCAGCAGCAGGGCCGTGAAAGTTTCGCTGGTGATGATCTGCTTGTCGAGCAGGATGTTGGCGAAGATGATCATGATCAAGGCCTTGGTCTGCAGCAGCCAGCCGATGATGCTCGCTTCGCCCTTTTCCCATTTCAGTACCTTGCCGGCCAGGTGCACGCCGGCCAGCTTGCCGGCCACCGAGGCCACCAGCAGCACGGCCGCCACGACGAACACCGCGGCGCCGCCCATGGCCCAGTTGGTACGCAGGCCGGTGCTCAGGAAGAACACGGGCATGATGACCATGAGAACGTGGTGGCGCATCAAGTCCATTTTTTCCTGGTCAAACCAGTGCGCGTCCATGACGGCGCCGGCCAGGAAGGCGCCGACCATGAAGTGCAGGCCGGCCCAGTCCGCGCCCAGTGAGCACACTGCCAGCCAGATCAGGGAAACATACCAGCGGTCGCTTTCCTTGAGCCAGACCATCAGGCGGCGAAAGCCCACCGTCGACAGGGCAAACACGGCCAGGAAGCCTGCCTGGCGGCCTACCCGGTCCCAGTCCAGCAGGATCAGGGCGAGCACGCCCCAGATGGCGATGTCGTCCAGGCTGGCGTAGCGCAGGATGCGCTGGCCGATCGGACGGCGCAGGATGTCGAGTTTTTCCATCAGCAGGATCAGGATCGGCAAGGCGGTGACCGCGCACGCCATGCCGACACCGAGCACGAATTGCCAGCTCAGCGCCTTGGGACCGATCCAGCCCGCGTAGCCCAGCATGCCCAGGCCAGCCAGGCAGCCGAACAGCAGCGGGGTGCCCAGCGCAAGGCCGGCGGTGATGCTGCTTTCGCGCCGGTGTTCCCACGCTTTTTTCAGGTCCAGCTCGATGCCTGCAATCATGACGAACACCATGACGGCCCACCAGGCGATACCGTTGAGCGCCAGGATGACCTGGGGATTGAACACGAATTTGTAGTAATCCGGAAAAATTGCACCCAATACCCCAGGCCCCAGCAGGATGCCGCAAATGATCTGGACCACCACCAGCGGTGCGTAATAGTCGGTTCTGCCCAGGCGCCAAATGAGGAATGGCACGGTGAAGATCAAGGTCATGGCAATGAGGAAAATTTCCGTGGTATTCATCCGTGCGCCTTCTGGTGGGGGGGTGATGTAGTAAATTTACATTTTTGAGATCCTATCGTCATTTTTTCGTCAACGCAAGTATTACGTAACGTTATGATTGAAAATCAAAACTTGTAGGTCGCCCTGACGTAGAAAGTCCGCCCCAGGGGATCCGTGAAGCGCGGATCGTAGCCCTGCTGGAAGGTGGTGGCCTGGTTGGTATACGGCGGATCTTCATCGAGCAGGTTCTTGACGCCTGCCGTGATCTCGACCCGCCTGATGCCCGTATAGGTGCCGGCCAGCGACCAGGTCGAATAATTGTCGACCCGCTGTTCGAATGCCGGCGCCACCCCGTTCTGGTCGTCGTAGCCGGACAGGTAGCGGTTCGCCAGCGTCAGCGACCATGGCGCACTGTTCCAGCCCAGCGTGGCGTTGTGGCGCCAGCGGAATACCGGCGTGGCGTCGGCATAGCGCCCGGCGTTGTTGGTGAAGGGACCGTCGCGCTCGTTCTGGTAATCGTATTTGTCGACGAAAGTGCCGTCGATGCCGACCGTGAAATTACCCCAGGGATTGCGCGGCAGGCGCCACAGCAGGCTCAGGTCGATTCCGCGCGTCTTGACTTCGCCCAGGTTGGTGGTGGTGGCCTGGATGTATTCGAGCCGCGTGCCGGCCGCGTTGTACACGAACAGGCTGCGGTACTTGGCGAAGTCGCCGAAGATGGTTTGCTCGCCCAGCGCATTGATCTGGTCTTCCAGCTTGATGTCCCAGAAGTCGGCCGACAGGGTGATGTCGCGCGTCGGCTCGAGCACGACGCCGACCGAATAGGTGCGCGATTTTTCCGGCTGCACCGCCGTGTTGCCGCCCTGGCGGATGTTTTGCTGCTGGTCGCACACGATGCTGCTGTTGGCGCCCGGCGCCGGCGTGCCGTTCGGGCACAGCAGGGGATCGTTGTAGGGCTCGGCGGTATTGGTGACCGTTTGCGGGCCGTACAGGTCGTACAGCGTGGGCACCCGGAAGCCTTCGTTGTAGGAGCCGCGCACCAGTACCGCGCGGGTGGGTTGCCAGCGCAGGCCGACCTTGGGATTGAAGTCGCCGCCGACGTCGGTGTAGTAATCGTAGCGGCCGGCCAGGTTGAGTTCCAGGTCCTTGGCCACCGGTATGTTGAGCTCGCTGAACAGGGCGCGGATGGTGCGGCTGCCGCGCTGGTCCTGGGCGTCGGCAAAACCGGAGCTCGATGCCTGGCCCGCCAGCGCGCGGTCGACCGTGTAGGTGGCCTTGTCGTGCCGCAGTTCGGCGCCGATCGCAAAGCCCATCTCGCCGGCCGGCATGGTGTAGATGTCGCGGCTGGCCTTGAAGTCGAGCGCCGAGCTGTTGATCTTCGCCTTCAGGAATTCACCGAGCAGCAGCGAATCCTGCAGGAAGGCCGTGCCCGCCGCGGTCTGGTCGCCGAAAGGGTTCAGGATGCCGGCGCCCACGCCTTCGATCATGCGTTCGTCGATCACGTAGCCACCGGTAAATGCGCTGCGCGCGCGCCCCACCGAATAGGTGAGCCCGGTGTTGTAGTCCCAGCCCATGGCATTGCCTTCCATGCCGGCGAGCAGGCGGTCGGACAGGCTGACGTCGAAGGTCTTGCGCTGGCCGGTGACCAGCGGGCGCCAGCTGATGTCGAGATCCTGGGTGGAGACGCCTGCCACGGCCGGCGTGATGCCGCGCCCGGGATAGAAGGGGCTGGCCACGGTCATGGTCAGGCCGATGCCGGCCAGTGGCGGCGGCGCCACCCGCGCTTCATTGGTGCTGCGCGTGTGCATGTATTCGATGCTGCCGGTGTGCTCGCTGCCGAGTTTGGCGGTGAAGCGGCCGAGGAAGGATTCCTGCTTGGTCTCGGGGATATTGTCGACGAACTGGGTGAAGTCGAAGCGGCAGGTGGGCGATGCCGGGTTGGTGTTGGGCACGGACGCGGGCGGCCTGCAGCCGGTGGAAAAATAGGGATTGGCCGAAATGCCGGCGCCGCCGGGCGTGAGGCTGGGTGCGAAAAAGTTGGCGGGGAAGGGCGTGCCGCTGGTCTGGAACACGCCGCGCGAGGGGATCACGCCGGTGCGCGAAAAGTCGCGGTCGGTCGATTTCAGGGCCGACTGGCGGTGGTAGTCGAGTACGGCCAGCAGGTTCCAGCCGTCGTTGTTCAGGTCGCCCCAGCCGCCCGTGAAATTGACGCGCTGTTCGTCGCCGCCCGTGTCCTGCGGCACGAAAGCTTCGAGCGTGATGCCCATGCCCTTGTACGAGCGCTTGGTGATGAAGTTGACCACGCCGCCGATGGCGTCGGTGCCGTAAATGGCCGAGGCGCCGTCGCGCAGCACTTCCACCCGGTCGAGCGCGGCCACGGGAATGATGTTCAGGTCGACAGTATCGGCAAAGAAGGGATGGTTGGCCAGGCGCCGTCCGTTGAGCAGCACCAGGGTCTTGTCGCCGCCCAGGCCGCGCAGGTCGGCCACCGAGCGCCCGCCGGTGCCGGCGCCCACCGACTGGCTCGAACTTTGCGAGGTCTGGTTCATGGGGATGGTGCTGAGCACTTCCTGGGCGGTGGCCAGGCCTTGCTTGGCGAAGTCTTCGGCGCGAATGGACGTGATGGGCAGCGAGGTTTGCGCGGCCAGGCGCTTGATGGAGGAACCGGTGATTTCGACGCGGGTGATGGGCGCGCCAGTGTCCTGCGCCAGCGCCGGCAGCGCGGCCAGCGCCGCGCACATTGTCGACGACGCGGCGAACAGGCGGCGCAGGGTTCGTGAAACAGTTTTTTCGATCATGTCATGCTCCAGGTAGGTAAAAGTCGGGCTTGAGGTGCGAGTCTTGCACCGGCTCCGTCGATTCGACTGATCCTGATCAAAGGTGACTGGCATCGCTTCTGGTTTGTCGGAAGGCCGCAACTCGGCGGTTTTTCGGGGGCTTGCCAAGCGTTATGATTTCTGTGCTATAGTCGTTGCAACACTTACGGATCCCCAGCATGCGCAACGTCGTTTTCTTTACCTGCTACTTTTACTTTAGCCATTCCAGCCCCAAGGCGGTGGAGTAGCGGCAGGTTCACGTAGCAAGAACGAGATCCAGCAAATTCCTAAAAAACCGCCAGCGATGGCGGTTTTTTTTTAGCCCATTCAATTTGATTGCTTACCTAAACGGAGAACACCATGCCACGTACCGATGACTTGCGCATTCGCGAAATGAAGGAACTCACGCCGCCCTCGCACCTGATCCGCGAGTTTGCCTGCGGCGAGGGGGCGGAGCAGACCGCGGCCAACGCGCGCGTGGCACTGCACCGCATCCTGCATGGCCAGAACGACCGCCTGATGGTGGTCATCGGCCCCTGTTCGATCCACGACACCCGCGCGGCCATGGAATATGCGCGCCGCCTGGCCGAGCAGCGCGTGCGCTTCGCGGGCGAGCTGGAAATCGTCATGCGGGTGTATTTCGAGAAGCCGCGCACCACCGTCGGCTGGAAGGGCTTGATCAACGACCCCTATATGGACAACAGCTTCCGCATCAACGACGGCTTGCGCATGGCGCGCGAACTGCTGCGCGACATCAACGAACTGGGCCTGCCGGCCGGCACCGAATTCCTGGACGTGATCAGTCCCCAGTACATTGCCGACCTGATCAGCTGGGGCGCGATCGGCGCCCGCACCACCGAGTCGCAGGTGCACCGCGAACTGGCGTCCGGCCTGTCGTGTCCGGTCGGCTTCAAGAACGGTACCGACGGCAATATCAAGATCGCGGTGGAAGCGATCAAGGCGGCCTCGCAGCCGCACCATTTCCTGTCGGTGACCAAGGGCGGCCACTCGGCCATCGTGTCGACCAATGGCAATGAGGATTGCCACATCATCCTGCGCGGCGGCAAGGCGCCCAATTACGATGCCGCCAGCGTGGAACAGGCTTGCCAGCAGATCGCCGCGCAAGGGCTGGCTTCGCGCCTGATGATCGACGCCTCGCACGCCAACAGTTCCAAGAAGCCGGAGAACCAGATTCCCGTGTGCGCCGATATCGCGGCGCAAGTGGCGGCCGGCGACGACCGCATCGTGGGGGTGATGATTGAATCGCACCTGGTGGCGGGGCGCCAGGACCTGGTGCCGGGCAAGGAGCTGGTGTACGGCCAGTCGGTGACCGATGGCTGCATCGACTGGGACAGCAGCGTGCAGGTGCTCGAAGGGTTGGCGGCGGCAGTGCGCCAGCGGCGCCTGAAGCAGGATTAAGAAAAAAGGCCCCGAGGGGCCTTTTTTTATTGCACGTCGTTTAGAACGTGTAGCTTGCGCGCACAAACACGGCGCGTCCGGTCGGGTCGGTGTAGCGAGCGTCGTAGCCCTGCTGGAACATCAGGCTTTGCACCGTCGACGGCGGTTCCTTGTCGAGGATGTTTTTCACGCCGGCCATCAGGACCAGGCCCTTGATGCCTTCATAGCTGGCGGTGAGGTTCCACAGCCCGTACGAACCGACATCACGCGTGCCGCCCTGGTCGAGGTAGCCAGTCTTGTAGGTCTGGCTCAGGTTGGCGCCCCAGGGGCCCGATTTCCAGCCCAGCGACATGGTGTGCTGCCAGCGGAATTTCACGTAGGTGTCGGCGAAGTTGCCGACGTTTTCGGTGAACACGCCGTCACGCTCGTTCTGGTACTTGTAGCTGTGCAGCCAGGTGCCGTCCATGGTGAAGGTCAGGCCGCCCAGGCTGGACTTCGGCAAGCGCCATACCAGGCTCAGGTCGATACCGTCGCTCTTGACTTCGCCCAGGTTGTTCTTGAAGTTTTCGATCGCGAACGGCGAGCCGTCGGGATTGCGCAGGAACAGGGCACTGTATTTCGCGTAGTTGCCGTAGATGGTAGCTTCCGGCAAGGCATCGATCTTGTCCTTCAGGTGGATGTTCCAGTAGTCGGCCGCCAGCGTGACCGATTGCACCGGCTCGAACACGGCGCCGAAGGAGAAGGAACGCGATTTTTCCGGCTTCAGGTTGGCATTGCCGCCCTGCAGCTTGAACTGTTGCAAGTCGCAGTCGCGCAGCGGATTGGTGATCGGATTGCTCGACGGTACGCCGTTCGGGCACAGGATCGGATCGTTGTAGGCATTGCTGGTGTCGTTTTTCGACGGCGGCGCGTTCTTTTCGAACAGGGTAGGCGCGCGGAAACCGGTGCTGGCCGAGCCGCGCAGCAGCAGTGCCGTGCTTGGCTGGTAGCGGATGCCGATCTTCGGATTGGTCGTGTTGCCGACGTCGCTGTAGCGGTCGAAACGGCCGGCCAGCTGGACTTCGAGCTCTTTTGTCACCGGCATCACCAGTTCGCCGAAGAAGGCCTGGATATTGCGCGAACCGGCGGTCGACAGGGAGCCCGACAGCCCGGAACTCGATGCCTGCGCCGCGATCGTGCGGTTGACAAAGAAGTCTGCCGTTTCACGGCGCAGTTCGGCGCCGAAAGCCACCGCCGCCTGGCCGCCGGCCATGGAGAACACGTCGCGGCTGGCCTTGAAGTCGAAGCCGGTGTTTTTCACTTCGGCGCTTTGCACTTCGCCGCGCAGGGCGGTGCTGGCAAGGTAGGTGCGCCCGGCTGCGTTCTGCAGTCCGAACGGATTCAGGATGCCGTTGGCGACGCCGGCCGCGAACGATGCGTCCTGCACATAGCCGCCGACGAAGTCTTCCGACGATTTGCTGATCGAGTAGGAAATGCCGCCCTTGTAATCCCAGCCGCCCATCATGGCGCCTTCCATGCTCAGCACCAGGCGGTCGGCTTCGCCGCGCGAATCGATGGTGCGCTGGCCCGCTTCCGTCGGACGCCAGTTGACCGACAGCGTCTGGCCGCTGGCGCCGGCCGGGTAGTAAGGGCTGGTGTTTGGCAGCAACAGGCCGGTCTGCGGCGGCGGCGCGGTGCGCGAGGTCACGTCGTTCTGCGCGTGCAGGAATTCGGCGCTGGCCAGGTGGCCGTCGCCGATTTTCATGGCGCCCTTCAGGAACACCGCAATGCGCTTCTGGTCGGGCGTGTTGTCGATCTGGCGGGTGTAATCCTGGCGGCAGGTGTTGTTGCCGCCGATCGGCAGCGAGAACGGCGGCAGGCAGCCGCTGGCGCGGCCGGGATTGCCGGTGGTATTGGTGCCCGGATCAAAATAATTGCCCGGGAAGGTGGTGCCGCTGGTGCCGTCCAGGCCGCGCACAGGATCGTAGCCGGTCGACGAATACCAGCGCTGCTGCGAGCCGATCGATTGCTGCTTGTGGTAGTCGATCACGCCGAAAATATTGTAGCCATCGGTGTCGAGCTTGCCGAAACCGGAGGACAGGTTGGCGCGCTCTTCGTCGCCGCCTTCCAGCCGTGGGCGCAGTGCTTCGACCGCGATGGTGGTGCTGTTGACCGAGCGCTTGGTGATGAAGTTGATCACGCCGCCGATGGCGTCGGTACCGTAGATGGCCGAGGCGCCGTCGCGCAGGACTTCAACGCGGTCGAGCGCGCTGATGGGAATCATGTTCAGGTCGACGCTGGCGCCATCGTAGGGATGGTTGGCCAGGCGCCGGCCGTTGAGCAGCACCAGGGTCTTGTCGCCGCCCAGGCCGCGCAAGTCGGCGCTGGCCATGCCGCCGGTGGGCAAGCCGCTGTAGTTGCCGCCCACGGAGTTGCCGGCGCCCATGCCGGACTGGTTGGCCGGGATGCGCGACAAGGCTTCCTGCACATTGGTCACGCCGGCCTTGATGAATTCATCGGCCTTGATGACCGAGAGGGGATTGGCGGTTTCGGCTTGCAGGCGCTTGATCGACGATCCGGTGATCTCGACCCGCTGCATGGGAGCATCCTGGGCGAAGGCTGGGATGGCCAGCACGGCGCCCGTCGCAAACATGGCGTGCAGGGACATGGCTAAAACGGTTGGTTTCATTTCTCTTGGCTCCGGCGTGAAAAACGCAATGGAAGCATTGGTGTATGTCGAGTGTCAATTGTGCAAGGTTACCTCGTAAGAAAAACAGCCTGCTTACCAACAAACTGTTGTTTTATTCGACAAAAATTGATTTACACCACTTAATGTATGCACATACAGTCGATATGCATAATTTTCGGATTTTGCGCTCCGGCTGGCCGCAAGGCCATGGAAATGCGCTATCGTTACGCCATGAATTTTCCTCGATGCACACAACTGGCGATCGCCGGCCTGGTCGGCGTACTGGCCATCCTGCCCGCCGGCGCGGCCGGGCCCTTGAAAACCCTGCGCTATATCTTCCCGGCGGCGGAAACCGGCTTCGATCCGGCCGTCGCCCGCGACCTGTACACGGGCCACGTGACGCAGGCCATTTTCGAGACCCTGTATTCCTACGACTACCTGGCGCGGCCTGTGCTGCTGGTGCCGCATGCGGCCAGCGGACTGCCCGAGGTATCGAACGATGGCAAGACCTACACCATTCGCCTGAAGAAGGGGCAGTACTTCACGCCCGACCCCGCCTTCAAGGGCAAGCGGCGCGAACTGACCATGGCCGACTACGTGTATTCGTGGAAGCGCCTGTTCGACCCAAGCTGGCCTCGCCGCACAGCTGGCTGTTCGAAGGCAAGGTGGTGGGCCTGGACCAGCTGGCCGCGGACGCGAAAAAAACAGGCAAGTTCGACTACGACAAAGCGGTGGCGGGGCTGGAACTGGTGGACCCGTATACGCTGCGCATCCACCTGACCCAGACCGATTTTAATTTGGGCATGATCCTGGCGCACGAACCGACGGTGGCGCTGGCGCGCGAGGTGGTGGAAAAGTACGGCGACATCAACGGCGCCGTGCATGGCAATCCGGTGGGCACGGGCCACTACAAGCTGGGCCAGTGGGTGCGCGGCAACCGCATCGTCCTGGAAAAGAACACGGAGCACCACGCCGAAGTGTGGGACTTCAAGGGCAACGGCACGCCGGACGACCAGCGCATCATCGCGCAAATGAAGGGCAAGACGATACCCCAGATCGACCGCATCGACATCCGCGTGATGGTCGAAGACCAGTCGCGCTGGCTGTCGTTCCAGAGCGGCGGCGTGGACCTGTTCTGGCTGGACGGGCCGCTGGCGCCGAAGGCCATCCTGAACGGCAAGCTGCGTCCCGAGCTGGCCGCGAAAGGCGTGCAGCTGTCGCGCCAGATCGACCCTGAAATCACTTACTACTACTGGAATATGCAGGACCCGGTGGTGGGCGGCTTCAGCAAGGAGAAGATCGCCCTGCGGCGCGCCATCGCCATGGCGCACAACGTGGACGAGGAAATCAGCATCGTCTGGAATGGCCAGGCGCAGCGCGTGGATTACCCGATACCGCCAGGCGTGGTGGGGCACGACCCGGCCTACAGGAGCATCCTGCAATACGATCCGGCGCTGGCCAACAAGCTGCTTGACCGCTTCGGCTACAAGAAGGGCAAGGATGGCTGGCGCACGCTCCCGGACGGCAAGCCGCTGGTGATTAGCTACACGTCGCGCAATGAAGCGAGCGGCGTGCTGATGGCCGAGGTATGGCGCAAGACCTACAACGCGCTCGGCATCCGCATGGAAAACAAGCGCATGATTTTCAGCGACCTGCTGCAGGCGGAAAAGCTGTGCAAAGTCCAGAGCCGCAACTACCAGTGGATGGCCGACTACCCGGATGGCGACAACTTCATGCAGCTGCACTACGGGCCGAACGTCAACCAGAACAACGCGGCCTGCTTTGCCGATCCCGAAGTGGACAAGCTGTACGCGCAAAGCCAGAAGATGCCGGCCGGCCCCGAGCGCGATGTGCTGTATCACCGCATTGCGCGCCGCATCGAAGTGACGGGCGCGGCGCGCATGGCGTATTCGCGTTTCCGCAACATGCTGGCGCAGCCCGCGGTACTGGGCTACACCAAGCACCCCATCCTGCACCAGGAATGGGCTTACATCGACATCGACCCGTCGAAATAGAAAGCGACCATGTTTGCATATATCCTGCGGCGCCTGTGGCAGATGCTGCCCACGATGGCCGGCGTGGTCCTGCTGGTGTTCCTGCTGTTTAACTGGGTGGGCGGCGACCCGGCCTATATTTTGGCCGGCAAGATGGCCAACGCCGACGAGATCGAGAATATCCGGCGCCAGCTCGGCACCGACCAGCCTTACTACGTGCAGCTGTGGATCTTCATCAAGCAGATCGTCACCTTCGATTTCGGCAATGCCTGGAGCACCGGCGAAGCGGTATCGTCCATCATCTCGAGCAGGCTGGGACCGTCCCTGACGGTGCTCATTCCGCTGACGATCCTGGAGACTTTCTTCGGTATCGCGCTGGCGCTGGCGATCGCCTTCGTGCGCGGATCGCTCACCGACCGCGGCGTCATGATCGCCTGCACGGTGGGCATGTCGATCAGCATCCTGGTGTACATCATCGTGTTCCAGTACTTCTTGCATACAAGATGGGCCTGTTCCCGGTGCAGGGATGGGGCGACGGCTTTGCCGAAAACCTGCTGCGCTACGCCACGCTGCCGATCCTGATCGGCCTGGCCGTGTCGATCGCGCCCACGCTGCGCCTGTACCGCAGCTTTGTGCTCGACGAAGTGAACCAGGACTATGTGCGCACCGCGCGCGCGAAGGGCCTGGGCGAGCGCCGCATCATGTGGGTGCACGTGCTGCGCAACGCGGCCATCCCCATCATCACGCACGTCATGGCCAACCTGCCGGCGCTGCTGATCGGCGCCTTCCTGCTTGAACGCTTCTTCGGCATTCCCGGCATCGGGCGCGAAGTGATCCTGGCGGTGGAGCGCAGCGACTTCCCGGTGATCAAGGCGATCACGGTGTACGTGGCCGCCGCCACCATGATCTTCAACCTGCTGACCGACCTGCTGTACCAGGCTGTCGATCCGCGCGTCCAGCTGAAATAGGCAAGCGCATGAACAATCATCCAAATTCACCCGGCCTGTGGGCGCTCGCCTGGCGCCGCCTGCGTGGCGACAAGGTTGCCATGGTGTCGCTGGCCGTCGTGGCGCTGTTCCTCGTCATGCTGGTGCTGTCGAAAAGCGGCATGATCGTGGCCGACTGGGAAGACGAAGTGGCGGTCAACTACGCGCCGCCATCGTTCGCGGGCGGGCAGGGCGGCCTGCAGGCGCCAGAAGCGGCGGCAGTGCGCGAAGCGACGCCGGTGAACGAATTCGATCCCCTGGCCGACGATATCCGCGCCATCCAGGCGGAGCTGGGACGCAGCGCCGCCGTCGACATGTACGGTGTCGACGATCCCCTGGCGGCCGACCTGGCCGCGCTGGGGGCGTCGACGTCGGCCGCCGCCGTGGCCAAGCGCGCCACGCTGCCGTTCGGGGCCGACAAATGGGGCCATGACGTCATCAAGAAGACCATCAAGGGCGCCGAGACATCGATCGTGGTGGGGCTGGTGGCGGCCTTGCTGGCGGTGTCGCTCGGGACCCTGTTCGGCGCCTTCTCGGGGTATTTTGGCGGCATGGTCGACGACCTGTTCAACTGGTTCTACAGCATCTTCACCTCGATTCCGTCGATCCTGATGATCCTGACCGTGGCCGCCGTGCTGCAGCAAAAGGGCGTGACGACCATCGTGCTGATCCTGGGCCTGACCGGATGGACCGGGCCGTACCGCCTGATCCGCGCCGAATACATGAAGCACAAGGCGCGCGAATACGTGATGGCCGCCGACGCGATCGGCGCCTCGCACTGGCGCAAGATGTTTTCTCATATTTTCCCCAACGTGAGCCACGTGGCGCTGGTGCAGATGTCGATCCTTGTAGTGGGCTTCATCAAGGCCGAAGTGATTTTGTCCTTCCTGGGCTTTGGCGTGCCGGTGGGCGTGGTCTCCTGGGGCAGCATGCTCAACGAAGCGCAGAACGAACTTATCCTGGGCAAGTGGTGGCAACTGACCGCGGCGGCCACGGCGATGGCGGTGCTGGTGACCGCGTTCTCCCTGTTCACCGATGCGCTGCGTGACGCGCTCGACCCGAAACTGAAATAGGAACCGCATATGCTTCTGCAAGTACGCAATCTGCGGGTGCGCTTCAGGCTCGACAAGACGACCACCTTCGAAGCCCTGAAGGGCGTGTCCTTCGACGTGCCGGCCAATGCCACGGTGGCGCTGGTGGGCGAATCGGGCAGCGGCAAGTCGGTCAGTTCGCTGGCGGTCATGGGCTTGCTGCCGGCGCAGAACACCCTGATCGACCCGGCCAGCAGCATCCTGTTCGAAGGGCGCGAACTGCTGGCGCTGGACGGCGGCGCGCGGCGCGCCCTGTGCGGCAAGGAGATCGCCATGATCTTCCAGGAGCCGATGTCGTCGCTCAATCCGGTGTTCACGGTGGGCTTCCAGATCGGGGAAGTGCTGCGCCAGCACATGGGCATGAGCGGCAAGCAGGCGCGCGCGCGGACGCTGGCGCTGCTGGAGGAAGTCGGCATTCCCGACCCGGCGAAAAAGATCGATGCCTATCCGGGCCAGATGTCGGGCGGCCAGCAGCAGCGCGTGATGATCGCCATGGCCATCGCATGCGAACCGAAGCTGCTGATCGCCGACGAACCGACGACGGCGCTGGACGTGACGATCCAGAAGCAGATCATGGACCTGATCGCGGCGCTGCAGAAGAAGCACGCCATGTCGGTGCTGTTCATCACGCACGACCTGGCGCTGGTGGGCGACATTGCCGACCATGTGATCGTGATGCGGCATGGCGAAGTGAAGGAGCAGGGCACGGCGGCGCAGGTGCTCACGCAACCGGCGCACCCCTACACGCAAGCCTTGCTGCATTGCCGCCCCAGGCTGGACGAGCGGCCGATCCGGCTGCCGGTCATCGACGACCACATGAGCGGCGTAGTCGACACGGGCCAGCGCACGCGCGGCTATGTGGACGGCGAAGCGCCGGTGCTGGTCGTGAAAAACCTGAGCAAGAGTTTTTACCTGCGTGAAGGCTTGTTCGGCAAGCGCGAATTCAAGGCCGTGAAGGACGTATCGTTCACGCTCCCGCGCGGCAAGACGCTGGGCGTGGTGGGCGAATCGGGATCGGGCAAGACCACGGTGGGCCTGACGCTGCTGCGGCTGCACCAGGCCACCGGCGGCACGGCCATGTTCGAAGGGAAGGACCTGATCGCGATGCCCGAGCGCGAGTACATGGCCTACAAGCGGCGCATCCAGATCATCTTCCAGAATCCGTACGCATCGCTGAACCCGCGCTTCACGGTGGGGCAGATCCTGATGGAGCCGATGCGCATCCACAGGATAGGCGCGAACGACCGCGAACGGACGGCGATGGCGATGGAGCTGCTGGAAAAAGTGGGGCTGCCGGCGCAAGCCTTCCACCGCTACCCGCACGAATTTTCCGGAGGCCAGCGCCAACGCATCGCGATCGCGCGCTGCCTGACGATGAAGCCCGAAATCCTGGTGTGCGACGAATCGGTATCGGCGCTGGACGTGTCGGTGCAGGCGCAGGTGCTGAACCTGCTGCAAGACCTGCAGGACGAATACGGCATGAGCTACATCTTCATCTCGCACGACCTGTCGGTGGTCAAGTACATGGCCGACCAGGTGATGGTGATGCACCAGGGCAGCGTGGTCGAAATGGCCGATTCCGACGAGCTGTATCGCAACCCGCAACATGCCTACACCAGGGCGCTGCTGGGCGCGATCCCAGGCCAGGCCTGATCTCCTTCCATTCTTTTTTTCTTTCTTTCTAACAGGGGACTGTCCCAGTTTTACAGGAAAGTATTTCCTGTAAAACTGGGACAGTCCCCTGGCAAGAGGAAATTGGTACTGGTTGGCGGTACCCCCGGGGGCGCCTTCCGCTACGTCGGCAGGCGGTATTGTCTCGCGCGACCGGAGGCGGCATCCTGTGCGTCCACTGACCTCTCCGGCAATCCCATGAATTTTTCGCTCCCTCGTTCTTCCTTGCTGCTTGCCAGCTTACTGCTTGCGATCACCGGCCTTTGCTTCGCCGCCGCCAGCGAGCATGGCAATCTTCGCCCGCCATACAGGCAGCTCGTGCCGCTGCAGCTTGCCGGCGGACTGGCCCTGGTCGACCTCAATCCGCGTACCGCCGGTCCGGCGTGGCGCGAAGTCGATGTGCATGCTGCCGATGGCGTGTCGTCCAAGCTGCGCGTGAGCGTGGCGCATGGCGTCAGGGCCATGTATGCATTTCCGGGCGAGGAGTTCTATGCCAACGTCAAGGTGGAAACCAGCGTGGACGGGCAGTTTGCTCAGGACCGCGAGAACGTCCTGGCCGCAATGGACTCGCTGACAGCCATGATGAAGGAAAAAAGTGCCGGGTCGCCGCGCCCCGACGGGCTGGACGTGATCGAAGATGGCAAGGGCGCGCACCGCGGCATCGAGTATCACTTCTCGCTGCTCAATACCGTGCATGGCAAGGGCATGGTCGTGTTCTTCCTGCCCGAGCAGCGCGTGATCATTACTGCCTATCTGCTGGGCCGCAAGCCGGCGGGCGACGGTTCCGTCAACGAGACACGCCGCTTGCAGCGCGCCTTCGTGCACGGCTATATCGACGCCATCGCAGTCCCTGGCCCAGCCTGATTTTCTTGCCTCCCTACAGGGGACTGTCCCAGTTTTACAGGAAATATTTCCTGTAAAACTGGGACAGTCCCCTGTTAAAAGGAAAGAGTTTCTAGTTGGTCGATGCTTCGATCAGCTCCACCACAAAATCGCCGTAAC
>Ga0187844_10001188_pt1 | contig 20077 bp, 15 predicted proteins | sample SpaLakP09_SKY_50_FD_134517 | JGI IMG/M metagenome (GOLD analysis project Ga0187844, IMG submission 134517) | Oligotrophic lake water microbial communities from Sparkling Lake, Wisconsin, USA - SP09_SKY_50 | ecosystem: Environmental > Aquatic > Freshwater > Lake | place: USA: Sparkling Lake...
CATCATCTACGCCCGCCTGGAAGCGCCCGAGATCGAGGAGCGCGAGAAGAAGGAAGAAGAGGTCGCCGAGCTGCTCTCGCTGGCCGAGCGTGTCGAAGGCATGGTGCGCAATATCGGCATGCATGCCGGCGGCGTGCTGATCGCGCCGGGCAAGATCACCGACTTCTGCCCGCTCTACATGCAGCCCGGCTCGAACAGCGCGGTGAGCCAGTACGACAAGGACGACGTCGAGGCCATTGGCCTGGTCAAGTTCGACTTCTTGGGCTTGGCCACGCTGACGATTCTGGAGATGGCCAAGGACTTCATTGTCATGCGCCATCCCGACCAGAAGGACTTCGACTTCGCCAAGATCGCGCTCACCGACAAGGCCACCTACAAGCTGCTGTCCGACGGTCTGACCGTTGCCGTGTTCCAGCTGGAAAGCCGCGGCATGCAGGGCATGTTGCGCGACGCCAAGCCCAGCCTGTTCGAGGACATCATCGCCCTGGTGGCGCTGTACCGGCCGGGCCCCATGGACCTGATCCCGTCGTTCTGCGCGCGCAAGCACGGCAAGGAAGAGGTCACCTATCCGCACCCGCTGATGGCCGAGGTGCTGAAGGAGACCTACGGCATCATGGTCTATCAGGAGCAGGTGATGCAGGTGGCCCAGCGCGTCGGCGGCTACACGCTCGGCGGCGCCGACCTGTTGCGCCGCGCGATGGGCAAGAAGAAGGTCGAGGAGATGGCCGAGCACCGCAGCATCTTTGCGGAGGGCGCGGCCAAGAACAATATCGCGCCGCCGCTGGCCAACGAAATCTTCGACCTGATGGAGAAGTTCGCCGGCTACGGTTTCAACAAGTCGCACGCCGCCGCCTACGCCCTGCTGGCCTATCACACCGCCTGGCTGAAGGTGCACTACCTGGCCGAATTCACCGCCGCGAATATGAGCGTGGCGATGGACGACACCGACAAGCTGAAGATCTTCTACGACGACGCGCTGGCCATGGGCCTGACCTTCGAGGCGCCCAATGTCAACACCGGCGTGCACCGTTTCTGGCCCGTCAGCGCCAAGGTCGTGCGCTACGGCCTGGGCGCGATCAAGGGCACGGGCCAGGGGGCGATCGAGTCCATCGTCAAGACCCGCGAGAGCGGCGGCCCGTTCACCAGCTTCTTCGACTTCTGCGCCCGCATCGACCGCAAGGCGGTCAACAAGCGCGTGGTCGAAGCGCTGATCAAGGGCGGGGCGTTTGACCTGATCGAGATCGATCGTGCGCGGCTGCTGGCCAGCGTCGCCCGCGGCTACACCCATGCCGAAACGCTGGAGGCGAATGCCGACCAGGGTGGCCTGTTCGACTTCGGCCCCGATGACAAGGACAGCCATGCCTCCTCGACCCAGGAGCCCGATCTGGTCGCGGCCGACACATGGAGCATCAAGGAGCGGTTGAGCCTGGAGAAGACGGCGATCGGCTTCTACCTCTCGGGCCATCTGTTCGACCAGAGCGGCGACGAGGTGCGGCGCATCGCCCGCCGCCGCATCGCCGATGCGGTCGACAGCCGCGAGCCGGTGATGCTGGCCGGCATCGTCAGCGATCTGCGCATCATCAACGGCAACCGCGGCCGGGTCGGCATCTTCAAGCTCGACGACAAGAGCGATGTGATCGAGGCGGTGGCCAACGAGGAGTTGCTCAATGCCAACCGCGAGACCCTGGCCGACGATGAATTGATCATCGTCTCGGGCAAGGTGCAGAACGACCGCTTCTCCGGCGGCCTGCGCCTGAACGTGCTGCAGGTCTGGGACCTGGCCGGCGCGCGTGCCCGCTTCGGCAAGTTCCTGCGCCTGAAGGCCAATGGTGTGGCGCCGCCCATCGCCGAGGTGGTCAAGGCCTGGCCCCCGCGGCAGGTCCAGACCGAGCAGGGGCCATTGGCGCTGGGCCTGAGCCTGCGCCTGAGCATCAAGCGCGAAGGCGCCTCGGCCGAGCTGGAACTCGGCGACGATGCCCGCTTCTGGCCCTGCGACGAGGCGCTGGCCCGCTTTGCGGCGGCCCAGCCTGAGGCGCCGCCGCTGATCGTTTACGAGGCGGGCGCCTAAATCAGCCAGTTGGCCTGGTTCCTCTCATGTTCATCGATGGGCTTGTGCAGCCAGGCTGACAGCAGTGCGGGCGCCACTTCGGCGCTGTGCATCGTTGGCGGGCTGACCTGGGCCAGCAGCGCTTCGCCCGGCTGAGCCAGCAGATCCGCCAGGCCGGGCAGTTCGGCGGGTGCTGAGCCGAACAGATGACGCTCGGGTGGGGCCATGGTGGCGGCCCAGTCGAGATTCAGCGCTGTTTCAGCGGTGGCCGTTGCCGCTGGCGGCAGCATTTTCTGCCATGTGAAGATGTCGGGCACATGGGCGGTCTGGCCCTCTTGCAGCGCCACGCCGATGCCGCCCAGATCGACAAAGCCGCTGGGGTGCGAGGTCGGCGCGGCCAAGGGTTGCAGATGGCTGGCGTTCAGCGCCTGGCGCGTGGCCTCGGACATGGCGGCCACCGTCTCCGGGCGTAGCTGGTGCAGCTGGTCCACCGTCATCGCCGCGGCCTGTGCGGCGGTCATTGCGGCGGCCTGAACAGGGCTGAGCAGGGCGATGTCGGACGGGCTCAAGGCCGCAAACTGCTGGCTGGCCAGTTGGCGGATCTGGCTGTCCTGCAGCGCCTGCACCTGGGCGCCGGTCAGCGCCTCGATCTGCTGCGGGCTCATTGCGTTCAGCGCGGCGCCGCTGATCGCCTGCACCGCTGCGGTGGACAGCTGGGCCAGGCTGGGGTTAGCCAGCGCGCGCCATTGCTCGGCATGCAGCAGCTCCAGCTGGCCGGGCTGCAGCGCGGCGGCCTGGGTGGGGGTCAGCGCATGCAGGGCCTGGGTGCTCAAGGCCTCCAACTGCTGGGCCGACCAGGCCTGCAACTGCTCGCCGCTCAGGCCGCGGATCTGGGCACTGGCCAGCAGGCCGATCTGGCCGGCGCTGAACGCTGCCATCTGGCCGCCGCTGAAGGCGCCCAGCTGCTGGGCGCTGAGGGTGGCGAGCTGCTGATCGGTCAGCGCGCCAATCTGCTCGCCGCGCAGCGCCTGCAGGTCGGCGTCATTGAGCTGCCTCAGGTCGGCCAGGCTGATGGCCTGCACCTGGCGCGGGCTCAAGGCGGCGATCTGGCTGGTGCTGAGCGCGTTGAACTGCTCCGGGCTCAGCGCCGCAATCGCCTGCGGGCTCAGCGCCTGGATCTGCGCCAAGCCGAGGCCCGCCAACTGGCTGGCGCCCAGGGCCGCCGCCTGGGTGGCGCTCAGGGCACCGAGCTGGGCCGCGTCGAGCTGGTTGAGCAGCGCCGGCGGCAAGGTCTGCAACACGGCCGGGGCCAGATAGCGCATCTGCTCGCTATCGAGTGCGTGCCATTGCGCGGGCGACAGGCTCAGCGCCTGGGCGCTGCTGAGGGCGGCGATCTGCTCCGCGCCCAGGGCCGCGATCACCTCGGTACCGAGCACGCTCAGGCGGTAGGCCGACAGCGCGGCGAACGAGGCACCGCTGATCTGCGCGAACTGCTGCGGCGCCAGCGCCTGCAGCTGGGCCACGCTGAGGCTGGCAAAGCTGCTGGCCGACAGGCCACCCAGCTGGGTGGCGCTGAACTGGGCCATTTGCTCCGGCGCCAGGCCTTCGAGCTGCGGTGCCGAGAGGGCGCGCATCTGTGCCACATTCAGCGCGCGCAGGCTGGCATTGCCGAGGGCCTGGAAGTCGGCTCGCTCCAGCACGGCCACCTGGTCAGGGGCCAGCGCGGCGATCTGGCCGGGAGTGAACGCGGCCACCTGTTCGGGCTGCAAGGCACGGATCATGGCCGTGCCCAGGCGTGCCAGCTGATCCGGGGTCAGCGCCTGCCACTGGGCCGTGTTCAGTGCCGCCCACTGAGCGACGCTCGGCGCCTGCAACTGCTCCGGCCGGATGGCCGCCAGCGCCTGCGGCGACAGCAGCGGCATGGCCTCGGCCGGCAGGGCCAGCAATTGCTCGGCGCTGAGGCGCGCCAGCTGGGCCGGGCTCAGCGCCTGGATCTGGCTGTTGCTCAGCGCATGCACGGCGCCGGTGGACAGCGCAGCCAATTGCTCGGGCCGCCACTGCTCCAAGGTGCCGGACGCCACACCTGCCATCTGCGTGGCGCTCAGCGCTGCGATCTGGGTGCTGCCCAGCAGGGGCAGGGCGCTGTGGCTGAACTGGGCAATCTCCTCGCTGCTCAGCGAGGCCAGCGCCGCCGGCGACAGAGCGACGATGCCGGCACTGCCCAGGGCCGCCAGCTCGCGCAGCCCCAGCGGGCCGACGGCGGCGGCACTCAGGCTGCTGATCTGGGCCGTGCTGAGTTGGCCCAGCAGCGGCTCGCCCAAGGCGCGCAGATCCGCGGCATCGAAGGACTTCAGTTGCGACGTGCTCAGCGCAGCCAGCTGCTGCGGCGTGAAGGCCGCCATGGCGGCGCTGGACAGCGCAGCCACGGCGCCCAGCGCCTGCACCTGTTCGGGCGACAGCCGGGCCAGCGTGTCGGCACCCAGCGCACCGACCTGGGCCGTGGTCAGCGCGCCAAGCTGACTGGCGTTCCACTGTGGCAACTGGGCCTGCAGGGCCGGCAGATCGGCGACAGGCAGGGCGGCAATCTGACTGCTCGTCAGTGCGAGTTGTTGCGCGGCCGACAGGCTGGCGATCTGCGCCGTGCTCAGCGCGCTCAGCACCGCCGCCGGCAGGGCCTGGATCTGGGACGGTGTGAGGGCCTGCAACTGCGCGGCGCTGAGCGCGATCACCGGTGTGCCGCTGAGACCGGCCAGTTGGGCGGTGCCCAGGGCCTGCAGCTGTTCGACCGTCAGGCTGCCCATCTCGCTGGCCGTGAGGCCGCGCAGCGCCGCGCTGCCGATGGCGCCAAACTGTTCGGCGCTGAGTGCGCGTATTTGTGCGCTGCTGAATGTGGCTATCTCGGCGGCGGTCAGCGCGCCGAGCTGGCCGGCAGTCAGCCAGCCCATTTGCTGTGCACCCATCGCGCGCAGCTCTATGACGCTGAGCGAACCGATGTCGCGGCTCTCGATGGCCTGGAACTGCAGGCTGTCCAGCGCCAGGAACTGGGCCTTGCTCAGGCCGGCTATGGCGCTGGCACTGAGCGCCGAAATCAGCTCGGGCGGCAGGCGCTGTAACTGGGCCACGCTCAGGCCCTGCACCTGGCGCGCACCGAGCTGTGACCACTGCTCATGGCTCAGCGCCTGCAGGGCGGTTTCGCCGAGGCTTGACATCTGAGTGCCGCTGAGGGCGCCCAGTTGCTGGCCGCTCAGTGCACGCCAGTCCTCGCCGCTCAATGCCGCGAGCTGTGCAGGGCTCAGCGCCGCGATCTGGATCACGCTCAGGGCCTTCACCTGGTCGATGGACAGGGCTTCGACCTGCTGGGTGCTCAAGGCCTGTATGGCGGTGGCGGGCAGCGCCTGCACCTGGGCTGTGCCCAGGGCCGCCAGCTGTTCGGTGCTCAGCGCCGCCGCCTGCAGCTTGCTGAGCCCGCGCAGGCTGGCCTCGCTGAGATGGGAGAACTGTTCGGCGCTCAAGGACTGGATGACGCGCGTGCCCAGGCCGCCCAGCTGGGCGGCGGTCAGCGCCGCCATTTGCGTGTCCGACAGTGCGGCCCAATCGTCCGTGCCGAGGGCCTGCAGCTGCGCCGCGCTGAACACGGCCAGCTGGCTGGTGCTCAAGGCAAGCAGGTCTTCGGCATCCAGCGCCGCCAGCTGGGTGCTGCTGAGGGCGCGCAGGGCCGTGGGGCTGAGCCGCTCCACCTGCTCGGCCGTCAGTGCCTGCATCTGGCTGGTGCTCAGGCCCATCAGCTGGCGGGCCTGCAGTGCAGTGATCTGGTCCAGGTCCAGACCATGCAACTGGGCTGCGCTGAGAGCACCGATCTGGGCACTGCCCAGGGCCGCGAACTGGGTCGGGCTCAGCGCCTGCAGGTCCTCGGTGCCCAGCGCCGCGATCTGGCCCGGACGCAGTGCACCGAGCTGGGTACCGTTCAGCGAGGCGACCTGCTCAGGGTCCAGTGCGGCGATCGCGGCGGTGCTCAGCGCGGCGAGCTGTGCCGGGCTCAACGCGCGCAGGCGGTCGGCGGACAGGCCGGCGACATCGCCGGCGTCAAACGAGGCCACCTGGGCCGGTGCCAGGCAGCGCAGCGCAGCGGGGCTCAACTGGGCAATCTGTTCGCTGCTGAAGGCCTGCAGCTGAGCCGCGCTCAGGGTCGTCAGCTGCTTGCCGCTCAAGTTCGCCAACTGGGTGTCGCTGAGCGCGTGCAACTGCTCGACGCTCAGCCTGGCGAACTGGCTGGCGCTGAGCGCATTCAGCTGCGCTGGGCTGAAGGCCTGCAGGTCTTCGATCGCCAGCGCGGCAATCTGCCCCGGCTTCAGCGCCGCCATCTGCAGCGTGCTGAGGGCGGCCAGTTGGGTGGCGGACAGGGCCTGGATCTGCTCGGCGCTCCAGCCGAGAATGGCCTGCGGCGACAGGCCCTGGATCTGCGCAGCGCTGAGGGCCGCCAGCTGAGTCTCGCCCAGCGCCGCCAGGTCGGCGGCGATCAGGCCGCGCAGCGCAACGGGATTGAGGGCCGCCAGTGTGGCCGGCGCCAGCAGCTGGAACTGCTGTGGGCTCAGAGCCGCCAACTGGGCCTGCGACACCGCCGCCCATTGCTCGGCGCGCAGGGCGGGCACCACGGTGTCGCCCAGCGCGGCGAACTGGTTGGGCAGCAGGGCCTGCACCCGCTCCACCGGCAGCGCGGCCACCACCTCGGCGCCCAGAGCTGCCACCTGGCCGGTGCTCAGCGCACGCCAGCTGACCAGGCTGAGCTGGCCGACCTGGTCGGCGCTCCAGCTCCGCAACTGGGTGGCGTTCAGGCCCAGCAGATGCCGCGGCGCCAGAAACCCCATCTGCTCCTCGGTGAGTGCATGCAGCTGGGCGTTGTCGAGCCGGGCGAACTGGGCGGTGGAGAAGGCATTCAGCTGCGGGCTGGATAGCTGCTGCAGCGTCTGGGGCGTGATGGCCGCGATCTGCGCCGGCGTCAGCCGCGAGATCTCGGCCGGCGTCCAGTTGCCGGGCGCGGCGGGTGTGGTCATGGTGCTGTTTGCGGCTGTCATTTTTATTCCCCTGCCGGCCTCAGGTTCTGCGGCCAGTTGCCGAGGAATCTAAGGCTGCATGCGCGGTCTTGATCGTCCGAACTGGCGGCGCTTTCCGGCCCAGCGGGCAGGGCCTTGCGTTTCGCGCACAGTTGGGCTGTCATCCTGATAAAAACTGCAAGTGCCAGGTCTTGCCTGACCCATGAACGCAAAGCTCGGGCAGAATCAAGGCCGCCGCCACAAGGCAATCTCCATCGATCACAGCATGAATGCGCCCCCCCATCTCCCGACCACCGGCCTCGTGCTGACCGGCGGCGGCGCGCGTGCCGCCTACCAGGTCGGCGTGCTGGCTGCGCTGGCGCAGATCCGACGCGACTGTGGCGTCTGGGGCGGCGTCAACCCCTTCCCGGTGATTGCCGGCACCTCGGCCGGCGCCATCAATGCTGCTGCGCTGGCTTGCGGCGCCGATGACTTCGATGGCACGGTGGAGCAGTTGGTCACGCTGTGGGAGAACCTGCATGCCGACAACGTCTATCGCTCCGACTCCTTTGGCGTGATACGCACCGGCGCACGCTGGATGACGATGATGTCGGTCGGCTGGGCGATCGCCCGCTGGCGCAAGGCCAAGCCGCGCAGCCTGCTCGACAATGCCCCTCTGCGGGAGCTGCTGGAGAGGGTGGTGCCCATACACAAGCTGAACCGCATGCTGCTCGATGGCCATATGCAGGCGCTGTCGGTCAGCGGCTCAAGCTACAGCTCGGGCTTGCACGTCAGCTTCTATCAGGCAATCAAGGATTTCGAGCCCTGGGAGCGCACCCAGCGCATCGCGGTGCGCACGCCGCTGAGCATCTCGCACCTGATGGCGTCGAGCGCCATTCCCTTCATCTTTCCGTCGGTGTCGCTGAACCTGGACGGCCAGAACGAATGGTTCGGTGACGGCTCGATGCGCCAGAACGCGCCGATCTCGCCGGCCATCCACCTTGGGGCAGAGCGGGTGCTGGTGGTGGGTGCCGGGCGCATGCACGAGCCGCCGGGCCGGCGCGTGCAGGTGGACGGCTACCCGAGCCTGGCCCAGGTGGCCGGCCATGCGATGTCCAACATTTTTCTGGACGCGCTGGCTGTCGATATCGAACGGCTGCAGCGCATCAACAGCACCCTGGGCCTGCTGACGCCGGAACAGCGCCACTCCACCAAGCTTCGGCCCATCGAGGTGCTGGTGATTGCACCGAGCCAGCGCCTGGACGATCTGGCCGCCAAGCACCAGGGCGATCTGCCGACGCCGATTCGCGCGATGCTGCGCGGCGTGGGTGTGTCCGGCCAGGGCGAACAGGCCAAGGGCGCGGCGCTTGCCAGCTATCTGTTGTTCGAGCCCTCGTATACCGGCGAGCTGATGGCGCTGGGCCGGCAAGACACACTGAGCCGCCGTGAGGAGGTGGCCAAGTTCTTCGGCTGGGACCGCTACACTCAGCCGATGGGCATGTACAAGTTGGGGCCGGTGGCCGCCGGCCAGCCACTGGCCTGACTTCAGCTGCGCTCGCTGACGAACTCCCTGAGGTTGGGGCGCAGCCCACCGAGCGTGAAGCCGCCATCGACCAGCAGGCTCTGCCCGGTCACAAACCTTGCGTCGTCAGAGAGCATCCAGACCACGGCGTCGGCAATGTCCTCGGGCTGGCCGATGCGCTGCAGGGGCGTCTGCATGATGAAGGGCAGGGCCAGTTTCTCGCTCGCCAGCACGCCGCTGGCCATCGGCGTGGCAATGATGCCGGGGCAGATATTGTTGACCCGTATCCGGTCGACACCGACCTCCAGCGCCACAGTGCGCATCATCGCGTCCAGCGAGGCCTTGCTGCCGGCATAGGCGGCCAGGCCCGGCATGGAGCCGTGGGCCGTCCATGACGAGGTGTTGACAATGGCGCCGGCCGTGCCCAGCCTGCGCATTGCCGCGATCTCATACTTCAGGCAGGCGAACACGCCGCGCGAGTTGGTGGCCATGACCTGATCGAACTCGGCCAGCGACATGTCCTGCAGCGGCTGGAAGGCGCCCAGTGTGCCGGCGTTGTTCCAGGCCATGTGCAGCTCGCCGAAGGTGGCGATGGTCCGCTCCACCAGCGCCTCGACCTGGGTCGCATCGGCCACATCGGTCGGTATGGCCAGGGCCGTGCCGCCCTGCGCGGTGATCAGCTGCGCCACCCGATCGAGTTCGCTGCGGCGGCGGCCGGCGACCACCACATTGGCCCCGTCGCGGCCGAAGCGCAGCGCGGCGGCCTTGCCCATGCCGGAGCCGCCGCCGGTGATGAGGACGGTGCGCCCGGCAAAGCGCTGGGTGTTGGAGAAAGAAGAAGTGCTGGTGCTCATTCGAGAAATCCCTGAGTTGTTGATTCAAGGTCGCAAGTGTTATTGGCAAGCGTTGATGGATAAACTGCCGCTTGTTTGATGCAGTTGCAATCAGGAGTGGTTAATGGATGTGCTGGAAGGCATGCGGGTCTATGTGATGGCCGTGGAGAAGGGCAGCCTCAGCGCGGCGGCGGTGGCCTGTGGCATCTCTTCGACGATGGCTGGCAACCATCTGCGTGCGCTGGAAACCCGGCTGGGCGCCCGTCTGCTGAATCGGACGACGCGGCGCCAGCACCTGACGGCCTTTGGCGAGGACTACTACGCCCGCTGCAAGGAGATACTGCGCCTGGTCGCAGAGACCGAGGCCCAGGCGCAGATCCTGCAAGTGGCGCCCGTCGGCACGCTGCGCATCACCGCACCGGTGTCATTCGGCACCGAGGCGCTGATGCCGGCCCTGGTCGCCTACCTGGAGCGCTATCCCAAGGTCACCATCGATGTCGCCCTGCACGACCGGGTGGTGGACCTGATGGAGGAGGGCTTCGAGGCGGCCATCCGCATCGGGCATCTGCCCGACTCCGACCTGATCGCCCGGCCGCTGACACCGTACCGGCTGATGATGTGTGCCTCGCCCGCGTACCTGGCGCTCCGAGGCACGCCTGGCAGTCCGAGTGACCTGACGCAACATGAGTGCCTGTCTTTCAGCCCGGCCGCCGTCACCGAATGGCGTTTGAAGGATGAAGCGGGCGAGAGCCGCGTGCCGGTGTCGGGCCGGCTGACGGCCAATCACGGCCAGGCGTTGCGCGTCGCGGCGCTGAACGGTTTGGGCATCGTGCTGCAGCCGGAGGTCTTGCTGCAGGCCGATGTCTTCGCAGGGCGGCTGGTGCAGCTGTTCCCGTCCTTTGAGCTGCCCAGTCGGCCGATGAGCATCGTCTTCCTGCCCGACCGCTATCGCTCCACCAAGTTGCGCAGTTTCGTGGACTTCATGATCGAGCGTTTCCCTGGGTCTTAGGGGGTGGTTGATGCCAAGCTGGAGGCGTAGCATCGGCTCGCCCATGCCTCAGGGCAGGGCATGGGCCTTTCCGGATCTGCCCGACACGGAGGCATACATGGCTTATCACCTTGAGGGTCGCTTGCTGGAGGTCTGCAACTGCAAGGTGCTGTGTCCTTGCTGGATTGGCGAAGACCCCGATTTCGGCACCTGCGACACCATCATCGCCTGGCGGGTCGACATGGGAACGGTCGATGGCACGGATGTCAGCGGCCTGACGATTGCCGCGGTGGCCCATGTGCCCGGCAACATCCTGCTGGGCAACTGGACGGCGGCCATCTTTGTTGACGACCGCGCCAGCAAGGCCCAGGAAGAGGCGTTGCTCAAGGTCTATACCGGCCAGGCCGGCGGCCCGGTGGCCGATCTGGCCAAGCTGATAGGCACCGTGGTGTCGGTGGAGCGCGCGGCTATACGCTTCGACGTGCAGGGCGGCTCGGGCACGCTGGAGATAGGCACTGACTACTACGCCGAACTGGAGCCCTATCTGGGCGCCACCGGCGGCAAGACGACCTTGTCGGACACCGTTTTCTCCACCGTGCCCGGCGCGCCGGTGTTCGTCGGCAAGGCGCCGCGCTACCGTTCGAAGAACGCGGCCATCGGCATCGATCTGGACATCAAGAACCACAACGCCCTGCAGAGCACCTTTGTTTTCGACGCCTAAGCGCTGAGCGCACGTGCCTTCGGCCCCACGCCACCAGCGCGTCTTCCTTCCGGTGCTGCTGGCCCTGGTTGCGCTGGCCTGGGCCACGCTGTGGGCCTGGGCGTCCAGTCCCTATGCCCGTTATCTGGAGCATGGCGACTGGGTCGCCGACGGGCCGCTGGCTCAGCTCTGCGCCGCCGTGCCGGCGGGCACACTGCTGGTGCCGGCGGCGCTCTCTAGCCTGGCCTGGCTGCTGATGAGCCTGGCCATGATGCTGCCCACCACCTTGCCGCTGTTCGACGCCTTCAACCGGCTGGCGGCACGCCGGCCCGACCATAGTTTGCTGCTGTTCTTGCTAGGTTTGGGCTATGTCGCGGCCTGGGGCCTGTTCGGCATGCTGGCCCATGGCCTGCACGGGCTGCTGCTGGCCGGCATCGACCGGCTGCCCTGGCTCAGTTGGAATCCCTGGGCGATCGGCGCGGCCACGGTGGCATTGGCCGGCGCCTTTCAGTTCAGCTCTATGAAGTACCGCTGCCTGGAGCAATGCCGCACGCCACTGAGCTTTGTGATCCAGCACTGGCGCGGCAAACATCAGGCCTGGCAGGCCTTTGTGCTGGGCGCCCACCATGGCCTGTTCTGCATCGGCTGCTGCTGGGCGCTGATGCTGTTGATGTTCGTCGTCGGAGCCGGTAATCTGGGCTGGATGCTGATGCTGGCCGCGGTGATGGCGATCGAGAAGAACGTGGCCTGGGGGCGGCGCATCAGCACGCCGCTGGGCATTGCCTTGCTGGCCGGGGCGGCTGTGCTGGTGGCCCGCCATCTCTGAGGGCGGGCCGGGGTCGGCAATGATCAGGACTTCGAAGCCGCCTTGGCAGCGGCCTTGGCCTTCTTGTCTGCCTTGGCGTCGGCCGGTGCCGCCGCCGTGGCAGGTGCGGCGGCCTTCTCTGCCTTGGCTGCCACGGGCGCGGCGCTCTTGAACCCGGCGCCATTGACCGTCAGCCCCTCGGCCGAGAACTTGGCGGCATTGCCGTCACCCACGCCCTTGACCCGTTCGATGAAGTCGGCCCAATCCTTGAACGCGCCCTTCTTGCGCTCGTCGAGAATCCTGCCCGAGACCCCCGGGCCTATGCCCTTGATGGTTTCCAGATCGGCCTGGCTGGCCTTGTTGACGTCAACGGCCGCAAACGCTGCAGCCGCGAACAGGGCCATCACGATGGCCAGCATCTTCTTCAACATAAGCGCTCTCCCTGGTAGGTGGATGGTGCGGCGCCCGGATCAAGCGGCTACGCCGCGCTGAGGCAGGCAAGGGCCTGGCTCGGCGCTAGCATAACGCCGTATGGTGGCGTCAAACAGCCCTGGTTTACCCAGGTTACTGATGTTGGGCCGCGACCATCGCCGCATAGGCAGTGCCGAGTGCCATCAACTTCTCGTGCCCGCCCTGCTCGATGATGCGGCCATCGGCCAGCACATGGATGCTGTCGGCATGGCGCACCGTGCTCAAACGGTGGGCGATGACGATCAGGGTCTTGCGCCCATGCCACTGCTCCAGCGCCTGCTGGACGGCACGCTCACTCTCGGTATCCAGGGCCGAGGTCGCTTCGTCAAACACCCAGATCGGCGCGTCCTTGTAGAGCGCGCGGGCGATCGCCAGGCGCTGCCTCTGACCGCCGGACAGCTTGCTGCCATTGGCGCCGACCAGGGTCTGCAGGCCCTCGGGCTGGCTGATGGCGAAGTCCCACAGATTGGCGGCGCGCAAGGACCGCTCCAGCCGGGCATCATCGCGCGGGCTGGCGTAGATCACGTTGTCGGCCAGGCTACCGTCGAACAGCACGATATCCTGCGACACCACGGCGAACTGGCGGCGCAGCGAGGCTTTTTTCAGGTGCTGGATGTCGACGCCGTCAAGGGTGATGTGGCCGCTGTTCGGTGCCACAAAGCCCAAGAGCGCGCTGACGATGGTCGATTTCCCCGCCCCCGAGGCCCCCACCAGCGCAATCGTCTGGCCGGCACCGACCTGCAGCGTGAAGCCATTCAGGGCAGGGCGCTCGGCGCCGTCGTACTGCAGCGTCACCTCGTCGAAACGGATATCGCCCCGGCACTGTTCCAGGCTGAGCGTGCCGCCATCGGGCTCGGGTGGCACGTCCAGCAGCTCGAAGCAGCCACGGGCCACCACCAGGCTGCTGAGCACCGGCTGTGACACATCGGTCAGATGCCGCACCTTGGAGATCAGCAAGAGCATGGCGGTGATAAAGGCCACGAACTCGCCCACGGTGGCGCGCTGCGCTTGGGCCTGCACCAGGGCCAGGGTCAGGATGATGGCCAGGCCGACGCTGGCCACGACTTGGGAGACCGGGCTCATCAGTGCGCTGGATGCTGCGTTTTTCAGGGTCATGCGCTGCAGATGTCGGGCCTCGCGCTCGAAGCGGGCGGCCTCCCAGGCGCCGGCGTCGAAGGTGCGCACCACGCGCCAGGCGCGGGCGATGTCATCGACGACCGAGACCAGGCGCATCTGCGAGTCGTAGGCCTGGGTGCCCAAGCGCTTGGCGCGCTTGTGTATCAGGCGCACGGCCACGCCCAGCACCGGCACGACGATCAGGGTCAGCAGGGTGAGCCGCCAGTTCAGATAGAACAGATAGGCCAGCATCACGATGCTGGTGCTGCCGTCGCGCAGGATGGTGGTCAGCGCGCCGCTCATCAAATTGGTCAGCTCATGGGGGTTGCTGACAACCTTGGTCACGGCCTCGGCCGGCGTCATGTGGCTGAACAGCTTGGCGTCGGCGCGTATCACGCTTTGCATCAGCGCCTGGCGGATGTCCAGCACGGTGCGCGAGGCGGTGCGGTTCATCATGTAGGCGCCGCTGAAGGCGAACAGGCCGCGTGCGGCGAACAGGCCGATCAGGGTCAGCGGCACGGCCCAGATCGGGAAGCTCATCTCGCTGGTAAAGCCCTCATCGAGCACGAACTTCAGCAGCCAGGGCACTAGCGGCTCGGTCGCCGAGGCCAGCAAAAAGGCCAGCACCGACACCACCAGGCCCTTGCGATGCGGGCGTACAAAGGCCCAGAAGCGGCGGGCGGGAGTCGGGCTGGTGGCAGTCATTGGCGGGGGTTTTACTTATCTCTTGTGGGACAGACCACGCAGTGCTCTGTCCTCAACTGACTGGGACTCGTGGGACAGACCACGAAGTGCTCTGTCCCCAACTGACTGAGGTATTTTGTGTTGTGGGCCACACTCTAGCGCAGCGGCTGCGGCCTTCGGCGAGGGGCGCTGCATATACTCGCCGCATGATTTCTGACGCGCCCCCGAGCAGGCATGACCTGGACACGCTCCCGCTCATGCCCGCCTCGACGCCGCCGGTGCGCGTGCTCCACTTCGTGACCGGTGGTTTTTCGGGTGCCACCCAGGTGGCGGTGGACCTGGCCAGCGCCTCCCTGAGCGGCCGGCGCGTCGAGCCTCTGCTGGTGCTCAGGCGCAAGCGCAACACCGATGCGGGCCGCGTGCAGGCCCTGCAGGACCGGGGGCTGGCCGTGCGCGTGGTGCCCGGCTGGTCGCATCTGGCCACGATCTGGGCCCTGGTCAAGATCTGCCACGAGTTCAAGCCGGAGGTGCTGGTGGCACATGGCTTCCCCGAGCACTTGCTGGGACGCCACGCCGGCCTGTGGGCGGGCGTGAAGGCGCTGGTGCAGGTGGAGCACAACACGCGCGAGCGCTACACCCGCTGGCGTCTGGCGCAGGCGCGCTGGCTGAGCGCGCGCACGGCCTGGATGGTGGGCGTGTCCGAGGGCGTGCGGCGCCGCCTGGTCGAGCTGGGTTTGCCGGAGGCCAAGACGCTGGCAATTCCGAATGGCATACGCATGGAGCCCTTTGCCGATGCTGAGCTGCATGCCTATGAGGCACGCATACCGGGCATCGTGATGTCGGCCCGCTTTGCGCGGCAGAAGGACCATCTGACCTTGATACGCGCGATTGCCCTGCTGAAGGCCCAGGGCCTGACGCCTCCTGTGCTGCTGGCCGGCGGTGGCAAGGCCTCAATGCGTGCCGAGGCCGAGGCCGAGGTCGCCCGGCTGGGCCTGCAGGGCCAGGTGCAGTTTCTGGGTCACCACAAGGGTGTGCCTGAACTCTTGATGACGCAGCAGATCTGCGTGCTGTCCACCCACTGGGAGGGCATGCCGCTGTCCCTGGTCGAGGGCATGGCGGCCGGCTGCGCGGTGATCGGCTCGGCGGTGCCCGGCGTGCAGGAGTTGATCATCGACCAGGTGACCGGCTTTCTGGTGCCAGAGGGCGATGCCAAGGCCTTGGCCGAGGTGCTGGCCGAGCTGCTGCGCGACCCGGGCCTGGGCAGCCGCGTGGCCCAGGCAGCGCGCCGGCGCGCGCTGGAGGAGCATGGGCTGGCCTTGATGACGCAACGCTACGAGGACCTGCTGGTAGGCCTGGCGCGGGATGCGCAGGCGGTGGCCGCCTAAGTGCTGCGCTCCAGCCAGCGCCTGATCGGCCGGCCCAGACCATAGACAAATCGCTGCCAAGCGCTGCGGCTGTGGCGCCGCACAAAGATGCGCCGGTACCAGTCGCTGTGCCTCAGCTCAGGCTTCTCGCGCTCGATCAAGGCGATGCACGCGGCCTTCAGCGCTGCGCTTTCCATCGCCGCCGTGCGGCCGTTGCGATAGGTCTTCTGCCCGCTGGTGACCGGCCGCACATGGCTGGCGACCACCGCGTCCAGGACCGCCGTGCGCTCCATGCCCATCAGCTTCTGCAAGGTCGGGATCAGGTACTTGTCTATGCCCCATGACGAGACATTGCCCGCGTAGTGCGGCGCGCCGGCCATGAACAGCGGGCCACGGTAGAAGGGCATCATCACCTCGACCCAGTCCACCAGCCGGGCCATGGCATGGCCCTGCCGCAGGGTCCAGCGATGGGTGTAGTGGCTGTCGTGGCTCAGGCAGGGCGAGAACACATCCAGCGCGGTGGCACGTGCCAGGTGCAGCGCGCGGTTGATGTCACTGACGCCGATGATGATGTCGTCGTCGATCAGGCTCACGTACTCGGGCATGGTGGGTGCCCCGGCCAGATGGGCGGCCAGGGCCTGGTAGATCTCGCCCTTGCATTCGGTTGCGCCGCTCAAGACCTGGCACTTCAGGTCCTGCACCACCAGCTCGGTCTGGGTAAAGGTGCCGGAGAAATCAAACAGCACGAGGCTGAATTGCGGCGTGGCGTCCAGATGCAGGCACAGCAGCGGATCGCTCTTGCCGTCCCATGAGACCAGCACCAGCGGCTGCGTGAAGGCGTTGGTCTGCTTCATGGCGGTTTCGTCAGCGTCGCGCGCCATGCCAGGCGTTCAGCACCGTGTAGCCGAACTTGCGGCGGAACTTGCGGAACTTGGCGCCGAGGCCGGCCTCGCTGGCCTTGTCACCGATCGAACTCTGGAAGCTGGTCTCATCCAGTTCGATGGCGGCCGGCAGCACGCCGTGCACGGACAGATCGTTCTCCCACCAATGGCGCAGATCGACATCGATCGGCCGGCCGAACGGAACGCGGCTGGCCAGCAGCTTCTGCGCGCCGCTGCGGCTGACGCAATAGCCGGCGGTGAGGCTGGGCACACGGCGGTAGTCCACCAGCTCGAAGCCAGGGGTCAGTGGCCGGCGACGGCTGAGCTTCTCACTGTCCCGCCCGATCAGCTTGATCATGTCCCAACCGGGTGGCAGCGCGGCAATGGCGGCGATCACGGCCGCGAACTCAGGTCTGGGTCGCACATCGTCTTCCAGCACCACCAGCGCGTTCTGCGAGCCGTCCAGCAGCTGGCGCCAGGCGTTCAAGTGGCTGGCGTAGCAACCCTTCTCGCCATTCACCAGCGGCTTGTGGAACTGTTGCGCGTTCAGCGCGGCGGAGTAGAGCCTGTCCTGCTCGGCCCGGGGCAGCTCGGTCCAGCGGGTGGCGGCGAAGCGCTCGGCGGCCAGGCCCAGGCGCTCGAACTCGGCCCGCAGGCGTGCGCGGCGGTCGCTGTCGCTGTCCAGATTGATGTAGACCACTGGCAGGGCAAGTGGCTGTGGCAGGCCCACCATCACTCGCGCCAGTGCTGGGCGATCCAGGGCGCCGGTCGCGCGTGGCGCCAGTTGCCGTTGTTGCGGCCGGCCAGCGCATCGGGCGGGTTCATCACGCCGTGGAAAATCAGGATGCGTGCGCCCTTCGGGATAAAGGGTTCGCGCCAGTAGCTGGTCGGCCAGGCGGGAATACAGTGGTATTTGTAGCTGGCGCACCAGGCATCGTCCCAGTACTGCAAACGGCCTTGCTTGTGCATCTCGTCCGACGGATAGGCCTGCTCGTTACGGAACGCTGTGCGTATCGCCTCATGCTCGGTGCGGAACCTGGCCAGCACATCGGCGTGCGCGCCCAGCGTGAAACGGTAGACCGATGAGTTGCCAGTGACACGCCAGGGCCGCTTCCAGTCGTGGATGATCAGGAACTCGCCGGGCACCTCAAAGAAGGGCGTGATGTCTTCGACGATGACCACGTCCAGATCGAGGAACAGCGCCGTGCCCTTGAGGCCGTGCAGGTCTGCCTCGAAGGTGGTCAACTTGGTCCAGCCGCGTTCCGGTATGCCGGCGGGCAGCTTCAGCTCGGGGATGGGCAGGCATTGCACCTCGGTGCGAATGCCTTCGCTTCGGTCGGTCAGGCAGACGAAGCGGAAATCGCCCATGAGATGCCGGCGCACCATTGCGTACAGGCGATTCACGTACTCGGGGCCGTACTTGGTGCCCCATTTCATGCACAGGATGACGCGATCTTGCGCGCTGGCGGTATCGGGCGGCATCACAGTTCCTCAACGCGCTTGGGCGGATAGGTATCCCAGCCCAGGCAGCCCGGGCACTGCCAGAAGTAGTGCTGGGCCTCGAAGCCGCAGGCGGCGCAACGGTAGCGTTGCAGCGGCCGGCCGGCGCGCTCGAGCGCGGTATTGATCAGGCTGGCCTCGGGCTCGGGCAGTGCATTGCTGCGCACGCTCAGCAGCCGTTGCGCGGCCGACAGGGTTGGCTGAAGGCGCAAATGTTCTTGCAGGCGTTGGCACTGGGCCTTGCTGTCAGGTTCGACCTTATCCAGCGCCAGCAGCAACGGCATGCTGGGCGTGCGCTGGTATTGGGCGAGCAGGCTGGCGTGGGCCGTGGCTTGCTGGCCGCAGCCCAGCGCGGCGTCGGCATAGTCCCGGGCGACCAGGTTGAAGGCTTCAGGGTTCAGAGCAATCAGCTGGGCATAGGCGGCCATGGCCTCGGCATGCAGGCCGCGCCGTGTCAGACTCTGGCCGGTCAACACATGGCCCCGGGCCGACTGCGGCGAGGCGGCGATGGCGTTGAGCAAGGCCTGACCTGAGTCCTCGTCCTTGTGTGCGGCCTGGGCCTCCAGCGCCAGCTCGCACCAATAGTGCGCGATACGCGAGGCGAACGAGCCGGTGCCACTGCGCTCCAGCAGGCGGGCTATCTCGATCGCCTGACGCCATTCGCGCGAGCGTTCGTAGAGCGACAGCCTGGCCAGGCGGGCCTCCAGTTCGAAAGGCGTGCCGTCCAGCGCCTTGAAGGCCTCTTCGGAACGGTCGAACAGGCCGGCCTTCAGAAAGTCTTGCGCCAGCGCATGCTGGGCCCGCTCGCGCTCGGCCCGTGGCAGATCACCGCGCTGCAGCAGATGCTGGTGCACGCGCACCGCACGTTCGTATTCGCCGCGGCGGCGGAACAGATTGCCCAGCGCAAAATGCAGCTCCGAGGTGTCCGGGTCGCTCTGCACCGCCTCGATGAAGGCGTCGATGGCCTTGTCCTGTTGCTCGTTGAGCAACAGGTTCAGGCCCTTGAAATAGGCCTTGGGGGCGTCGCGCTGCTCGCGCTTCCACTGGCGCAGGTCCAGGCGCGAGGCCAGCCAGCCCAGGCCGAAGGCGACCGGCAGCGCGATCAGCAGCCACTGCAGATCAAAGTCCATCGGGCAGGCTGCTGTTCAGGTGATCGGGCGCGGGGGGGGCGGCCGCAGGTGCGGCCGCGGCCGGAGCAGCGGCCTGCTTGCGCTGTGCCTGGCGGCGCTGGCGCCACCAGGCCGGCACCATGGCCAGCACGCCGAAGGCGCAGCCCATGGCAAAGGCCGCCAGCACGATGATGACCATGGGCGCATGCCACTCGTGGCCGAAAAACCAGCGCACGCCGGCCTCCTGGCTGTTGTTCAGGGCAAAGGCAAACAGGGCAAAGAAGAGGAGGCCGCGGAGGGCCCAGACGATCAATCGCATAGAGCGATTCTAGACTTTGCGGGACAGACCTTGAGACCCATGCGAAGCATGGCCGAACGCTCTGTCCCCAACTGGCTGGAACAGGCGCGCCTCAATCTTGGGCGGGTGCTGCCGCTGGTTCATCCCGCACCGTCTGCAGGTCCACCGCCTCGCGCAGCGCCTTGCCCGGCTTGAAGTGGGGCACCAGTTTCTCGGGGATGGTGACCTGCTCGCCGCTGCGCGGATTGCGGCCCACGCGGGGCGGGCGGCGGTTGATCGAGAAGCTGCCGAAGCCGCGGATCTCGATGCGGTGGCCCTTGGCGAGCGCGTCGGACATCGCGTCCAGAATGGTCTTGACGGCGAACTCGGTGTCACGCTGCGTGATCTGGGTGAAGCGTTCAGCCAGCTGTGCAACGAGGTCGGATCGGGTCATGGTTCGCGTTGTTCTGATTTTGTGGAGGGAGGCCTGGTGCCAAGTTGACATCATGCCTGCATCTTTAGGAAAAAAGCCCGCCGTACGAGCGCACGGCGGGCTTTCCCTTAATTCATATGAGGGGCACCGAAGCACCCCTCAAGCAACGGCAGATCAGCCGTTGTCCTTCTGCGTGTCCAGCTTGGCGCGCAGCAGGGCGCCCAGGCTGGTCGTGCCGGCGTTTTCACGCTCGGACGTGGCCGACAGGCGCTGCATGGCTTCCTGGTTGTCGGCGTTGTCCTTGGCCTTGACCGACA
>Ga0187844_10001190_pt1 | contig 20062 bp, 17 predicted proteins | sample SpaLakP09_SKY_50_FD_134517 | JGI IMG/M metagenome (GOLD analysis project Ga0187844, IMG submission 134517) | Oligotrophic lake water microbial communities from Sparkling Lake, Wisconsin, USA - SP09_SKY_50 | ecosystem: Environmental > Aquatic > Freshwater > Lake | place: USA: Sparkling Lake...
GAAATGCTTGCCGGTCGAGGAGATGACGATGCAGCGGGCCAGGGCATTGTCATTGATGTGATTGACGATGGCCGGCAGCTCGTTCCAGAAGGCCCGTGTCATGGTGTTCATGGCTTCGGGACGTTTCAGCTGGATGTGAGCCACACCCGCCTCGATCTCGACCTTGAAACAGCTATAGTCCACGTCACTGTGGATGCTCATGCCGTCCTCCCTTATCGTTGATAACGGACTATCTCGCGGACTGGGCCCGGCGCCAACACTGACTTTACGGAACCGGGTCGGATCCCCCGCCGACCCAGAGAAGGAACCGCTCCGATGAAAACTGCAAACGCTCCCCTCGCCCTGGCCGTCGCAGCCCTGGTCGCCTCCGGTGCCGCTGTCGCGCCCGCACCGGTCATGGCCCAGTCCAAGCCGCTGGGCGGCCTGTTCTCCTGCGAAGGGTCGGGCAAGAAGCAGGAAGGCGGCGCCCTGATCGGTGCGGCCGCCGGGGCCTTCCTCGGCAGCAAGGTCGCCAAGAACGAAAAGCCCCTCGGGGCCCTGGTCGGGGCCGCGGCCGGCGCGGCCGCGGGCTCCTATATCGGCTGCCGGATGCAGTCGACCGATACGGCCCTGGCCCAGCAGGCCACAAAGAAGGCTCTGGAAACCGGCGAGGCCCAGACCTGGTACAACAAGCGCACGGGCGCTTCGGGCCGGATCGCGGTGCTGTCGTCCAGCTATGGCCCGCCGGTGGACAGCCGCAACCTGCGCTTCGCTTCCGGCGTTCAGGCCCTGCCCAGCTATGACGCCCTCGGCGGCCAGTACGCCGCCAGCGGCGCGGCCAATCTGCGGGCCGGTCCCTCGACCAAGGCGGCCGTCGTCGGCAAGCTGACCGCCGGCCAGGCCTTCGACGCCCTGGGCGCGGTGCCGGCCGGTGGCTGGGTGCTGGTCGGTCAGAACGGCTCGGCCGTCGGCTATGCGGCCAGCTCGCTGGTTCGCCCGCTGCAGACCGTCGTCGCCTCGTGCCGGGTGATCGATGCCTCGATCTCGACCTCCGGCGCGGCCGCCAGCACCGAGCGTTACAGCGCCTGCCGCGACACGGCCGGTGAATGGCAACTGACCCAAGCGTAAGCTTACAGAAGGACCGCCGTCGATGGACGCAGCCGTTTTCCGAGCGCCGCGAAGACGCCTGATCGCCATCGACGGCGCCACGGGTCCCGGCGAGGTCGCCGCCCTGGAGTTCGGTCCCCAGGACCGGCCCATCGACGTCGGCTTCGTCCACGCCAACGGCTTCAACGCCCAGACCTATACCAGCCTGCTGGCCCCGCTGTCGGCCGGGCTGCGGGTGCTGGCCATCGACCAGCGCGGCCATGGCTCAACCCCCCTGCCGGTCCGGACCGAGGGGCGGCGCTCGTGGCTGGATCTGCGCGACGACCTGCTGGGCGTGCTCAGGACCCTGGACGGACCGCCGGTGGTGCTGGCCGGCCATTCGATGGGCGGCACGGTCAGCCTGCTGGCCGCCGCCGCCCGGCCCGAAGCCGTAAAGGGCCTCGTCCTGTTCGACCCGGTGATTATGCCGCGCCTGGTGGCCCTCTATGCCCGCGCGCCGTGGACCTCGGGCGTCCTCTGGAAAAAGATGCCGATCGCCCAGGCCGCCCTGCGCCGCCGGGCCGTGTTCGACGACCGCGAGGCGGTGGTGGCGGCCTATACCGGCCGCGGAGCCTTCAGGACCTGGCCCGAGGCCATGCTGGTCGACTATGTCGACGGCGGCTTCCTCGACCGCGAGGACGGCAAGGTCGAACTGGCCTGCGCTCCGGCCTGGGAGTCGTCCAACTATTCCGCCCAGGGCCACGACCCCTGGCGCGCCATCCGCCACGTGACGGGACCCGTGCGCATCCTCCGGGCCGAGACCGGCTCCACCTGCCGGGCCGGCGACAGCTTCGCGCGGCGCGGCAAGGACGTGGTCATCGAGACCGTGGCCGGGACCAGCCACTTCCTGCCGATGGAACGGCCGGACCTGGCGCGGGATGCGATTTTTGCGATGGCGACGGGGTGATGAGATTCCCTCTCCCCCTGCGGGAGAGGGTGGCCCCGGCCAGGGCCGGGGTCGGGTGAGGGGTCGCAGGGGCATTTCCGACCGGCCTATCAACCCCTCATCCGGCGCGCAGCCTGTCCTCGGTCGCGCGCTTCGCGCGAACCGGCGGTGCCATCTTCTCCCGCAAGGGGAGAAGGACGGGCACGGTCAGTTTCGGGGGGCGGGTTCGTTTCCGCTTTCGACCCAAGTCGGACCTTCTCGCCCCTCCGCTGCCGGAGATAGTGACGGCCAAAAAAGGCCGCTCATCGGCCCGGGCAGCAATTACCACTCCGGTTTGCAGCGAGGCGTCATCAAGTGCCGATCCGCTTTCTTGGTGTGGCAGATGGCCTGCATCCGGCACATTGCCGGCAGATAGGCTCCATACGTCGTGCTTTCGCCGAGCGAGAACACCCCTGTTCGCCTCAGTTCCTTATAGGAGGTCTGGTTGAGCGACGATTTAAGCAGTTCTGCGCTCTCGCCGACGAAGTCGCCTTTGGCCCGCTTGATCCGCGAGATGTAGTAGTGGCGCATAGGCGCGTCGGCGAGGTCGCGCGAAACGTTGTCGCCCTCACCGATCCCCTTCACGCTTTCGGCGTAAAACGGGCCGCCAGGCAGAATTTCCTCGAAAAGCCCCTTAGACTCGGGCGTCTCCTTCATGAGGATCAGAGATCTTTTCGTGGGTATGTTGTCGAGCGCGACGACCGCTCGGAACGCCTCACAATTCTCGGCGAGACTGGTAGCGGAAACGCTGTAGATACGACTTTCTCGGACCACCTCACGGGAACTGCAACCGCCTAGCACGCAGCCGAGGGCGGTGACGGCGAGCATCGTCCGGCTTGATCGGCGGAATGCGGCGGCGCGGCGCTCGATGCGCTTCGCAGGCACGCCTGGTTTCGAGGCTCCATCTACGGCGTCTTCGAATGACAGCAAACTCGAGGAAGTATCTTTAAGATCGATCATGACGCTTGTTAACCCGAACGGTGAAGGTCCGACATCCACCCTTCTCAGACTTCCGGAATGCCCGCACTGAACGCCGACCGCGCGCGCATCAGTCCCCCTAAAGCCCCAACCCCTCCACGCCGAACGACTTCAGCGCCTCCTGCGCCGCCGGGGTGATCGGCACCACCTTGCGGGCGTCGAGGTCGAAGGTGATGGCCTTGGCTTCGGAGGTGCCCCAGGCTTGGCCGGTGGCGGGGTCGAGCATCCAGTGGGCGACGTGCAGGGTGCGGGTGTCGCTGGCGATCAGGCCCGAGCGCAGCTCGATGCGGTCGCCCGTGCGCGGCCAGGCCAGATAGACCATGCGGTATTCCAGCACCGCCCCGCCGACCCGGGCCGGCGTGTAGTCGCCATGGGCGACCACGGTGTCGCGGAACGGGCCGATGAAGCTGCCGATGCCGTCCGACACCCGGCCGATGAACTGCTCGGCGCGCATGCGGCCAAAGACATCGCACTCGGCCGGCGACAGGGCCCCGAGGCCGATGCGGGTCAGGCCCAGGGCATTGGCGCGCTCCAGCCTGGCCGTGGTTTCGAAGGGCGACAGGTCCAGGCTCCTGGCCCGGGCCTTCTCAGGGACCTCGACGGCCAGGACGGTGGCGCGGTCGCGGGCCACCTGCGGCCAGGGGAAGGCCTCGCCCTCGCGCGGGGTGGCGTGGACCACGGTGGTCTGAAAGGTGGCGGCCAGCTCGCCGGTGGCCGAGTGGACCAGCAGCTGCAGGATCTTCGCCTCGCTCTGCCCCATCTCGATCACCCCGCCCAGCATGTGCAGGGTGGCACCGGCATGGGCCTCGCGCAGGAAGCGGATGTGGTGTTCCTTCACCAGCAGGGTGGCGTTGGCATAGGGGGTGAAGGCGTGGGGCAGGCCCAGCTCGGCCGCCATGCCCGCCAGACCTTCCATGGCCCGCACGACATAGTGGCGCACGTTCATGTGCCCCATCTCGTCGCAGTCCCAGGTGTTGACGCCTCCCCGCCAGATCTCGACGCCGGGCAGGGTCTCAGCGGTCGTCATGGCGGCGGGTTCCGGGATGCTCTTGAACAGGTGTTTGCGAGTCTAGCGGGGTTTGGCTGGATCGTCTTCCCCCTCCGGGGGAGGCGCGCGCAGCGCGGAGGGGGCGAGTCTTTGGGCCACCGACTGGCCCCCACCTGACCGCTTCGCGGTCGTCCGCCCCCATAGGGGGCGGATGAGGTCAGCCCCGGCAGTCCGCGCAGAGGCCGTGGGCCTCGATCGTCACCCCGGTCAGTGCGTAGCCGGCGGCGGCCCCGGCGGCGATGATCTCGGCGCTGGCCTTGGGTTCGATCTCGCGGGTCGCGCCGCAGCAGTCGCAGATCAGGAAGGCGGCGGCGTGGCCGTCAGCCTCCTTGCGGCAGGCGACATAGGCGTTGAGGCTCTCGATGCGGTGGGCAAAGCCCTGCTTTTCCAGGAAGTCGAGGGCGCGATAGATGGTCGGCGGCTTGGCCGGCGGGCCCTCGACGGCATAGGTCGAGATCAGGTCATAGGCTTTCACCGGCTGGCCGGCCTGCAGCAGCAGCTCCAGCACCCGGCGGCGCGGCGCGGTCAGGCGCTGGTCGGCGGCCGCGCAGCGGGCCTCGGCGGCGACCAGCTCGGCCGCGAGGGCGGAACCGGCGACGCCGTGGTGGTCGTGATCGTGATCGCAAGCGGCGTGATGGGCCATGGCCAACAGGTAGAGGCGGCGCGGGGTTCGCGCAACCGCCCGGGTGTCAGGCCCCAGTCCTTATTGAAGCGCGTCCAGTGCCTCGACCAGCCTTGGGCGGCTCATGACCTCGGGTGCCGTGCAGGCGGCCTGGACCGCGCGGGCAGCGGCGGGCGGGGCGTCGGTGAGGTCCAGCAGTTCGCCCAGCAGCAGGCCCCAGGCCAGCACTTCCAGCCGCTCGTGGCCGGGGGCAAGATCCGCCGGCATGAAGGCCGCAGCCCCGAAGTCGCTGAGCACGGCGCCGCCGGCGTGGCCGTCCAACAGGATGTTGTGGGCATAGAGGTCGCCATGGCACAGGCCGCGGGCGTGCAGATGGGCGGCGGCGGCGCCGACCTCACGCGCGATGCGCAGCGCGACCTCGACCGGCAGGCGCAGGGCCGGATCATAGACATCGCGGCTGCAGCTTTCGCGGCTGGGCGGACCGGCCAGGATGCGCCAGCTTGGCGGCAACAGGGCCATCAGCAGGCCGTCGGCCTCGTTGGGATGCCCGGTCAGCCGGCCCAGGGCACCGGTCAGGTTCGGATGGCCCCCGGCGGCGAGACAGGCGGCCATTTCGCGCTCAGGCAGACCATCGCTGGTCATGGCCCCCTTGAAGAGCTTGAGAGCGACCTCGCGCGGGGCCGCGCCCGGCGGGCTCCAGATGGCCTGGTGCACCTGGCCCGAAGCGCCTTCGCCGAGCATCGGGCCGACCTCCAGCTGCGACCACGGCGCCGCGGTGACGTCCGGCGCGACGGCGGTATCGAACGGATTGCCGGCAATGGCCGCCCAGGCCAGGCGTGGCAGCTCGACCAGCCAGCCGGGCAGGGCCTCGAAGCGATTGGCCGAGAGGCGGATCAGTTCCAGACTGGCCAGGCCTGACAGACTGTCGGGAACGCTCTCCAGCCGGTTACCGGCCAGCATCAGCTTCTGCAGGGCGGGCCGCTCGCCGAGCGCCTTCGGCACGGTCGCAATGGCGTTGTCGGTCAGGGTCAGCCAGCGCAGGGCCGGGGGCAGGGACTCGGCCGCCACCGTGCTGAGCCCGTTGCCGCGAAAGCCGACCTGGCTGAGTGCGGCGCAGTCGCCGAGGCTCTCGGGCAGGTGATCGAACCGGTTGTTCGAGCAGAACAGCAGCCTGAGCTTCTTCAACCGGCTGAGATCGTGCGGCAGGTCGCTGAGCGCATTGCCGGACAGGTCCAGGACCTCGAGCGTGTCGGCCAGGTCGAAGATCTCGCGCGGGAACTCTGTCAGACCCTCGCGCAGGGTCAGTTCGTTGACCCCGGCCAGGGAACCGCCTCGCAGGGCGTCCAGCGTCTGCGTCACGGGTCTAGTCGCGCAGCAGGTCGTTGATGCTGGTCTTGGAGCGAGTCTGGGCGTCGACCGTCTTGACGATCACGGCGCAATAGAGACCCGGGCCGCCGTTCGGATCCGGCAGGTTGCCCGGTACCACCACGCTGTAGGGCGGCACCTTGCCGATGTGGATCTGGCCGGTCTTGCGATCGACGATCTTGGTCGAGGCGCTGATGAACACGCCCATCGACAGCACGCTGCCCTCGCCGACGATCACGCCCTCGACCACCTCGGAGCGGGCCCCGATGAAGCAGTTGTCCTCGATGATGGTCGGGTTGGCCTGCAGGGGCTCCAGCACGCCGCCGATGCCGACGCCGCCCGACAGGTGGACGTGCTTGCCGATCTGGGCGCACGAGCCGACCGTCACCCAGGTGTCGACCATGGTGCCCTCATCGACATAGCCGCCGATGTTCACGAACGACGGCATCAGGATGACGTTGCGGCCGATATGGGCCCCGCGACGGACAATCGCGCCCGGCACCGCGCGGAAGCCGCCGGCCTCGAACTGCGGCGCTTCCCAGCCGTCGAACTTGTTGGGCACCTTGTCCCACCAGGGGCCGACGCCGCCCCCGAGGCTGCCGGCGCGCATGACGGTATTGGGGTTGAGGCGGAACGACAGCAGCACGGCCTTCTTCAGCCACTGGTGGGTGGTCCACTCGCCGTCGATCTTCTCCGAGACCCGGGCCTTGCCGGCGTCCAGCAGCATCAAGGATTCCTCGACCGCCGTGCGCACGGGGCCGGTGGTGGCGGTCGAGACGCCGTCGCGGGCCTCCCAGGCGGCTTCGACTTCGGTTTGCAGATCAGAGAGGCTGACGGTGCTAGTCATGGCTCAGAGGTCCTTCAGGCGCGCCAGGGTCAAGAACCCGGCGAGGTCGTGCGTGCGGTGGTGGACGAAGTCGGCCGTCGAGGCGGCGGCATGGGCCCCGACCAGCACGGTGGTCATGCCGAGGCGCGCCGCTGGGTGCAGGTTCTTTTCGCTGTCTTCGAAGAAGGCGGCCGCGGGCGGATGGATCGCGTGAAGCCGGGTAATCCGGTCGAAGGTGGCCAGGGCCGGCTTGGGCACATAGTCGGCCGTCTCGATGGCGAAGACGTCCTCGAACAGATGGTCGAGACCAAGGTGCCCCAGCACCCGCTCGGCATGGCCCAGCGAGCCGTTGGTGAAGATCAGCCGGCGGCCGGGCAGGCGGCCGATCGCGGCGCGCAGGGCCGGATCGGGGACCAGCCGGTCCATCGAGACGTCATGCACCTCGTCGAGAAAGGCCTTGGGCTCGATGCCATGGTTGGCCATCAGGCCGGCCAGGGTGGTGCCGTGCTCGTGGTAGTATTTCTTCTGGATCGCCCGGGCCTCTTCACGGGGCAGGCCGGTGGCCTTGACCATGAAGTCGGTCATCTTGCCCTCGATCAGGCCCATGAACTCGGTCTCGGCCGGATAGAGCGTGTTGTCGAGATCGAACAGCCAGGTCTCGATGTGGGAAAGATCGGCGCTCATCGGGAAATGAGCGTACCCGCGCCATGTTCGCTGAACAGTTCGACCAGCATGGCGTGGGGACGGCGACCGTCGAGGATGACGACGGCTTCGACGCCCGATTCCACGGCATGGATGGCGTTTTCGAGCTTGGGGATCATGCCGCCGCTGGCGACGCCGCTCTCGATCAGGCCACGAGCCTCGTCGATCGTCATTTGACGGATCAACTGGCCTTCACCGTCCAGAACCCCGGCGATGTCGGTCAGCATCAGCATGCGCTTGGCCTTCAGCGCGCCGGCCAGGGCCCCGGCCACGGTGTCGGCGTTGATGTTGAAGGTCTGGCCGGCTTCGGACACGCCGATCGGGGCGATGACCGGGATATAGTCGGTTTCCGACGACAGCAGGGCCTGGATGATGTGCGGATCAACCTTGGTCGGCTCGCCCACAAAGCCCAGGTCAACGACCTGCTCGATGTTGCTGTCCGGATCACGCTTGGTGCGGGTCACCTTCTCGGCGGTGATCATCCGGGCATCCTTGCCCGACAGGCCCACGCCGCGCACGTCGGCCTCGGCCCCGGCCAGGGTGATCCAGTTGGCGATTTCCTTGTTGATCGCCCCCGACAGCACCATCTCGGCCACTTCCATGGTGGCTTCGTCGGTGACCCGCAGACCGTCGATGAAGGTCGACTTGACGCCGGCGCGCTCCAGCATGCGGCTGATCTGCGGACCGCCGCCGTGCACCACCACCGGATGGACGCCCAGCAGCTTCAACAGCACCGCGTCGGCCGCGAAAACCTTGGCCACGTCTTCCTGGCCCATGGCGTGGCCGCCGTACTTGATTACGACCGTTTCGCGGTCGTAGATCTGGATATAGGGCAGGGCCTCGGCCAGGGTCTTGGCTGTGGCCCAGCCCGCTTCCTCGGCGGCGTCGGTCAAGGCGGTTGTCCTATACGAAAAACGGCGCGTCTCGATAGCGGACCCCGCCCCCCCTGTCACTCAAAAGCAGGTCAGACCGCGCGCGGTTGGTCGCTTAGCCCCCAGAGCCGGGCATAGGCCGGCGACAGGGTCATGCCGACCGGGGCGGGTCCCGGGGCGACACCCTCGCGCATGCAGACTTCCAGATAGGCCAGGGCCATTTTCACGCCGTGGCCGGAATAGGGCTTGCCGATCACGCCGCACGCCCCGGCGAAGTCATCCGGCAGGCGCTTGACGTTGGCGGTCATGAACAGGGCGACGACCCCGCAGTCGTCATGGATCCGGCGCGCGACATCGACGCCGGTCGGTCCATCGCCCAGATGGACGTCGACAAGGGCGAGGTCGGGGCTGAGCTTGTGGGCCATGGCCACGGCCTCATCGGACCGCATGGCGTGGCCGAGGGGCCGGCAGCCGGCCTCTTCCAGCAGAAAGCCCAGTTCTGCAGCCAGCAGGGCTTCATCTTCAACAATCAGGACACCGAGCGGTTGCTCGTTCATGGCACAGCCTCGCCCGGTTCAGGGATGGGCGGCGTTGATGGGCAGGTGGATCACGACGCGCGTTCCGGGCTGGGCGTCCGACGTCTCGCACCGGGCCTTCAGTTGCTGGCAAAGCAGCTGAATGATGGTGAGGCCAAAGCCGGACGACTTCGCCGCGTTCGGCATTCCAACGCCGTCATCGGCGATTTCGATCCGGAAATCGCCGTTGATTCTGCCGATTCCAACGAAGATCTGGCCGGGTTGGCCGTGCGGGAACCCATGCCTCAGGGCATTGGACAGCAGTTCGTTGACAATCAGGGCCAGCGGGGCGGCCTTCGAGGCGGCCACGTCCACCCGCTCCAGGTCGAGCCGGAACAGGATATCGGTCCGGGCCGATGACCCCATCATGTCGGAGACCAGGTCGCGGACGAAGGCAGAGACGTCGAAGCGCTCGACGTCTTCGCTCTGGAACAGCCGGCGGTGGACGGTGGCGATGGCATTGACCCGCTCCAGCATGCCGCGCAGGGCGTCCTTCACGGCCGGATCCGAAACCCTGCGGTTCTGCAGCAGGAGCAGCGAGGAGATGAGCTGGAGGTTGTTCTTGACCCGGTGGTCGACCTCATGGAGCAGGGTCGTCTTCTGCTCCAGGGCCTGGGTGAGGTCCCGGGTGCGGTCCGCCACCAGCTGCTCCAGGCTGTTTTGGCGTTCGTTCCACTGGAGCTCGAGGCGCTTCTTGTCGCTGATATCCAGCTGGGAGCCGATAAAGTGGGTGATGGCCCCGTGGCCGTCGTGCACCGGGCTGAGATAGAGGGCATTCCAGAACGTCGATCCGTCCTTGCGATAGTTCAGCAGTTCGCAGGTGATGTCCTGGCCCGCGCTGATCGCCGCGCGAAGCCTGGCGCGCTCCAGCGGATCGGTGTCGACGCCTTGCAGGAACCGGCAATTGCGGCCGATGACCTCGTCGCGGCCATAACCGGTCAGGCGCAGGAAGGCGTCATTGGCGAAAACGATCGGATGGTCTGCCTGGGTGGCGTCCGTGATGATGGTCGCCATGCGGTCGGCGCGGATCGCCGCCGCGAAAGGATCTTCGGAGCCGTGGCCTGACGCCAGAGCCTCGGCGGCCCGCAGCGATTGCGAATTGTCCGTCATGTGCCTGCCCGACCCGCCATCAGCAATCCCCGCCGGCCACAACGCACGATCGGGCCTGCTGTTCCGGTTGCGCAGCATGCGCCCAAAACAGCGGCGGCGTGAACCCGTCTTGGATTCACGCCGCGCGTACCGGTCGGAAAGGGGAGGCTGACCGCCCGGTGGTCTTCGGACCGGCCTATTTGGGCTGGTAGATCCTGTCGAAGATCCCGCCGTCGGCGAAGTGGGTGGTCTGGGCCTTTTTCCAGCCGCCGAAGGTGTCGTCGATGGTGACCAGCGTCAGCGGCTTGAGCTTGCCGGCATATTTGGCCAGGGCTGCCGGATTGCGCGGGCGGTAGTGGTGCTTGCCGATCAGGTCCTGGGCCAGGGGGCTGTAGAGGAAGTTCAGATAGCCCTCGGCGGCCAGCCGGGTCTTGTGACGGTCGACATTCCTGTCGACGATCGCCACCGGCGGCTCGGCCAGGATCGACAGGGACGGATAGACGATGTCGAACTTCCCGGGCAGTTCCTCCTGGGCGAGATAGGCCTCGTTCTCCCAGGACAGCAGCACATCGCCGATGCCGCGCTGGGTGAAGGTGGTCGTCGCGCCGCGTGCCCCGCTGTCGAGGATCGGTACGTGCCTGAAGAGCTCCTCGACAAAGGCCTGGGCCTTGGCCGGATTGCCGCCGGGCTGCTTCAGCGCCCAGGCCCAGGCGGCCAGATAGTTCCAGCGTGCGCCACCCGAGGTCTTGGGGTTGGGGGTGATCACGTCGATGCCCGGCTTGATCAGGTCGCCCCAGTCCCTGATCTTCCAGGGATTGCCCTTGCGGACCAGGAACACGATCGTCGAGGTGTACGGCGTGGAGTTGTTGGGCAGCCGCGACTGCCAGTTGGCCGGCAGCAGCTTGGCCTTGGCGGCGATTTCATCGATGTCATAGGCCAGCGCCAGGGTGACGACATCGGCCTGCAGGCCGTCGATCACCGAACGGGCCTGCTTGCCCGACCCGCCATGACTCTGGTTGATGTTCAGGGTCTGGCCGACCTTGTCCTTCCAGTATTTGGCGTAGGCGGCGTTGATGTCCTTGTAGAGCTCCCGCGTCGGGTCATAGCTGACGTTCAGCAGGGTCAACGGCTTGATGCCCTGGGCCCGGGCCTGGCCGGCGACGAGCGCCGGCGCGGCGAAGGCTGCAGCGCCGGCCGTGGCCGCGCCGAGGACGCCCCGACGGGTAGGTTTGTCGAATCTACGGGTCATGAAGGGGCAGTCCTCAGTTTTGGAGTGGATCAGAAAGCGTACTGGGTTCGCAGCGACCAGGTATCCAGGTCCTGGCCGACCTGGACGCCGGCCGCCGGGGTGGATCCGGCGACAAAGGCGCTGCCGCCCGGCGACAGGCGACGGACCTCGACGTTTCGATAGGCACCCGTGATCGAAACGACCGGATTGAGATACCAGTTCACGCCCAGTGAAAGGATATTCTGCTCGCCGCCGCGCACGCCGCCGGTCGGGGCGGCCGCGCCGGGCAGGTAGTCCAGGTCGAAGGTCGAGTAGCGGGCGGCCAGTTCGACTGCGCCCCACTGGGCCTTTTTCGGGTTGAACGGCTTGGTCGGGCGGGGGGCGTCGAAGCCGGCGGTGACGGTGCTGTAGCGACGCGGCTCGCCGGTCAGGGTCCAGCCGGCCTGGACATACCAGCCGTCGAATGAGGGATCGCTCAGCGTGCTGTTGCGGCGCTCGACCTGGATGTCGAAATACTCGGCCTGGACATAGAGGTTCTTGCGCTGGGCCCCGAACTCCAGGCCGTAAACGCTGACGCCGTCGGCATCGATGTTGCCGGTATCGATCAGGCGGGTGCCGTCGACCCGCAGCTCCGGCCGGTCGCGCAGGCGGACATTGGTCACAGCTCCGCCGGCCGAGGCCACGTCAGGTCCGGCCGCAGCCGGGTCGATGACCAGATTGGCATTGGCCCCAATGTGGACCAGCCAATCCTGGCCCTTGAAGGGCACATAGGCGACCCGGCCGACAAAGCCGAGCTGCTCGTCATAGGTCTGGGTGGTGACGGTGTTGCCGGTGACGGCGGCCGACAGGTTCCAGCGCTCTCCGTTGGCCAGGATGCCGATCGCCGCGCGGCCGTCGCCGCCGGCCAGGCCGCGAACGGTCTCGGCGACCGAAGCCCGTTCGGCAAACAGCGAGCCGGTGTTGTTGGCAGCGTCTTCCAGGCTGGTGACGGGGGCATAGATGCCGGCCCGGATCTTGACCGGATAGCCGCTGTACTGGACCCAGGCCGACGAGATCTTGCCGGCTTCCTCGGTCCCCGAGCCACCGAAGTCATAGACCATGTTGTAGTCGAACGCGCCGAAGGCCTTCCCCTCGAGGCCGATTCGGGCGCGGCGCACATTGACGCCGTCGCCCAGATCGCGGGCCCGGTCATTCTCGGCGGCGTCATTGAACGAGCCGCGGCGGAAATCGCTGGCCAGGGGGCCGGCGTCGCGCTGGTCATAGATCGCAGCATCGGCCTGGAAGATGCCGCGGAACGAGACCGAGAAGGCCCCGTCGCCGGTCGAGAGGGTCGGGCGGGCATTGGCCAGCGTGACCGTGGTCGCCGACTGGCTGCCCCGTACGTCCTTCAGGCTGGCGGCCGTCGCGGCCTTCAGGTCGGCGATCTGGCCGGACAGGGCCTGAAGTTGTGCCTCGAGGGCCGCGATCCGGGCTTCGGCATCCTGTGGCGTCTGGGCCTGGGCCGCGTCCGCCATCGACAGGAGCGAAACACCGGCAATCAGCGCTGTGCGCAGGGTAGTCCTGGTGATCATCGTCTTTCCCTTTAGACCCGCCGCAGCGGGTCTTGCTGGCCGAGCTAGGGAAACCGATTATTCCTAGCTCGTGAATAGAGATTAGGAAAACCGACCGCCAGAAAATCTATAGGTCGGGCCCGTGATCCGGCGTCAGCCGAAAAAACACGTGCCGAGACAATGGGATAAAGGTTAACGAGGCAATTATCCTTAGGCGGACAATTTGCCACAGGTGTGCAAGGACCAGGGGCGGCGGGTAAGGGATCCCACCGGGACAAACGAAAACGGCGGCCGGGAGCGCTGGGCTCCCGACCGCCGGGGTTTGTCTCGCAGAGGTCTGACGGGTTTAGAACATGGCCCGTCCGGCCAGGCGCAGGTTGTAGCGCTTCTGCTTCTTGCTGGCCTCTGCACCGCCCTCGAGGGCCAGATAGGACATCGGCGTGCCGGCCTTCAGCGAGAAGCCGAGGGTCACGGCGCCCTGCTTGTCGTTCAGGGCGGCCTGGGTGAAGGCGCTGCCGCCCTTGAAGCGGGCGACGGTGTCGCCGACTTCACCGGCCAGGGTCTGGCGGTAGCCGACCCGCACTTCCGGACGCCACCACAGTTCCTTGCCGTAGTCCGCGCCGAACGCGATGCCGAACTCGCCGCTCAGATTGCTCGAGCTGCGCTGTTCGATCGACTGGGCTCCGCTGGCGGAGCTGTTGCCGGAGGCGCTCTTTTCGCTGTGCTTGCCTTCACGCAGCCAGACATAGTCGAGGCGGCCTTCCGGACGGGCGAAGAAGTTGCCGAACCGGGCCTCGTAAGCCACGCCGGTGAAGGCGGTGGCCGTGACGCCGGTCCAGTCGGAGGTGTAGCGGTTGATCAGGTCGGCAATGCCGTCGCCGTTGGCATCCGGGGCAATGAAGACGCGCTTGCTGTCGAAGAAGGCGGCGCCGACCGTGCCGCCCGCGTTCAGGCGCCAGTCGCCGGCCGTACGACGCCAGTAGGCTCCGCCCTGCACGAACGAGGCCGTGTTCTCTTCGCCGACCTTGGCCGAGGTATCGTGGGAGTCGATGTTGACATAGGCCAGGGTCAGGCCCAGCGCGCCGCCGGCGTCGCCCATGGCTTCATAGCCGCTGACGAAGCCGAAAGCCTTGCTGTCCGAGCCCGGGGTCGAGCTGTCGTCCTGGCGGACCAGGGAGTTGATTTCCTGGATCCAGACGCTGTCCGGGCCATAGCGATCGCCCGGATCGGGCCGGACCGCCGTGGCCGCCGACATCAGCTGGTTCGCCGACTGCAGCGAGTAGAACATGCCCTCGCCCTGGTCGGGCAGCATCTGGTCATACAGTCCCAGCAGGCCGTCCTTGCTGTTCTGGGCCAGGAAGGTGCCGGCCAGGGTGGTGTCCCCGCCGAGGGCGGCGAAGACCGCGTCATAGGCCGAGGCCTGGGAGCGGGTCATGCCGATCTCTGTCGCCGTGCGCCGGCGAACGTCCAGATAGACGTTTTTGGCATCCGAGCGGCTGGAGGCCACGTAGAGGTAGGGCGCATCCTTCAAGAGGCTCTGGCCCAGGGTCCCGACCGTCAGGGTCCCGGCCGAGATCACCGTATAGGAGGTCGGCTGCTTCACCAGGCTGTTCAGACGCAGGCCCAGCTCGGCTCCGGAAGCGATCGTCGCGGCACCCGACACCACCAGGCGGGTCGAGGTTCCGGCGTTCGGATCGGCCGTGAACAGGATCTTGCTGTCCGAAGCCACGCTCAGGTTGCGGACATTGATGTCGGCGGCGTTGGAAATGCCCAGGCTGCCCTTGCCGACGGTGACGTCGAGCGTGCCCGTGCCCTTGGTCAGGGCCCCGAGGACCAGCGAGCCGCCGTCGACGACGAAGGTGTCGGCCCCGTCGCCGAATGAGATGTCGCCCAGCACCGAGCCGTTCAGGACGCGGAAGGTATCGCCGCCCGCGCCGAACCGGACGGCCCCGATGATCGAGGGCTCGTCGGCATTGTCGACGCCGTCGCCGTCGGTGTCGGGATCGGCGACGCCGTCAGCCCCGTCATCGCCGTCATTGAGGCCGTTCTGGACCAGGGTCACGCCGCCGGTCGTGTTGCGGCTGAGATCGAAGGCCACGGCCTTGCCGGTGACGACCTCATTGCTGGAATTGCCGTCGTTGTTGTCGGTTGCGACGACCGAGGCGGTGACCTTGCCGTTGTTCTGAATGCTGGTCAGCAGGCCCGAATAGTCGATGACGGCATAGGCATTGCCCTTCTCGCCGCCGACGCTGGCGGTGATGGCACCGTCGTTGCGGAACGACGTGGTGCTGGCCCCCGCCTGGATTGCGATACCCCGGGCGTCGAAATCGCCTTCCGAGACCGTGAAGCTGGTGATCGAACCCTGGTTGTAGACCGTCGGAACGACGGCCCCGGCCTTGAGGTTCACGCCGGTGGCGCTGGCTTCATAAGCGCTGGCCGTGATCGTCGAGGCCAGGCGCGCGCCGTTGGTGACCGTGGTGGTCTGGCCGGCATTGCCGCCGATCTGGATCGCCGTGGAGGCCACGCCGTCAAAGACGCCGTTGGCGGTGATGCTGCCGCGCGTCACCAGGCCATAGGCCTTGTCGCCGGTGCCGATGACCCCCAGCGTGATGGCCTGGGTGTCCGAACCGATCAGCAGGGCGGGTGCGCCGCCATTGACGGTCAGGGCCGAGGTGCCTTCGGAGGTGTCGGTGACGCCGTCGCCGTCATCGTCGGTCGAGTTGGCGTTGCTCTCGATCGGCGGGGCGTCCAGCAGCACGCCGCCGGTGACGCTGGCCGAGACCCGCACCGCCGGCCCGCCCTGCAGCAGGTCGTCGCTGTCGAGCTTGGCGCGGTCCGCAGCCTGGGCGGGACGGCTGGTATAGCGGTAGCCCGTGGCGGTGACGCCGCCCTGAACCACGAAGGCTCCGGTCACGGCGCCGTCCACTGCCACGCCGACCGCGTCCTTGCCGGTCACGGAGACGCCGCCGTTGACGGTGACCTTGCCGGTGACCGGTCCGGTGATCTTCACGCCGGCCGAGTTGTTGCCGACGACCGTGATCGCGCCGCCGTTGGTGAAGTTGCCGACCAGGCCGGTTTCCAGCGCGATGCCGGCGGAATTGTTGCCCTCGACGGTGATCGAGCCGGCCGCTTCATTGGTGACGTTGCCGGTAAAGACGCCGGGGCCGGTCAGGCGGATGCCGTAGCGGTTGGCGCCCTGGGCGAACGGGCCGTCGAGATCGCCGTCCGAATCGCTGTCGGTCGGCGTGTAGTCTTCGGTCAGGCTGATCGCCAGCGAGTTGGTCACCGAGCCGGTCCTGCCGCCGAGCAGCAGGATGCCGGTCGAATCATTGACCCCGACGGTCGACAGAGTCCCGAGGTTGGTGACCTTGTTGTTGCTGTCCAGGGTCACGAGGGCCCCGGCCGCGGTCAGCTTGACCGAACCTTCGGCCGTGACCTTGACGTCGTCGGCCGCACCGCCAGTCCCGGCGGTCGAGGTCGCCACAGGGGTCGTCCGTGCCGTCGACACGGAGGTTTCAGCCGAAGCGCCGAACGCCAAAGCCAGGATAGGAGCGGCTGCGACTGTCGCGACCAGGACCTTGCGCTGCATTACGAACGATACCTCGGAAAAGAACCCAGCCTCTAACTTGCGGTACGTTGCGGCGAAATTGCGGTAGGCGACGCGACAGACACGCATTAGAGCGGCCAACCGTCTATCGCATGGCATCCCGGGGCGCCATATCTGCTTCAACGAATCCCGATCCGGCGAGAAACGAGGCGCGAAAACCATGTCGCCGGCGAAACAATCCCCGTCCAGCCTGCCGGTCAGCTTCGGTGACGGGGCGGTGCCCCTGCTCATCGGACCGGCGGCCATTCTCCTTCTGGCCCTGTTCGGGGCCGCACAGCCCGTCCCGGCGGTGGCCGCTGCCGCCGCGACGGCGGCCGGAGCCTGGGTTCTGCGCGCCAGATCCCGCAAGCGACAGGACGAGGCCCGGCCGGCGACCGCCCAGGCGCCCGCTGTCGCAGACCCGCCCCCGTACGCCACCATCCTCGAGCGTCTGCCCGATCCCCTGATGGTCATTGCAGCCGAAGAGGCCGACGACCTGACCGGCCGCCGCTTTGTTTTTGCCAACGGGGCCGCCCGAGACCTGTTCCGCATCCAGGGCGAGCGGGCGCTGCTGGTCACGGCCGTCCGCAATCCGCAGGTGCTCGAAGCCGTCGACGAGGCCCTCTTCGGCGGCATCGAGCGGGCCGTCGAGTACGAGACCGGCGGCTCGCAGGGCCGGGCCTGGATCGCCTATGCGCGACCGATCCGTGAGCAGATGGGCCCCTCGCGCCTGGCGCTTCTGGTTCTGCGGGACGAGACGGACGCCCGCCGTAGCGAACGCACCCGGGCCGACTTCCTGGCCAATGCCAGCCATGAACTGCGTACGCCGCTGGCCTCGCTGTCGGGTTTCATCGAAACCCTTCGCGGGCATGCCAAGGAAGACCCGGTCGTCCGTGACAAGTTCCTCGGCATCATGCAGGCCCAGGCCGAACGGATGTCGCGACTGATCGACGACCTGATGAGCCTGTCCCGCATCGAGCTGAACGAGCACATTGCGCCGCTGGGCCGGGTCGATCTCGCCATGGCCGCCGTCGACGTGATCGACGCACTGGCCCCCCAGGCCCGCGACAAGGGTGTCGGGTTCGACCCGGTCCTGCCGCCGCGGGGGGCCGCAGTGGTCGAGGGCGATCGCGACCAGATCATCCAGGTGATCCAGAACCTGATCGACAATGCCATCAAGTACACGCCGCGCGACGGCGTGGTCCGGGTCGAGATCTTTCCGGGCCTGACCGTCGATTCGGCCGCAGCGGCAAGGGATCCGGCGGCCGCGCGCATGTCCCTGCTGACCCCGGATCATGCGGCGGGCGAGCGGTATGCGACCCTCAGGGTCAGCGACCGGGGACCGGGCCTGGCCCGCGAGCACCTGCCGCGCCTCACCGAACGGTTCTACCGGGTCGAGGGACAGAAGAGCGGCGACCGCTCCGGCACCGGCCTGGGCCTCGCCATCGTCAAGCACATCATGAACCGCCACCGCGGGGGACTTACGGTCGAGAGTGTCCAGGGCGAGGGCGCGACCTTCGGAGTCTACCTGCCGATGGCCAAGGTGGTGGCCGAAAAGGGCCTCGTCGCCGTCGCCGTCGCCGAGGCCTGAAGTCTCGCCGCGACCGTTTCCTGAGGGACCAGGCTGCGGGCTTCCACCATTTCCGGGATCAGCCAGGCCAGGGCTGCGGCAATGACCAGCAGGATGCCGAATGCGGGTTTGGGCCTCAAGAACGCGCGCACCGGCGGGACCTTGCGGACTATACGGATGAGCGGTCTCAGTCCGGCCTTGACCAGGTCCCGCGACCGGTCCCTCAGGGTCAGGGACAGCCTGATCGACGGCGGCAGTTCGCGCCGGCAGAAGGCGAGCTTGCGCACATGGGTCTCGATCTCCCAGAACGCGGGCGTTCCGGCCGCGAAAAAGGCGATGTCGCCGGCCTTGAGCAGACGAACCGATCCGTCCTGGCTGGTGACGCGGACCTGTCCCTCAAGAATTATGACGGTTTCTTCCCAGCCGTAGGACCAGTGGAACCGGCCGGCGGTGCAGTCCCAGACAGCCGTGCTGGTCGTGCCGTCGATGCTGGCCGAGTGGGGACCGGCACGGGCGACAGGCTTTCCCGAGACAATCCAGTCCGGATGGATCGGTGCCGGATGCATGGCAATTTCGTCCAGATGGGCGGCGACAAAGGCCGCATGGCCCCGAAGGGCCTCGCCATCGGGACCCGAAAGCGGCATCAGCGGGTTGGCAGCAGTGCCCATCTTGTCTTCCGAAACTCAAAACCGGCCACGGACCCGGGGGGATGGCGCGACCTTGCCCAGGGCCCTGTGAAGTCCGGGTTAAGCGCCGGGTCAAGGTGGTTTTGACCCTGCCGGTGAGGCCCCTGTCGCGCCCGACCCGGACGCTGTCGTTAAACTGTCATGGAAGCGTCGCATAAGCACAGCGCCGTACGGGCATAGCTCGGACGGGGCGGGATGTTGCGTTGTGCGACGTCGCCGCAACCCTTCGCGCAAGACCCCGCCGCACGCATGCTGACCTGGCCTTCGCTTCTGTTTCTGGCGCTGTTCTCCGGTGCCGCCTTCATGCTCGGCAAGCGCCGGGCGGTGAAGACCGCTGGAGGCGCGCCGCGCGTCCTTCATTCCCTTCCGGGCTACTACGGCAGCTATGCGGCCCTGTGGGCCGGTGCGCCCGCCGCCCTGCTCCTGCTGCTCGGCACCACGTTCGGCGGCCGGGTCGAGGACGCCATGCTGCAGGCCCAGCGCCCGGCCGTGGTCCAGAGCCTCGACGTCGACCGCCAGGACGTGTTCTTCAGTGACGCCCAGGCGATCGCCCAGGGCATTGCGCCCAGCGAGGTGACCTATGAGGGTGAGCTGAAGGCCGCCCTCGACGTCAAGGTCGCCGAGGCTCGCCGGATCGAGAACCTGGTGCGCTTCAGCGTGCTCGGGCTTTCGGGGGTTCTGGCCCTTTCAGGCTTCCTGCTGGCCTTCCCGCGCCTTTCGGCCGACTTCCGCGCCCGCAACCGGGTTGAGGGCTGGGTCGGCGGGCTGCTCATGGCCAGTTCGATCGCCGCAGTCCTGACCACCCTCGGGATCGTCCTGTCGCTGGTCTGGGAAAGCTGGCGCTTCTTCCAGTCGATCTCGCCGATCGACTTCCTGTTCGGCACGGTGTGGAATCCGCAGATCGCCATGCGCGCCGACCAGGTCGCCGCCGAAGGTGCCTTTGGTGCGGTGCCGCTGTTCGCCGGTACCTTCCTGATCATGCTGATCGCCATGGCCGTGGCCGCTCCGGTGGGCCTCTACTCGGCGATCTATCTTTCGGAATATGCCAACCGGCCGGTCCGCTCGGTCATCAAGCCCCTTCTGGAAGTGCTAGCGGGCGTTCCGACCGTGGTCTACGGCTTCTTCGCCGCCCTGACCGTCGGCCCCCTGTTCCGCGCCGGCTTCAATGCCCTGGGTCCACCATGGTCGGTGGCCCGCTGGACGGCGTCGGCCAGTATCTGATGGAAGTCCAGAACCAGATGGCCCTGGTGGCCGGGGTGGTGATGGGGATCATGCTGATCCCGTTCGTCTCCTCGCTGTCGGACGACATCATCAA
>Ga0187844_10001191_pt1 | contig 20050 bp, 15 predicted proteins | sample SpaLakP09_SKY_50_FD_134517 | JGI IMG/M metagenome (GOLD analysis project Ga0187844, IMG submission 134517) | Oligotrophic lake water microbial communities from Sparkling Lake, Wisconsin, USA - SP09_SKY_50 | ecosystem: Environmental > Aquatic > Freshwater > Lake | place: USA: Sparkling Lake...
CAGGCCCACGCCACCACCGTGCGCGTGCACTACACCGCAGGCAAGGACGGCATCCAGATCCGCGCCGACAAGGGCGCCGCCGGCTGGTCGCAGGGCGTGCCCGCGAAGCTTGACGACGGCCCGCTGAACGTGTGGACCTTCACGTGGCCGGACGCCCTGGGCGACATCCAGATGAAGCCGACGCTGGGCGCGGACAAGGTATCGATCGGCGGCGTGTACAAACTCGCGGCCGGCAGCACGGTCGACATCTACCCGTTCTTCGGCCCGCCGTTCGGCAAGGTGACGATCGTGAAGGACGTCGCGTCGCCGCAGCTGGACAACAAGCGCGCGCTGCGCATCTATCTCCCGCCCAGCTACGGCGAAAACGCCGCGAAGCGCTACCCCGTGCTGTACATGCACGACGGCCAGAACCTGTTCGACGCGAAGACGGCAGCGTACGGCGTCGAGTGGGGTATCGACGAGACGATCAACCGCCTCGTCGCGACGGGCGTGATGGACGAGGTGATCGTCGTCGGCATCGACAACACGCCGGAGCGCATCCCCGAATACACGCCCTGCTGCGATCCGCGCTACGGCGGCGGCAAGCTGAATGCGTACGACGCGTTCATCGTGGAGACGGTGAAACCGTACGTCGACCGCACGTACCGCACCTTGCCCGGCAAGGACACGACGGCGATCATGGGCTCTTCGCTGGGCGGCATCGCGTCGGTGCTGATCGCGCAGCGCCATCCGGACATCTTCTCGAAGGCGGGCGGCGTTTCCAGCTCGTTTTGGTGGAACAACGGGGCACTGCTGTCGAAGGTGCCGGACCGCGTGCCCGTGAAGTTCTACCTCGACGCCGGCACGCGCGACGACGGCCTGGACGACACGACGAAGATGCGCGACGCCATGCTGGCCAAGGGTTACCGCGAAACGGACGACCTGATGTTCTACAAGGCCGACGGCGGGCGCCACAACGAAGCGTCGTGGGCCGCGCGCGTGGACAAGCCGCTCACGTGGTTCTTCCCGTGGGGCTCGACCCGGCAGTGATCTAGTACACCGCGGAGGCGTGCGCGAGCGCACGTGCCGGCGTGCGGACGCGCGGTGCGGCGGCAGGCGCGGCGGCGTCCGCCAGGCGGAACACGCCGACCGCTTCCGCCAGCGCCTGCGCCTGCTGCTGCAGGGCGTCGGCGGCGGCAGCCGCTTCTTCCACCAGCGCGGAATTCTGCTGCACGGCGCCGTCCATCTGGCCCATCGCCTCGTTGACCTGCGAGATGCCTTCGCTCTGGCTCGTGGCGGTCGCCGTGATCTCGGCGATGATGCCGGTCACGCGCTGCACGCTCTCCACCACGTCGTGCATCGTGCTGCCCGCTTCGCCCACGAGACGCGTTCCCGTCTGCACCTTGTCCACCGAATCGCCGATCAGCGCCTTGATCTCTTTCGCCGCGTTGGCCGAGCGCTGCGCCAGCGTGCGCACCTCCGACGCCACGACGGCAAAACCGCGACCCTGCTCGCCGGCACGCGCCGCTTCCACGGCCGCGTTCAGCGCGAGAATATTCGTCTGGAACGCGATGCCGTCGATGACGCCGATGATGTCGACGATTTTCTTCGACGACGCGTCGATCTCGCCCATCGTGTCGACCACCTGCGCCATGGCCGCGCCGCCACGGGTGGCGACGCCGGAGGCCTCGTCGGCCATCCGGCGTGCGCGGTCGGCGCTATCGAGACTGCTGCGCACCATCGTGGTCAGCTGGTCCATCGACGCAGCCGTCTCCTCGACCGAGCTGGCCTGTTCTTCCGTGCGCGCCGCCAGATCCTGGTTGCCGAGCGCGATCTCGCCCGTCGCGACGGCGATCGTATCGGTGCCGCTGCGCACGCGCGCGACGATGCCCGCCAGGCTCTCCTGCATGTGCCGCAGCGCGTCCAGCAGCATCCCGATTTCATCCTTGCGGTCGACGACGATGGCATGCGTCAGGTCGCCATCGGCGACGGTGCGCGCGATGGCCACCGCGTCGTGCAGCGGCCGCGTGATGCTGCGCGCGAGCCAGACCGTCACGACGGTCCCCGCGAGCAGCACCACCGCGAACGTGGCGACGTTCATGCGGTGTTCAGCCTGCTCGGCCGCCTCCTTATCCTTGCGCATCGCGGCGATGGTCGTCTTCGCGTACGCCTGGATACCTTCCACGATATCGTCGATCTGCTTCGTCGGCGCCCGGTCCATGCCCTTGACCTGCTGGTCGAGCAGCTTGTAGCTGTCCGGATTGGCACCGTCGTACGACTTCAGCGCCGTGTGATAGCGGCCGTTCAGCTCGCGCAGCGAGGCCTGCGCCGCATCGACCTTGTCCGTCGCGGCACCTTGCGCGGCCAGCGTGGCCTTCAGCTTGTCGAGCTCGGACAGCGTGGCGGCCGCGCTCTTTTCGAAACCTTCCTGGTACTTCTTGAAGTCGGCCGGGTCGCCGCCGCGGATCAGGATGTTCTTCCACTCCTGCACCTGGATCTTGAATTCCACCTGGGCGCTGCGGGCCGTGTCGGCTGCTTCGGCCAGCGCTTCGACCCGGGCCAGCGCAGCGCCGGCGCGCTGGTTGGTCGCCGCGAGGGAACGCCATGCGTTCATGCCCAGTACGAGCATCGCCAGGAAGAACAATGCACCCAGAAGGGCCAGGCGCAGGGATATTTTCAAGTTCACAAGTTTCATGATGGTGGCAATCATCCGGAAGTCAGGTAAGAATGATGACCAAAAGAAACCTAAAAACCAACCTCGTCGTTACATTTCGTCAATATTCGTATCCTTATAGCAACGTTATATGGGTTGTTTGATATCTAGACTGTACAAATTGCTACCGGCATCGCCCGGCACGAGGTGGACGAACCGTTCGAAGCGCAAGCCCATCTTGCGCAGCAGGCTGTTCGACGCCAGGTTGTTGGGCGACGTAATGGCCAGCACGCGCTTCAGGCCCAGCGCGGGCGCGAGGCCCAGCACGGCCATGCCGGCTTCGTACGCATAGCCGCGGCCGCAAAAAGGCGCCAGGTAGGCATAGCCGATGTCGACGCCGTCCAGCGTCTCGCGCTTGATCAGGCCGCACATGCCGATCGGTTCCCCGCTGTCTTTCAGCTCGACGACATACAGCGAATGGCCGCGCATCTCCTGCATCGCGATCGGGCCGTCGAGCAGGGCGTGGACGGCGTCCTCGCGCGTGCGGATGCCGCGGTCGCCGATATGCTCCAGGAAGCCGGGATCGTTGACGAGGGCGAGATAGAAGTCGGCGTCGTCGCGGTCGGCGGTGCGCAGGCGCAGGCGCGGGGTCGCGAGGATAGTCACCGGCATCAGTCTTCGTCCGGCAGCGGCCAGCGCGCGGGATCTTCCAGCAGCTTGTACATCACGTACGCATCGACGTAGCCGAGCCGGCGATGGCGGTACGCCTTCGGTAACGTGCCGACGATGGAAAAGCCGAGCCGCTTCCACAGGTGGATCGCGGGATTGTTCGTGCTGACGACGAAGTTGAACTGCATCGCCAGATAGCCCTTGCGCCGGGCTTCCCCGATGCTGTGCTCGCCGAGCAGATGTCCCACGCCGACACCCTGCGCGTTCGGACTGACCATGTACGACGCATTGGCGACGTGCGCCCCGCGTCCGACGTGGTTCGGCTGCAGCTTGTACATCCCGAGGATCCGCTCCTCGCCACGCACGGCGACATAGGTCGACGCCTCGGGTGCGAACCAGTAATCGTAGGTGTCTTCGCGGCTCGTGCCGGCGTCCTGCGCATAGGTTTCGCCCTCGACCGCGTGCGCCTGGAATATGGTCCACATAGCATTGAAATCAGTTTCAGTAGCTGGACGAATCTGGATATCTTTCACTGCGTGACCCGCTGGGATGGTAACGAAAGCGCAAGATTCTACCTTGGCTTTCGGCTGCACGACTGCCGATCCGGTAACTGGACGTAGAAAATTTCGGCTGAATTAAGGTAGGAAAGACTTCATGCCGCCGGTTACTGCCCGGCTTGCTTAGAGCGGTCCAGACGGAAATCAACCGCAGCCGGACGGCCCGGCAGACGCAGGGTCGCGCGGGCCGGCGGCGCCTCGCTGACGACCTGGCCCGCACGCAGCACGAGCCTTCTTGCCGCGCGCAGGCGGATCGCCTCGACGGGGTCGCCGGCATCGAGCCAGACGAGGTCCGCGCGGCAACCCGGCGCGATGCCGTAACCCTGCAGGCCGAGGATGCGGGCCGGCGTCTCGGTGACGGCCTGGAAACACTGGCGCATGGCGGCCTGGCCCGTCATCTGCGCGACGTGCAGGCCCATGTGCGCAACTTCCAGCATGTCGCCGGAACCGAGGCCATACCACGGGTCCATCACGCAATCGTGGCCGAACGCCACCGGCACGCCGGCCGCCAGCAGTTCCGGCACACGTGTCATGCCACGCCGTTTCGGGTAGGTGTCGTGGCGGCCTTGCAGGGTGATGTTGATGAGCGGATTCGCGATCGCGGCCACCCCGGACTCCGCCATCAGCGGCAACAGCTTGCTCACATAATAGTTGTCCATCGAATGCATCGACGTGAGGTGCGAGCCGGCGACCTTCCCTTGCATGCCCAGGCGCAAAGTTTCTGCCGCAAGCGTCTCGATGTGGCGCGACAGGGGATCGTCGCTTTCGTCGCAATGCATGTCCACCATCAGGCCCTGCGCCGCCGCGAATTCGCACAGCAGGCGCACGGACTCGGCGCCGTCGGCCATCGTGCGTTCGAAGTGGGGAATGCCGCCGACGACGTCCACGCCCATCCGGATCGCGCGTTTCAGATTGTCGAACGCCGTCTTGCTGCGCAGCAGGCCGTCCTGCGGGAACGCGACGAGCTGCATATCGATGTATGGTGCGACCTGGCGCTTGACGTCGAGCAGCGCTTCCACGGCCAGCAACCGGTCGTCGCACACGTCGACATGGGTGCGGATCGCCAGCAGGCCACGCGCCACGGCCCAGTCGCAGTAACGCAACGCGCGTTCGACGAGCGCTTCCTGCGCCAGTTGCGGCTTCAGTTCGCCCCACAGCGCGATGCCCTCCAGCAGCGTGCCGGATTCGTTCACGCGCGGCAGGCCGTAGCTGAGCGTTGCGTCCATGTGGAAATGGGCGTCAACGAACGGCGGCGTCACGAGGTCGCCGCCAACGTCGATCTCGCGCGCGCCACGTTGCGGCAAAGCGGACTCGACGGCAGCGATGGTGCCGCCGGCGATGGCGATGTCGACCCGGCGGCCATCGGCCAGGGTGGCGTTACGAAGGACGAGATCCATGCGCGGGGCTCCTGATGGGTGAAGACGCCATCAGATTACCACGATGGTTATCTTGTCAATGATATATATCAAACCATAATGCTGCACTGCAAGATTTCCTTATAAAAACAACATAGAATTCGCTTTTCATCCCGCATGAACCCCTTTACACTAGACTTATTGCAGTGCGTCATAAACCGCATGGTTACAACCTGAAAGACAAGGAACCCAGATGACTTCACTCTCCGAACAGTTGTCCGCAGTCCGCAAGTCCCAATGGGAAGCCCAGCTCGACGTGTTCCGCGCATTGAGCCAACGCGCTATCGACAGCGCCGAACAGCTGATTGCGCTCAATATGAAGACGTCCCGCGCGTCCGTCGAACAAGCCACGGGAACGTTCAAGCAATTGCTCGAAATTACGAACCCGCGCGACCTCCTGGCCATCGGCTCGACGGCCCAGGGCCAGTGGCAGCAATTCTTTTCCTACGGCCGTGAACTGCTGGGCATTGCCGCCGGCACGCACGAGCGCAGCTGGAGCACGCAGCAGCCGCTGCAACTGGTGCCCGCTCCCACTGCGAATATCCCGACGTCCGTGTCGCAGTTCATGGAGCAGGCAGCGATCGCGACGGCCGACGCGGCCACGGTGAACAGCGAGATCGTCAGCGCCGCCGTCGACACCGGCTGCGCCATGGCCGAAGCGGCGCTGGATGCAAGCGCCCAGGCCATCAGCCACACCGAAGCATCGGCAGCGCCGCAGGCCGAACCGAAAGCGGCCGAACCGATCACGACCACCGTGACCGAAGCCGTGGCCGCGGAGCCGGAAGCGCCGGCCGCCGATCCGGTCGACACGGCCATCGCCGACGACGTGCCGCCCGCGAAGGCCAAGCCGCTCGCGAAAGCGCTGAACAAAGTGGCGCCGAAGCCGGCCGCCGCCGAGCACCCGATCGCATCGACGCTGCCGCTGGAAGCGGGGCCGCACGTGGAACTGCCGATCGTCACGCCGACCGAGAGCACGCCGCCGCTGCGCGTCGTGACCCACGGCGGCAAGTCCTCGCGCTCGCAGCGCAAGAAATAACATTGTGCGGTAGGGTGGGCGGCCCTCCGCCCACGCGGACGTATGCGATATGTTGACGTCACGCGTGGGCACGGGGTGCCCACCCTACCTGCACGGAAACAGCAAAAATAGTAAATTAGCGGGCCTCGGCCCGCTTTTTTCTTTTGCGGTCACCAACAACAAGAACAGGATTTTCAATGGGTTTGGCAAAGCTGATCGGCGGCTTCGTGCGCCGGCACTGGCGTTCCTATGCGTCGTCGGCGGTGATGCTGTTCGGCGTGGCCCTGTGCACCGTGCTCGTGCCGCGCAAGGTCGGCGCGATGATCGACGGCCTCGCCGCGCACCGCCTCGGCGGGCACGACCTGCTCATCCAACTCGCGCAACTGCTCGGTCTCGGCCTCGCGATCTACGGCCTGCGCGTGGCATGGCGCCTGCGCCTGTATTCCGCGTCGTACCGGCTCGGCGTGGAGCTGCGCACGACACTGTACGACCGCCTCTCGGCGCAAGGCCCGGCCTTCTTCCAGCGCCAGCGCACGGGCGATCTGATGGCGCTCGGCACCAACGACATCGACGCCATCGAGCAGGCGGCCGGCGAAGCGATGCTGGCCGGCTTCGACGGCACGCTCACGCTCGTCATGGTACTGGGCATCATGTTCCTCGGCGTCGACTGGCGCCTGACGACGATCGCCCTGCTCCCGTTCCCCCTGATGGCGCTGGCGTTCTGGCGCATCTCGAGCCACATCCACACGGCGTCCACGGATTCGCTGAAGCGCTTTTCCGCGCTCAACGACCACGTGCAGGAAACGCTGTCCGGCGTACGTACCCTGCGTGCCCTCGGACTGGAACAGCGCAGCGCCGACCAGTTCGCGCAACTGGCCGCGCGCGCCGCCGACGCGAGCCTCGCGGCACAGAAATGGGAAGCCGCGTACGAACCGGCCGTCGGCCTCACGCTCACCGCCGCGACGGGCCTTACGCTGGGCCTCGGCGGCTATCTCGTGTGGCAGGGCCAGATCACGATCGGCAGCCTCACGAGTTTTACCATGTACCTGGGCCAGCTGATCTGGCCGATGTTCGCGGCCGGCTGGGTGCTGTCGCTGATCGAGCGCGGACGCGCGGCCCTCGCGCGCCTGCACCCGCTGCTCGATGCGCCGCTGACCGTCGACGATCATGGCACGCTGGAGACGCTCGCGTGCGGCCCGCTCGCGCTGGACCACGTCCACTTCAATTACGCGGACGACGCGCGCCCCGCGCTCGACGACGTCTCGCTGCGCCTCGAACCGGGCAAGACGCTGGGCCTCGTCGGCGCGACCGGCGCCGGCAAATCGACCCTGCTGCGCGTGCTGCTGCGCCAGGCCACGCCGCAGCACGGCAAGGTAACCTGGGGCGGCCATGCGCTCGACGAGTACACGCTCGCCACCCTCCGGGCGCACATCAGCTGGGTGCCGCAGGAATCGTTTTTGTTCTCCGCATCGATCGCGGAAAATATCGCCCTCGGGCATCCGGGCGCGTCGCGCGCGGCGATCGAGCAGGCGGCGAAGATGGCCGCGATCCACGACGACATCCTCCGTTTCCCGGATGGCTACGACACGCCCGTCGGCGAAAAGGGCATCACGCTGTCGGGCGGGCAGCGCCAGCGCGTGGCGATCGCACGCGCGCTGCTGGGAACAAGCGCCCTGCTGCTGCTCGACGACGCCCTGTCCGCCGTCGACACGGGCACGGAAACGAACATCCTTGACCACCTGGACGAGGTGCGGCGCGAACGCCCGGAACTCTCGGCGATCATCGCGAGCCACCGCCTGTCCGCCGTCGTGAACGCGGACCTGATCGTCGTGCTGCGCGAAGGCCGCATCGTGGAACGCGGCACGCACGACGAACTGCTCGCCCTGGACGGCTGGTATGCCAGCCAGTGGCGCTACCAGCAACTGGAGGCCAGCCTCGATGCCATCTGAAGACGTCAAAAAAAGTGCGAATAAAAGCGTAACTGCGGCGCAGGCGCGCCAGGCGACAAGCCTGCTGCGCCGCGCCGCGTACCCGGACCGCGCCCACCTCGGCTGGGCCACGTTGTGGCTGATCCTCGCGGCCGGGCTCGAAGTGGTCGGCCCCCTGCTGGGCAAGAAGCTGATCGACGAGCACCTGCTGCCGCATCACCTGGACTGGACGCGGATGGCATGGCTGCTGGCCGGCGTCGTCGCCACGGGCATGGCCGCGTCGTGGCTGCGCTTCCTGCAGCTCGTGCGCCTGTCCGGCATGGCGATGCGCGCCGTGCAGCGCCTGCGCGAATGGGTCTACGGCCACGTGCTGCGCCTGCCGATGGCGTTCTTCGACCGCGCCATCACGGGCCAGCTCGTGAGCCGTGTCACCAACGATACCGAGGCCGTGAAAACCCTGTACATCCAGGTGCTGTTCGTGATCCTCGATTCCAGCATCGTCCTCGTCGGCACGTCGATCGCGATGGCGTGGCTGGACTGGCGCCTGATGGTGATCGTGCTGGCGCTCGTGCCGGCCGTCCTGGGCATCGTGTGGCTGTACCAGCGGCTGTCCGCGCCGGCGGTCACGCGCGCGCGGGCGCTGCGCAGCGACATCAACGGCCAGATGGCGGAATCCATCGGCGGCATGAGCGTGCTGCAGGCGAACAATGCGCAGCACCGCTTCGGCCAGCGCTTCGCCAACACCAACGACCAGCATTACACGGCCCGCGTGGCCGAGCTGCGCGCCAACGCCTTCCTGCTGCGGCCCGCGCTCGACTTCCTCAACGTGATCCTGCTGGCCGTCGTCATCTACAGCTTCGGGCAGCGCAGCATGAATGCCGTCGAAGTGGGCGTGCTGTACGCATTCATCAGCTACATCGCGCGCGTCGTCGAACCGCTCATCCAGATCACGATGCAGTTCTCGGGCCTGCAGCAGGCCGTCGTCGCGACGGCGCGCGTGGCCGCGCTGCTCGACGAAGCGGGTGCGGCGGAACACCAGGCCGGACGCATCACGTCCGAGCGCAAGCCCGTCGCGCAAGACGTGCCGGCCGTGCGCGTGCGCGACCTCTCCTTCGGGTACGTGGAAGGCCAGACCGTGCTGCACGGCCTGTCGCTGGACATCCCGCAGGGCGCGTTCTTCGGCATCGTCGGCCACACGGGCAGCGGCAAGTCCACGCTGCTGTCGCTGCTGCTCCGCTACTACAATGTCGAACAAGGCGCCATTTCCCTGTTCGGCGAGCCGCTGGCGACGATCGGCAACGAGCGCTTCCGCGCGGAAGTCGGCCTCGTGCCGCAGGACCCGTTCCTGCTGGCGGCGTCGGCACGCGAGAACATCGACATGGGCCGCGGCCTGTCGCAGGCGGCTATCGAAGCGGCGGCGCGCGCCGCGCACGCGCACGAGTTCATCGCGCGGCTGGAGCAAGGCTACGACACGCCGCTGGGCGAAGGCGGCTCGCGCCTGTCGTCCGGCCAGAAGCAGCTGATCGCCATCGCGCGCGCCCTCGCCGGCCGGCCGCGCATCCTGTTGCTGGACGAGGCGACGTCGCGCATCGACAGCCAGACGGAGCAGATCGTGCAGCAGGCGCTGGACGAATTGCGCGGCCAGGTCACGATCATCGCCATCGCGCACCGCCTGTCGACGATCCGCGACGCCGACCGCATCGTCGTGCTGAACCACGGGCGCATCAGCGAATCGGGCAGTCACGACGACCTGATGCGCATCGAAGGCGGCCTGTACCAGCGGCTGTATTTACTGCAGCAACTGAGCGTTTGAGCCTGTTGTTGACCTCGCTGAAATCGTTATCATCGAGGAAACTTTGTTAGTTAATCACTATTTTTGTGACAGCGCGTCGTTTTGGATACGAAACCTGTGTCTTTTACGCATAATCGTTCCAATAATTGATCTTTCTTAATTGCAAGAGCCTATAATCATGTATGCAGATGTCCTAAATTAAGGGACTACACTTCCTCGGGGAGGCATGTTGGCAGGTCACTATCGTGCAGCGCAGCACCGTCGCAGCCGTGCGCTGCTGGCTCTGCTATTGCTCGTTTCCGGGAGCGCGCTGGCGGCCGGAGTCTCCGAGGCCCCCGTGCGCGACCGCTACGCCGAACTGGGGGAAATCATCCGCGTCACGCCCCAGTACGCGGTGCCGGTACTGGCCGGCCTGGAGCCCCAGGCGCGCCATGTCCCCGCCGAACACGCGCGCCTGCTGATCCTGTCCTGCGACCTGAGCCACCGCCTCGGCAAGCACGAGGAAGCCGTCCAGCTGTGCGAACAGGCGCTGCAACTGGGCCGCCAGTCGCACGACGACGACCTCGTGGCGCGCGCCCTGCTGTCCAAGGCCTACGCCCTGTTCGGCCTGAGCGAAATGAGCCAGTCGCACCAGCTGGTGTGGGAAGCGGAACGCCTCGCGGCGCGCAGCACGGACGTCGACCTGCGCATCCTCGTGCAGATCTCGTCGGGCGAATCGTTCGCCGAAGAAGGCAACTTCCCCGTCGCGCTGACCAAGATGCAGGGCGCCGTGACGCTCGCGCGGCAGAGCGGCGACCGGCTGCAGCTCGCCATCGCGCTCAAGTCGCTGGCCTACCTGTACAACCAGATGCGCGAATTCGACAAGGGATTCGAAGCGATCGGCGAGGCGGAACAGCTGGCGGAAGCCATCGATTCGCCGGGCCGCCTGGCCATCTTCAAGACGACGGAATACATCCTCGCCGCCAACAGCGGCGACATCGAGCGCGGCACGAAGGCCCTGCTGTCGGCGCTCGCGCTGGAGCGCCGCATCGGCGCCGACGCGATGATCGCCAACACCCTCGTCAACCTGGCCGACTCGTACCTGAAGCAGCAGGACTGGCGCCGCGCGCTCACGTCCGCGCAGCAGGCGCTGGAGCAGGCACGGAAGCTGCACGACGACGGCCTCGCCGCCACGGCCCGCGTCAACGTGGGCCAGGCCTATCTCGGCATGGGCCGCCTGGCCGAGGGCAAGAAGCATATCGAACAGGGTATGGACTGGTACCAGCGCTCCGGCAACAAGCCGGACCAGCAGAGCGTCCTCGTCGAATACGGCGACGCGCTGGAACGCGCCGGCGACCTGCCGGGCGCGCTGGCCGCGTATCACCGCGAGCGCGCGCTGTCGAACGAATTGTTCGAGACGCGCCGCCAGAAGGCGATGATGGAGCTGCAGGAAAAATACGAGGCCGACAAGCGCCAGCGCCAGATCGAGATGCTGCGCCAGGAAAACCAGGTCAAGTCGACCGAGATCGACAACCGCCGCCTGCAGCAGCGCATCTGGTGGCTGCTTGCGCTCGTGTTCGCGCTCGCCTCGGTCATCGTCGGCATCCTGTACCGCAAGGTGCGGCACGCCAACGCCCAGCTCGAGGAAAAGAACCAGGAACTCAAGCAGCAGAGCGCGCGCGACCCGCTGACTGCCCTGTACAACCGCCGCCACTTCCAGGAATTCATGCGCTCGCACCAGGCGATCGGACGCAGGAGCATGAGCAACAACGAGGGCACGAGCGGCGAGGAGATGGTCAGCGCCATGTTCCTGCTCGACGTCGACCACTTCAAGCACATCAACGACACCTACGGCCACGGCGCCGGCGACGCCGTGCTGCGCGAAATCGCGGACGCGCTGCGCGAAATCCTGCGCGAGACCGACATGATCGTACGCTGGGGCGGCGAAGAATTCCTCGCCTTCCTGCCGGCCGTGCCGAGGAACAGCCTGGACGAGGTGGCGCGCCGCCTGCTTGCCGGCATTCCGGAACGATCGATCGATTACCAGGGCACGCGGCTGTCGGTGAACGTGTCGATCGGCTTCGCGCCGTTCCCGCTCGTACCGGGCATCGCGCTCTCGTGGGAGCGCGCGATCAACATCGTCGACATGGCGCTGTACCTGGCCAAGGGCCACGGCCGCAACCGCGCGTACGGCGTGTGCGGCGTATCCGGCCTCGATCCGGCGTCGCTGGACGAGGTCGAGCACGACATCGAGAAGGCATGGCGCGCGGGGCTCGTCGATCTGTCGATCGTGACGGCGCACGTGCCGGAATTGCGGATGGCGTCGTAAGAAAACATCGTCGTTCCCGCGAAGGCGGGAACCTAAGTTACTCTGCGTTGACGCTCCGTACTTGGCGGTATGGCGCCCGCGGCGCTATACCGCCTTCGCGGGGACGACGGTCTCAAGGTTACGTGCTCACTTCGCCGCCTGCTGCATCTTCTCCCCGGCCTGTTCCACCTTCTCCCCGACCCGTTCCGTCGCTTCCTTCGCGCCCTCGCGCGCCTCGCGCACGGCCTGGTCCGCCTTCTGGACCTGGGCCTGGACCTTGTCCTCGACCTTCTCGTTGATCCTGTCGATCTTCTCGTTCACGTGGTCGAGCTTTTCCTGCACGCGCGCCCCGGCCTCGTCGACCTTCGCCTGCGCGCGGGCGCCCGCGTCGTCGATGGCCTTGCCGGCCTGCTGGGCGGGGCCCACGCTGTCCGTGCCACGGTTGCAGCCGGCCAGGAGACCTGCCGCCAGCAATGCGCCGCAAATGAATATCCGATTCATAGTGTGTCCTCCTTTATTGCAAAATATATACCTTTCAACGCGAACGAAGTAGCACGCCATGACACGCCCCCACCGGCGAAGACGGTCGCGGCGGCGACCCTGCCGGACGGCCGCGTCGGCGTGGTCGTCAACGGCGCGCCGGCCGACGAGAACGGCAACGACGCCTCCGGTCACGCCACGTTGGGCACCTGCACGTCTACGTGCTGCGGCGCGCGGGGCAGGCCTGGACCGTCGCCGAACGCAGCGAAAACCTGGCGGAACTGGGATCGAGCGGGCATATGGCGGGAGCGCGCTGGGTCGCGCTCGGTCCCGGCAAGACCGGGTTCATCGTGTCCTCGGGCGGCATCTGGCAGGGCTATTTGATCAGCGTGGCCGACGTCTTCGAACTCGGCAACGAGGTGCATGGCCTGGGCAGCTTCCACGAGGCCGGCAGCAACGGAGGCGCGTGCGGGCCGGAGACGGACGAATGCTGGGACATCGACAGCCGCATCCGTTTCGACGCCACCGCGCAGCATGCCGGTTACCACGACATCCTCGTGGATTTCACCGGCAAGCGTGCCACGCTCGGCGACGACAGGAACGCCGGACACGTCGAGACGCCCGTCCGCCAGACCGCCCGCTACCGCTTCGACGGCAAGGCGTATGCGCTGGCGGCCGGCACCAATCCCGTGCCTGGATTCTGACGCGCCTTGCGCCGCGCCGCGTCCTCGAACGGCGCATCCGTCAAGGTGCGCAGGAACGCGACGATGGCGTCGATGTCCGCGTCGTCGAGCGCCGGCTTCATCCCCTTGCGGCGGTTGTACGGCATCGTGGCCACGTTGACGTTGCCGAGGTGGCGCGGCGCCACGTCGTCGAAGGGGCGGCCGCCCTTGTACCAGCGTTCCGGCTCGATCGACCGGGTGGCGTAGAACGCGACGACGTCGCGCAGGTCGGAAAACACACCGTTGTGCATGTAGCGCTCGCGCACCGCCACGTTGCGCAGGCTCGGCGTGCGGAAGTAGCCGCACCACTGATCCGGGTCCTTCCAGCCCCTGGTGCGCCCCGTCGCGCACAGGCCGTCGTCGAAACGGCGCGGGTCGCGGTTGGCAGGAATGGCCCGGTTGCGCGGCACGGCGATGGCGTCGTAGCCGAAGTCCGTGAACAGCGAGCGCGCCGGATTCGTCGACGTCTCGTTGAACTTGTGGCAGCTCGCGCAGTTGCCGCGGTCCGGGTCCTTGAACAGTTTCAGGCCGCGCAGTTCCTGCGGCGTCAGCGTCGCCCTGCCCTGCACCCACGCGTCGTAGCGCGACGAGAACGGCGCCATCTCGCGGCTTTGCAGGAACGCGTCCATCGCGGCGCCGAGGGCGGCCAGGGTACTCGTGGTCGACTTGAACACGTCGGCCCCGAACGCGCGCCTGAAACCGTCCGCATACGGCGCCGTGCGCAGCTTGCGGGCGATGGCGGCATCGTCGCGGTTGTGCATCTCGAGCGGATTCAGCAGCGGATTACGCACCAGTTCTGAAAGGGAGTCCACGCGACCGTCCGTGAACAGGCCGCCGAACGGCGTGGGCGCCGGCGCGTCGTCGTCCTGGTAGAAGAACAGCGGCGGCACGTACGCGGCGTACAGGGCGGACGGCACGTTGCGCCTGCCGACGAGATCGGGCCGGCTGCCGATCGCCACGCCGATGCGCGAGCCGTGGTTGCCGGCGAAGCCCTGCGCCGGATCGTGGCAGCTTGCGCAGCTCGTGCCGGCCGGCTCGGACAGGCGCGTGTCGAAGAACACCTGCCGGCCCAGCGCCACGCGCGCGGGCGCGGGAGAAAACGGGCCGGCCACGCCCGGCATCGCGGACAGTTGCGGCGTGCCGGCAATCGCCGCGGATGCCGCCAGCACGCCCGCGGCGATGAGCGACTTACCCCGCAAGGAAGCCCGCCTTGTCGCAATTGAGGCGGTTGTTCGCCAGCGCGCACGTGGCCATCAGGGTACCCGTCTTCGTGTAGGCCTTGTAGGTCCAGCCGCTGCCCGCGCGCTCCATCAGCATGAAGCCGAACGTATTGCCGTGCGTGATGCGGTCGACCGTCACGCCCGGCGCCGGCGGTACGTTCGCGGGGAACGGGTCGGGCAGCGCGACGTCGAGGTTGTCGCCGCCGTTGCCGCTCACGAACGTGGCCGGGTGGTTCGACGCGAAGCTGATCGCCTGGAAGTCGTGCACGTGGCCGTGGATCGCGAGCGACACGCCCGCCGGGTAATACGCCGTCGGGTTCACCTGCTGCATCACGGACAGCAGCGCCGCGTTGCCACCCAGCGGCGCGCCGCCCGCCACCGGCGTGTAGCCGAGGATCGGGTGGTGGTTGACGAACAGGCTCGTCGTCTTCGCCTTGCCGGCCAGCTGGGCCACGGTCTTGAACTCGTCCTGGTAGGCGAGGAACTGCGGATCGTTCGTCGCGAGCGCCGCCTTGCCGGCCTTGGCGGAATCGAACACGATCACCTGCGTGTCGCTCCCGAGCGGCACGGCATACGGCGCCGTGTAGTTGGCGACGGCGTCGTTGGCCGGATCGTCGCACGTGCGTTTCGCGCCGTAGGCCTGCGTGTCGAGCAGGCGGAACCAGCCCTGGCCGGCGCGCGCGCATTCCTCGTGGTTGCCACGCACGACGATCCACGGCGCCGCGGCCAGCAGCGGTGCGGCGGGCTTGAACAGGTCCGCTTCCCACGTGTCCCAGCCATAGCCCCACGGGCTGTCCTTGCAGCCGGCGATGTCGGACGGGCAGGCGTTTTCGCGATAGTGGTAATCGCCGATGTGCATGACGAGGTCCGGCTGCAGCTTCGCGGCCGTGGCGGCGATCTGGGCGAGCGGCCAGGCGTCGCCGTCGTTGCAGGACTGCCAGGCGTTGTCGGCCTTCTTCATGCGGCAGCCGGTATCGGCCAGGATGACGATGCGTTGCGGCGCCGCCTTCGGCAGCGGCAGCTTCCTGCTGCCGACACGCGCCTCCTTCGCGTCCGCCGCCACCGTCGCTTCGCAGACGTTGAGCGGGAACGCGGACGGTTTCGAATCGGCGGCCGCGCTTGCCGTCGTGCGCTGGGCCGGCGTGCCCGCGGCGGCGCGCAGGGTCATGCGCGTGTCGGCGCCGTCGACGGTGATGACCGGGCACGTGCCGTAGGTCGTGGCCGCGCGCGCGACCGGCTTGCCGCCATCGCCCATCACGACCCACGCGTATTTCACGTAGTCGTCCTTCGTCGCTTCGTCGATGTGCGTGGCGTTGCAGCCGGCGAGCAGATTCGCCAGCACACTCGCCACTGCGACGGCGCCGATGGCCCGGCCGTTCGATCCGATCATCTGTGTGTCCCTTCGTTCGTGATTGAAATCGCAACACGATAGGGATTCAATATGACCCGGCTATGACATCCGCCAGTCCTCGCGCATCAGCGCCACATAGCGCCGCGCGCCCAGGCCCAGCGCCCGCTCGCGCGACCACACGACGTCCACCCATAGCCGCAGCGCATTGCTGATGTTGTCGAACCCGATCTCGAGGAGGCTCCCGGCCGCCACCAGCGGCTGCACGAGCGCGCGCGGCAGATACGCCCAGCCGAGGCCCGCCTGCACGAGGTTCAACGTCGCCAGGTGACTGTCGACGCGCCACACGTCGCGCGCGTGCACGAAGCGGGGATCGCGTTCGGCGCCGTTATGGTCGACCTTGCTGCGTCCCGCCACGACGATCTGGCGCGCATCGATCAGGTCTTCCAGCCGCGGCGCGCCGGCGGACAGCAGCGGATGGCCGGGCGCCACCACCGCGACGAGCAGTTCGCTGCCGACTTCCTGGAATGCCTCGCGGTCGTCCAGCCGTTCGCGCTCGAACACGAGGGCGAGGTGGACGCTCCCGTCGTGCAGCAGGCGCAGCGCGTCGGCCTGCGGCGCCGACAACACCTCCACTTCGAGCGACGGGAATTCGCGCGCCAGCACGGCCAGCGGCGCGCTCCAGCGGCCCGCGATCAGCTCCGGCACGACGGCCAGCGTCAATCGCCGTTCCAGACCGCCGTGCAGCGCGAGCGCGTCCGCCTGCAGCCGCCGCATCTCGCTGGCGACGTGGCGCGCACGCGGCTCCAGCGCCCGCGCGGCGTCCGTCGGCCGCGGGTCGCGCCCGGAGCGGTCGAACAGGACCAGGTCCAGCTCCGCCTCGAGCTGGGCGATGGCCATGCTGACGGCCGACGGCACCCGTCCGAGCGCGCGGGCTGCCGCCGAAAAGGAACCGTGGTCGAGCACGGCCAGGAAGATGCGCACGCTGTCGCTGGTAAACGCCATGACCTGTCAATAAAGTTGATAGATTCTGACTTTATACATCAACTTGGCCGACATATCCTTGCCCTATCGGTTTCAGGAAGCATCATCATGCAAGGGATCAAGCGCAAGATCGTCTACGTCGCACTGTACGAAGCCATCGCCATCGCGAGCACGACGGCTGGACTCGCCGGCCTCGCGGACCACGACGCGGGCGCAGCCGGCATCGCCGCCGTCCTCGCGTCGGCGACGGCCGTCGTCTGGAACCTCGTCTACAACACGCTGTTCGAGGCCTGGGAAGCGCGCCAGGTAAAACGCGGGCGGAGCCTGCGGCGTCGCGTCGTGCACGCCATCGGCTTCGAGGGGGGCCTCGTGCTCGCCATCGTGCCGATGTTCGCGTGGGCGCTGCACACGTCCCTCGTCGACGCCTTCCTGCTCGACATCGGCCTCGTCGTGTTCTTCGTCGTCTACAGCTTCGCGTTCAACTGGGCGTTCGACCGCGTGTTCGGGTTGCCGACGGCGGCGGCCTGAATCCGGTTCGCCCCGTCCGTCTCCCGGTTCGCCACATTCCGCTCGCCCGCGTGCGCCCGCCGGCGTAGCCTGAGCGGCATTCGATCCAGCCGGGAGACACGATGCAACGACGATTCCTACTCAAGGCGGCGGCGACGCTGCCGTTCGCCCTCGCAGGCGTAACGATGGCCGCACCGCTGCGCCGGCGCGTGCGGCCGGGCGATCCGCTCTGGCCCTCCACTGCCGCGTGGGACGACCTGAAACGCGGCGTGGGCGGCCGGCTCGTCAAGCTCGACGCGCCGTTCGCCAGCTGCGCCGCGGGGGCCGATACGCCTTCCTGCGCGGCAGCGCTGGCCCGCCTGAAAAACGGCTTCGACATGGGCGACCAGCCCAACTTCACGCACACGAGCGGCTGGCTGGACGCGTGGTCGTCGCAGCCCAGCGCGTATGCCGTCGCGGCGCGCACGACGGCGGACGTCGTCGCGGCCGTGAACTTCGCGCGCGTCCACGACCTGCGCCTCGTCGTCAAGGGCGGCGGGCACAGTTACCAGGGCACTTCGGACGCGCCGGATTCGCTGCTCGTCTGGACCCGCCACATGAACGACGTGCGGCTCGAACCCGCCTTCGTCGCGAATAACTGCGGCGGCGCGCCGCAGCCTGCCGTCACGGTGGGCGCGGGCGCGATGTGGATCGACGCCTACGACGCCGTCACGACGCGCGCCGGCCGCTACGTGCAGGGCGGCGGTTGCACGAGCGTCGGCGTGGCGGGGCTGGTGCAGAGCGGCGGCTTCGGCAGCTTTTCCAAGCGCTACGGCACGGCGGCGGCCGGCCTGCTGGAAGCGGAAGTCGTGACGGCCGACGGTCAGGTCCGCATCGCCAACGCGTGCACGAACGCGGACCTGTTCTGGGCGCTGAAAGGCGGCGGTGGTGGGAGTGTCGGCATCGTCACGCGCCTCACCTTGCGCACGCGCGAGCTGCCGGCCATGTTCGGCGGCGTGTTCTGCAAGGTACGCGCGGCCGACGATACCGCGTTCCACGCGCTGCTCGGCAAGCTGGTCGACTTCTATGCGCGCGACCTGTTCAATCCGCACTGGGGCGAGCAGATCTCCATTCACGGCGACAACACGGTCGACGTCTCGATGGTGTTCCAGGACCTCGACGAAGCGGGTGCCGCGCGCACGTGGGCGCCGCTGCTCGACTGGCTGCGCGCGCATCCCGGGTACACGTTCGAGAAGCCGTTCCAGGTGCTGGCCCTGCCCGCGCGCCACATATGGGATGCCGCGTTCTTCCGCGAGCATGCGCCCGGCTTCATGGTTCCCGATCCGCGTCCGAACGCGCCTGCCCACCACGTGGTCTGGAAAGGCGACACGGAGCAGGAAGGCTGGTTCATCCACGGCTACAAGTCCGCGTGGCTGCCGGCGCATTTGCTCGACACGTCGCGGCAAGCCACTTTCGCCGATGCGCTGTTCAAGGCCAGCCGCCACTGGAGCGTCGGCCTGCACTTCAACAAGGGACTGGCCGGCGCGCCGCAGGAGGAGATCGCCGCGGCACGCGACACCGCGACCAACCCCGCCGTGCTCGACGCCTTCGCGCTGGCGATCATCGCCGGCGGCGACGGGCCGCATTTCCCCAACATGCCCGGCATGCCCGGCGGCGCCGTCGATGCGGTCCGCGGGCGCGAGCGCGCACAGGCGATCGGCCGCGCGATGGACGCGCTGCTGGCGGTGGCGCCGAAGGCCGGCGCGTACGTCTCCGAAAGCGACTACTTCCAGGCCGACTGGCAGGATGCGTTCTGGGGCGCCAACTACCCGCGTCTCGCGCAGGTCAAGCGCAAGTACGACCCGGACGGCCTGTTCTTCGTGCGCCACGGCGTGGGCAGCGAAGCGTGGAGCGACGACGGCTTCATGCGTCTGGCGGAATAGCCAGCGGATGCTCGGCGCGCGCGGCGTCGATGCGCGCCTTGAGCGCGCGCGTGTTGTCGTCCTCGCCCCAGCGCTTCGTGAACGCCTGCAGGCGGAAACGCGCCCGCTCGACGCTGCCGGAGGCCAGCGCCGATTCGATCGGACCGCGCGCCTCCGACCACGCGCTCGCGCGCAGGCGCTTGCGCGTGCACGCGCTGGACGCGTCGTTCAACCCGCGCTGCAGCCGCTCCAACTGCTGCGGCGTGGCGCGGCTGCCGCGCAGCGCGATCAGCTCGTCCTGCGCCTGCTTGCCCTGGCAGGCCTGGGCCAGCGCGATGGCGCCGTCGATGCGCTTGTCGATCTTCTTCGCCGACGGCTTGGCCCACAGCCACACGCCCCACAGCAAGGCCAGCGCAACGATCCACCAGCGCAGGCGGATCGGCCGGCGCACCTGCGGCGTGGACGGCGCGGCCGGCTGCGGCGACCACGGAATGCCGGGGCCGCGCCCGGGCGCGCCGGCCGGCGTGGCGCCGGCATCGCCTGGGCGGCCGCTGCGGCCGAACGCGTGCGCGGATGGGGCATCCGACCTGGAC
>Ga0187844_10001193_pt1 | contig 20038 bp, 15 predicted proteins | sample SpaLakP09_SKY_50_FD_134517 | JGI IMG/M metagenome (GOLD analysis project Ga0187844, IMG submission 134517) | Oligotrophic lake water microbial communities from Sparkling Lake, Wisconsin, USA - SP09_SKY_50 | ecosystem: Environmental > Aquatic > Freshwater > Lake | place: USA: Sparkling Lake...
GACCTAGGAGAAGGAGGGAAGGGTAGTCAGAAGAAAAAAACCGCGCTTGGCCGGGATTATGGGGGTGTAACTCCCAAGCCGACATCTGTACCGGTACTCTGGTAGGCTAGCTCGCGGCGTGCCAACTCGAGGTCGGCATCTGTCATGATGCGGACGAGTTCCTTGAACTTCACCTTCGGCTCCCAGCCGATCTGCTTCTTGAGTTTGGCAGGGTCGCCGATAAGCAACTCCACCTCGCTCGGGCGCTCATAGCGTGCATCGTGCTTCACATACTGCTTCCAGTCCAGATCGAGAAGACCGAAGCACTCCTCGCAGAATTCACGGATCGTGTGGGTCTCGTTGGTGGCACAAACATAATCGTCCGCCTTCTCCTGCTGGAGCATGAGCCACATCACTTCGACATATTCCTTGGCATAGCCCCAGTCGCGCCGCGCATCGAGATTGCCCAAGTACAGATCGTTTTGAAGACCCATCTTGATGCGGGTTGCGGCGCGGGTGATCTTGCGGGTGACGAAGGTCTCGCCGCGTCGTGGACTTTCGTGGTTGAAGAGGATGCCGTTGGAGGCGTGCAGATTGTAGGCCTCGCGGTAGTTGACCGTGAGCCAGTAGGAAAAGACCTTCGCACAACCATAGGGGGAACGGGGATGGAACGGTGTCGTCTCGATCTGGGGAACCTCGTGCACCTTACCAAACATCTCGGAAGAGGAGGCCTGGTAAAACCTCACGTCCTGCGTCAATCCCGATTCGCGGATAGCCTCAAGCAGGCGCACTGTGCTGAGTCCTGTGACATCGCCGGTATATTCCGGCACGTCGAAAGAGACGCGGACATGGCTCTGAGCTCCAAGGTTGTAGATTTCGTCGGGGCGAAGTGCATAGAGGAGCTTGGTTAGTTGCGACGAGTCGGCCAGATCGCCGTAGTGGAGGAAAAGACGCGCCCCAAGAACGTGCGGATCATTGTAGAGGTGATCGATCCTGCTGGTATTGAACGTGGAAGCACGGCGGATGATGCCATGCACCTCATATCCCTTGGAAAGGAGAAGCTCCGCAAGATAGGAGCCATCTTGGCCGGTGATGCCTGTGATGAGTGCTTTTTTCATGGACAAACCCTAGCATCCAAGATGTTGTTTGTCTTTCTGTATCAGAAGAAAATCACAAGCCGCATGAAGCCTTCCCTTATTGGATCCATAAGAAGCTGACTCCGGGATTCGAACGCTCCAGATCCCGGTCAGTGCGGAGCTCCGGGGCTAGTGTGATCATTTCCAGGGAAACCGGGTGAAAAATTGAGAACTCCTCTCCTGAGGCATATCCCAGGATATCTCCGTCGCTCTGATACTCGGCGAAGACTTTTCTCAACCCCGTCCTCAGCACCCCTCCACGGCCACCCGAGCCGTAGCCGTGGATGATCTTGAGGACGGAGATGCCGTCTCCGTGGCAACGCCTTACTTCCAGTAGGAGTCGGCGCTTGGCTTCCTCGAGTGTCGGAAGTCCCTCCTTGATCGTTACTTCACGGAGAGACATGAAATCAGGATCTACTTCGTCTTGAAAACGAGTTCCCCGCCAGCAACATCCGCCCTGATGGTCTGACCCTCGTGGATCTTTCCATCGAGGATCTCCATGCTGAGGGGATCGAGGATCTTCTGCTGGATGACACGCTTGAGCGGACGGGCACCGTAGGCTGGATCATAGCCCTCCTTGGATAGATACGCACGCGCCTTGTCGCTGAGTTCCAGATGGAGCTTCTGCTTGCCGAGGCGTCTGGAGAGATGCTCAAGCTGGATATCGACAATCTTGCCGATCTCCTTGTCGGTGAGTCGGTCGAAGATGACGATCTCATCGACACGATTCAGAAACTCGGGGCGGAAGTGGCCGCGGAGCGCCTCCATGACGCGCTTGTTCCGCTCCTCCACAGCCAGATCCTCCATGATGTATTGGCTCCCGATATTACTCGTCATGATGATGACGGTGTTCTTGAAATCAACCGTACGGCCCTGACCATCGGTAATCCGTCCATCATCGAGGACCTGGAGGAGGACATTGAAGACATCGCTATGGGCCTTCTCCACCTCGTCGAAGAGGATCACTGAGTAGGGCTTCCGGCGAACGGCCTCGCTGAGCTGGCCACCCTCCTCGTAACCCACGTACCCGGGAGGAGCTCCGATGAGACGAGCCACGGTGTGCTTCTCCATGTACTCGGACATGTCGAGTCGGACGATGGCGTTCTCGTCGTCAAAAAGGAACTCGGCCAGGGCCTTGGAAAGCTCGGTCTTACCAACACCCGTGGGGCCAAGGAACATGAAGGAACCAATCGGGCGGTTCTCTTCCTGGAGGCCGGCGCGGGCACGGCGGACGGCATTGGAAACGGCTTTGATCGCCTGAGACTGTCCCACCACACGCTCGATAAGACGCTCCTCCATCTTGACGAGTTTTTGCCTCTCACCCTCTTGCAGGTTGGAGACGGGGATGCCGGTCCAGACGGAGACCACCTTCGCGATATCCTCTTCAGTCACCTCTTCCTGGAGCAGGGCGGATTGGCCGCTCTTGGCGAGCTTGGCATTGTGCTCCTCAAGCTTGGTTTGCAATTCAGGAATGCGCCCGTACTGGATCTCGCTCGCCTTGGCAAAATCACCCTGACGTTGGGCGGTCGCCAGATCGTTCTTCATCACTTCGATCTGCTCGTTGATCTTCTGGGACTTACCAATCTCTTCCTTCTCCTTCTGCCAGCGGGCTTTCAGTCCTGATCCGGTTTCCTTTGTCTCGGCGAGTTCCTTCTCAAGCTTCTCCAGGCGCTCTTTGCTGGCGGCATCCTTCTCCTTACGGAGGGCCTGACGCTCCATCTCGAGCATCATGATCTGGCGCTCCATCTGGTCGATCTCGGTCGGCATCGACTCGATCTCGATCTTGAGACGGGAAGCGGCCTCGTCGATAAGATCGACAGCCTTGTCGGGAAGGAAGCGGTCAGAGATATAACGGTGGGAAAGGACCGCAGCGGCAACCAGAGCGGCATCCTGGATACGGACGCCGTGGTGGACCTCGTAGCGCTCCTTGAGCCCGCGCAGGATGGCAATCGTGTCTTCGACACTCGGTTCGTTGACCTTCACGGGCTGGAAGCGGCGCTCGAGGGCCGCGTCCTTCTCGATGTACTTGCGGTACTCGTCCAGCGTCGTGGCCCCGATCGTGCGCAGTTCTCCACGGGCAAGCTGGGGCTTGAGGAGATTGGAGGCATCCATCGATCCCTCGGCGGCACCTGCGCCGACGATGGTATGAAGCTCATCGATAAAGAGGATGATCTCCCCCTCCGAGGCCGTGACCTCCTTCAGGAAAGCCTTCAGACGGTCCTCGAACTCGCCGCGGAACTTAGCTCCGGCCACCATCGCGCCGATATCCATGGCGACCAGACGCTTGTTCTTGAGCGAATCGGGAACATCCCCACTGACGATACGGCGGGCCAGTCCCTCGACGATGGCCGTCTTGCCGACGCCGGGCTCGCCGATGAGCACGGGGTTATTCTTAGTGCGCCTCGAGAGGACCTGCATGGTGCGCCGGATCTCCTCGTCGCGCCCGATGACAGGGTCGATCTTCCCCTTGCGGGCCATCTCGGTGATGTCGCGACCGTATTTCTCGAGTGTCTGGTATTTCCCCTCGGGGTTCTGATCGGTGACGCGCTGGCTACCACGGATCTCGACCAGGGCCTTCATCAGCGCCTGGTGAGTGACGCCGGTCTCTTGGAGTAACTTGGCAACGGCGTTTTTCTCCTGACTCAGGGCCAGGAGGTAATGCTCCGCGGAAAGAAACTCATCCTTAAGCTTCGCCATCTCCCCCTCGGCGGAGTCGATGCTCTTGCGAAGTTCATTACCTACAAAGGGCTGGGCACCTCCGTGCACCTTCGGCAGAGCTGCGGCGGCGGATTCGAGCGTAGCAACGAAAGGCTGAACGCTCACTCCCATCTTCTCTAGAACGGGACGAGTGAGGCCTTCGCTCTGCGCGAGTAGTGAGAGCAGGAAATGTTCGTTACCGATCTCTTGCTGGCCGAGACCTGAGGCGATATCGATCGCACCGTTAAAGGCCTCCTGCATCTTGGCTGTGAATTTGTCAGGTTTCATGGGGGGAGTGTTTTTTATCCGCTATTTTCTGGTGGGGGTGTTGAGCTTGATTCCCTTCCGAAGAAAGGTAGGAACGTCGAGATCCTCACCCTCGACGATGGTCGGCTCGCTCTTGTCAAAGCGACCTCGCTGGTAGGTGTCCAGAGCAAGTGTGCCCTGCATCTGCTTGGAAGCTGTAGCGGCCTTCTTTCCAAACTTGGAAGCAGGCTTTGTCTGATTCGGAAAGAGCTCGCCGGTGCCTTTTTCCCCTTCACTGTGTTCCGGTGGCATCTCATACCCACCAGTTGATTGGGGTGACTTTGTGCCAATGGTACCAGTGGTCCCAATCCGACTGATTGAGCTATTCGAGCTATTCGTTTCGCCGGTTTCGTTGCTTTCACTTGGTTTGGCAGGCTTCCTGACAGTCCCTCCGGAAGAGGCTAGGAGATAGAGCTCCAGAGGCGATCCGAGAGGCCCATCCGCATGGACACCTACTTTTATTTGACAGTTATCACCGGCAATTTGTTCGATTTTACCGACAACGGCCTGAACCTCCGCAAAGGAAATGTCCTTAGCCCCTCGAAGCAGGAGAAGAATCATCGATGACTCCTTAAGCGTCGATCCCTTGCCGGGCATGGTCAGGAGGGGACTCTTCAGGGCCCTTTCCAGCGACTCGTGGAGACGGTTGGATCCCTCGGCCTTGCCGAATCCGAAATGGGTAAGTACTCCAGGTTTACCCAGCACATTGTGAATGTCAGCACGGGTGATCTTCACAGGTCCCGAAGTGGAGAGCATCCCGGTCAGCGCCAGAAGCGCGGCTAGCAGTGTCCGGTCGGAAAGCACGAAGGCCTCACCCACGGCGGCTATGGATGGAGAGCCGCCTGAGAGTTGATCATTCCCGATCACGAGTACTGCGTCACAAATCTCCTGCAACTTTTCCAAGGAGCGCTCGGCAAGGTCTCTCTTGTGCTTTCCCTCGAAGGAGAAGGGCATGCCGACACAGGCCATCGTGGTCAGGCCAGCCGACTTGGCACGAATGGCCAGGGCCGTCAGAAGAAAGGAACCTGTCTCACCACCTAGACCACCGCAGAGAATGACGGCGGAAGCCCCCTCAACGGTTCGACCGAACTCCTCGTCGATCACGCGGAACCCTTCCCCCGGATCTCCCTCGGGCACCTCGATTTTTTCACGGACAATGGAGGCATTCAGCGAATCGCGATCATTATTGACGGCCAGAAGTCCGGTCATGCCCGGACACTCCACGGAGAGCAGGTCGAGCACGGTAACACCGGCATTGCCAACACCGACTAGGATGCGACGGGATGGTGAAGTACTCATCGGGAACGTTTCTTGAAGAGGTTACCAAGTCCGTGAGCAAGGCGATCAATCATACTCTCGGGCGCGATGTTCTTGGTCACGAGCCTCGCGTATTTGGTCAGTCCGATCGCGGTGGAGTACTGCGGGTCTTCGAAGATCTGGGTGGCTCCACTGACATTACGTGCGCGTGTGAGCTCCACCGGAATGTCAAAGACCTCCTCGGCGACCTGGGCGATTCCCTTCAGCTTGGAACACCCCCCAGTGATCATGACCCCCCTGATGAGATCCATCATCCCCTCACCGGATGACTCAATGTCGCGGCGGATCAGTTCAAAGATTTCCTTCACCCGGAGGTGAATGATCGTTTCAAGGGAGATGCGATCGACGTCGCAACCGAGGAATCTGGGATCGTTCTTCAGCGAGATAATCCCTCCCTGCGAAACCGCCGGATCGGATGCTGAACCCTCCTCAATCTTGAGAAGTTCAGCCCTGGCAATCGGCAGCCTCAGCCCTACGGAAATGTCATTGGTGATGTGGTCCCCTCCGAGAGCCAGCACGCCACTGTGCCGGATGGCACCGTCGATATAGACCAGGTAATCAGTCGTTCCGCCCCCGATGTCGATCATGAGAGCCCCGTAGTTCTTCTGATCCTGGGAAAGAACAACCTGGGCGCTGGCGAGCGAACTGAGCACAACATCCTCGATGCCGATCTTGAGCGACTCGATGCAGCGGAGGGTGTTGTGGATGCGCGTCTTGATCCCGTGAACAATGTGAAAATCGGCCTCCAACAGCGCTCCCTCCGACTTGAGGGGATCAATAACGTTCTGATTCCCATCGACGTGATAGGCCTGAAGAATGGTATGGAGAAAGGTATTCGGTGTCGGAATGGCGACCTCCTTCGCATTCACCTCCACGGCCTCCAGATCCTCGGTTTCGATCTGTCGCTCGCCGGGAAGGGCCAGGGAACCGCGATTATTGAAGCTCGCCAGATGGGCTCCCGTGATCGCGACCCAAACATTGCCTATTTCGACATTCGTCTTGTCCTCGGCATCCAGGATCGCCTCACGGACACACTCGGTGACCGTCTCCATATCAACGATCTCCCCCTTGCGTACGCCTCGTGACGGGGTCTCCCCCACTCCGAGAATGCTAATCTGATCATCGGCCCTGGCTTCGGCGACGATAACGCTGATCTTCGTCGTTCCGATCTCGAGTCCCACAAAGATTTGCTCGTTGGCCATGACGAAAAAATGGTTTGCCGGAGGCTAGTTATGCTTCGGGGTTTTTTTGGAGGAGACGATGGGTGCTATTTTGTCAGACCCTTGCTCGGGCGTAAGCACAAAAGTAACGGGAGTATTGCGGTTGACCATGAGATTGGCAGTCTGAATCTTGCGGCCGGTTTCCTGGCAATGATCGAGTAGCTTACGAAGGCGATCGAGTTGCGCCGGCATGTCGGCATCTCCAAGAGTTCCAAACGTGAATTTCGCACCTGAGGCATCGGTCACGACAGCGGCATAGGGCTTGGAGACATCGATCGAGCTGATCCGAAAAGTCTCTTCGGGAAGTTCAGAGATGGCCTGTCTCAACAAAAGGGCCGTGGCGAGTGACGAACTCTCTAGTTTCTTACCTGGGACAGCATTGTCCAGAGATACGCCTCGAAGCACAGGAAGCCCCAGGAATTTATTATCGAGTCTGGCTGGACTCATCATCACTCCATCCTTATCGCAGAGGAAGCTCTTGCCGGGGATGAACGATTCACCGGCGGCCGCTTCGCTCTCTCCTGGGGCAACAAACAGGAAAACGGGCGCCCGCGGCTCCAACCCAACTTCGATGGTGTCGGGCAACGTCCGTTCGATGCTGACGGAGCGCACCTCGGGAAGGGTGGTAAGTTTCTGGTTCGCCTGCTCAAGGTCGAGGCTGAAGATGTTCTTCCCCTCGGAGAAGCCCGTCAGCTTCACTAATTCCTCCTGGGTAAGAACCCCGTTAAGGTGGGTGACAAGGTGCTTCAGATTATATTCGGGGTTGTTGAAAAAGAATTTTCCGCAGGCAATCCGCGCTCCGACGGCCAGCAGGCCGAGCACGATCACGATGAGGAATGCCTTCCAAAGGAAGCTGTTCGCCTTGCCGCGATGCTGACGTTTCATACTGGCCGTTCGCACATTCACCTCGAGGAGGTGCTGACGGCGCGCGGGGCCGACTCCTTTACGTTTATTTCCTCCAGTATTGCGTCGTGTTTTCATGCGCTGGCGGTTCGGGCAGTGAGTGATCGTTCCGCTATTCTGCAGCAAAGGTCTGTAAAATCGAGCCCCATGGCGGCAGCTGCTTTGGGAAGCAGACTGGTTTCCGTCATTCCGGGGATGGTGTTGATTTCCAAAACAGTGGGACCGGCGGGGGAGAGCAGGACGTCGACTCGGCTGTAGACGGTCAACCCGAGAGCACGCACCGCGGCGAGCGCCACTCCTTGCACTGCTTCCATCTCTGAGGGAGAGAGTGACGCTGGCACCAGATACTCCGTGGCTCCCTTGGTATACTTGTTGGTGTAGTCGTAAAATCCCTCATTCGGCTTGATCTCGACCACAGGTAGCGCCTGATCGCCGATCACGCCCACGGTCAGTTCCCTTCCTGTCACTAGCTCCTCGACAAGGATCTCCTCACCGTGAAGGAGGCAGTCGGCAAGGGCCTGGTCGATTCCAGCAGGCTCATGAATGAGATGAACGCCTACACTCGATCCCTGGCGTGGGGCTTTGATGACGATGGGCATTGGCAGCGTGGGCTGCTCCCCCTCACTAAGGATTTCGAAACGAGGCGTTGGCACGCCAGCTTTTACCAAAGCCTGCTTGGTCAGGATCTTGTCGAAGGCCACACGACTCTGCTCGGCCCCCTCACCTGTGTAAGTCACACCTCGTTCGTCGAGCACCTGCTGAAGTCCGCCATCCTCGCCGAAGGTTCCATGGATCAGGTTGAAGACAAGTTCGGTCCCCTCAGGAATGGCGACCTCCGTTCCTGCAAGCTCGATCTCCTCAACGTGGGCACCTGCGTTCCTAAGCGCTGCGGCCACGGAGGCGCCGGAGCGCAAAGAGACCTCACGCTCGGAACCGGGGCCTCCCTTGAGAACAACAAGGCAACGGTTACGGGGATCGAAGGAGAGTTCAGTGGTCATGGGTGTTTTTGTGTTCTTTCGGTTCTTCACCGATGATAGAAACCTCCGTCTCCAGCTCAATCCCGCGCTCCTGACGAGCCCGATCTTGAATTCGGCTTATCAGGGCAAGGATCTCGCCCGCCGTAGCGCCGCCGTCATTGACAATGAAGTTTGCATGGACTTCAGAGACGCGGGCACCGCCGACAGCACTGTTCTTGAGTCCCAGTTCATCGATAAGTTTACCAGCGGAGATTCCACCGGGATTCTTAAAGATGCAGCCGGCGCTGGCCGCCACAGGCTGAGTTTCCTTACGGTGGCGAAGCGATTCGCCGAGGAGGTCATCGATCTTTAAGGTGTCGGCTAATTCTCCAGAGAGCGTGGCCGAGAGCGCGTAATGGTCATGCAGAACCGGGACATTGCGGTAGCGTACTTCGATCTCTTCCGGGGTCCGGGAAACGATGTTTCCATCACGATCGGCAAACCGGATCCTGACGACCTGGTCGAATGTCTGAACCCCCATCGCGCCCGCATTCATGCGCAACGCCCCACCCAGGTTTCCCGGAATGCCGTCCATCCATTCAAACCCCGTAAGTCCCGCATTGCGAGCGACGGCGGCGAGTTGCTTGAGGCGAATCCCGACCCCGGCGATAACCTCATTCCCATCCACTGAGACCTCGGCAAAACAACCTTTGGACAAATGGGCCACGACTCCGGGAAAACCGCCGTCCCGGACAATGAGATTGGACCCGCGACCCATGACCATAAAGGGTATCCCCTCGTCGTGGCAGAGGCGGACAAGTTCCGCAAACCCTTCTTCACTCTCGGGCTCCACCCAAAAGCGTGCCGGCCCGCCGACTCTCATCGATGTGTGACGCGACAGCGGTTCGGATATTTTGATGACACCCGGGCCCATGGCCTTGCGGAGCTTTCCTCGAAGGACCAATTCCCGGGCGATCAGTGCACCTGCCTCATGGATATTTCCCGCACCGAGGGTGATGACCATATCTCCTTCTCTGAGAGAGGCTGCTGCAGCGCTTCCCGCCTCCAGTACAGAAGCGGCCCGCGTAATTCCCTGATGGCCTTCGGCACGGGCTGCCTCCACCACGCTCCCCTCATCGACTCCAGGGATGGGGGCTTCACCGGCGGGATAGATGGGGGTAACAAAGACAAGGTCGGCATCTCCAAAGGACCTTCCGAATTCGGCCTTGAGTGATGCTGTGCGGGAATATCGGTGAGGCTGGAAGAGAACCACAAGACGGCCCCCTCTTCCAATTTCTCCTTCTTGCCTGGCGTCACGGAGGGCGACCCTGGCCGTCGCAAGCGTTGCTGCAATTTCGGTGGGATGATGGCCGTAATCGTCGAAGACTCGGAACTCATCATCCTCATACTTGAGCTCAAAGCGGCGCTTCGCTCCTCGGAAGGCTTCCAACGAGGAGGCGATAACAGAAAAGGAAATTCCCAAGTCGGTCGCCAGCGCAATCACCAGAAGGGCGTTCTGGGCATTATGCAAACCGGGAATCCCGAGATGAACGCGACCGAGCAGTTCCCCTTCACGGAAAACCGCGAAGCGGATCGTGAGTCCCGATTGTTCCACCTCCGAGAGTTGATAACAACAGTGGGATCCAGTCCCCACAGGGACAGCTCCCGGGTGCGTGGAACAGATACGCGTAGCCCCGGAGTCATCGGCCCAGTAGTAGACTTTTCCGGAAGTCTGACTAAGGAGCTTGGAAAAAACCGCATCGATCGCGGCGAGATCCCGGTAGTGGTCGAGATGCTCGGGTTCGATGTTGAGTACCAGCGCGTGACGCGGGTGGTAATGAACCAGCGTGCCATCACTTTCGTCCCCCTCGGCCACCAGGTGCGTTCCTTCGGAGTCCCAACGAGCATTCGTTCCGAGGATGGGGATCTCGGCCCCGACATAGTGGGAGGGCTTGAGCCCACCCGCGCGCAGTACATGGGCGGCCATGGCGGAGGTCGTGGTTTTTCCGTGCATCCCGCAGACCACCACTCCCTGCTTGCCGGTCATCACGGCGGCCAGGATTTCGGCCCGGCGTGCCATCGGTTTTTTAAGAGTCAGTGCGGCATCAAAGGTAGGATTGCCGGCATGGATCGCAGAAGAAAAAATCACCAGTTCGGCATCGCCGATCATGTGGGTGCCGTTGGGAGAATCAAAGTCGAGCCCCTTGCGCCGCAGACGTTCGACTTCCTGCGTGTCTACCTTGTCCGAACCGCTGACACGATGACCAAGCGCCAAGAGAAGGGCAGCAATGCCACTCATCCCGGAACCAGCTACTCCGATCAGGTGGATGCGACGTGATGTCGGGCCGAGAAGGAATGAAGCCAGTTCCGCACCCCCAAGGCGGGCGTCGTTGACCCTCCTCTCAGAAATCATCGTCCAGCCTCCCGCGTCACGATCCCCTGCTCCATGACATCGGCTACTAGTCCCGCGGCACCGCGTGGCAAAACGGAGCCGGCGGCAGCAGCCATGCGCTCGCGGCGGCGTCCGTCGTTAAGGAGATTCCGGACCAAGAGAGCGAAGGATTCGGGGTCAGCCGTCTTTTCCTCGATGAGCTCCGCGGCACCGGCATCCCGGAAGGCCTCGGCATTGCGATGCTGGTGGAGATCCGCGGCAAAGGGGAAGGGAATCAGGAGAGACGGAAGCGAGAACTGCGAAATCTCGCTGAGGCTTGCCGCTCCGGCACGCGACACCACAAGGTCGGCAGCGGAATAAGCCTGTTCCATCTTGTGATGGAAGGAAGCGACATGAGAAGCGATACCCTCCCGTTGGTAATTGATGGCTGCAAGGTTGTCATCGCGTTCACCGGTGAGATGAATGACCTGCAGGGGCCTGTTCTCTTCATTACGGAAATCCTTAAGAAAAGCGGCCGCGCGGAAGAGGAGCTGGTTGATTCCGGCGGCACCCTGGCTCCCACCCATCACAAGGAGGGTCGGCAGTTCCGGATCCAGGCCGAATGCGGCACGCGACTCCCCCTTGGGCAGGGGGGTCCCTAGATTGCGGCGCACCGGGGTTCCCGTCACGATACAGGTACTCTTCGGGAAGAAGGGTTCACAGACCTTTAATCCAAGCAGAACGCGGTCCGTCCAACGTGAGGCGAGACGGTTAGCCCTGCCGGCAATCGCATTGGACTCATGCAGGTAGCAGGGAATGCCGGACAGACGTGCCGCCAGCAGGGGAGCCGCGGAAGTAAATCCCCCCATCCCAAGGACGCCGGCAGGCTGATAGCGCGAGTAGAGCTGCCGGCAGGTGCTGAAGCTCTCCCAACCCCTCTTCAGGAACCGTAGAAATGCCGGGGAGAGGAGTGCGGGCATTCCGATAGAGGGAAGCTTCTCACACCGGAACTCGGCATGATCCCTCAGCGCCACAGCATCGATCTCCTTCTCCGAGACAAGCAGCAGAACCTCGTGGCCGCGTTCATGCAGGACCTCGGCAACTGCAAGGCCGGGAAAGAGATGGCCTCCGGTACCACCGCAGGCGATGACGAATTGTTTGGGGACCGCCATGTGTGATTACTAGATTCTGGGAACGGATCGTCCCGCGAGGACGACCTGCCTCTCTGTGGCAGGAGCGATCGGGGTGCCGGTACGGTGAATGTTGACAAGGATTCCAATCATGAAGAGACAAACGGCCATGTTGCTTCCCCCGTAACTGATGAAGGGCAGGGGCATTCCTTTGTTGGGAAGCATCGAAGTCGTCATCCCGATATTGACCGCTGCCTGCATCGAGATCAACAGGAGGATTCCCATGGCGAGAAGTTTCCCGAAGCGATCCTTGGCATTGGCAGCTATGAGGCCGCCGCAGAGGATGATAAGAATGAATCCCAGGAGGACGAGCCATGTGAATCGGAGTCCCAACTCCTCCCCGATCATCGGGAAGATGAAGTCGGTGTGGGCGTAGGGCAAGTAGAGCATCTTCTGACGTCCCTCCCCGAGCCCAAGCCCATCGAATCCGCCGGAGCCGAATGCGATCAGGGCCTGCCATTGCTGGAGTCCTTTGCCCAACTTGTCGGCATCGGGATGCATGAAGGTCATCATACGGGCGGCACGTTCCGGAATCAGCATGGCGGTTCCAAGCAACCCCGTAAGCCCCACTCCGCAAAGTCCGGCGATGATCACCCAATTGGCCCCCCCCACTAGACAGATGGCGAGTGTCGTCGCTCCAATGAGGGCAGCCGTCCCGAGATCCACCTCCTTGGCAATAAGGCCAATGATGACTGCCACGCCGCCGATCGGAATCGCGAACCCATCCAGCATCTTCCGGGGATCCGTCTGTTCGCGAGAAAACCACCAGGCAACAAAGAAAACTGCCGCAATTTTCCCGAACTCGCTGGGCTGGAAGACAAGAAAGTGCAGGTTGAGCCAGCGATGCGACCCGTTGATCTTCATTCCCACATGGGGAACGAAGCAAAGAGCGAGCAGGAGGACCGAGACCCCGAACCAGATTTTCCAAGTGCGCTGCCAGAGATGATAATCGATCCTCGCGCCCGCAACACAGACCACCATGCCGATAGTCAGCCAAAAGATATCCTTTTTGACAAAATAGTAGATGTCACCGTGACTCTCCTGGGCATAAGCGCTCGTGCTGAAAAGCATCACCACTCCAAGAGCAAGAAGCCCGACCACGGAGATCAGGAGGAGGTAGATGCTGCTGCGCTGCACGGCTCCTGGATTCTGAAGGGCTCTGGGACGGTTACGAGAGGGTTTTAGAAACGGTTACTGGGCCGCCTTGTTCGATAATGCAGCGGAAGAGGGAATCTTCAGCATCTGACCGATCTGGATCTTCTTCGGATCAGTGATGCCATTCGCTTTCATGAGCTGATCAGGCGTGATTTTGAATTTTTTGGCAATCTTGTAAGGGCTGTCTCCCTTTACAACGGCGTACTCGGTGGTCGGCCCCTGATCCTCAACAGATGCCGCTACCGCAGTGGCACCCGCGGCTGGAGTCGCTCCCGTAAGGGCTGTGGTCGCTGAGGTGACTGAGGTGACTGCACCCACAACTGCAGCAGGTGCCTGCTGCACGCTTTCCACAACCTTGCCGGCTTGGGCCGAGACATCAGAAACCGCCTGACTCATTACTTTGGTAGGAACCTTGAGGATCTGGCCAACCTGAAGCACGGACTTTTCTGTCATTCCGTTCACTTTTTCGAGTTCGGGAATCGCCACTCCCAGTGAGGAGGCAATGCGCGTGAGAGTATCTCCCGCCTTAACCATGTAGGTGTTGGCTGTTGCGGGAATTCCAGATAGTGCTGTCACACGCGATGGCTGAGGTGCTTGGGATGCCGGGGAAGTTGAAGTCGCGGGTTCTTGGGCAGATGATGTTGAAACAGCAGCGGCACCAATGCCCGAGGCACCAAGGGTTTTCCCAATCATGCTCTTGGCGCTCGCCAAGATTCCTCTCGGAGCCGTGGTTGCAGTCGAGGGCTGCTTCGTCTGTCGGGCAACGCTTTCAGTGGCGGCCTTTACTGCCTTGGGAGCCTCGCTCACTTTAGCAACAAGAGGAGCCTTGGAAGGTGCAGGGGGCTCTCCGCTTGGACCTGAACCTGAACCACCGGCATTACCGGAATCTTGATCGTTTGATGGCTGCTTTTGAGATGCCACAGGCTCGGTGGAGCGAGCCGTCTTGGCGGTAGAGGACTTGCCGGCCTTCATGGAATTAAAGGCGTAAAGTCCGCCCACAGCCACCACATGAAGAAGAAGAACCGCCAGGAAGGCATGAGAGAGCTTCATATTCGGTTCGGGACCATAGTCCTCGAACTCCTCTTCTGGAGCGTGCATGGTTGCAGCGCGGGCGCGGAGCCGACGGGTACGTTTAGGAGTCATCGGTTTCATGGGTTGGATTTTGCTATTTGCTATTGTATTTACTAGGTATTGTGGTTGTTGAAGAGCTAAAAGAATTATTAATTCTACGGGTTGTGTGTGGCTCCTTGAGCGGGGGAAACCCCTGTGCCCATGGATTCCTTCACAAGCCTTCTGAATGACTCCCCGCGTTCCACATAATCGCGGAACATATCGAAGGAGGAGGTGCCGGGTGAGAAAAGTATTGTCGTTCCGGGTTTGGCTACTTTTCGGGCGGCAAAAACCGCCTCCTGAAGACTCTCTACCTCGAGGCAATGAAGAGGCGCCCAATCCCTTGCAATCCGGTGGCGCATCTCACCAATGAGAATCGCCAGACTCACACGGTCACGGACCAGGTCGGCGATGGGTAAGAATTCAAAGCCCTTGTCTTTTCCACCAGCGATCAGGATAAGAGGTCCCGTCACGGAGCGGATCGCCTGCTCCATGGCATCGAGGGTTGTAGCCTTGGAATCATTGATCCAGCACATGCCATCACGCTCCGCGATGAATTCACAGCGGTGAGCCGGCGGCGTGTACTCCCGGATCGCATCGGCCATCATGCTCGTATCGGCACCCAGCGCGATGCCGATAGCAAAGGCGGCCATGACATTGGCCGCATTGTGAGCGCCGCGCAGCCGTGTCGCGGACAGCTCGAGCAGCACTTTCCCACCATACTGGATCCTGAGATTCTCATTGAGAGAAAGATCTGCCGACGGATCCGATGTACTGAAGGTGATCCTCCTTGCCTTTATCTTGGAAAGATCCAGATCCTTTGTATCCGCAGGAATCACCGCCCAGTCGTCTGCGGTCTGATTCTCAAAGATCCTGAGCTTCGCTTCGCGATACTCATGCATCGAGGGATAGCGGTCGAGATGGTTGGGACTGAGGTTGAGCCATGCGGAGACCCTCGGACGGAATGTCCTGATGGTCTCAAGCTGGAACGAGCTGACCTCAACAACCAGCACATCCCAGCTCCATAATCCGTCCAGAAGCTCCGACATGGGGGTTCCGATATTCCCACAGGAGGCTGCCCTGAGACCTGCTCCACGGAGAATGAGGGTGGTGAGCTCCGTCGTGGTTGTTTTTCCATTGGTGCCTGTGATTGCCACCACCGGAAAAGGGCAGAGCGTGAAAGCCAGCTCGAGCTCGCCGATCAGGGGAATTCCCTTCCTCAGGACATTCACGACGATGGCTGCCGTCTCTTCGATTCCTGGGCTGAGGACTCCTATATCGTGTATGATGGCATCCTGCGCAGCATCAGATCCCGTGAGAACGTTGATCCCTTCGTTACGCAAGAGTTCCGCTCGTTCGCTAAGTGCAGACGATTCTCCACTGTCACAGACTGTCACCACGGCACCGGAGCGCTTGAGCAGGCGTGCTGCGGCGAGACCACTTCTCCCCAAGCCGAGGACGACGGCCTTCTTGCCCGCGTAGGGATTGGATGAAGCGTTCATGGCCATCGGTTCAGCGCAGTTTCAGTGTGGCGATGCCAAGAAGTCCGAACACAATGGCCATGATCCAGAATCGCACGGTGACTGTGTTTTCCTTCCATCCGGAAAGTTCGAAATGGTGGTGTAGCGGCGACATCTTGAAGATGCGTTTCCCAGTCAGCTTAAAGCTGGCTACCTGAAGGATGACCGAGAGCGCCTCGGCGACAAAAACCCCTCCGACGATGGCAAGCATCAGTTCCTGCTTGCAGCAGATCGCAAGCACGCCAAGCAGACCTCCGATCGCCAAGGATCCCGTGTCTCCCATGAAGACTTTTGCCGGATGGCAGTTCCACCAGAGAAACCCGAGTGCCGCGCCAGCCAAGGCAAGACTCACGACCGCCAGTTCGCCGGAAAACCCGTAATATGGAATCTGAAGGTAGAAGGCCGCCTTGCTGTTTCCGGCAAGGTAGGTGAAGACCCCGAAGCAGATCCCGGCCATCACCGTGCATCCGGAGGCTAGTCCATCGAGTCCATCGGTTAGATTCACTGCGTTCGAAGATCCGACGATGATCAGCAAGTAGAAAATATAGGTCCAGAAGATGCCGAGGCTTAACACAGGCCCCTTCATGAAGGGGATGTAGAGTTGTTGTGCCTGCTTGGCCAGTGAGGGAGAGAAAAGAAAGAACGCCGTGATTCCAGCCGCGAGGACGCATTGAAGAGCAAACTTCAATCGACTGCTGATGCCGGCGGAACTTTTCTTCGTCACTTTCATCCAATCATCATAAAATCCAAGCGCTCCCAGAAAGAGGACCGTGATGAGACAGATCCAGACAAAAGGGTTGTCAGGACGAGCCCAGATCAGCGTGGAAAGAACCACAGCCGCTATGAGCAGGATACCCCCCATGGTTGGAGTTCCCTTCTTTCCACCATGAAGTTCGTTGAGTCGGTGTACTTCCTCAGCGCTTCGGATCGGTTGCCCTAGCTTCAGCTCGACCAGGCGGCGTATGACTGTGTTGCCGAACATCAGGCAGATTAGGAAGGAAGTGAGCCCCGCGCAGAGAGCCCGGAAGGAGATGTATTGAAAAACATTCAGCGCTTTTCCGATTTGCACCCCGTGCATGAGAGATCCAAATTGTGACAAGTAATAGAGCATCGTGTGATGGGTTGGATGTTCAGTTGAAATATTGAAGGACTTCTTCCATGTGTGCGCTCCTGCTGGCTTTCAGCAGGACAAGGTCGCCCTGAGTGGCAAATGAAGAGAGAAGCTTGGCGGCCGCAGCATTGTCCGGAACGACGCGCACATCCGAAAGCCCAGCCTTCAAAGCCGCATCAGCGATTGCGGAAGCTTCTTCCCCTACGGTGATGAGCATGGAGAGTACTACGGCAGCCTTGCTGCCTATGCTTTCGTATCCCGTAGCCGCATGGACCCCTAATTCCCCCATCCTGCCAAGAACAGCAATCTTGCGACCCGGCGGGGAAAGTCTCTCAAGTGTTTCAAGAGCGGCTATCATCGATTCGGGATTCGCATTGTAGGTGTCGTCCAGAAAAGTCACACCTTGCCGGATCACCTTAGCCAGTCGTCCTGAAGTCAAGGTGACACCAGCAAGTCCCGAAACGCACTTCTCCAGCGTGACGCCGCACTGCAATCCCGCAGCAATTGCCAGAAGGGCATTGCCGACCATATGCCGACCCGGCACCGGGAGAAGGGCTTCGGCTCTCCCGAACTCTCCCTCAATCACAAAATGAGTCTCATCCAGGCTGTATCGAATATCTGTTGCTCTGAGGTCTCCCCGATCGAAACCAACCTGCAAGACCCGGGCCGATGTTCTGGAAGAGAGTTCCTTGGAAAAATCATCCTCAGCCGGGATGATCGCACACCCTTGGGACGGCAGCTTCTCTAGAAGATCCCCCTTCTCGGCCGCGATTTCTTCACGACTCCCCAGATGCTCGATGTGGGCGGTTCCGACATTTGTGATGATGCCGATCTCGGGCCTGGCCAATCCGGCAAGCGGAGCGATCTCATGACGGTGATTCATTCCGATCTCCCAGACAGCTGCTTCATCCTCAAGATCAGCGGTCAAGATGGAGAGAGGAAGACCGATCTCGTTGTTCAGATTACCCAGAGTGGCTGTTGTGCGTAGGGATGAGCGAAGCACGGCCGCTGTAAAATCCTTCACGGAGGTCTTGCCGCTACTGCCGGTTATGGCGATAGCACGCAGCGTTAGTCTGGATCGCCACGCTGAGGCAAGAAGCGCCAGTCCTGTCAGGGAATCCGGCGTGCTCAGAATACCAAACCCCTGAGGCAAACCCACTGGAGGTTCACCGTCGCAGAGAGCCGCAACAGCTCCCTTTGCAGCGGCTTCAGCGATGAATTGATTCCCGTCGAATCGCACCCCCCTGAGTGCAACATAGAGATCACCGGCCTCGATCGAACGCGTATCCTTGCCGATGCGACGCACCATGCTTTCAGGATTGCCGGCAATAAGAGCTGCGTCACACATTCCGGCTATCTCGGAAAGAGAAAGCGGATTCATCGTCTTGCTTCCTCCCTCTCGTCAAATTCCTTTCCAGCCATCGCGTGGGCCGTGACCCTGACGTCGTCAAAAGGATGACGCCCGGACTCCGTCTCCTGGTAATCCTCGTGTCCCTTGCCCGCTACCAGCACGATATCCCCCGGCGCCGCGATCTCCACAGCACGCCTGATGGCGCTCTCACGGTCGACATAGCTTTCGTAGCCCCGGGCACGAAATCCTCTTGCCGCCTCTTTAATTATCTCCAGCGGATCTTCGCCGCGGGGGTTGTCGGAGGTCAGAATCACGCGATCCGAATTCTGCTCTACGGCAGCCGCCATGAGAGGACGCTTGGCGCGGTCACGGTCACCACCGCAACCAAAAACCGTGATGATGCTGGCGGGATTCAGCTGTCGGAGTGTGCTGAGCACATTCACCAACGCATCGGGCGTGTGGGCGTAGTCGACAAAGGCCTGGAAATTCCGCTTTACGGGAACGCGCTCCAGGCGTCCAGGAACCTGGGGAATCGTAGCAACAGCGGCAATGGCACGGCGCAGTTCAAGTCCCATAGCTGAGGTAGCAGCCAATGCAGCGACAGTGTTGTAAACATTGAAGAGACCGATCAGCGGAGTCCTGACAAGGTAGCTTCTTCCCTTGGCATCCAATCTGAAGATGGTGCCTGTCGCGGTGTAAGCAATATTACTGGCGCGGAAATGACAGCTACTTCCCTGACCATAGGTGATGATCGGGACTCCATGAACACGATCGAGGAGACGATGCCCGTAACGATCATCCGAGTTGATGATCGCGCGGCCTTTTTTCTTGGTCTGCTTCGCAAGTCCTGTGAAGAGCAGGCGTTTCGCCTCGAAGTACTCCTCCATGGATCCGTGGTAGTCGAGATGATCCTGGGTGAGATTGGTAAAGATGGCGGCATCGAACTCGACCCCTCCAATGCGGTGCTGCATCAACGCATGGCTGGAGACCTCAAGGGATGCTGCCCGAAATCCCCCATCCCGCATGACTGCTAGCATTCGCTGCAGGTCGATCGACTCGGGCGTGGTCCTGGAAGCAGGCTCAATAATTCCCGGAAGGACATACTCAATCGTCCCGACAAGCCCGCAAGGACGGCCGACTGCATCGCAGAGATGCCTGATGATCCAGGCCGTGGTTGTCTTGCCGTTCGTTCCGGTGACACCGGCCACAGCAAGCGATGCCGAGGGATGTCCGTAGAATGCCGACGACAGCGCGGCCATCGCTACACGAGCATCGGCAACCCTCACAACAGGAACCCCTGCTATCGAAGGAATCTCATTTCGGGAAATGTCTTCAGCTGTCACGAACGCAATAGCTCCTTTTTCGATAGCCTCCCTGACAAAGTGGATTCCGTTTTCACTGGATCCTGGAATGGCAAAAAAGAGGTCGCCGGCCCGGACAGTTCGAGAATTGCAACTCAGACCCAAGACAGTGACATCGGGACTTCCCATGACGGAGATCACAGGAGTCGATTGAATAAGGGTTTCTAGATTCATTGCTGGAATATTCATCGGACACTGACAGCAGATGTGCTAGAATCCTTCTTGGATACTGAGTCGGCAGGTTCGGGATCCATATCGAGATGCCGCGCGGCTTTTTCTCCGATTTTTGCAAAGACTGGCCCGGCCACTGAACCGCCGTAGTTTGCTGTCTCGCCGAGTTTAGCATCATCCACGA
>Ga0187844_10001194_pt1 | contig 20031 bp, 12 predicted proteins | sample SpaLakP09_SKY_50_FD_134517 | JGI IMG/M metagenome (GOLD analysis project Ga0187844, IMG submission 134517) | Oligotrophic lake water microbial communities from Sparkling Lake, Wisconsin, USA - SP09_SKY_50 | ecosystem: Environmental > Aquatic > Freshwater > Lake | place: USA: Sparkling Lake...
GCATCGACAGGGAGTCCTTGCCGACCGGGATCGACACGCCCAGCGCCGGGCACAGCTCGATGCCCACCGCTTTCACGGTGTCGAACAGCGCGGCGTCCTGGCCCGGCTGGCCGCATGCGGCCATCCAGTTCGCGGACAGTTTAATGGCAGAGATATCGGCGATCGGCGCGGCGGCGATGTTCGTGATCGCCTCGCCGACGGCCATGCGGCCCGATGCGGCCGCGTCGATGACGGCGACCGGGGTACGCTCGCCCATCGCCATTGCTTCGCCCTTGTAGCCTTCGAAGCTCAGCGTCGTGACGGCGCAATCGGCCACCGGCACCTGCCACGGACCGACCATCTGGTCGCGCACGCTCATGCCGCCGACGCTGCGGTCGCCGATCGTGATCAGGAACGATTTGTCGGCCACGGTCGGCAGCAGCAGCACGCGGCGCGCCACTTCTTCCAGGTCCAGGCCCGTCACGTCGACCGGCTTGAACTGCTCTTTCACGTGCTCGACGTTGCGGTGCATCTTAGGCGGCTTGCCCAGCAGGACGTCCATCGGCATATCGACCGGGGAGGTATTCGTGATCGGGTCGATCAGGCGCAGCTGGCGCTCTTCCGTCGCGACGCCGACCGCGGCGAACGGGCAGCGCTCGCGTTCGCAGATCGCGGCGAAGCGCGGCAGGTCGTCCGGCGAAATCGCCAGCACATAGCGCTCCTGCGATTCGTTGCTCCAGATTTCCTTCGGCGACATGCCGCTTTCTTCCAGCGGCACCTTGCGCAGGTCGAACGTGGCGCCGCGCTTGGCGTCGTTCGTGATTTCCGGGAAGGCGTTCGAGATGCCGCCCGCGCCCACGTCGTGGATCGAGATGATCGGGTTCGCGTCGCCCAGCTGCCAGCAGGCGTTGATGACTTCCTGCGCGCGGCGCTCCATCTCCGGGTTGCCGCGCTGGACCGAATCGAAGTCCAGGTCGGCCGTGTTGGTGCCCGTCGCCATCGACGACGCGGCCGCGCCGGCCATGCCGATGCGCATGCCCGGACCGCCCAGCTGCAGCAGCAGGCTGCCGACCGGGATGTCGTTCTTGTGGGTGTGCGCGTCCGAGATGTTGCCGATGCCGCCCGCGATCATGATCGGCTTGTGGTAGCCGAACACGGTGTTGCCGTTGATTGCGGTCGGGCCGACGTTCTGTTCGTAGACGCGGAAGTAGCCGCCGAGGTTCGGCCGGCCGAATTCGTTGTTGAAGGCCGCGCCGCCCAGCGGGCCGTCGACCATGATCTGCAGCGGCGACGCGATGCGTTCCGGCTTCCCATAGCGTTTATCGGCACCCACTTTCTCGGCGGAGTTCACGTTGGCCGCGTTTTCCCACGGCTGCACGGCGTCCGGCAGGTACAGGTTCGACACCGTGAAGCCGGTGAGGCCCGCCTTCGGCTTGGCGCCGCGGCCCGTCGCGCCCTCGTCGCGGATCTCGCCGCCGGCGCCCGTCGAGGCGCCCGGGAACGGGGAGATCGCCGTCGGATGGTTGTGGGTCTCGACCTTCATCAGCGTGTGCGTCAGTTGCGTGACCGGCGCGTATTCCTGGCTGCCGGCCTGCGGATAGAAGCGCAGCGCCTCCGCCCCTTCCATGATGGCCGAGTTGTCGCTGTACGCGACGATCGTGCCCTTCGGCTGCAGCTGGTGCGTATTCTTGATCATCTGGAACAGGGACTTGTCCTGTTTCGCGCCGTCGATGGTCCACTCGGCGTTGAAGATCTTGTGGCGGCAGTGTTCCGAGTTCGCCTGCGCGAACATCATCAGCTCGACGTCCGTCGGGTTGCGCTGGACGCGAGAGAACGCATCGAACAGGTAGTCGATCTCGTCCTCGGCCAGCGCGAGGCCCATCGTGGCATTCGCTTCGACCAGCGCGGCGCGGCCGCGGCCCAATACGTCGATCTGGTCCAGCGGACGGCTTTCCAGGTCCGTGAACAGGGCCTGCGCCTGGTCGGCACTGCGCAGCACCGTTTCCGTCATGCGGTCGTGCAGCAGCGCGGCGACGGCCTGGATCTCGGCGTCGGCCAGCTTCTTCGGCGCGCCGAAGCCCGTGCCGAGGATGCCGCTCTTCAGGACAACCTTGAAGGCGACGCCGCGCTCGACGCGGTGGATGTGGGCCATGCCGCAGTTGTGGGCGATGTCGGTGGCTTTCGACGCCCACGGCGAGATGGTGCCCAGGCGCGGGATCACGAAGAATTCCTCGGTCACGCCCTCGTACTGCGTTTCCGGCACGGGCTCCCCGTAGGTGAGCATGGCCGTCAAGCGCTCGGTGTCCTCCGGGGTCAAGGGGGCGCTTGCGTCGATGAAGTGGTAGTAGCGCGCCGACACGTCGGCAATCGTCGGGGCGACGGCTTGCAGTTGCGTGAGGAGGCGTTGGCTACGGAAAGCAGAGAGGGCGTTGGAACCCGGCAGAATCAACATGGCTTGGAAGTCGGTTGATGCAGCGTGGCTGCGGGTGAAAGAAGCCCGGTATTATACAGCGTCACCCCCTTCCCCGTCCGGCATGAGGACCGCACGGGAAGCAAAAAGTTGCCGACCTTGCAGCTTACCGGTATCGTAGTGTCGAAATACGGCCCGATGTTACCGACACGCATGCCAGAAAACAGCTCATCCGCTTCAGCCGGAAATCCGCAGACCACGCAGCTGAACAGTCAGCTGAGTGTGCTCATCGTCGACCCGAATCCCGCGCTGCGGGCGAACCTGCAGAACATGCTCAACCAGTCGGGGGTGACGCGCATCGAGTCCGCGGTGAATGCGAGCACCGCGATCAAGGCGCTCGGCCGCAAGTCCTTCGATATCATCCTGTGCGAGTACGACCTGAGTAGCGGCACGACCAGCGGCGAAGGCCAGGACGGCCAACAGCTGCTGGAAGACCTGCGCCACCACCGTCTCATCCCGCCCTGGTCCATCTTCATCATGCTGACGGCGGAAGGCACGTACGGCAAGGTGATCAGCGCGGCCGAGCTCACGCCCACCGACTACATCCTGAAGCCGTTCACGGTGCAGGTGCTGCACGAGCGCATCCAGAGAGCCGTCGCGCGGCGCGCCGCCCTGCTCTCCGTGTACCAGCTGATTGCGCAGGCCCGCCCCCGCGAAGCGATCGAGGCGGCCATCGAATCGGCCCGCACGCGTCCGCACTACGCCCTCGACTTCGCGCGGCTGCGCGCGGAGCTGCACGTGTCGCTGAAGGAGCACGAGTTGGCCGAGACGGTGTACCGCGACGTGCTGGCGACGAAGCCCGTGGGCTGGGCGCGGCTGGGGCTCGCGCGCGCCGTCGCAGCCCAGGGCCGCACCGATGAAGCGATCCCGCTGCTGGAACACATCGTGGCCGAGAACCCGCGCCTGATGGCCGCCTACGACCTGCTCGCGCGCTGCCAGCAGGAGCGCGGCGACGCGGCGCTGGCCAAGAAGACGCTGGAGGACGCCGTCGCCATCTCGCCCTACGTCGTGCGGCGCCTGCGCCGCCTGGGCGAGGTGGCGCTCGAAGCGGGCGACACGGACGGCGCCGAGAAGTCGTTCCGCCAGGTCGTGACGCGTTCCCGTTATTCCGAATTCCGCAATCCCGAGGACCACGTGAACCTCGTCCGGGCGCTCGTCGGCAAGGGCGACCCGGCCGGCGCGTCGACCGTGATCCGCGACCTCGAACGCTCGTTGCGCGGCACGCCGGCGGCCGATGCGTGCAAGGCGATCTCGGTGGCGCTGCTGCACGATGCGGCCGGCAATGGCGCCGCGGCCGTCAAGGAACTCAAGCTCGCCGTCGATGCCGTGCGCGCGGGCGGCTCCCTGTCGCCCAATCTGCGCGTGGGCCTCGCGCAGTCCTGCATCGCGCATCGCATGGACGACGAGGCGTCGGAAGTGGTGCTCGGCGCCCTGAACGGTGGCGACGAGGCGTTGTCCCCGCAGCAGGCGCTGAACGTGTTCGTCAAGGCGGGCCGGCCGGACCTGGCGGACGGCATGGGCAAGCAGTTGCGCGCCCAGGCCCAGATCCTGCTCGGCGTGGCGGACGAGAAGCGCAACATGGGCGACGTGCGCGGCGCCGTCCAGACCCTGCTGGAAGCGCTGCACATGGCGCCGAACAACCTGCAGGTGATGATCGCCGTCGTCGGCGGGGTCCTCCGGCAGATCATGGGGATGGGCTGGGACCACCCGCTCGCCGCGCTGTCGGAAGAACAGCTGGACCACATCCGCGCGCTCGATCCGGCGCATCCGCGCCTCGCGGCCCTGGATGCGGAGATGGAGGCGGCGAAACGCAAGTACGGTATTTCGACTTGACCGCTCAGCGCGCGCGAACGTACAGCGGCGCCTGTCCCGGCAACGTTTTCGAGGGCGGCGGCAGCGCACCGTCGACGCGGTTGACGACGACGTTCCGGTAGTACGGCATGCTCAGCCCGGACGCAGCGGGCCCCGCCAAGAGGCCGGCCATGCCTTTGCCATACAGGGCATCGGTTGCCTCGACCACCACCTTGCCGTCGACGTAGCCGCGAATGCGCGTCCCGCTGAACTGCAGTTTCAACGTGTGCCAGCGCCCGGCGACCACGCCGGCAAGCTTCGCCTGCGCCAGCACCTTTTCGCCGCCCTCCGCCGCTTCGTTCGCAGCCTTGATCAGCGCCTGCTGTTCGGCGTCGCCCACGAGCGCCTTCTTGTCCACCTTGCCCCGCGCGGCAACGAGACGCACCTCGCCCGCGCCGTCCAGTTCCAGGTAATAACCCTTGGGGATCGCCCCGTAGCCGCTGCCGACGTCGTTGATGCGGCCCATCACGGCCGCCGATTCGGTCCGGCCCACCCGCACTTCCGCGCTCGCCTCGTAATCGGTCCAGCCGTCGTCACCGAGGATCGTGTACGGTTTCCAATCAGGCGCCCACGAATGCGGCCGGACCGGTACGCTCTGGCGCAGGCACGTGCGGCGTTCGCCGGGACACGGCGCCAGTTCGAACGCGCCTTCGATGTCGGCGAAGTAGCGCGGCAAATAGCCCCATGCGCGCGCATCGCGGTAGCGCTCGAACGTCTCGCGGTACGGGAACGGGAACGCCAGCTGCGCCGGCACGCCCTCGAAGCCGCCCTTGCGCTGGCCGCGCGTCGTCGTCAGCGAATAGATCGCATCCGGATCGACCGTCAGCGCCACCGTGCCGCCTTCCGGATGGAGGTCGGCGACGTGGACGAACTGTGCCTTCGCATCGCTGCGCCACACGGCCACGTCGGCCGTCGACAAGCCCGCGCCGACCGCCACGCGCACAGTTTGCGGGGCGTTCGCTTTACGCGTCTCGATGATCACGCTGTAGTCCGGACCGGGCGACTTCAACGCGACATAGCTGCCGCCCGCCTGCAGCGAACCGCTGCCCTGCGGCAGGTAGGTCCACCCGGCCGCCGTGAACTGGCCGTAGTGCGCATAGGCCCACAGCTGCGGATTGATGTCGTAATGGCCGCTCCACGGCCAGTTGGCCCGGATCGCCGCCTCCTTCATGCCCGAATACGGCTCCAGCGTGTACAGGCCCGCGATGCCGTACCAGTTGACGATCTTCGTTGCGCCGCTGTCGATCCAGTTGCGGTTGAACGCCTGGACGATGCCCAGCGCACCGTCGAATCCGGCCACGTACACGTGCTGCTCGGTATTCCAGATCGGCTTGCCCATGCCGGCCGCCGCCTCGCGCACCCAGGCGGGCACGATGTATTCTGGCGCGTTGACGTGGGCGCCGATGATGTCGATCGCGTCGCGCAAGGCCGCATCCTGCGGCATGTCCTTCACAAAATCGAATTTGTCGTCGGGCCAGTTATCGAAGCCGTGCAACTTCACCTTCCTGAAACCGCCGGCGTCGAGACGGGCGCGCAGCGTCTTCGCGAAATCGTAGCTGACGCCCCGTTCGTTGCGGGCGCCGATCGCGTCGAGCTCCAGCCCGTACACGTCGCGCAGGCCCTTCAGCCAGCTGACGTAGTAGTCGGCGCCGTCCGGCGAAAAGAAGTCGTGCTTGCCGCCGTCGCCGATCCAGCCGGGGGCGCTCCACGCGGCGGCGTCCAGCGTGAGCGCGGGATTGCGCCGCTTCGCTTCGCGCAGCACCCACCAGGTGTAGCCGCGCCCGTAGTCGACGTCCGTGCGCGTGTGACGGTGGCTGGGCATCGCCCCCTGCGTGGAATTGCCGTCGCCCGGGATCTCGACGATGAGCGCGCTGATCGACGCGCCGAACTTCGGCTTGTACATCAGGTCGAGGATCTGGCTGCGCTGCGGCTCCGGATAATCCTTCAGCAGCACCGACGTCGCCCCGCCGCCGTCCACCACGCCGATGCCGTCGAACCGCGTGCCGGGCGCGCGGCCGTCGAGCGTGATGGCCTGGTCGTCTGCAAACGCCGGCAGCGCCGCGGTCAGCGCCAGAAAAAGCAGCAGGGTACGTCGCGCGGTCATCGGCATCTCCATGTCTCGTGATCGCGAGAGTATGGAACGAGGCTTATGCGCTGAACAATCCGGATTTCATATGGGTTTTTCCGAAAATGGCATACCTGGCGCCGCGCCGTACCCGCCGCCGCCCGGCGTCTCGACGACGAACACGTCCCCTGCGCCCATCTCGGCCTTGCCGATATGCCCCAGCTCCTCGACGCTTCCGTCGGCCCGCTCGACGAGGTTGCGCCCGCGCGCGCCCGGCTCCCCGCCCGCCATGCCGAACGGCGCGTAGGTCCGGTTGTTGGACAGGATCGCCGCCGTCATCGGTTCCAGGAAGCGGATGCGCCGCACGCCGCCGTTCCCGCCGTGCCAGCGCCCCGCCCCGCCGGAGCCGGCGCGGATCGCATAGCTTTCCAGCCGCACGGGGAAGCGGAATTCGAGGATCTCCGGGTCCGTCAGCCGCGAGTTCGTCATGTTCGTCTGCACGACGTCCGTGCCGTCGAAGCCCGGCCCCGCGCCGGAGCCGCCGGAGATGGTCTCGTAATACTGGTAACGGGCGTTCCCGAACGTGAAGTTGTTCATCGTGCCCTGCGCCGCCGCCATCACGCCGAGCGCGCCGTACAGCGCGTTCGTGATGCACGTCGACGTCTCGACATTGCCCGACACGACGGACGCCGGATAGTGCGGATTGAGCATGGAACCCGGCGGGATGATCACCTTCAGCGGTTTCAGGCAGCCGGCGTTCAGCGGGATCTCGTCGTCGACGAGCGTGCGGAACACATACAGCACGGCCGCCATGCACACGGCGGACGGCGCATTGAAATTGTTCGGCAGCTGGCCGGACGTCCCCGTAAAATCGATCTCCGCGCTGCGCGCCGCGCGGTCGACGCGGATCGCCACTTCGATGCGGGCGCCGTTATCGAGCTCGTTGACGAAGTGCCCGTCCGCCAGGGCGCCGATCACGCGGCGCACGGCTTCCTCGGCATTGTCCTGCACGTGCCCCATGTAGGCACGGACGACGTCCAGCCCGTAGAACGCCACCATCTTGCGCAATTCCTCGACGCCCTTCTGGTTCGCCGCGACCTGGGCCCGCAGGTCCGCCAGGTTCTGGTCCGGATTGCGCGCGGGCCAGCGCGCGCCGGCCAGCAAGGCGCGCGTTTCGGCCTCGCGCAGCACGCCGTCGGTGCCGTCGATCAGCTTGAAATTGTCGATGAGGACGCCCTCTTCCTCGATGTGCGTGGAGTCCGGCGGCATCGAGCCAGGCGTCGTACCGCCGATGTCCGCATGGTGGCCGCGCGAGCCGACGTAGAACAGGATGTCCTCGCCCGCCTCGTCGAACACGGGCGAGATCACCGTCACGTCGGGCAGGTGCGTGCCGCCGTTGTACGGGTCGTTCAGCACATAGACGTCGCCCGCCTTCATCGTGCCGGCGTTCTTGCGCATGACGGCCTTGATGCTTTCGCCCATCGACCCGAGGTGCACGGGCATGTGCGGCGCGTTGGCGACGAGGTTGCCGTCCGCGTCGAAGATGGCGCAGCTGAAGTCCAGGCGCTCCTTGATGTTGACGGAGTACGCCGTGTTCTGCAGGCGCAGGCCCATCTGCTCGGCGATGGACATGAACAGGTTGTTGAAGATCTCCAGCATCACGGGATCGACGGTGGTGCCGATCGCGTGCCGCCGCGCCAGCGCCTGCACGCGGCGCAGCACGAGGTGGTTGTAGGCCGTGACCTCGGCTTGCCAGCCCGCTTCCACGACCGTCGTCGCATTCGCTTCCGCGATGATGGCCGGGCCGTCGATCACGTCGCCCGGCGCGATGTCCTGGCGCCGGTACACTCCCGTGTCGCGCCACGCGCCGTCCGCAACCATCTTCACGGTCTCGAACACGGGCACGGCGCCGGTACGCGCAACGACCTCCGTCTGCCGTTCGGGCGGTGCGTCGGACCTGCCGAGCGCTTCCACCGACACGGCTTCCACGACGAGCGCCTTGCCCGGCATGAGGAAGGAAAAGCGCCGGCGGTACGCCAGCTCGAACTGGGACAGCAAGGAAGCGCGGTCGCCGTCCAGCACGACGATCGCGGAATCCGTGCCCTCGTAGCGCAGGTGCACGCGGCGCAGCACGTCGATACGATCCGTTGCGACACCCTGCGCCGTCAGGTCCGCCCGTGCCGCCTCGGCCAGCGCATCGAGTTCGGCCGCGAGCGCGTCCGGACCGACGTCATCCAGCCGGCGCTCGACGGCCCGCTCGCGCATCGCGCTCTGGTCCGCGAGACCCATCCCGTACGCGGACAGCACGCCCGCCAGCGAGTGGATGAACACGGTCTTCATGCCCAGCGCGTCCGCGACGAGGCACGCGTGCTGGCCGCCCGCGCCGCCGAAGCTCGTGAGCGCGTAATCCGTCACGTCATGCCCGCGCTGCACGGAGATCTGCTTGATCGCATTCGCCATATTGCCCACGGCAATGCGTATAAAACCTTCCGCGACGGCTTCGGGCAGCGGGCGCGTCCCCGTCGCAAGCTCGACGTCGTCGGCCATTGCCTCGAAGCCGGCGCGCACGGCGTCCGCATCGAGGGGCTCGTCCGCGCCCGGGCCGAACAGGTGCGGGAAGTGCCGGGGCTGGATCTTGCCCAGCATGACGTTGCAGTCCGTGACGGCCAGCGGCCCGCCGCGCCGGTAACTCGCGGGGCCGGGATTGGCGCCCGCGCTGTCCGGACCCACGCGGTAGCGGCTGCCGTCGAAGTGGAGGATCGAGCCGCCGCCCGCGGCGACCGTGTGGATGCTCATCATCGGTGCGCGCATGCGCACGCCGGCCACCTGCGTCTCGAACACGCGCTCGAACTCGCCCGCATAATGCGAGACGTCGGTCGAGGTGCCGCCCATGTCGAAGCCGATGATGCGCTCGAAGCCCGCGATCCGGCTCGCACGCACCATGCCGACGATGCCGCCGGCAGGACCGGACAGGATGCTGTCCTTGCCCTGGAACGCGCGCGCATCGGCGAGGCCGCCGCTGGACTGCATGAACTGCAGGTTCACGCCCGGCAGTTCGGACGCCACCTGGTCCACGTAGCGGCGCAGGATCGGCGACAGGTAGGCGTCGACGACCGTCGTGTCGCCGCGCGCCACGAGCTTCATCAGGGGGCTCGTCGCGTGCGACACGGACACCTGGGAAAAACCGATGTCGCGGGCGATGCGCGCGACGGCATCCTCGTGCCGGTGGTAGCGATAGCCGTGCATGAACACGATGGCGAGCGCGCGGATACCGGTGTCGTACGCGGCCTGCAGGTCGCGCCGCGCGGCCGCTTCGTCGAGCGGCACGACCACGTCGCCGTGCGCGCCGATGCGCTCGTCGATCTCGATGACGTGCCCGTACAGCAGCTCGGGCAGCAGGATGTGGCGGTCGAACAGGCGCGGACGGTTCTGGTAGGCGATGCGTAACGCGTCACGAAAACCCCGCGTGATCGCGAGCGCGGTCGGCTCGCCCTTGCGCTCCAGCAGCGCATTGGTCGCGACCGTCGTGCCCATCTTGACGGCTTCGACTTGCCCGGCCGGGATGGGCGCGCCGGGCGCGATGCCGAGCAGGTGGCGGATGCCGGCCACGGCCGCGTCCCGGTATTGCTCCGGATTTTCCGACAGCAGCTTGTGCGTGACGAGCTCGCCGTCGGGCCGGCGCGCCACGATGTCCGTGAAGGTGCCGCCGCGGTCGATCCAGAACTGCCAATCCATCGTGCTACCTCGCAAAGTGATCGAGCCGCTATTGTAGTCGCGCGCGGCGCCGATTTTGGCGACAATGCGGTTTTCGCAACCTTTTCCGCGCGAGGAACCACCATGGACAATCCGCTCTACAGCGTCGCGCAGATCCGCGCCATCGAACAGGCCGCGCAGTCGCAGCTCCCGCCGGGCACCCTGATGCGGCGCGCCGGCGAAGCCGCATCGACGTATGCCCTGGAAGTGCTGGGCGGCCTGCCGACGGGCCGCATCCTCGTGCTGGCGGGCCCCGGCAACAACGGCGGCGACGCGCTGGAAGTGGCCGCGAACCTGGCCAACCTGGGCGCCAACGTGGACGTGGTCCACCTCGCCGGCGCGGCGTCGTCGCCCGAGACGCAGCGCGCCCTGGCGCGGGCGCAGGCCAGCCGCGCGCGCTTCATCCCCGACGTCGCGGACGGCCACGGCTGCTGCCTCGTCGTGGACGGCCTGTTCGGCATCGGCCTCGCGCGCCCGGTCGCGGGCCAGGCGCGCTCGCTCGTGGAGCGGACGCGCGGCCTGACGTGCCCCGTGCTCGCGCTGGACGTGCCGAGCGGCCTCGATGCGGACACGGGCAGCGTCATCGGCCCGGACGGCGTGGCGGTGCGCGCCACGCATACAATCACCTTCCTCGGCGACAAACCGGGCCTGCACACGGGCGACGGCTGCGACCATGCCGGCCGCGTGCACGTGAACCGGCTCGGCACGGACGGCCTGCCTGCGGAAGCGGCACACGCGCGCCTGAACACGCCCGCCCTGTTCGCGCTCTGGCTGACCCCGCGCCGGAACAATTCGCACAAGGGCACGTATGGCGACGTCGCCGTACTGGGCGGCGCGCGCGGCATGGCGGGTGCCGGCATTCTCGCGGCCCGCGCCGCGCTGTTTGCGGGCACCGGCCGCGTGTTCGTGGCGGCGGTCGATCCGGGACCGGGTCTCGATCCGCTGCAGCCGGAGATCATGTTCCGCGATGCGATGGACTTCGCGTTCGACGGCCGCACCGTCGTGGCCGGCCCCGGCATGGGCGATTCGGCCGGCGCCACGCACCTGCTGTCGAAAGTCTTCGACGGCACCGGGCCGCTCGTGGTCGACGCAGACGCGCTGAACCTGTGCGCGGCCAGTCCCGACCTGGCCGCACGCCTGGCCGCGCACGACGGCGAGGTCGTCGTCACGCCGCACCCGCTGGAAGCCGCGCGGCTGCTGGGCGTGACGGCCGCCGTCGTGCAGGCCGACCGGCTGGAGAATGCGCGCGAGCTGGCGCAGCGGCTGGACGCCGTCGTCGTGCTCAAGGGGGCCGGCAGCGTCATCGCGCGGCCGGACGGTCACGTGGCCCTGAACACGACGGGCAATCCGGGACTCGCCACGGGCGGCACGGGCGATGTGCTGGCGGGGCTCGTCGGCACGTTGCTGGGCCAGGGCTGGCCCGCCTGGGAAGCGGCGCTGGCGGCGACGTGGCTGCACGGCGCGGCGGCCGACCGCCTCGTGGCGGGCGGCGTCGGACCCATCGGCCTCACGGCGGGCGAACTGCCGCGCGCGATCCGCGCCGAACTCAACGCGCTCGTGACGGACATCCAGCGCAGTTGAGCTCGAGCGGAACGCCGCTCCGGCAGCGCCGGGTCAGCGCCCGCGTCGCATGCGCCCCGTCGAAACGACCATGAGCAGACATCCGAACAGCACCAGCGCTACGGATCCCGGCTCCGGGACCGTCACGATGCGTCCATCGAAGAACACATATTCGTTGAAGCGATCGCGCGGATGCGCGAGGGCGCCGTCCGCCGCGTGGATGGCAAGAACATTGGTGCCATTGCGCAGGAGACTGGAGAAGTCGGCCAGCAAGGGATTCGGCTGGCCATTCACGCGCATATTGTCGTCAAGCGCGGTCGACCGTCCGAAATTGTATTGGGTACCGTTGACGAAGAATTCGAATTCGTCGTCGGCGATGATGAGGGCTTGTGCGAGCAGCGGCAATGCATCCGGCGTCAAGGCCAGGCTGAAGGTATAACGGAACCAGGCCTCGTTCGGCCCGCTCGTCCCGTCGGGTGCGCCAGGTCCCGGCCAGTCCCACATCAGCTGGGCCGCCGTCGGGCCGCCGGCGATGTCCGCTGGCGTCGTCCTGTCGTTCGGATAGGGTGCGTAGGCGTGGCGCCACGCGCTGTCGTCGAAGTGGATGGCGGTCCAGTCGGACGGCGCGGCGCTGGCGCTGCGCCAGGTACTGTCGCTGACGATGGGGAGATTGACGGGGGCCGCGTGCGCGTGCGCCATCGACAGGAATGCGATGGTTGCGGCCAGGTGCTGCACACGATTGCTGAATCGCTTGATCATATCGACTACCTCCGGAGAGTGGCTGGGGTGAAAGGCAGTCAATTGTCAAATTTGTAAATTCTGGCACCTTTGATTATTGTCAGTTGTGCGTGGAAAATGCGACGCGCATGGACAAAGCGCTGGATGGCGGCGCCGTTCGCCAAGGGCAGGTCAGACGACCAGGCGGCCCGCCGCGATCGTGAGCGTGCGGCGGCAGCGCGCGGCCATGGCGGGATCGTGCGTGACGAGGACCAGGGTCGAACCGCGCTCGCGATTCAGCTCGAACATCAGCTGAATGACAGCCTCGCCGGTGGCGGCATCGAGGCTGCCCGTGGGATCGTCGGCGAACAGCAGCGGCGGCTCCGTGACGAAGGCGCGGGCCAGCGCGACGCGCTGCTGCTCGCCGCCCGACAGGTACTTCGGATAATGGCGCAGGCGGCTGGACAGCCCCACGCGGCCCAGCATCGCCTCGGCTTTGGCGCGCGCATCGGCATCGCCCCGCAATTCCAGCGGCAGCATCACGTTTTCCAGCGCGTTCAGGTGCGCCAGCAGCTGGAACGACTGGAACACGAAGCCCAGCTTCGCCTTGCGGAACGCGGCGCGCCCATCCTCGTCGAGGGCGAAGATATCCGTACCGTCGAGGAGCACCTGGCCCGACGACGGCGTGTCGAGGCCGGCCAGCAGGCCGAGCAAGGTGGACTTGCCGGAGCCGGATGCGCCGACGAGGGCAAGCGTCTCGGCCGGTTGCACGGTAAAATCCACCTCGTGCAGGATGGTGAGCTCGCCGCTGGCATCCGCCACGCGCTTCGACAGGCCGCGGACCTCGATCGCCGGTCTTACCGTTTCGTTCACACCTGTACTGCCTTTTGACGCCTCGGGAATATCACGCATGCTTGCTTTACTCAGGAAATGGACGATCGCTGCCGTCGCGGTGCTTGGATTGAGCGCGACGGGGAGCGCCTATTCTGCCCCAAAAACCGTGCTCGTGGTGGGCGACAGCCTGTCCGCCGAATACGGCCTCGCGCGCGGCACCGGCTGGGTCGCCCTGCTGGAACAGCGCCTGAAGCTCGAAAAGATCGACGCGCACATCGTCAACGCCAGCATCAGCGGCGAGACGACGAGCGGCGGCCGCACGCGCCTGCCCGCGCTGCTGCAGCAGCACAAGCCGGACGTCGTCGTGCTGGAACTGGGCGCGAACGACGGCCTGCGCGGGCTGCCGGTGCCGGCCGCCGCGGACAACCTGCGCACGATGATCCAGCTGTCGCAGCAGAACAAGGCAAAGGTCCTGCTCGTCGGCATGCGCATGCCGCCCAACTACGGCCGCGCCTACACGCAACGCTTCGCCGGCATGTACAAGGATCTTGCCGGCACGTATAAAATCCCGCTGGTGCCGTTCATGCTGGACGGCGTCGCGCAGGACGCCGCGAATTTCCAGGCCGACCGCATGCACCCGCTCGCGACGGCCCATCCGACCATCCTCAACAACATCTGGCCGCAATTCGCGCCTCTCGTCAAACGATAATGAAATACCCCGCTGTCCTCGGCGTCGACGACGTCCTGCCCATGCTCGACCAGTTCGACACCATCATCGACGCGCGCAGCGAGTCCGAGTTCGCGCTCGACCGCATCCCGGGCGCCATCAACTGCCCCACCCTGGACGACGCGCAGCGCGTCCTCGTCGGCACCACGTACAAGCAGGTCGGCGCGTTCGAGGCAAAGAAGATCGGCGCGCCGCTCGTCGCGCAGAACATCGCGCGCTACGTCGAGACGCTGTTCGCCGACAAGCCGAAGGAATGGAAGCCGCTCGTGTACTGCTGGCGCGGCGGCAACCGCAGCGGCTCGATGGCCCTGATCTTCGCCAAGATCGGCTGGCCGGTCGTGCAGCTCGACGGCGGCTATAAAGCGTATCGCGCCTACGTCGCGGCCGCGCTGGAGAATCCGCCGCCGCTGGATTTCCGGGTCGTCTGCGGCACGACCGGCAGCGGCAAGAGCCGCCTGCTCGAGACCCTGGAGTCCATCGGCGCGCAGGTGCTCGACCTGGAACGCCTCGCCGCGCACCGCGGCTCCGTCCTCGGCCACCTGCCGGGCGAGCCGCAGCCGAGCCAGAAAATGTTCGAGACGCGCATCTGGGACAAGCTGCGCCGCTTCGATCCGGCGCAGCCCGTGTTCGTCGAGTCCGAGAGCAAGAAGGTGGGCAACCTGCGCGTGCCGGACGCGGTCATGGAACGCATGCGCGCATCGCCCTGCATCGCGCTGCAGCTGGACCGCCCCCTGCGGGTGCAGCTGCTGATGGAGGACTACGACCACTTCTGCGCCGACCCGGCCGCGCTGAATGCGCAGCTGGACCACCTGGTGCAATTGCACGGCCGCGCACGCATCGAAACGTGGCACCAGATGGCCAATACGGGGCATATGGCGGAACTCGTGGACCAGCTGCTGGTCGAACATTACGATCCGGCGTATCTGCGCTCGATCGACCGGAATTTCGTGCAATACCCGAAGGCGGAGACGCTCACGCTGCCGGGCATCTCGAAGGACGACTTCATCGCGGCGGCGCGGCACCTCCACGCGTAGAGTGGCACGCCTCTTGCTGAGTAGTTGTTACCTTAACTGCACACGAGAGGACCAGATGAACCGCATGGACGTCACCGAAAGAATCGTCAGCGCCAAGGTAGCCAAAGGCATCAAGTGGGAAGACGTGGCCGGCAAGGTCGGCCAGTCGAAGGAATGGACGACCGCACTCTGCCTGGGCCAGATGACGGCATCGGCCGAACAGGCCGCCATCCTCGGCGACATCTTCGGCCTCACCGACGAAGAGTGCAAATGGCTGCAGGTGGTCCCGTACAAGGGCTCGCTGCCGACGGCGGTCCCGACCGATCCGCTGATCTACCGCTGGTACGAGATCGTCAACGTCTACGGCACGACGATCAAGGAACTGATCCACGAAGAATTCGGCGACGGCATCATGAGCGCCATCGACTTCAGCATGGACATCGTGCGGCAGCCCGATCCGAAAGGCGACCGGGTCAACGTGGTCCTTTCGGGCAAGTTCCTGCCATATAAAGAATACTGAGAAGCAGTACTGACTCAGTCCTGCGTCAGATAGCCTTGCGCGGCGGCCTTGTCCTGATCCTGGAACACGGCCATCGCCGTCGTCATGCGGCGGAAGCCGTAGCGCGCGTAGAACGCCTCCTTGCCGGGCACCGAATACAGGATGATCTTCGCGTGCCCGCGCGACAGCTCGACGAGGTGCGAAATCAGCGCATCGCCCAGTCCGCGTCCCTGGTGGCTGGGCAGGATCGCGACGTCGCAGATGTACGAACAATCGAGACCGTCCGCCAGCGCACGCCCGGCTGCGACCAGAACGCCGTCCTCGTAGCCGAAGCGACGGAACATGCTGTTCGTGAACACGGTCTTCAGGCGCTCGGCCGACTTGTTGCCGAGCGGCGCCTTGCGGTATAGCTCAGAGAGTTCGTTCCAGTCGATGTTGTCGAGCGTATCGGTCCAGGTCACGGTCATGGGGTTGTCCTTGCGTTGTCGATCGAACCACGATTGTAACGGTGCCGCAAAGAAAAAGCCCGGTCCGCTCGCGCGGCCGGGCTTTTAGCTCAGTGCTTGCATTGGTGGGCACGGGGTGCCCACCCGACGTTACTCCGCCTTGGCTCCCAAGTCGGCAGCCTTGACGTTGATCTTCGCCTTCGCCTTGTGCTTCAGCGCTTCGACGAAGCCGTAGGTCTCGGCATTGCCGACGGCGCGGCCGATCTGCTCCGCTTCCTGCTTGCGACGCGCCACGTCCGGCTGTGCCGGCTGGCTGACCTTGCCGATGCGATAGACGCCGTAGCCCATGCCCGGGATGTCGACGCCGACATATGCCGGCAGCTTGCCCGCATCCGCCTTCAGCACGGCGATCGCGGCCGTCTCGTTGATCGTCGGCTGCTTCGTGCGTGCCACGATCTTGGCCTCGCCGAAACCGGCGGTATCGCCCGATGCCTTGGCGGCGGCCAGTTTCGCCTCGCCCGCCTGGCGCGCCAGCTTGGCCGCTTCTTCCTGCGTGACGCGCTGGCGGATGGCCGCTTCCACGTCGGCCAGCGGACGCTTGGCCGCCGGCTTGAATTCCACGACACGTCCGGCGACAAGCGTACCCGGCGCGATCTCGACGGCGTCCGTGTTGCGCTTGTTCTTGATGGCGTCGCTGCCGAAGATCGCTTCCAGGAATTTCGGATTGTTGACCGGCGACGGGCCCAGGGCCGGGTTCGGCGCACGGGTCAGGCCTTCGGCGGTCTGGATGGTCAGGCCCAGCTTGTCGGCCACCGGCTTCAGGCTGTCGGCCTGCTCGTACACGGTGTTGCGGAAGGTCTCCGCCAGTTCGGTGTACTTCGCCGACATCTTCGCTTTCTTGAGCTCGGCAACGATCTCCGGCTTCGCGTCTTCCAGCGACTTCTGGCTTTCCGGCACGATCTTCGTGACCTTGATGATGTGGTAGCCGAATTCCGAACGGACGAGGCCGCTCAAGTCGCCTTCCTTCAGGCTGTAGATCGCGTCTTCGACGGGCTTGACGAACACACCCTTCTGCACGACGCCCAGGTCGCCGCCCAATTCGGCCGAGCCCGGATCCTGCGATTGCGCCTTGGCGATCTTCGCGAAGTCGTTCGGGTTCTTTTTGATGTCGTCCAGGATCGCCTGCGCCTTGGCCTTCGCGGCGGCGTCTTCGGCGGCCGAAGCACCCTTCTTCACGTTGATCAGGATGTGGCTGGCGGTGCGCTTTTCCGGCGTCGTGAAGCGCGCCTTGTTCTTGTTGTACGCGTCGGCGACTTCGGCGTCGGACACGTTCACCTGCTTCTCGACGGCGGAGGCGTCGAACACGACGTACTCGGCCTTGACCGATTCCGGCACCTGGAACAGGGCCGCGTTCTTGTCGTAATACGCCTTGATCATGTCGTCCGTGACCTTGACTTGCGACACGTAGTTCGCGGCCGGGAACAGTTGTTCCTGCACTTCGCGCTCTTCGTCGTTGATGTCCGACAGGCGGTTGGCGACGGCGCGCGGTGCGAATGCAGTCTGCTGGACGGAGCCGACGAGCTGCTGCACGGCCAGGTCGTGGCGCATGCGCTGGTCGAACATCTCCGGCGTCATGCCCTGCGCGGCCAGCGCGGCCTTGTAGCGGTCCATGTCGAACGTACCGTCTTCCTTGCGGAACGCCTGGATCTCGAGGATGGCCTTCTGCAGCGCGGCGTCGCTCACCGTCAGCTTGTTGCGGACGATCTCGGCGTTGATGGCGCGTTCGGCGACGAGCTGGTCGAGCACGGCCTGCTTCGCTTCCGGCGTCTCGAACAGCTTCTGGTCGAACTGCGCGCCCATCATCTGGCGGGCCTGGTCCAGCTGGCGGCGCTGGGCGGATTCCCACTCCTGCTGGGTGATCTTTTTCCCGTCCACGGTCGCCACGCCATCGTTGCTGCCGCGTTCGTTGTAGCTGCTGACCCCGACCAGTACGAATGACGGCAGGATCAACAGCAGCAGCAGGAACTGCATCAGGCGCTGGTGAGTACGGATAAATTCAAACATGGTCAGCCAATCAAGGTTGAAAATGCGTTATCGAAAAACCTAAAAAAAAAGGCGAACCTAGGTTCGCCTCTTTTTCAGCATCTTGGCGGAGCGGACGGGGCTCGAACCCGCGACCCCCGGCGTGACAGGCCGGTATTCTAACCAACTGAACTACCGCTCCGAATTCTTGTATTTCGCAACCGCGCAATCGAAGGCCGACAAGGCTTGCGATTCGTGGCGGAGCGGACGGGGCTCGAACCCGCGACCCCCGGCGTGACAGGCCGGTATTCTAACCAACTGAACTACCGCTCCACGAAATACTGGGTACGACTTCACTCACTGGAATCCAGCAGCGTCCTGCTGCGTGTCAGCGCAGCGGAGGCATTAGTTTACTGCATCTTTCAGTGCTTTACCAGCCTTAAATTTCGGGACCTTGGCTGCCTTGATCTTGATGGCTTCCTTCGTGCGCGGATCGCGGCCGGTGCGCGCGGCGCGCTCGCCCACGGTGAACGTGCCGAAGCCGACCAGCGTCACGCTGTCGTTGTTCTTCAGCGTGTTCGTCACAGCGTCGATCATCGCATCGAGGGCGCGCGCCGCAGAAGCTTTGGTCAGGTCCGCAGACTTCGCGATTTCTTCGATCAATTCAGTTTTGTTCACTTTCTTCCCTCGTTGTACGTTCTGGACACGGTGTGCGCGAACGGGCCGGATTGACCGTCGGCAAAAACCGCAAGGGCGTATTAAACAAGCCGACAATGCGTTGTGTCAAGTAACGCACGAGCAATAGCGTGACATAAAAAAACGGCACCCGAAGGTGCCGCTTTTAACGCTGCTCAGCAGGCTCAGTGCTTGACGACGCCGCCCTGGCCGTCGTTCGTGGCGGTCGCCACCGAGGAGGAGGACGCCGCTACCGCCGGCACGTCGACGATCGGTTCAGGCTGGCGTTCCAGTGCCACTTCCAGCACCTTCTCGATCCAGCGCACCGGCACGATCTCGAGCTTGTTCTTGACGTTGTCCGGGATGTCGGCCAGGTCCTTCACGTTCTGCTCGGGGATCAGCACGGTCTTGATGCCGCCGCGCTGTGCCGCCAGCAGTTTTTCCTTCAGGCCGCCGATCGGCAGGACTTCGCCGCGCAAGGTGATCTCGCCCGTCATCGCCACGTCGGCACGGACCGGGATACCGGTGAACACCGACACCAGCGCCGTCGTCAGGCCGATACCGGCGGACGGACCGTCCTTCGGCGTCGCGCCTTCCGGCAGGTGTACGTGGATGTCGGTCTTCTCGAACACCTCGTTCTTGATGCCCAGGCGTGCAGCGCGGCTGCGGACCACGGTGCGGGCGGCTTCGATCGATTCCTTCATCACGTCGCCCAGCGTACCGGTGCGGATCACCGCGCCCTTGCCAGGCACCTGCACGGCTTCGATCGTCAGCAGGTCGCCGCCGACTTCCGTCCATGCCAGACCCGACACCTGGCCGATCTGGTTTTCCTTCTCGGCCACGCCGAAGTCGTAGCGGCGGACACCCAGGAACTTGTCCAGTTTCTTCGACGACACGATCACGCGCTTGTTGTCCTTATTGAGGAGCAGCATCTTGACGACCTTGCGGCAGATCTTCGAGATTTCGCGCTCGACCGAACGCACACCGGCTTCGCGGGTGTAGTAACGGATGATGTCGCGGATCGCGGCTTCGTCGACCTTGATCTCTTCGTCCTTCAGGCCGTTCGCCTTGATCTGCTTCGGCAACAGGTAGCGCTGCGCGATGCTCGTCTTTTCATCCTCGGTATAACCCGACAGGCGGATCACTTCCATCCGGTCCAGCAGGGCCGGCGGGATGTTGAACGAGTTCGACGTCGCCACGAACATCACGTCCGACAGGTCGAAGTCCACCTCGACGTAGTGGTCCGAGAAGGTGTGGTTCTGCGCCGGATCCAGCACTTCGAGCAGGGCCGACGACGGGTCGCCGCGGAAGTCCGCGCCCATCTTGTCGATCTCGTCCAGCAGGAACAGCGGGTTGCGCACGCCGACCTTCGCCAGCGATTGCAGCACCTTGCCCGGCATCGAACCGATGTAGGTACGGC
>Ga0187844_10001195_pt1 | contig 20029 bp, 18 predicted proteins | sample SpaLakP09_SKY_50_FD_134517 | JGI IMG/M metagenome (GOLD analysis project Ga0187844, IMG submission 134517) | Oligotrophic lake water microbial communities from Sparkling Lake, Wisconsin, USA - SP09_SKY_50 | ecosystem: Environmental > Aquatic > Freshwater > Lake | place: USA: Sparkling Lake...
CTCGATGGGGTCCCCTTCGTCGGCGACTCCGTGTCGGACCTGCAGGCAGCCCGTGCCGTTCGCGCAAGCCCTGTTTTAGTGCGCACCGGCAAGGGGCGTCGCACCGAAAAAGACCGGGAGGCGGCGGGGGTGCCTGTCTACGCCGATCTGGCCGAGTTCACCGACCGGCTGCTGAGCGCCTGAGCCCTCAGCGACCGCAAACCGCGTAGTCCTCGCGACGGCGTTCGATCTCGATGCCGATGCCCTTCACCTCGGGAATGGCACCCGGCTTGTCGATGGCCAGGCGCACCGAGAGGATCGGGAAGCGGTCGAACAGCGTCCGCGCGATCTTTTCCGCGAGCGTCTCGAGCAGTTCGGGCTTCAGCGCCAGCGCGATCTCCCGAACCGTGTCGCCCACGGCCGCGTAATCGATCGAGTCCCGCATGCGGTCCGAGGCTGCTGCGGGCCGGGTGTCGGTGCCCAGATCCAGGTCGAAGATCAGCGGGCGCATCAGCGTGCGCTCCCAATCGTAGATTCCGATGATGGTCTCGACCTTGAGGCCGCGGATGTAGATCTTGTCCATTGCTGCATTGTATTCGGCCGCCGCCCGGCTAGGTCCGGCTCGCTTCCGTGGGCCGCGCGGCGGGACTACGATGCGCGCCCGTTTCGCATTTTCGTTGCCGACGACATGCCTCACAGCCCGCACCTGCAAGCTGCCCTCGACGCCGCCGATGCCGCGGGCGAGATCATCCGCAAGGCCTATCGCGGTAACTTCGCGGTGGACTACAAGGCCGATGCCAGCCCGGTGACCGAGGTCGACGTGGCGGCCGAGAAGTCCATTCGAGAGTTGCTGTCGTCGCGCTTCCCGGACCATGGCTTCTACGGCGAGGAGACCGGGCGCTCGGCGATGGACGCCGAGTACCTGTGGCTTGTCGACCCGATCGACGGGACAAAAGCTTTTGTTCGCGGATACCCGATCTTTTCGGTCCAGATCGCCCTGATGCATCGCGGCGAACTGGTGCTGGGCGTGTCCAGCGCCCCGTGCTGGAACGACGGGCGCGGCGAACTGGCCTGGGCCGAGAAGGGTAAGGGCGCGCATCTCGATGGCCAGACCATCGTCGCCTCGACGACCGCGTCGCTGGCCAAGGCAACGCTGTCGACCGGCAATCTGGCGCGGCTCGCGGGCTCGCCATCCTGGGCCAGGCTGGGCGAGCTGATCCCCAAACTGCACCGCATCCGCGGCTATGGCGATTTCCTGCATTACCACTTCCTGGCCAGCGGGAAGGTCGACGCCGTCGTGGAGTCGGACGTGAACATCCTCGACATCGCGGCGCTGACCGTGATCGTTCGCGAGGCCGGCGGCATCGTCACGGACCTGCGCGGCGGCGCGATCGGACTCGAGACCACCAGCATGCTCGCCGCGGTCCCGGCGCTGCACTCCGAACTGCTGAAGTCGCTGGCGTACTGACGCCTCGGCCAAGCTGTTTTTTGCGTCCGTACGCCTATACTCGAACACTTGTTTAGTTACGCCGAGGAGATACCGAGAATGAATACCGCAGTGTCCTATCTGCCGTCCGCCCTGAATTCCGGCAACGCCAGCGATCTCGATATCCGTCGAGTCTTCGAACTCCAGCACGCCGCTGCGCTACGGCTTCGCACGTCGACCCTCGAGAAGCGCCTCGCCAAGATCACGCGACTGCGCGACGCGTTGCTCGCCCATCGCGAGGAGATCCGTGCCGCGGCGCTGAAGGATTTCCGCAAGCCGCCGGCAGAAGTGGATCTCACCGAGATCCTGCCCATCGTCATGGAGGCCAACGACGCTCGGCGGCATCTGAAGCGGTGGATGAAGCCCAAGGGCGTCATGCCCACGCAGATGATGTTCGGCACCAAGGGCTACGTGCAGTACGAGCCCAAGGGCCGCTGCCTGATCATTTCGCCGTGGAACTACCCGGTGAACCTGACCTTCGGTCCGCTCATTTCCTGCATCGCGGCCGGCAACACCGCAATTCTCAAGCCGTCCGAAATGACGCCGAACCTCTCGGCCGTAATGGTCAAGATCACGCGGGAGATCTTCAACGAAGACGAAGTCGCGATCTTCGAAGGCGACTCCAATGTGTCGACCACGTTGCTCTCGCTGCCCTTCGATCACATCTTCTTCACCGGCTCGCCTGCGATCGGCAAAGTGGTCATGGCTGCGGCCGCCAAGCACCTGACCAGCGTCACGCTCGAGCTCGGCGGCAAGTCGCCCACGATCGTCGATGAAAGTGCCGATCTTCCGCTCGCTGCCAAGACCATCGCGTGGGCGAAGTACACCAACAATGGCCAGACCTGCATCGCGCCGGATCATGTTTACGTGCACGCCGCAGTTAAGGACGAGTTCGTGCGCCTGGTGAAGGAATACATCGCCAACGCCTACGGCGAAGGCGCAGCCGCGAAGAGCTCGCCGGTCCTGGCTCGCATCGTCAACGAACGCCATGCGCAGCGCGTCAATGCCTTGCTCGAGGACGCCAAGGCCAAGGGCGCGAAGGTGCTCACCGGCGACTCGGTGGATGTGAAGGATTGCTTCGTCGCACCGACCTTGCTGACCGACATCCCCCGTGACGCGAAGATCATGGATGAAGAGATCTTCGGGCCTTTGCTACCGATCATCCCGTTCACGAACCTCGACCAGGTCATCGGCGAGATCAACTCGATGCAGAAGCCGCTGGCGCTTTACATCTGGAGCCGCACCGAGTCGAACATCGAGGACGTGATGAAGCGCACCAGCTCGGGCGGCGCCTGCATCAATCATGCAGTCGTGCAGTTCCTGCACGGCAACCTGCCGTTCGGCGGCGTGAACAATTCCGGCATCGGTAGTGCCCACGGCGAATACGGGTTCCGCGCGTTCTCGCACGAGCGGGCCGTGGTGCGCACGCGCATCATGCTGGCGCGCATGTTCTTCCTGCCCCACAAGAGCTGGACGCAGAAGATCATCAACCTGCTGATGAAGTTGGTCTGATCGTTGGGCCGCCGTTGCGGCTGAATCGATGTAGCGTTGTGCGGCGAACAAGCCGCACAACGCGAAACGCCCTCCACGTCTTCTCGGACGTGGAGGGCGTTTTCTTTTGCCTCTCCTGTCTGGCGTGAGCCGGAATCAGGTCCCGGTCTTGCGCAACGGCACGACGATCGCGCCCGGCTCCGTCCCCGGCTGTCCGGGAATCAGCGAGCGGATCAGGAAGCGCAGGTAGTCGTTGAACTGCGGGCCGCTCGGCAGCGCATCCGGGTTGTCTCGACGCATGCGCACCGTCCCCATGAAGGTCGAGTAAGCGAACGTCGCCCAGTTGCGCGCCTGCGCAGGCTCCATTCCAAGGCCGCGGTAGCAGGCCTCGATGTAGGCGCGCCAAGCCTCTGTCACGCGCTGCACGCAGGCTCGCGCCGCTTCGTGCTTGGAGCCCGAGAGGGCCAGCAGAATGCGCTCGGAGCGCGCATCGGTATTCGCGGCGGAGCGGAAGAAGGTGTGGATGCGCTCGCGCGGGGACGGCTCCTGCTCTGCGCGCGCGATCATGTCGACGGTCTCCTGGCGCTCCCACACTTCCAGCGCGCGGGTCACCAGCGCATCGCGGTTGGTGTAGTGCCAGTAGAAGCTGCCCTTGGTGACCGTCAGAGTCCTTGCAAGGGGTTCGACGGCAACGGCCTCGATACCGCCGCTGGCGATGACATCGAGCGCGGCTTCGGCCCAATGCTCGGCAGTGAGCGTCTGGCGGGGAGTCGGAGGGGAAGAGGGAGCAACAGGTTCTACGGTAGGCATCGAACAACTCATGTGAAGCGGCGCGAAGGCCGGACGTGCGGAAAGGTACGGGCCAGTATGGGAATAGTCCCTAGCGGCGACGCCGCAAGGTCGTGTCCCGAAAGTGATGCGGGCTGTCAGATCCGGAGGACGACGAACCGCGGTCGGGTCCAGGGGTCTGTGATATCGTCGTTTTGACCTTCATTTTCCGGCCTTTCTGGAGTCCGCAGCACCATGTCAACCCGCTTCCGTACTCCGTTGGCCCTGACTGCCGGCGTCCTTATCGGCGTCTGCATCACGATGGCGGACGGTGTCTTCGCCACGAAGGATAAATCGGCTGCAGAACCTCTCCCGTTCAAGGACTTGCAGACGTTCGTCGAGATCCTGAACCGCGTGAAGGCCGACTACGTGGAGCCGGTCGAGGACAAGGTTCTGCTCGAGAACGCGGTGCGCGGGATGCTCACCGGCCTGGATCCTCACTCGGCCTATCTGGACAAGGACGAGTTCAAGGAAATGAACATCGCCACGTCCGGCAAGTTCGGTGGCCTGGGCATCGAGGTCCAGATGCAGAACGGGTTCGTCCGCGTCGTCTCTCCGATCGACGACACCCCTGCCGCGAAAGCGGGGATGCAGCCGGGCGATCTGATCGTGAAGATCGACGACACCCCCACCAAGGGCCTGGAGCTGAGCGAAGCAGTGCAGAAGATGCGCGGCGAGCCGGGCAGCAAGATCGTGCTGACGGTCGTGCGCGAAGGGCTTGCAGGTCCGCTGACCGTGCCGATGGAACGAGCCGTCATCAATGTCGCCAGCGTGCGCGCCCGAATGCTCGAGCCGGGCCTGGGTTACCTGCGTATCTCCAGCTTCACGACCGAGACCAGCGGCTCGCTCGACCGTGAACTCAAGAAACTCAAGAAGGAAGCCGGCGGTCAGCTTCGCGGTATCGTCCTCGATCTGCGCAACAACCCGGGCGGCGTGCTCGACGCAGCCGTGAAGGTGAGCGACGCTTTCATCGAGCGCGGAACGATCGTCAGCATCAAAGGCCGCGATGCCGACGGCAATCGCGAGTTCAGCGCCACACCCGGCGACGAGCTCGACGGTCATCCGATCGTCGTGATGGTCAACTCCGGCTCCGCCTCGGCCTCTGAAATCGTCGCCGGCGCATTGCAGGATCAGAAGCGCGCCGTGCTGATGGGCGACAAGACCTTCGGCAAGGGCTCCGTGCAGACGATCATGCCCCTGCAGAGTGAAGCGGCGATCAAGCTCACGACCGCGCGCTATTACACGCCGTCGGGCCGTTCGATCCAGGGTGACGGCATCGTCCCCGACATCGCCGTCAAGCCGCTGAAGGTAGCCAAGGCCGAAGGCGCCGACGCGTTCGATCCGATCAAGGAAGCCGACCTCAAGGGCAGCCTCGTCAACGAGAAGGAAAAGGTCCAGGCCGACAAGGACGCCGAAGAAGCGCGCAAGAAGATCGAGGCCGAAGAGCAGAAGCTCGCGGAGACCGACTACACGCTCTACGAGGCGCTGAATCTGCTCAAGGGTCTGACCATCGTGAACAGGGGGAAGGGTTCGTAAGCGAACCCTTCTTCATCCTGGATCGTCAGCGCGGCTCTCGCAGGCCGCGCCAGGCGATCCAGGCACCGGTCGCACCCAGTAGCCAAGCGACGACCGGCACGCCAAACCATCGTCCGAGTGATGGCGATCCGACCACGGCGAGGATCGCCGCGGCAACCAGTACTGCGCTTCCCACCGTCACAAGTCGCTGACGGCGCGCGCTCTGGCGCATTTCCGCATGCATTGCGTCGAGCGATTTCTTTCCGATGCCCAGGCCCTCGCCACGCTCGAGGCTTTTGATAGCCTGGCTCGCCAGCTCGGGCAGCATCTCGGCGATGTGCGGGCCTTCGCGCCGCACGCGCGCGAACATCGCGCTAGGGCCCAGCCGATTGCGCATCCAGTCTTCCATGATGGGCTTGGCCGTCTTCCAAAGATCCAGGTCGGGGTAGAGCTGGCGCCCCAGTCCCTCGACCTGCAGCAGCGTCTTCTGCAGCAGGACCAGCTGCGGCTGCACCTGGTACTTGAAGCGCCGTGCGACCTGGAAAAGGCGCAGCAGGAAGAACCCGAACGAAATGTCCTTGATCGGCCGTCCGAAAATCGGCTCGCAGACGGTGCGAATCGCTGATTCGAATTCCTCAACACGCGTGCCGGCGGGAATCCACTCGCTCTCGAGGTGCAGCTCGGCCACGCGCCGATAATCCCGGTTGAAGAACGCGAGGAAGTTTTCGGCGAGGTAACGCTGATCGCCCGGCGTCAGCGTACCGACGATGCCGAAGTCGACCGCCAGATAGCTGGGCACTGCAAGATTCGACGGATTCACCAGGATATTTCCCGGGTGCATGTCGGCGTGGAAGAAGTTGTCGCGGAACACCTGCTTGAAGAAGATCTCGACGCCCCGCTCGGCCAGCACCTGGAAGCTGACGCCCATCTCGCGCAGACGATCGAGTTCACGGATGGAGATGCCGTTGAGCCGCTCCATCACCAGGACGTTCGGTCTCGTGAAGTCGAAGAACACCAGCGGGTGATAGATCAGCGGCGAACCGAGCCAGTTGCGGCGAAGCTGCATGCAGTTCGCACCTTCGCGCATCAGGTCCAGCTCATCGATGATGGTCTTCTCGTACTCCTCGACGATGGCCTTGGGCCGCAGGCGGTGACCTTCGGGATGCAGCATCTCTACCAGTGCAGCCAAGGTCTGCAGCAGTTCGATGTCCTTGCGGATCGACACCTCGACACCCGGACGCAGCACCTTCACGACGACGGCGAAGCCCGGATCGTTCGGCGCTTCCGGCTTCAGCCGCGCGGTGTGCACCTGGGCGATCGACGCGGAAGCCAGCGGCGTTTCGTCGAAGTCTGAGAACAGCTCGTCGATCTTCTTGCCGAGCGCTTCTTCAGTGATGCGCCGCGCCTGATCGCCGGGGAAGGGCGGCACTTGATCCTGCAGCTTGGACAACTCGAATGCGATTTCCGGCGGAAGAATGTCCGGACGTGTCGACAGCGCCTGGCCGAACTTGATGAAGACCGGGCCGAGTTCCTCGAGCGCCTCGCGCAGGCGCACGCCCTTGGGACCGATACCGCGGGGCTTGCCGTCGAGAAATTCACGCAGGCCGTAACGCGAGACGACGCGGTGGATGTGCCAGAGGCGGCCGATGCGTCCAATCACGCGTGGTCGAGTCCCGCTTCCGGCGCGTCCTTTGCGACGTTCTCGAGGCGACGCAACCGTGCTTCGAGGCGATCGAGCGCGTCACGCGCATCCTCGACTTCATCCATCCACTCGCCGACGTCGCGTCCTCGCGCCAAGTCGTAGGTCTCCTCGCGAAGGTACTCGGCCCCGTGGTCCGCCATGCGCCGCGTGTTGCCACGCGTCCATTCGAAGATGCGCTTGAGTCCGTCGGCAACGCGGTGTGCAGCGACACCACCGAACATCGGCGCCAACCATTCTTCGGGGTCGAATCCGACACGCGACACCATCGCGCGAAACTCGCCGAGAAGCTCGACGTCACCGTGCACCTCGAGCCCGGCGGGAATACCCGACCTGCTGCCGGCGCGAAGCGCAGCCAGCAAAGACGACGGTGTGCCGCTCACGCGAACGTCAGCGGCGGTTGGCGACTCCGGCATCACGCGCACACCCGAAGGGATGAACTCGATGGCCATCGTCAGCGACGCCGAAGGCAACGCGAATTCCATGCAGCGCCCGTTGAGGCGCGCGCAGTCCTCGATCACCGAGCTCTCGAGACGCAGATACCGGTTGAGCGCGATCTCGGTGGCCGCGCAGAGCACGGACGGCGTGCTCATTCGATCCGGAATCCCCGATGCACGGCCACGACACCGCCGGTGAGGTTGTAAACCTGCGTGCGGCCGAAGCCGGCGGCATCCATCATCGACTTCAGCGTCTGCTGATCCGGATGCATGCGAATGGACTCGGCCAGATACCGATAGCTGGCCTCGTCGTTGGCAACCAGTCGCCCCATCAACGGCAGCAACTTGAAGGAATATTGGTCATAGATCTGGGACAGGGTCTCGCTGGTCGGCTTCGAGAACTCCAGCACCAGCAAGCGTCCGCCCGGCTTGAGCGCGCGGCACATGGAGCGCAACGCCTTGTCCTTGTCGGTGACGTTGCGCAGACCGAAACCGATCGTGATGCAGTCGAAACTCTCTTCGGCGAACGGCAGCATCTCTGCGTTGGCCTGCACGATCGGCAGATTGACCACGCCCTTGTCGGCAAGGCGGCGTCGGCCTTCACCGAGCATCGCCGCATTGATGTCCGACAGGACGACCAGACCGCGTGGCCCGACCTGCTTGGAGAATTCGCGCGAGAGGTCGCCAGTTCCGCCGGCGACATCGAGAACCTTTTCACCCGCCCGCACTCCGGCGAGGTCGATGACGAATCGCTTCCACAGCCGATGGACGCCGAACGACATCAGGTCGTTCATCACGTCGTACTTGGAGGCAACCGAATCGAACACGCCGGCGACGCGTTGGCGTTTTTCTCCAACCGGCACCTGCTGGAATCCGAAGTGCGTGGTCGAACCCGGTTTGTCCTGGGACTTGGCGTCTTCGCTCACGATGCGGGGGGCGGTTTAGGGGTGTATTTCTTCGGTTGCAGCGCTGCGAGTTTAACCACGTCGCTGTCTCGCGACATGCGCATGTCGGCCAGGCGCTGCTCGTAGGTCGCCCAATATTGCGCGTGGTTCTGCCCCAGGTCTGCGAGCACGTCCCAGGAATACAGACCGGTGTCATGGCCATCGTCGAAGACCAGCTTCACGGCATAACGACCGACCGCCTGGATGCCGCTGACACCGACATTGCGCTTGCCGCCGATCAGGACCGGCTTGCCGTGCCCCTGTACCTCGGCCGAGGGCGAGTGCACGCGCAGGTACTCGGCCGGCAGACGGTACGTCGTCCCGTCTTCGTATCCGACTTCCAGTTCTCGCGATTTCTTGTGCAACACGATGCGGGAGGGGCGAGGAGCGTTCATGCGACCAGCATGCGCGAGAGTTGCCCGTTCGTCATTTTCCGATGCAGAACCGCGAGAACACGGCGCCGAGCAGATCCTCGGTCGTCGATCGCCCGGTGATGGCGCCCAGGGCGTCGTGGGCGAGGCGCAATTCCTCGGCTGCCAGCTCGGCAGCGCTGCCGCAACCGAGTTGCGCCCGGGCGGCCTGCAGGTGCCCCTGCGTCAGACGCAGGGCATCGAGGTGGCGCGCCCTCGCGCTGAAGACCCCTTCCATTCGATCATCCAGGCCGGCGGCCGCGCGAATCGCTGTCCGCAATGCGTCCAGACCCTCGCCCGTCGCAGCGCAGATGCGCAGGGCGTCGCGGCCCTCGTACTCGAACGTGCCAGGGGCCGCACCGCTGAGATCGCACTTGTTGAAGACGAGGATCTGTTGCGCCGTCGACGGCAATTTAGCGAGCAGCGCGCGATCGGCGTCGGTCAGACCGGCCATGTCCTCGGCCACGAACAGCGCCAGTTCGGCGCGCTCGAAAGCCTGCCAGGCCCGGCGGATCCCTTCGGCTTCCACGAGGTCCTGCGTATCGCGCAGCCCAGCCGTGTCGACCATCGTCAGCGGCAGGCCATCGAGGACCAGGTGCTCGCGCAGGACATCGCGCGTCGTGCCAGGGATCTCGCTGACGATAGCCACATCCGCACGCGCCAGACGATTGAGCAGCGTCGATTTGCCGACATTCGGGCGGCCGGCGATTGCCACGACCATGCCGTCGCGAAGCCTGCGGCCTTGTGTCGCCTGGGCGAGCAGGCGAGAGAGTTCGACATCCGCCTCCGCCAGGCCCTGCCCGAGTTGCGCGTCCGATAGCCAGTCGATTTCCTCGTCCGAGAAATCCAAAGCGCCCTCAACGAAGACGCGCAGATCCAGCAGGCGCCCGGCAAGGGCGACGACGCGCTGTGAGAACTCGCCATCCAGCGCCCGATGCGCGGCCAGGACGGCGGCGCGGCTCGACGCGTCGATCAGGTCGGCGACCGCTTCGGCCTGCGCCAGATCGATCCGACCGTTGAGGAAAGCGCGTTCGGAAAACTCGCCGGGCCGCGCGATGCGCGCGCCGTGCGCGCAGGCCGCACCGAGCAGCAGGTCCAGCACGGCGGGACCACCGTGGCCCTGCATCTCGACAACAGCCTCGCCGGTGTACGAGCGAGGCGCATCGAAGCACAGTACGAGCCCGCGATCGCACCGTTCGCCTTGAGCGTCGAGAAAGAACCTCAATGCGGCGGTGCGGGGAGCGGGGAGCGCACCGCTCATCTTTTCCGCGATCCCGAATGCCAGCGGTCCGGAGAGGCGAAGGATGCCGACGGCACCGCGTCCCGGCGCCGTCGCGATCGCAGCGATGGTGTCGACGCTGCGATCGCTCATCGCCGCCACATCACGCAGGCTTGGTCCGGCCTAGCCCTTCACCGCTCAGCTTGCGATTGATCAACCACTGCTGCGCCATGCCGATGAGGTTCGAGACGAACCAGTAGAGGACCAGACCCGCCTGAAAGAACGCGAAGAACGCGGTCATCATGATGGGCATCACGTTCATGATCTTCTGCTGCATCGGGTCCATCGTCGCGGTCGAACCCGACCACTTCTGCTGGATGAAGAACGTGATGCCGAACAGCACCGGCAACACGTAGAACGGATCCGGCGCGGACAAATCGTTGATCCACAGCGCGAAGTCGGCCTGTCGCAACTCGACGCTCTCAAGCAGCACCCAGTAGAGCGCGATGAACACGGGGAACTGGACGAGCAGCGGCCAACAACCCGCGAGCGGATTGAAGCCCTCCTTCTTGTACAGATCCATCATCGCCTTCGACATGCGCTCGCGATCGTCGCCGTAACGCTCCTTAATGTCCTGGATGCGCGGCGCGAATTTCTTCATCTTCCCCATCGAGCGGTACTGCGCTTCAGAGAGCTTGTAGAAGAGCCCCTTGACGAGCAGCGTCAGCAGAATGATGGACACGCCCCAGTTGCCGGTCAGCGAGTGGAACTTCGCGAGCAGCCAGAACAGCGGTTCGCAGATCGGCGTCAGGATGCCGTAGTCGACGGTGTATTCGAGACCCGGGGTCACGTCGTTGAGGCCGGCGTGCTCGACCAGCTTGCCGTCACTGCCCATCATCACGACGCTGTCCTGAAGACGCGGACCTGCGTAGAGAGAAGTAGCGAAGCTTTTCGTTGCACCGGGCGCAACGCTGACGCCGGTGGCTACGTATTGGGCGTTGAACGTGTGGTCCTTGCCGGGCTTCGCCGAGTAGACGCCTTCGGCATCTGCCGGCGGCAGGATGGCCGCGACGAAGTAGTGCTCGAGCATCGCGATCCAGCCGCCCGTCTGTCGCTTCTCGAAAGCCTTTTCGCCCAGCTTGTCCAGCTTGGTTTTCACGAAGCGGAATTTCTTGCCGTCCTCCTTGCGCTCGTAGAAGCCGACCCCGAGGAAAGTTGCGACGAACTTCGGCAGGTCGCCGACGACGTGCTCGTTGCGCACAAAACGCGCATATGGGCTGACCGTCAGCGCCGCGCCGCTGCTGTTGGCGACGCTCTGTTCCAGGTCGATACGATAGCTGCCGCGCGTGAACCGGTAGGTCTTGCGCACCGTCACGCCGTCGTCACCTACGTGATCGAGAACTACGTCGAGCTGATTCGCTCCTTCGGCGAGGCGATATTCCGATTGAGGCGACGTGAACATCGTGTCGCTGCTTGCGATTGCTTTCGTCGTGCCCGCGAGTCCGGACTGGAAGATGAAGAACTGCCCGTCCTTGTCGTTGAGGAACGGCAACGGCGCGTCCGGGATTTTCTTCGAGATCGGGTAGTGGCTCAGGTCGAGCCTGCGGATCTCGCCGCCGGTAAGACTGATCTGCGCGACCACGACATCGGTCACCACCGTGATCTTCTGACCGGCTGCGGCCGAAGCCGTCGCCTCGATCGTCGCAGCGGGAATCGCGGAAGGTGCGTCGCCGCCAATCGCCGCCGACATCGCCGGGGAGTTGTCGGGAACCTTGACGGCCGAATCCGTGGAAACCGGAGCCGTTACAGGGGAGGCCGCAGTTGCAGCCTTCGCCTTGCTTCGAGGACCGTAATCGTCCTGCCAGGCCTGATAGAGGAAGAACACTACGACCGCGAGAAACGCGATCAGCATGAACCGGCGGTTTTCCATTTCTTCGGTCGTTCTAGTTCTGGCGATCGGGGACAGGATCGATGCCGCCGGGGTTGAGAGGATGACAGCGTGTGACCCGGCGCAGTGTCAGCCACGAGCCGCGCAGGGCGCCGTGCTTACGCAGCGCCTCGACACCGTAGTGCGAACAGGTCGGATGGAATCGGCACTGGTTGCCGATGAACGGACTGAGGACGCGCTGGTAGCAGCGGATCAGGAAGATGAGGAGGCTGGCCATCGCTCGCGCAGACGTCTCCAATACTCTTGCAGCTCGATCGCAAGCTGGCGCCGGTCAATGGTGCGTGCGCCGTTCGCGGCCATGATCACCACGTCACAGCTGGGTAGCGGCATGGCGGCGCGAAAACTTTCGCGGGCAATTCGCTTGAATCGGTTCCGATCGACCGACCGGGGCATGGTCTTGCGCGAAACGGTGATCCCGAATTTCGCGCCATCACCCTGTCCCGCGTGCTCGAACGCGGTGAAACAGCTGCTTCGTCGCTTTCGCCCTTCCGAAATAACCCGCTTGAACTCTGCGGGGCGGAGCAGGCGGACCGAACGCGGAAAGCCCGTCAAACGACCGGCAGCCGTCGCCGATCGACTACGGAATCAGGCGAGCGCGGCCCTTGGCGCGACGGCGGGCCAGAACCTTGCGGCCGCCCACAGTGGCCATGCGGGCGCGGAAACCATGGGTGCGCTTGCGACGGAGCGCGTGAGGCTGATAGGTGCGTTTCATCGTCGGAAGCTCGGCGCGGAAAAAAGGGCGCGGAGTGTAGCGGCTGAAATAGCGCGCGTACAAGCCGGGGTACCTCGTCACACCTGTGGATAACTACCCATGCGCGGTATAGACTCGCGCTCTCCCCGCTTCGCAATTCGACCTCAAAAATTCGCCCATGGCACTGGTGGAAGATCACGGTTGGGCCCAGTGCGTGCAGCGCCTCGAGTCCGAGTTGGGCACTTCCGAACTCAACACCTGGATTCGGCCTCTACAGGCCCGACGAGAAGGGGACAGGCTTGTCCTGGTAGCGCCCAATCGGATGGTGATGGAGCGCGTCCGCGTCGACTTCTGCGCGCGCATCCAGCGTGCTTGGCTCGCCAGTGGTGGCGAGGACATTGAAGTCGATGTCACCGCCGCTGCCGAGTCGCGCGGCAACGGTTCGGCCAGCGGTGACGATACGCCCGATGTCGAGCGGCTGATCACAAGCAATCGGCTGGATCCTCGCTACACGTTCGAATCCTTCATCCAGGGCAAATCCAACTCGCAGGCCCGTGCCGCGGCACAGCAAGTCGCCGAGTCGCCGGGTGTGGCCTACAACCCCCTGTTGATCTACGGTGGGCCGGGTCTGGGCAAGACCCACTTGATGCATGCCGTCGGACACGCACTGCTGCGTCGGAACCAGAATTCGCGCGTGGTGTATGTCCCGTCGGAGCAGTGGATGAATCAGTTCATCTCGGCCGTGCGGCACAACACCAGCGAGGAGTTCAAGGCGCTGTACCGTTCGGCCGACGCTCTGCTGATCGACGATATCCACTTCTTTGCTGGAAAATCGGCGACACAGGAAGAGTTCTTCCACACATTCAACAGCCTGATGGACGGCCGCAAGCAGATCATCCTGACCTGCGACCGCTTTCCAAAGGATCTGGATCGACTCGAAGATCGCCTGAAGTCGCGCTTTTCGTGGGGCTTGACCGTGTCTGTAGAGCCGCCGGATCTCGAGACGCGTGTCGCGATCCTGCTGTCGAAAGCCGAGCAGTTCGGACTGTCGCTGTCGAACGAGGTCGCCTTCTTCGTCGCACAACACGTGCGCTCCAACGTACGCGAGCTGGAGGGTGTGCTGCTGCGGCTGTCCGCAGGCATGCGTTTGCAGGGCGAAGCTATCACCGTTGAATTTGCCCGCCAGACATTGCGGGACATGCTCGCGCACTACGAGCGCAAAGTGACCATCGACAACATCATGTCGACGGTCGCCAAGTACTACAACATCCCGCTCAAGGACCTTCGTTCGCCTCGACGCTCTCGCATGCTGGCGCGCCCGCGCCAGGTCGCGATGGCGCTGGCGCGCGAACTTACCGAGCACAGCTATCCGGACATCGGAGAGGCGTTCGAAAAAGATCACACGACGGTGTTGCACGCCAGTCGCAAGATCGAGGAGCTACGTCAGACGGATCTTCGGATCCGCGAGGACTACGAGAATCTGCTTCGACAATTGAGTTACTGAAAACGTATGCAACGGCACCCGCCAAGCTTGTGGACAGACTGTGGAGCACGTGGACGAGGTATTTCATCCACAGCTTGTCCAGAACACCTCCAGCTTCGCCAAGGTGTGTTTCACGGGTGTCGAATTTTAATTAAGTATTTGAATTAAATTAATTTATAGGTTTCATCCCCGTCCACGCACGGGGCTTACTAACCTTAAGTAGTCTTAAAAGAAACCAAAGCAAAGGTCGGGTGACGCTATGAAAATTCAGGTGGGGAGAAACGAGTTGTTGACGGCTCTGCAGGCTGTCGTTGGCGTCGTTGAACGTCGTCAGACCCTGCCGGTACTCGCGAATTTCCTGCTCGAAGCCAAGGAAGACGAGTTGATCGTCACGGGTACCGACCTGGAAATGGAACTGATCGCCCGTGCCACGGTGCAGAACCTGTCTCCCGGGAAGGTCACCGTGCCGGCTCGGAAGCTATTCGACATCTGCCGAGGTCTTCCCGAAGGTGCGGAGATCACGCTGGAGTCGGGCGCTGATCGCGTAACGCTGAAGTCCGGCAAAAGCCGCTTCTCGTTATCGGCGTTGAAGGCCGATGAATTTCCCGCAATGGGAGCCGTCACCGGTGGGCGAGCGCTGACCCTCAAGCGAGCAGAGCTCAAAGGACTCCTCGAGAAGACGCAATTCGCGATGGCCCAGCAGGACGTGCGCTATTACCTCAACGGCCTGCTGATCGACGGCAACGCGAAGCGGCTGCGTGCCGTTGCGACAGACGGTCATCGCCTAGCGTTCAGCGAACACGTTGGTGACACAGGTCTGACCGAGTCGGTACAGGCGATTCTGCCGCGCAAGTCGGTTCTGGAACTGAGCCGTCTGCTGGACAACAGCGATGCGGAGATTCGATTGGTGATTGGCCAGGGCCAGGTCCAGATCGATATCGACGTCGTGCGATTGACGACGAAGACCATCGATGGGCGGTTTCCGGACTACGAACGCGTAATCCCGGAACACGGCGACAAGCGCGTCGTTGCCGATCGGGAAATCCTGCGCCGGTCACTGGCGCGCACGGCGATCCTTTCAAACGAGAAGTTTCGTGGTGTGCGCCTCCAGCTTTCAGAGGGTTCGCTGAAGCTCCAGACGCACAACCCGGAACATGAAGAGGCAGAGGAGGAGGTCGAAGTCGGATACGCCGGCGGTGCGCTGGAGATCGGCTTCAACGTGAATTATCTGCTGGACGCGCTAGGTGCGATTCCTGGTGCCGAGATCGTGCTCGAACTCAAGAATTCGGATTCGAGCGGTCTGGTCTATCAATCCGGCGATCCGTCGAGCAAGTACGTGATCATGCCGATGCGACTCTGAAATGGCGGTCGCCCTGCTGAGGGGCGAGAATTTCCGCCTGTACCAGAGTCTGGAGATTCAGCCTCATCCAGGACTGAACCTGATCACCGGCGGTAACGCCGCCGGAAAAACGAGCTTGCTGGAAGCGCTCTTCGTCGCCGCTCGCGGTCGCAGCTTCCGAGCATTAAGCCTTTCTGAGCTCTGCGGTGCGGGGCGTCCGGAATGGAATGTTTTTCTGGAAACTCATCGGGCGGGGGAGAGTCATCGCGTCGGATTGGGATGGAACCGCCAGGGTTCCGAGATACGTCTCGACGAAGCCAGGAATGCCCGGATCTCGGATGTCGTAAGACTGGTCCCCATCCAATTGATTGATCCTCTGGCCCATCGGCTGCTGGACGAAGGTCCGTCCTATCGACGCAGCTTCGTGGATTGGGGTGTGTTCCACGTGGAACATTCGTTCCTCGACGTCTGGCGCCGGTACCAACGGGCACTCAAACAGCGAAACAGCGCCCTTCGCGACCAACTCGAAGATCGAGCCGTTCAGGCTTGGAACGAGGAGTTGGTAACGACGGGAGAGGCCCTGACTGAGATGCGTCAGGCTCACGTCAAGGCTGCTGCGGTTGGACTATCAGCATGGGTAGAACGGCTGCTGGAAACAGATGATGCGACCTGCGAGTGGCAGCGAGGCTGGCCCGAGGGGGAAGACCTCCGTGAGTTGCTCGATCGAAATCTGGATCAGCACCGGCGCTTTGGCGCGACGATTCAGGGGCCGCACCGCGCTGAACTGAAAATTCGCCTGAATCACACAAAAGCAAAAGGAAGAATCAGCCGCGGTCAGCAGAAACTACTCATCACCGCCATGGTTCTCGCCCAGGCGGGGCTTCTGGCTCAGGCGGGCGGCCCACAGCCGATCCTATTGCTGGACGATTTCGCCGCCGAGCTATCGCCTGAATTTCAGTCGAGGCTCGCCAGCGCATTGGCCGACTATCGGGGGCAAAAGTTTGTTACCGCGTTCGAGAAACCACCGATCGCGAGTCTTGGAGATGGCGGGTTGTTCCACGTGGAACATGGGACAATTCGCTCCTTGAATGCGCTGCACAGATAGATGGATCAGATGACCGACGAAGCTGACGAAACACCGAAACCTTCTACTGCCATTCAGGGCAGCTACGACTCCTCTTCGATCCGGGTGCTGAAGGGTCTTGAAGCGGTCCGCCAGCGGCCAGGCATGTACATCGGCGACACCGATGACGGAACAGGCCTGCATCACATGGTGTTTGAGGTTGTCGACAACTCGATCGATGAGGCTCTGGCCGGTTGGTGCAGCGAAATCGGCGTGATCCTGCACAGCGATGGAAGCGTCTCGGTAAACGATAACGGCCGAGGTATCCCCACCGATATCCACAAAGAAGAGGGCCGTTCTGCCGCCGAGGTGATCATGACGATCCTTCACGCTGGCGGTAAGTTTGGCGGCTCTGGGTACAAGGTTAGCGGCGGATTGCACGGAGTTGGCGTGTCTGTCGTGAATGCGTTGTCGGACCTGTTGGTTTTGGATATCCACAGGGACGGCAAGCATCACCATCAGGAGTATCGGATGGGTGATCCGGTCGCTCCCTTGGCTGCGGTGGGCCCTTCAGAGAAGCGCGGAACGACAATTCGCTTCCATCCCAGCCCGAAGATCTTTTCGAACCTCGTCTTCCATTACGAGATCCTCGCCCGCCGGCTACGAGAGCTGTCCTTCCTCAATTCTGGCGTCCGAATTGTGCTGCGTGAGGAAGCGACAGGCCGCGAGGACGTGTTCGAGTACAAAGGCGGAATTCAGGCGTTCGTCGAGTATCTGAACAAGGCTAAGACGCCGATTCATTCATCGATCCTCAACATCTCCGCGGAACACGAAGGCGTCGTCGTCGAGGCCGCGCTGCAGTGGAACGACAGTTACACCGAGAACGTCTTCGTCTTCACCAACAACATTCCACAGAAAGATGGCGGTACGCATCTCACCGGCTTTCGCAATGCTCTGACCCGCGTGCTGGGTGATTTCCTCGAATCAGAGGGCGTCGCGAAGAAGGAAAAGGTCACGATGATCGGCGACGACAGCCGCGAAGGCCTTACAGCCGTTCTGTCGATCAAGATCCGAGATCCCAAATTCTCGAGTCAGACCAAGGAAAAGCTGGTGTCGTCTGAAGTAACGCCAGCGGTATCGGCGGTTATCGGTGACAAGCTCAAGGACTTCCTGCTCGAAAATCCTCGCGAAGCCAAGATCGTGGCCGCAAAGGTCGTCGAAGCGGCCCGTGCTCGCGAAGCGGCGCGGAAAGCCAAGGAACTGAATCGTCGCAAGAGCGTTCTGGATATCGCCGGCTTGCCTGGGAAGCTCGCTGATTGCCAGGAAAAGGATCCCGCGAAGTCCGAGATCTTTCTGGTCGAGGGTGATTCTGCCGGCGGGTCTGCCAAGCAGGGTCGTGACCGCCATTTCCAGGCGATCCTGCCGCTGAAAGGCAAGATCCTGAACGTCGAGCGTGCCCGTCTTGAGAAAATGCTGTCGTCGGCCGAAGTCGGGACGCTGATCACCGCGCTCGGATGCGGCATCGGCAAGGACGAATTCAAGCCGGAAAAGCTGCGCTACCATCGCATCATCATCATGACGGACGCGGACGTTGACGGCGCCCATATCCGGACGCTGTTGCTGACCTTCTTCTACCGCCACATGTACACGTTGATCGAGCGCGGCCACGTGTATATCGCGCAGCCGCCGCTCTACAAGCTGAAGTCGGGTAAGCAGGAAGCCTATGTAAAGGACGATCGCGAATTGTCCGAGTGGCTGCTCAAGTCTGCCCTCAACGGGGCAGAGTTGATTCCAGGAGGGGCCGCGACTGCGATCGACGCAGATCGCCTCAAGGAACTGGTCCACGAGTACGCCGAAGTGATGATCAGCATCGGTCGACTCGCGCGCCGTTACGACGACAACGTTTTGCGTCAACTCTTCGCACTACCTCCGATTCCCTCCGATTCCGATCTGCCAACCTGGGGCGAAAAATTAGCCGCTCGCCTCAACCGGAACAATCACCAGGGCGATCACAGCGTCCGGGCCGCGCAGGGGACGGATGGGCCGCTGGTCCAGGTCACACGCCGGCTTCATGGAACCGAGCACGTCATCAACCTGGGCTCCGATTTCTTCGCGAGTGGCGATTACCGCCGGATGGCGGCTGTGCGTTCCACCGGGACCTCGCTGATCGGCGAGGGCACGCTGGTTAAACGTGGAGAAAAATCAATTACAATCAACAATATAGATGATGCTTTCGATTGGTTCTCGGCGGAAGCACGTCGCGGACTCGGTGTCCAGCGGTACAAGGGATTAGGCGAGATGAATCCTGAGCAGCTGCACGAGACCACACTCGATCCGGCCAACCGCCGCCTGGTGCGCGTTCAAGTCGAGGACGCTGTGGCCGCCGACCAGATGTTCACCACCTTGATGGGCGAGCAGGTCGAACCCCGGCGCGAATTAATCGAACGCTATGCCTTGCAGGTCGGAAACCTCGACGTCTGAGGCAACGCCCCTCGATGGTGCCCGACAACGGCGGTCGGGCACCATTGAGGAGCCGTGAAACAGACCCGCCGCAACGAATCGAGATCGAAGCGAATACCGAACGCTTTCAGCGTATGGAACCTCCGAGCACGTAAGTACGTGTTTTACTCGACCACGACGGCACAAGCGGACCGCGCGTGTTCTGTATCGGCACGTCCCGCCCCTCAGCCATTTTCGCAAGATGCCGTTTCCAATTAGCCCGAAGGTCGTCAGCATCCTCCATGGTTCATCGGCCAGTGATGGCGATGGAACCTCCCGCTCCTCGAATGCCGTCGGCGGCCGTACGCCGGGCGGGGCACTGCAGGACGGTCCGACAGGGCGGCGACGCGGACGCCCGCGACTGGGACGCGCCGTAGCGCGCGACCTGTCGCGAGACGAGGAGATTCTCCAGATCGCGGTGGAAGTCGTATGGCGGAAGGGTTTCGCCGGCACCAAGTTGAGTGATATCGCGGAGGCGGCCGGCATCGTCAAAGGCAGCCTCTACCACTACTTCGACTCCAAGGAAGAGATCTACGCGCGCCTGGTCAACAACGTGCGTGCGTTGTTCGAAGGCGAAACCGATCTCGATACGACAGGAAGCGCTCTGGAACGGCTCGAGCAGTTCGTGCGTTCGCGCGTCAATGTCATCCTCCAGCACCCGCTCGAAATTGCGCTGCTCAATCGCGATCTCGTTCGCATGAAGGGCGCGATCGGAGATTGGGCCCGCGAAGGGCCGAGGAAGAATTTCGCGGTCATCCGGAAGATCGTGCTGCAGGGCCAGAAAGATGGCAGCTTCCGCGCGGCCGATCCGGATCTTGTCTCTTCGATGATTCTCGGCGTGCTCGCCCACGTACCCAACTGGTATCACCGCGACCATCCTTCGCAGCCGGACGAGTTGCTGCGGGAAGTCCTCGAGTACGTGATGGGCGGGATTCGCGCCCGCGAGACCGGCAAGTCAAAAGCTTGATGCGCTGCGGACTGCGGCGATCGATCGCCGC
>Ga0187844_10001199_pt1 | contig 19979 bp, 18 predicted proteins | sample SpaLakP09_SKY_50_FD_134517 | JGI IMG/M metagenome (GOLD analysis project Ga0187844, IMG submission 134517) | Oligotrophic lake water microbial communities from Sparkling Lake, Wisconsin, USA - SP09_SKY_50 | ecosystem: Environmental > Aquatic > Freshwater > Lake | place: USA: Sparkling Lake...
AGTAGTTCCAATCTTGGCGGCATCTTGGGCTGTAGCTCCTTTACCGGAAGTCACGGAATCAAACGCGAGTTTCTCGGCTTCAGTTCCTAGCGATTGCCTAAAAGGTGCTTGAAGGTTCTGGGCAAGAATGGAAAGAGCTTCCTGCCTCTGGGCTGGCGAAGGAACGTCAGAAGGATTGGCAACCTGGTTGTCCACCTCTGTTGCATCGATCTGGTCGAGGGCTTCGTTGATCGCTCCGGCAACAGCGGGATTGATTCCTTGTTCCTCGGCCAGCGTGTCAGCATCGACTGCATTAACACGAAGACCGGGAGTCTCAAGGCTAACGGCCGCACCAAGACCAACTCCAGCACGCATCCGAGGAACAGCCCTACGGATAAAGTCCCGAAGTCGGCTATTAAAAATTGTGCTTAAGGAAAGATTATTCTTGCCTTGTCTGAGTTCATATAAAAAGCTGTTGATGGTCGCGGCAGATACTTCATCTGCAATATTATATTTTTGATATCCAGCTAGCGACTTGCTCTGCAAATAAGATCTCTTACGGTTGACGTAAGCCATAACGGTTTCTGCTGGGGTCATTATGTTGCGACCGTTCTCGTCGATCGCACCAAGACTTTGGAGCAACTCGATTGTCGCGGGATTCTTTAAATTAAATACTGCGCCGAGCGCTTCCCTTGAATTCTCTCGAGGGTCTGGCTCTAGCTTTTGATACTTCTGGAAAGACTCGCTTTCGGGGTTGTTGATCGGAAGAACGATATCGGGACGGGCTTCCAATTCGGGGGCCAGCTTTCCGGTTCTGGCTTCTTTCGTAGCTTCGTTCTCAAATTGCTGAACTAGTTTAGATACCGATTCTTCGCCACGCACTAAACGAGCAGCCTGTCCCTCAACCTGCATTGCCTGAAGCCTTGCAAGCTGTTCCTGCATGGCAACGGCTTCATCAGCTGGAGCTTCCTTTATTTTATTTTCGAGAACATTGATTTGATCTTGAAGTCTTTTCGCATTGATCTCTGCTGGTTTCTCCTGATCAATCAGCTCTTGGCTTTTAGCCAGTTGGCTTTCCAAGGCGACTTCATAATCGGTTGGGCCAAGATATTTTCTGGCAACTTCTTCGATAGCATCATCTGTTCCAGCTTTCTCCAGCTCGGAATTCATTTGGTCAATCTCGTCAGTCTCAAGACCAATCTCTTCCGCACGCAGAATGAACTGATCTTTTAACTCTTGCTTAAATTCAATCGCAGGAATCCCGTTCATCCAATTGCCAGCGTCAGTTTTTACATTTGTTACAGAATAGATTTTTCCGTCTTCCGACAATTCACCAATTACGCGACCCTGACTCTCAAGCCATTGAATCTTCGAAGCATTCTCTGGTGTATTAGAAAGGTTAATGGTCGTAGCACCTTTCTCAAAAACACCAATCAACTCATTGAGTGCAGAAAGCTTTTCTTCTTCAGTTTCGGGGGCTCTGGTTTCAATCGTCGCTGGCGTACCGATCTGCCCCTCTGCTTTTGAAATCTCCTGTGTCAGCATGGATTCAACGGCTCCTTGCTTCGCAGATTCTACCGCTTCGTCTGCTACCTTTTTTGTTTCGGGGGTGGTTACCGTATCAAGGGAGGAACGAACATTGACAGCATCAAAAAGAGATTGAGCCTTTGGTGAGGTTAAGGATTGACGAAGTTGGGCTAGTTGTTCCGCCTTCTGTTGGTCATTAAGATTTGGATCAACTTTAATGCTTGATACTGTTTGCTCTAAAGATTTTGCAAATCGATCGTCCGCTAATTTATATATCTTGGCTCGACGATTTGCGATAGACGCTGCCCCTACAACTCCAGGGATTGCCATTCCAAGTCCAATACCTCCCGATACGGCCAAGTTCTGGAGCAAAGGCTCAACGGGATCTTGCCCACGAAGAATGGCTTCAATTTCTTCTGATGCCGTTTCCCCAAGGGTAGTTCCAACTACCTTCCCCGTGCTACCAACTAAAGGCGCGAGGGCTGGGATTTTTGTAGCCAAGGCTTTTGCAGCTGCATGATTAGCTATGGCATTATCGATCGAGTTTTCTAATTTGTTTCCAGCCCCTTCGGCCAAACCCAAAACAGCACTCTCGCTAAATATAGAAGATAAACGCTGGGGGATAGATAGATTCCTAGGATCTCCCTCAAAGGATTGAGAAGATCCGATAGTGGCATAAGTTGCTCCCCTAGAAAGAACATTTGGAACTTTAATTGATTGGTTGGCAATTTTACTGGCTTTGCCCAAAAGTTTAGTAGCTCCAGCACCAACTCCAATAAACGACCCAACCGATCCAATCGCCGCTCCGGCCAAAGTTCCGGTCATGTAATCTTTTTGAATTGTATTGTTGATCGCGTTGGAAAGGGCGGCTCGACGCGCAACCTGATCGGGATCGTTCTCGTCAACTATAATGTCACCGAGAGAAACGAAAGGTAGGAAGGCATCACCAGATTGAATTGCAAAGTTCCGCAAGCTGGCCGTACCCAATTTTTTAGAGCGATCGCTCTCGAGATCCCGAAGATAGTTTTCGGCCATCGCCAAATTCATTCCAACCTTGGCTGTTAGAGGTCCTTTGCCAAAAGCCATCGCTGGCTTTTCGTCTTTTGGAACGATTGATTTCCCGCTGGTTAGTTCGTCCTCATAAAAATTCCCAAGCTCCAGAGCTTTGGCTGCCTGCGCTGGGTCGTTGATTGTCCCCACATAGTTTCGGGCGGCAAAACTTTTCTGCGTTGCTTCGGCTTCCTCATTTGTAATCCCAAGGCCACCTTGCAAATAAGCCCCCATGGTCTTACCAACTCCGAGGAGTGCGAGCTTGGTCAGTTCACCCCAGTCACCTTTTTTCTCTGCATCTAAAATCTTTTGGCTGGACTCAAGCGAATACTTGCGGACGTTGTCTTGTACGTCTTGCCACGCTTGGGTGTTGAATGGAAGTTTCTTTTCTTTGAGTCGAGTAGCCAGACCACCGATAAGATCGGTTGACTGCGGGTCATCGCGCAAAGAAATAAGATTTTGAGCTTGAGCGAGATTGGGAGATGGGGCTGAAAATAGGGAGTTAATTTCCTGTTCAGGGGTAACTCCAGAAGGAGCGAACAAGGAGTCAATAGCTTGTTGCTCACCCTCGGGGAGACTCGCTATATCAAGCTCTGTCTCAGGGTTAAGTGGATCCGCCATGGCTGGTATAATTCAAGGGATTATTCAGCCGTTCGTCAACGAATTTGTCCAGTATCTTGAGCTCCGGGTGTTGCGATCATTCCAGGTATTTCATATCCCCTGCTCTTTAAGGTAGATAAAATATCGACGGCTTTCCTCCCGTTAAATACCGCATTGGGATCTTTGCGGTAGGCTTCAACGATTATAGCGATAGTTGCTGGCGAGATCTGAGCCTGTTGCTTTGGGGCCGTTGGGATTGTAACTGTGCCGGGCTGGCCGACGTCAAACGTGCTACCCGAACGGAAAGGAAGCGGGGCCGTCTGAGCCGTCGACTTACCTTTTTCCTCCGGTTTAGTTGGTGGCATGGGCGGAACATTTGCCTGCTGAGTTTGGAACTGACGGATCATTGGAACCTGCCCCAATAGGAAGTTAGGCGACGTAACTTCATCTTCCCACTTCTTCATCCTGTCTCTGGCTGATTTTGTAATCAACCCAGTCTCTGGATCGATTGTTGCGTTATATCCCTCCACCGGAGTTAGATCGGGGATTGGATAAGTGAATGTTCTGTAAACTTCTCCGGTTACTGGATCAGTTCTGGTGACAGCCAATCCAGGATTTTGGTTAATAAGATTTTGAGATATAGTGGAAAATCTATTATCGAAACTTCTAAGTTCATCAATAGACTTGGCTTTATTGTAGGCAAACATCAAACCCTGAAGAGCGTCTTCGGAGTAATCGGGACTTTTGACCAGATCGTCATACTTCTTTTGCCACTCTGGTTCTAGCCGTGTTTTTTGGGCTGCCATTGAACGAAAAGATTCTTTAAGAGAACCAATTTCAGACTGCTTGTACTTATTTAATTTATCCACTGCTCCGGCGTAGCTTTTTGAAAAAGCATCGTTGACTCGTGGGTCTGTGTTATTCAGATCTAAAAACTGTTCCCGTAGGGCATCGGCCTGCGCTAAGTATTGTTCTGGATTGAGTTTCGCTGGATCGAGTGTGGCAAATTGACCGATAAGTCCTCGTGCCGGAGTTGCCGTTTTTAAATTACGATCCGCTTCCTCTAGCTTTCTGTTGGCTTCCAATCCAGCATGAACATTCTGCGTAATTGAAACACGTTGCATACGATCGAGGTTGGATTGGCCAATCTCGTCCAGTACTTTGTTTACTTCGATAGGATCTCCTTTTAAAGCAGCTATCCGGTACTTCTGTTCCAAAGCGGCAGCAGTTTTATCTCGGGCCTCAGCGTCTCTTTCAACTTGCAAACGGCGCTCTTCTTTTTGTTGATCAAGATCAAATTTTCTGTAGGCCAGATCATTCTCAATTTGTCTCTGCGAAAGCTGGGAATTAAGTTGAGCCGCTTGGCCCATATTATCAATGTTAGCCGCCTCAATTCTCTGGGCATCAAGGTTAGCTTGTCTAGCTTGATTATCCCTTTGAGCCGCAAGCTGTGCGTAACCTAATCCAATTTGAGCTGCGGCTTGTTGTTCTTGTTGGAACAATTGCTGTTTCTTAAGATAGTCTTCGCGGACATCGCCAATGATGCCACGAACCTGACTCACATAATCTGGAGCGTTAGGTGAGAGAGCCATTGCTTACCCCATTATTCCAAAAGGTGTTTGTCTTTGGCCGGGGGCAAGAGGTCTAGTTGCGTATCTTGATCCCGGTTGATAACCAACAAAAGAACCACTCTTAATATCAAACTGACCGGGAAGGGCTTGAGTCTGATATGCGTTCATCAAGTTCTGGTTGGCAATCTGCTGATTGATTGAGGCTTGGTTGGCCGCGGTTCCAAATACTTCGCCCACTGCAATCGGAGCCATAGCCTGCATCGCTTGCTGTGCCAACATGGAAGACTTACTCAACAAATCTGCTCCCTGCTGTTGAACTTGCAATGATCCCAATCCTAAATCACGAGCCAAAATATTGCGACCAATTCCAGACCTACTACCAAGACCAGAACTAAATCCAAGAGCCGCGGCTCCGCGCCCAATTTGACTGGCCATATCACGAGAAAGCTGACCAGTAGCATAGGTAGCTCCAGCCTGCGATAAAGCTCTGGCTCCAGCTTCAGTTTGAGGGGCAAACTGTCTATACTGTTCTGCAAAAGGTTTGTTAGCTTCCAAAGCTCTTTTACCCATTTCTTCATAATTGAGGTTTAATTCTGTTAACGTTGGGGCTGGTCCTAAATAAAATTCTATGGGTGCGGGTTGTCCCATGGAAATTGCTCCCCCACCACCTCCCCCACCACCTCCTCCGCTACTTCGGGATGGAGTTGAAATCCCAGAAACTCTTTCTCCGTACTGGTCTACATATCCACCCCCCTCAAGTTTTCTATACGTGTTCCCGTTAGAACCTTGAATCATGGGGCCATAAGCTGCTTGCCCAGGCGTAGTAGTTTCCCATCCGAATCGGTTAGTGGTTGTTGAACCTGGCATTCCCATACTAAGACTTCCTCTTGCAGGATTGGAGGATGGTGGAAAATAAGTTGTTGATTCGAGTGATCTTGGTCTAGTAGTAATACTTGCCATAAATTATGCCATCGCTGGGACTTCTCCCATCGCGAATGCCTCCATTTGAATCTGGGGTCTGCCAATGTTAGCTCCTTCGACTTCTGCGAGTTCTTCACGCAGGAGTGCGACAGCTTTTTCTTCATACTTCATGGCTTCGTCCAGATTATTGTTTTCTTCTTTTTCGATAGCGATCGCCATCATTTTTAAAGCTCCGAGGTTGGTCACAATCAAATCGTCGTCATCGGTAACCACAGGGATAAACTTACGCTTTGCAAGTACGGTCACGTTAGCACCATCTTCTCTTTCATGACCAGGAATTGCATACCGTCTATACTGGGGCAACGTCTCGTCGGGCGCAAGTATGGCGATACAGTATTCAGCACCCGTGGTAGGATCGACTGCATAGACACGGACCCAACCTTTCGTTGCAGTTTTGTTTATTGCATCGATGGATCGAAAGGCATTGACTGTAGTTCGGGGGAGTTCTGTAAGTGTTAACGTTATACCGTAAGTTGTCTGCCATGGGTAACTCGAATTTCCGGCGGACAAATCGATTTGGGTGGCGGAAGCGTCTAAAAACTGCCAGTTAGAGCCGTCATTATCTAGTATCCACCCGTTTAAATTTTTGTACGCTGGCTTAGAATTTGTGGTGGTATACCAAGCATAAACACCGTCACCCTCACCGGTAAAGCCAGAAACCAAGACGCTGGAGTTACCAGATCCGGCACTTAAATTCAAACGCTCGCCGTCGATATAGACTCCGTTCTCAATTGTCTGGATTCGGTTGTTATAGGTATCTGAACCGCGAAACAAAATAGTTGAAGTGGCGTCTTCCGCAAGATCAGTGTAAACGCGGATATATCTCTGGGAGTCTAGTGGACGGAAAGAGGGAACAAAACCTCGGTCTTGTAATTGTCTCCAAGCCCCAGCAGGGGACATTCCCGGGCCATTGGCCATAAACTCATACCACTGGTTATAAACTTGCGCGGCCGCGCCGTCGTAATTGTACCCGAGAATAGATTCAAACTCGCGGGGTAATGTGATGCACCCACCGTAAACGCAAACGGAATAACGTCCGTAAGTACCAGCGTACAATCCTTTATTCAGCAAACGTTCCTGGGCTTCGTTAGTGCGGGCAAGCAACTGGGGATTATCCGCGCACATCCCGTTCTGGGTTACGCGAGCCAGTTGGTCTTTAACTGATCCGTAGGTACGACGGATCATTCGTAATACCCCACGTAAACTTTATACTGTGCGTTGGCGGGAGCCACCGGAGTTGTGGGTGTTAATTTGGTAATCCCATTAACTACGTATGCGGTATTGCCAACTCCCCAAGGTGATTCAATGACGGCATTCGCATCTGTTAAAATAAGATCCCCAAAAGCAAATGGAGTGAACTCTTCCCAAGATCCTGCATTATAAAGTTTAATTGACTGGGGTGCTCCAGAAATGCCAGCCTGAGTTTGAAACCAAACTTTATCGTTGTCCTCTGATTGCGGGGTGGCCGCTGATACAACAACGGAGGTCAGTGTCGAGTTTGAGGAAACCGACAAATAAGACTGCAACAATTGCAATAAACCTTGGACATTGGCGGGGTATCCTGTGTTGGCTGGTAAGGTCGCCGCGGTTATCGAATATACAGCCATAGCTTATTTAGATTAACGACTTATACTTTTGTGTCAACTCTTAGAAGACCAATACCCGACATATCTCTTATACTTTAAGCCTTCGGGGGGAGTTGGCGAAAGAGGGGGCGCATAGGTGGGCAGGCCGGTATCCCCAAATGCATAGGTAAAGCCGTTCTCACCCCATGGGGATACAATTTGAGCGGTGGAAGCCACAAGAACCATGTCCCCTTGACTCAATTGGGCGAACTCTTTCCACTCACCGTTGACGTATAGTCTAGCTACTTTTGGAAGTCCTTCTGCTGTAGTTTGAAACCACAGCTGACTCGATGCGTCGGCGGGCAAGGCTGTGTCCGAAATCGCGTACTCGGCAGGATTTCCAGCTATCTCAACTCTAGAATACGAAGCAACCAGATTTATTAACTCTTGTACCGTCGGTGGGTAGCAAGTATTATCGGGTAATGTGGTTACGGTAATTGGATTTTCGTTCATGACTTAGATTAAATTAATCTGGTTTATAGGCAAGAACTTTCCACGTTTTAGTTTCTCCACCTTCACATACTTCTAGGTCTTCTGGTTTATATTTTTTACCATCATAAACCACAATCTCAGGACCTACTCCAAATTTTGTATCATTACCCCCATCGTCTGTAAGAGTAATTAGACCAGGGACAATAAGCGCCTCTTCTGCACTGTCATCTGAGGCCATATAAATTGTGCCCGCGTCAATTCTCCAAGCGTACCCATTTCCGGATCCCCTTAATGTTGATGGACTGGTAAAACGAATTCCGTCTTGTCCGTCGTTAGACGAGGCTACTGCCGGACCTATTACTTGTCCCGGAGTAAACCCGTCGCAATCCTCGCACCCGCTTTGAAGTAGCGCTGCGTAATATAGCGGGTTCCCCAGATCTTCATCATTCGGCGGAACGCATCTTTCGCAAAAATTATTACTTGTTCCAGGTAACGATGGGGCTGGTCCGGGGTTAACGGGGTTCGTCGTGGGATTTTCAGGATTGCTTCCTTCGGGTGGCTCCGGATCTGGAGGTCTAACTGTAGGGGCATCTACAACCGGTCCGAATTGCTGAACGGCAACTACAGTATTGAATCCAGGCAATACTAAAACAGAAACTGTTCCTCCACCAAATCCGGGGAGTCCAACTGGGAGAGGATTCCCTACAAACTCAATTCTTTCCGCCATACATTAACACTCCCCAAGATCGCTGATATCTTTTCTGGAAGCGTGAAGTCTGAACAAAGCCAGCTTTGCGTGTCCAACCCAAGACATCTTTGGTTGGAACAAATACCCAAAACGGGCTTTCCTTCCGACACCCGTCACACAGGAATCCGAAGGTTTTACCGTTCGCACGTTATAATATCCAAGGGCTAGTTCTAACGGAGCACAGCCGGTAAAAGAATTTGTCTCCGTTTCATAGCTAATTGTGCCTGTTTGGACAGGAAGGAATGTTGGATAATAATCTGGGGCAAATTCAAAGTTCCATGATACATCTCCGTAAATCTCTGAAAAGCTCAAATCAGCTCGGAAGAGTTCCTTAATTTCAAACGGTGATTCAAAGGACATTCTGCGGAACTCTACATAAGAAGATATAGGAAGATTTAAGGTACCCCCGTTATCTGGTACGGTATCAAAATAATCATCTGTGGTGATCTCATACAAAGCGTTATTGCCGTCAGATCCGCAAACAATAGCGAAGCATCTTTTGTCCCCATCGAAAACACCTTGTACTAATTTGGATACTTGTAGCCCGGTCCACTCTCCGTCGTACACGGGCGGGAAATTTCCTTGGTATACCCCGGGGTTGAAGTCCTGACTAACCAATTTTGTAAAGACAATGTTAAATGCGGTTGGGTCTCCGGCAACTTTTTGAATCTTAGGGGCGCAACCATATAGCGCTCGGTAATCAAAATAGACGGATGGGGCAAAACGAATCCATCGTGCAGTATCATAGTTAATGACGCGGTCAGCTTCGACGCTATCTACTAAGGTAACGTTTGCGCTTTTCGTGAACTGAACAGTTTGAACGAAAGATCTAACTCCATCTAAGGATCGAAAATAAACATCGTTATTTGTAACTATCATTGCATCCGGAGATTCTGCCCCACCGCCAATGAAAATTTTTCTTTGCATTCCTGGCGTCTGTTGCCAAAGGGTCCGATCAAAAATATTCGATCGAATTGCTCCCACTTGTTCCCTTGTAAAGACAATTAAATCCCCCTGACCAGTAGAGGTGTCAGATCCCGGAAGGAAAGTTAACCCGGTAATATCGGAATCAAAGGCGAAGCTGCCACCACCCGATAGGTATTGAATCTCGGAGAATCGAACTTCGGCTCCGGCATAACTCCCAGCCAAATCGCCAGCAAATAATTGATTGCCTCTTGCTACCCATAACCGACCGTTCCCAAAAGCCATGACTGTTCCTACTGGAATCGATACATTTGCCTGTAACGGTCCTGGAGGGAAAAACTTTACAGTAGCTAAAGCTGTAAGAGTACAATTTTTGCTTAATGTAATTTCTGTAACAGTATCAACGGACACAATTACGGTATTTGGGGGAACTCCTCGAGCGGCTTGCATCAACATGCCTGGAAATAACCCGGCAGTTGAAGAGACGTTAACCCTTGGATTATTAGCACCCATAGTGACTTGTAACTCTACATAAGAACTAATCTCTTCTAAGATTCTTTCCGAGCGATAAGAGGTCGATCCAGTGTACACAATCGGAGAACTGACTCCATCTTGTACTACTAAAAAATTATTTGCGGCTGCAAAGGAAGCTTGTCTGGAAACATAGTTATTGGTCTCGCCAACAGGAGTTGCTGGTGTCACATCAAGAACCGGAGCCGTGGAGTCAGTTGGTTGAACGCTGTATAGTCTTCCATTGATTAATGTTACCAATTCGTCGACAGACGGATTCTTAAAATAAGAAGCTCCTTGAATTACTCCATTAGGAATAGCTTTTACAAATCTAAAACCAGGTCGAGATCTCGGATAACCACCACGTATACTTATATTTTCCCCCCAAGAAAATTGATTTGGAGGCAATAGCGCTGGATCTACGCTAGAATTGGCTCCGCCAATGAAGGATTCAATTCCTTCAACTAGCCGATTTGGATCGTTGATCATGACGCCAGAGCGCGGATTACTAGATAATTAATACTTACTGTATCAGTAAATGTATTTCCATTTCCGGAAGCATCGGTATTTGTAAAGGTAACACGAACAGTATTGTTTGCCGTAACTTTGCAAACAAAGATAACATCAGTTGCAAAATCTGCTGTTGCCGGTACGGAAACATAAGAGGCAAGAACAAAATCTCCAACTAAACAACCTGCGACAGTATCAGTAAATGTTTCTGAAACATTAGCAGATAACGAAACAAGGGATTTTGCAGAACCATTTGCAAAATAAAAACCGGTAAGTTTGGCTGCCCCAGAACCAGTGGATACTCTATAATCTGATGCTTTAACAGATCCAACTACTTCTAGTTCATTACCTGGTGTAGTTGTATTAACACCAACGCGATTATTTGCAGTATCTACTTTCAGTGTTGATGTATCTACGGAAAAATTTCCAGATACAGCAAGGGAGGAAAGCGTAGAAGCCCCAGAAACATCAAGGGTTGTTCCTACAGAGGCGCCCCCACTCAAATTTAGAGACGCCGCACCAAGAGATGCTAAAGTAGTTGCTCCGCCAACAGTCAAAGCTCCACTTATTGCAGAATCTCCAACAATATCAAGAGCCACCGTAGGAGTCGTTTTATTGATCCCAACAAAGTTTCCGGTCACATCAACTTTTAAAACGTTCGTATCAACAGAAAGATTTCCAGCAACCGCTAAAGTGGAACCTAAAATTGTTGCTCCTGTAACAGTGGCTGCCCCGACTACATCTAACTCAACTGTTGGAGTAGTTTTAAAAATCCCAACTCCGTTAAATGGAGTATTAGTGCTTAAAACTGTGATGGGTCTGGTGCTATTTGTCCCGTAAACTTGGAAAGATGGATTAGCTGCCACTCCTCCTGGATTAACCAAAAGGGTATTCATTTCAGCAGCGCCATCTACGTCTAACAGTTTAGATGGGGTATTTGTACCTATGCCGACAAAATCTGCGCTAGCGTCTACAAAGAAAGTATCAGAAACATTTTTAGTCTTAATTAAGAAATCTCCTGCTGTTCCAGTTCCAGATTGCTCAGAATTAAATGTAGCTCCTCTGGTAAACTCAGCATCGGATGGAGTTGCAACGGATCCTACTTTAAATGATCCATCTACATGAAGAGTAGTTTCTGGTGCGTTAATCGATACCCCGACTCTTCCATTTGTTCCGCCATTCGCATCGCAAAATAACAAATGTGTGTCCCCGTCACCCTCAACTCTAAAATCAGAATTGTTTCCACTTTCGTTAATGGTTACTGGACCGTCTAAGCTAGAAACACCACCAGTAGTTACGGTTAAAGAAGCCAAAGGAGCTGAGTAAACAGCAGAAGCAGATGGAGATACCTGCCGGCCGCCAGTAACTGTGTCTCCGACTGAAATTCCATCTGTGCTAATCAGGTTAGCTGTTACTGAAGAAAATGGATCTCCACCTAATGACGCTACTGTATAGAATCCAGCTTCAGAGATATAAACTGTTTGGCCGACAGCAATCCAGCGATTATCAACAACCGAGAAAGTAACGGGTGCTCCAACAGATGGCTGCTCAAAATCTTCCGATGTCGTAGTAAAAGCATTAATTCCGTTAGTACCATTAGTCCCGTTAATCCCAGCAAGACCCTGAGGTCCCTGGACTCCGGCTTCTCCAACAACAAGTGTGTTACAATCGCAGCTCATTTAGTTCTCCTTTATACGTTGTAGTATGGAATCTGGTAGGCAGTCGCGCCAATACGAATTCGGATATATCCAACTGGAAGGGCTGTGAGAGCGGTAGCTCCTCCATTCGCGCCGATGGTTGTTTTGGTTGCAAGAAATGAAGAAAAAGCAATCTCTCCGTCAACTGATCCAGTAGCGTTATTTCCAAGTACAACACAATTAGCTCTCGCTCCAGTATCGACATTCGCTCCGTACCCAATGCAAATGTTGTTTGATCCGGTGGTAATTGTAAGCCCTGCATTCGTCCCAAAAGCTGTGTTTCCATTTCCGGTCGTGTTTCCAAGGAGGGCACTTGTTCCACTGGCTGTGTTATTGGCTCCAGTTGTATTACCGGATAGAGCATTATTCCCAACCGCTGTGTTAGCACCACCAGTTGTGTTTGCACTAAGGGCTAGACGACCAATAGCTGTATTACTAGCTCCAGTTGTATTTCCTTCGAGGGTATTAGCTCCAATAGCCGTGTTGTTACCTCCAGTTGTGTTTGTGAAGAGGGCGTTTACTCCGGCGGCTGTATTGCTGTCTCCAGTTGTGTTTGCGAGGAGGGCGTTTCGCCCGGTGGCTGTGTTGTCGCCTCCAGTTGTGTTTGAGGAGAGGGCGCTTAATCCGGTGGCTGTGTTGCTGCTTCCAGTTGTGTTGAGTTGGAGGGCGCCAACTCCAATAGCTACGTTGTTAGCTCCAATTGTGTTATTTTGAAGCGCAGCCACCCCAGTAGCTGTGTTGCTAGCTCCAGTTGTGTTAGCTTGGAGGGCGCTTGCTCCAAAAGCTGTATTGCTAGCTCCAGTTGTGTTTGCGTAGAGAGCTTGGTAACCGGTAGCTGTATTGCTACTTCCAGTTGTGTTAGCCAAGAGAGCACTAGCCCCACAAGCTGTGTTGCCGCTCGCAGTTGTGTTAGCCAAGAGAGCGCCAGCCCCACAAGCGGTATTGAAGCCTCCAGTTGTGTTTGAGAGAAGGGCTTCGTAACCGGTGGCTGTGTTGCCGCTCGCAGTTGTGTTCGCTTTGAGGGCGGTTACTCCAATGGCTGTGTTGTTGGTTCCAGTTGTGTTAGATTGGAGGGCAGTGAATCCACTAGCTGTGTTGTTGTTTCCAATTGTGTTTGCGAAGAGGGCAGCATACCCACTAGCTGTGTTGTTGTTTCCAGTTGTGTTTGAGTTGAGGGAGGTATTTCCAGTAGCTGTGTTGCTGTTTCCAGTTGTGTTTGAGTAAAGGGCGCTTGATCCGGTGGCTGTGTTGCTCTCTCCAGTTGTGTTTGTTCTGAGGGCGGTTACTCCAATGGCTGTGTTGTTGTTTCCAGTTGTGTTTGAAAGGAGGGCGTCTCGCCCAATGGCTGTGTTGCCGCCCCCAGTTGTGTTTGAAAGGAGGGCGTCTCGCCCGGTGGCTGTGTTTTGAATCCCAGTTGTGTTTTCTCTGAGGGCTTGGTAACCGCTAGCCGTATTGCTGGTCCCAATTGTGTTTGCTCTGAGGGCTTGATAACCAGAAGCGGTGTTACCGCTTCCAGTTGTGTTTGCTCTGAGGGCTTCAAATCCGGTAGCTGTGTTGTTGGTGGCCGTGGTATTATTAAGTAGAGCATATGCCCCCACAGCCACGTTGGCACTTCCACTTGAATTGTTTCGAAGGGCATATGCTCCCGAGGCTAAGTTATTATTTCCAGTTGAGTCGTGGAGAGCATAAAATCCATTAGCTGTGTTGTTATTCCCAACAAAATTGGTATACAAAGCTCCCGACCCAGTAGCTGTGTTATTAATTCCACTTATGTTCAACTGAAGGGCATTTGCTCCAATAGATGTATTATCATTTGCTATATTTTGATAAAGGGTATTTTCTCCAATAGCTGTGTTCCTAGCTCCAGTTATATTTGCAGTAAGGGCTTGATAACCAGTAGCTGTATTGGAAGATCCAGATGTATTTGCGTCGAGGGCGCTTACTCCAGTAGCGGTATTGTTTTGTCCAGTTGTGTTTGATGCGAGAGCGCCCGACCCCGCAGCTACATTTCCTAAAGCAGTACTTGTGGCGGGGGCTGGTCTTAAAAGACGATCTTCAATTCCCGTTATAAGTTGTGCCGGCGGAGGAGTGGTATTAGCCCCGGCTGTTCCGCAATCGCAATCTCGGGCGTAGTTATCGGGATTAGGAAAACTCATCGCAGTGATTATGCCTGTCTATAATTATGAGTCAAGCAATCCCTACTTGAGCGCTGACCAGTTATCCCGCCATTTGCAGTTTGGCTCCATATAAATGGATTTTGTGCGGGGAAGCTTTTCCCTTGGTATAATAAACATAGCGTCCAGAGTTGTATGTAAAAAGATAAAGGCGTCACAATCTCCCTTGGTGTATAGCCTTTTCTCCATATGGCCAAAACCGGGTCCCCGGATGGCAAAAAACTTTAATTTTCTCCTCTGGCAGTCATCGCTTCCACCCGTGGTTTTAACTTGGACGCGTACCAGCTTGCCTTTCCAATCTGTAACCAAGTCATACCCATCGTCATAGATGGGTAGGCTTACAAGAAAGCCTTGTTCCATCAACTTGGTGGAAACCTTCTGTACACCTATTGCTCCTAATCTAATGTTGTTACTCATAACCAGCTCCTTGCGAGTATTGTACCAAGGGGTCGACGCTTGCGATAGACCCCATCCCCATCTCTACTACCATCGTCGTTTGTATTGCCCTCTATCGTTACAGCCCATTTTCCTTCGACTTTTTCGATGATCCCCGTGTGAGCCACGCGTTTAAGACTTTGAAAATAAATCCCAAAGGCATCGGCTCGATCGGGAGTCTTCCCACGTCCTCTGTCCCATGTAGGACTTTTAACGAAATCTGGGCTCCAAGCAGATCTCGGGAACGGGTTGTTTTTCTTGCCGAACGCTTCATCGCCTATGTATACCACCCAAGCCGCGCACCACGGGGCACCTGTTCCTTCTAGCCCTACCGAGGCTAGGATCTTGTCCACCAAGGGCCCGGAGTTTCTGCCGACCTCTCGCCATCCAATGGTTTCTCGAGCCACTTCAATAAGTCTCGATAGTCTTTCTCCTCGCGTCGGTACGACTCCTTGAGCAACTGCCTCTCGGGTACCCAGCAAAGATATAGACGCCAGAACCAACGCATAGATTATCCGCATAACAGGGCGAAAGCTATAACGAGCCCCAAGAACACGGCGACCAAAATAGTCGCCCGTGTCTGCCCATCTAACTCCTGCCAGTCGTCCTCCAAAGCATTGTTGTCCATGTACCGATCCAAAAACTTAAACTCAATATTGATTATTAGCCAGGCTAATGTCACTGCAAAGAGTAGCTTAACGCCCGCAAACAGGACGACATGAAGGGCTCCGAGGTCGACAACCCCGGCTCCGGGGTCGAGAACTCGGAGAATCGGGCCTAGGGCCAAGAATAGGGTAAGTCCGCACAGCAAAGCGCCCAGCCCTTGGACGTTATCCTTTAGCCACTTTTTCACTTAAAAGAGTTTAAGAAAGGGAAAGAAATTACGCAAGGCCAAAAATGCGGGTAGTAAGAGCATCCCGCCGATACCAATTAGACGCCACTTCCAAAGCATCCCAACGGCTTTGCTGTACTTAGCCTCAAGATACTCGAGTCTCTCAGCCATCTCCGAACGTTCTTTGAAGTTCTTATCGACCTGAGACTGAAGCTTTAGGATCTGGTCTTTGGTGTTATCCAGCTCGTCGGCTACGGGTTTGCAAGCTGGGATTGAACGGGCTATGGCTTGAGCTTTCAAGACTGAATCAGTTGTGGCCTGAAGGGTGAGTGAACCGGAAGAAGTCGTTCGTGTTGTCGTGGCGCAGGAAGATAAAAATAAACAAGCAAGTATTATTATGCAGAAATTAAACATAAAGGGCTTCTATATTTGAAACTTGAAAGCCTGCGCAAGCATTAGCCACAACATCTAGAGCTAATGTATCAAAAACAAATGTGGAGGGAGCATTATCGGTATACGACAGTGTGCCCCCGGAAAGAGTTCCACCGGTTATTTTTCCAGTATAAACAATGGTGCTGGATCCCGTTCTATTAACTTTCAGCTCAACTAAATAATTATCATCAAGCAAAACATTCGAAGCAGTTTGATTGGCTACTTGCGTCCAGACTCCAGTAATACTATTAACTAAAGCCGTATTTGTCGTTGTCGTTCTAGTCAAAATTTTGTGGCTGTTAACATTAACTGTAGACGAAAGTGTGGTCATGTATCCTCTGTAACCGGGTGTATTTCCATTTCCACCAAAAAGAGCATTTGTTAATCCGTGATTATCGCTGTTCAAATAATAAGGAGATCCACCAATAGAGCTATCTAAAATAGCGAACCGGAGAGCGTTCGCAGTGGAAAGGTCTCCAGGCGAAACTGCTCTGAAATTAAATGAAACAATTATAGATTTTCCAATTTCAAGGGGGAGCAAGGTTGGGTGAATTCTCGTCCAGCCGTTTGCGTCTTGGCCCGGATTAGCAGGATTTGAAAAAAGTGGAGCGGTAGTACCACCCCCAAGAGCTGTTTTTCTAAAAATAGCATGCCCGTATGAGTCACCATAAACTTCACTATTTAGAGCGTAAGCGTTAGGAAAAGTATAAACTGGGTACAATTGCTTATCGCAATTAAAATAAACTAAAGCATGGCGACCAGAAGCCCCCGTGTTTTGTGTGAAAATTCCACTTCCATATTCAATATTTAAAGAAGAACTAGAGCTAAGAATTTGACGATTCCTAAAAGTAGCCCCGCTATTGGGCCACTCAATAAAGCTGTCGGAATATAAAGTTCTAGCCCCGCCGGAAGATCCGCTTGCCCTTGGGTGGGCTATACTTACGCCTAGACCTAGGTTAGGCATATAGCTTACGCTTTATATGCAATAACTTTTCCGGAAGCTAAAGTAAAACTTGTGAAAGGTCCGTAAATAATAGTTCCGGCATTTAAAACTACTGAAACTAAATTTCCGACAGTAGAGCTAAGAGCAGACAAAGCAGAAAATTGAGCATCAGCAATAACTTGAATAGCTGCAAAATTTCCGGGAGTTGCGCTTGTGCCATCCACAAAAACAAATCCACGCTGGCCGAGAGATACAAGCGCGGCGTCGGTTTCTTGGGTTACGGACGGAGCTAAGTTTTCATCAAAAAATGCCATAAAGTACTCCTATTGTGTGGTCTTATTTTTAATTGTCAACTATGTTTGCCAAAAATCTTTGACCAAAAGAATTCGGCAAAGGTCGAAATCATAAATGTCATAACTGCTACGACTCCATAACCCATGTGAATATGCTTCTCAACCTTACCGATTCGTTGGTCGTGTTTATCTCGGTCTTCGAGCAAAGAATCAAGCTTCTCGTCCATGCGGGCGGTACGCTCAAGAAGGGTAATTAGATGATCATTTTCCATGACTAAATATCCTATCGAGGGTGGGGTATAACCGTGATTTCATCTTATTGGCAGTATAGCTCTCAACACCTAGCAAAGGCAAGAATAGCTCGAAACACATTTCGAACGACTCCCGCTCATAACAGACTTTTGGCCTGGCAGGTTTCTTACCGGCGTCAAGATCCTGAAGATCGTTCCAGGCTTGCTTGACAACCGCCAAGATGAGCTTATCCACGGCTTTACGCCATTTCGTTCGACGACATTCCTTGTTCAACGGCTTGAACCATCCCCATATCTTTTTCGGGCATTTCGGTTTCAGTTTCCTCTTCTTCAACTTCTTTGCCGGGAGAAACTGCTACACCTTCAACTGCCGAGAGATACATGGTCGGTCCTTTAAAATAGCCGCTGGCCATGAAGTCGAATGCATCGCCTTCAGCAACACCTTGCGGAGGTGTAAAGCCTTTGGGTACGGGAAATGAGATATTTTTCATAAGAGTTGTCTTTCTTGAAAAAGTATGATCCCCCGGGGGATAAACCCCGGGGGACCAATTGATTATTTAGTTAGTCGCGTTCAGATTTTGCAGCAAGCTCAAAATAGTGTTCAGCTTTGTTGCCAAAGTCTGAAAATTATTATTGATTGTTGTCTGCGTTGGGGTAACGGTAACATCAACAAGTGTCGATGTTGCGTTAGCCGTTCCTGAAGCAGCCGTCAGTGTGCTGAGAGTGGAGGCAGCTCCACCCGAACCAGTTACAACGGTTGCTACGGTACTTCCTGAAGTGCCCCATTCGGGTCCGTTATTCAACACACCACGAACTTGGGCCGCCAGGACGTTATCCTGAGTACGCGTTTGAAGGGGGAAGCTCATTTAGAGTTCTCCTTTCTTCAATTAGCTAACGTAGTCAAGGCTGATGGCAGGACGTGTGTGCAGGATGACATAGCCATACTGCGGGAACACGGGCCGAGCGCCACTGGCCATCACCCCGCGGAAGTATCCGACATTGCCGTCCGGATTGAACGCCCGATCAAGGATGTTGACCCACTTGAACTCACCGCGGTAATTCTGAGCGTTGAAGCCCATCTTGTTACCAACGGCGATCGGGCTAGGAACCACGGAACGCATAACATCTTGGTGGAAGATGTAGCTGATTTCGTAGCTAGCCGTCTCGTAGGCGGGGTTAATATTGTAAGCATATCCTTTGGTCGTGTTAGGAACCGTTTCCCTGCGGAAGGGGAACACGCGGATAAGCTTATCGTTAGTCGTATTGAACACGGTAAACCGTGGAGGATACGGATCGATGGAGTGGTAGAAACCACCGTAAGAACGCTCAATGCCGAGAGGCGTGAGCAATTCATTCGGTTTGGCATACCGGAAGTCCTGGCGAATGTCGGCATTCAACCGGATCAGGTTTTCGCTGGTTTCGGCACCGCAGATGAGCATGAACACCGGGGCTCCGTTTTCACGGCCCATAGCATGCGTACCCGCGCCGTCGCGGATCAGCTTCATGTACAGCCGTTTCAGGATACCTTGAGTCAGCTGGCTTTGGGGCAGCGCGTTAGCGGCAAAATCCCCTGAAGCAGCGTTTCCAGTTCCGGTCGTAACCGCACTGTAAACACCGGCCAAGTCAGTTACGCTGATGCTGAAAGCATTCGACCCGGTCGAGTTGACGGGAAGAATACCAATGGTGGAGGCGCTGGGGATAACAAGATTACCTTCAGCTGCAACCTGCTCGGTGTACAACTGCCGATAGCGGTCCTGCCAAACCAAGGAGGTCGAGTCAGTGAGGACATCCATGATGTTGGAGAGCTGTTCTTTGCGTTTAACGGCAAAGCGCAAATCTTCCAGGGCGATATCAGGGGAATCAACCGAGGCCCACTTCAAGCTATACTGACGGAGCTTTTGTCCGAAAGTAACGCCAGTGAGGGGAATGGGGAGTGCGTTTCCAGCCGTCGACGAGGGTGAGCTCGAGGACACGGGGGGTTGGCTTCCACCCGAGATGGTCTGGGTGTAAGCATTGAACCCGGTGTAGGTCTGGTCAATCGGATTCGATCCGAGGGGACGCCAACCGTATCCCGCGTCTCCGGTGATATCACCAGCGGTATAACCGTTGGCGGTAGAGGCAGCGATGCTGCTGGAGGGGTAGAAACGTTCGAAGGTGACCGAACTGATCACATCGCCCATCTCCTCGGGGAATTGTTCCTGTTTAGTGAGTTTGAGCCAGGCGGAAGTATCAACGGTCCGGCGATAAATCTCCGGTCCGATACGCCCAGCTTCTTTAACGAGCAACTGCTCGATAGAGTAAGTAGTAGCCATAGTAGTAGTATTTCCTTTCAACCTTCCCCTGCTCGCGCAAAGGGTAGGTTATGATTTATAGTAAGTACGCCAACCCCTATCGAGGCTATCCGTCCTCACTACGACTCAAAACTTTTCCCTGGCGGCATCCCAGAGCTTTTAATGCCCGAATTC
>Ga0187844_10001202_pt1 | contig 19971 bp, 21 predicted proteins | sample SpaLakP09_SKY_50_FD_134517 | JGI IMG/M metagenome (GOLD analysis project Ga0187844, IMG submission 134517) | Oligotrophic lake water microbial communities from Sparkling Lake, Wisconsin, USA - SP09_SKY_50 | ecosystem: Environmental > Aquatic > Freshwater > Lake | place: USA: Sparkling Lake...
ACATCAAACCATTTAGACAAAAAAGCAGATTTTCCCAGGGGTCTGTGACTGCTGATGGCCTTATGAGCCTTGCCCCAATGCCATTGCGCCACATCTTTGCCATGGTCTTTGGCTAAACGCGTTAATGCGCGGGTAAAAGCCTCACTGGACTGCTGCTCACAAGTTTGGGGGCCGCACCACCAAGGGTCTGGCTTGTCCATGATGGCTTCCATAAAGCTTCGGAAATGACGCTTGCCATACTGGTTTTGAAACAGCTCTTTGCCCATTTTGGGTTCAATCAAGCCTCGGGTGAGTTCGTCAGCCCAGTAGGCAAAGATCAAAGGCGCAGCACTGTCTGCTTTCATGTGGGAATCAAAGCTTTGCATAACCTTCATAGCCGCTGGTGCCAAGGCATGGCTTGATTGTGCGGCTAGGAGATGCGGCATAAGACGCTGAGTTGATAAAGAAAGCACATCGTTTTGCATGGATTTCATGCTGTCAATGTCGTGCGTGGGTTTCTCCTCGATCATTTGGGTGATGCGCTGCATGCGGTGAGGCGCCACCCAATCTTGACCCAAAAAATGGGGATAGTTTTCGGGAGTGATGCGTTGGTTGGCAGTGGCAATCCAACCCTTTTTGCCCTGATCTTCAGGGGTTTGGTCCATGGGCAACCATCCTGCCCAGTCGTATTTTTCTTCCCAGCCAGGGGCTGGAGCCATGCCCATCAAATCATTTTCGGGCTTGCGAAGCGGTACTTTGCCCAAGGCTTTGTAAGCAATGCTGCCTTGGTCATCAGCCACCACCACGTTTTGCATGGGCGAGTGGTAGTCATTGAAAGCCAGTAAAAATTCTTTCACCGTTTTGGCTTGGCTGCCTCGCATGCCTGCGACCAAACTGTGGTTGTCTTTATCCAATGCCGACCAACGCAGGGCCAAAACAAATTTGCTTGTATCAATAATGTCTGCATGCGCAGTTTGCGCATCACTCAACACGGGACCATGACGCGTGCTGCGCACGGTATGAACCACATCAGCCTTGCCTTTGACACGGATGATTTCTTGGCGCGTCTCAAAAGTCTTCCAGCCCTCGGGAGTTTGGTACTGACTAGGGTTAGCAGGGTCGATTTTTTCCAAATAAAGGTCTTGCACATCGGGGCCGGTGTTGGTGAAGCCCCAAGCCACATGGCTGTTGTGGCCCAGAACCACCAAGGGCATGCCAGGCAAAGTCGCGCCAATTACATTTTGTTCGGGGGACTGCAAATGCGCATAAAACCAAATAGCGGGCGTGCCCAAGCCGAGATGCGGGTCATTGGCAAGCAAAGGCTTGCCCGACGCGGTGCGCTCACCAGAAATCACCCAGTTATTGCTGCCCTTGCCTTCCACCAAACCAGGTTCGCCCAAAAAGGGCAAGGACAAACTTGCCAGATTCTTATAGGAAGCATCACGGGCGCTGCTGGTGCTGCTGGGCTTGGCGTTGTAAACACCCAAGTCTGTGTAAAGCTTGGCCAAATCGACTTTGGTGGCCGGTGCTTCGCCGGGATAGCCCGGGTAGAGCTCCCATAGGCGTGAGGTCTCCATCACTTTAGCCACGCTCAATCTGGAGATTTCTTGACCCCAGTTACCGCCCAAGTCGAGAGCCATCATCAAGGCCCAACCTACGCTGTCAGCAGGCTCCCAAGCCACCCCACTGCGCCCGCCGGGTTTGGTGCCCAAGAGCAAAAATTCGGGTGACAAAGTTTGACTGCCAGAGGCGTAAAAGGCTTGAATGCCTTTGCTGTAAGCCTGCAGACTGGCCTTCACGTCTTCGGGATAGCCGGCATACTGCTTTTGCGCGGCTTGGTAAATGCCTAGGGTGCGTAAAAGCTTGTCAATCGGCAAGGCGGCTTCGCCTAAAATTTCGGCCAATTCACCATGCATGATCCGGCGGTTGAACTCAAGTTGCCAACCCCGCTCTTGGGCATGCGTGAAGCCCAGTGCAAAAGCTGTGTCCGCCATGGACTCACCCACAAAATGCACCACTTCAGCGCCGTCTCGCGTGACTTTGACTGTGGACTTCAAGCCAAGCAGTCGCAAACTGCCCTCATGCTGTGGTTGCGCACGCATCAAATAAGCGCCTACAGCGCCCAAGACCACCAGCAGCAAGGCCAGCAAGCCACCTGCTCCCCAGAGTATGGTTTTTTTCATGCCTTGGCTGCCACAGGAAGTTGTAAAGCTTTGAACTCCAAGAATTCTTCTAAACCGTATTTGCCGTTTTCGCGGCCATTCCCCGATTGCTTGTATCCGCCAAAGGGCGCATTGCCGTTGAACGGCGCACCGTTGATATCGACTTGGCCGGTGCGAATTTGTCTGGCCACCGCCACCGCATGGTCAAGGTCTACACTCCAGACCCCGCCACCCAAACCGTAAATGGTGTCATTGGCAATGCGAATCGCCTCTTCTTCATCTTCATAGGTGAGGATGACCAAGACGGGACCGAAGATTTCTTCGCGGGCCAAGGTGTCATTGGCTTGGACCCGCAATATGGTGGGTTGCACAAAATAGCCTTGCGCGAAGTCGGGTTTGTCGGGCCCACCCGCCACGAGTTCGGCGCCCTCCTCCAAACCTTGACGAATAAAACCCAGCACCCGATCTCGCTGAGTCGCACTGACCAAAGGGCCTAAACGCGTGTTTTCATCTAGGCTGGCGCCCAAGGTGAATTTGGCGATGGCTGCTTGCGCCAAAGCTTTCACTTCGGTGTAGCGTTTGGCAGGCACAAGCATGCGGGTGTGAGCGGAGCAAGTTTGACCGCTGTTGAGCAAGCAAGCGCCAATCGTGCCCTTGACCGCTGCAGCCAAATCAGCGTCGGGCAAGATGACGCTGGCAGATTTACCACCCAACTCAAGCGTCACCCGCTTGACCGAGGCCGCCGCCAACTCGGCAACCCGCTTGCCTGCGCGGGTAGAACCGGTGAAGCTGACCATGTCCACCTCGGGGTGGGTGGCCAAAACCTCGCCCACTACCGGACCCAAGCCATTAACAAGATTGAAAACCCCGGCGGGCAAACCGGCTGCATGGATGATCTCGGTCAAGATCATGGCGTTGACGGGGGCGATTTCGCTTGGCTTTAACACAACCGTGCAACCTGCGGCCAAAGCCGGCGCCACTTTCAAAGTGATTTGATTGAGAGGGAAATTCCAAGGCGTGATGCAGCCCACCACGCCAATGGGTTCACGTACCACCAGCGAATTGCCGACCTTTTCCTCCCAATGAAAAGCACGCGCCACTTTGGCTGCATTGCCCCAGTTGAAAATCGGACCGCCGACTTGAATCATCTTGGCCATCTTGATGGGCATGCCCACCTCGCGGGCAATGGCAGTGGCCATTTCGTCGGTTCGGGCTTTGAGGCCAGCGACGATTTTGTCAATGTAGACACAGCGTTCTTCCACGCTCAGCGCCGACCAAGCAGGAAAAGCTGCACGCGCTGCCAGCACCGCTTGAGAGGCTTCATCGGCTGTGCCTTGGGGGACTGTCGCCATGACTTCTTCGGTAGTGGAGTCGTGCACCTCAAGCACTGCGGGGTTTTGGGCTTTGTGCCAAGTACCAGATATGTAATGGCTGTCGTAAACGGTCATGCAAGCTCCAAGAAATCAGTAAAAAAATAGATTGTAGGCAGGCTAGTGTGAAGGGTGAGCCCACAGCAAAAAGCCTCACGGCCTTCGCGCAGCAAAGTGACCGGCTTGCCCACAGGCAGGCACAGCTTGGTGGCTACATGGCCAAAAGGCAAACCTGTCAGCACAGGGGTTTTGATCTGCGTGCGCAGCCAGTCGACCACGCTTTGCAGCTTGAAACCTTTGTCATGTGGCGTGAGTTTGTAGTCTGTGAAACTGCCCAGCACAATGGATTTTTGTTGGGCCAGCACGCCTGCGTTCAAGAGTTGGGTCAACAGTCTTTCGACGCGGTAAGGGTGTTCAGCCACATCTTCTAAAAACAGCACGCCGCCTTGCACTTGGGGCAAATAGGGCGTTCCCACCAAACTGCACAGCACACTCAAATTGCCACCCCACAAAATAGCGTTTTCGGCCAGCAGGGCTTTTTTCGGCAGATGGGCCAAGTCAGCCGCGGGCAACTTCCAACCCGCGCCCTCACCTCGCCCTTGGGCCATGTCTTCAAAACAGGCCAGGGTGATGTCGTCTGTTTCTGTGCGACCAAAGTCGACGCAGGCATGCGGCCCTGCCCAAGTGCAAGCACCGGTCTTGGCCAGCAAACCCATTTGTAAAGCGGTGAAATCGCTGTGCCCCACCCACTGTGTGCCGCGCTTGATGGAGGCGGAGATGGCTTTGTAGGGCAAGCGTTTAAGCAAACGCGTGAGCCCATAGCCGCCCCGTGTGAGCATGACGATGTCAGCGCCACTGGCCGCAGCCCGCGCCACCGCAGCCAAACGAGCCTCATCGTTGCCGGCAAAACGCTGCTCAGATGCCAAGGCATCAAGGTCAAGCTCAACCGCATGGCCAAGTTGCTTCAAGCGCTTGACACCAAGGCGCAAGGCGGCTTTGTCGCGCACCGCGCCAGAAGGAGAAATCAGGTAGATGTGCATGGTTGTTTAATTCCAGAAGCAATGGCTTTAAAGCCGCTTAGTCTAGAGGGTCTGAGAATTCAAAGCCGCAAGCGCGGCATGCGCAATCTGCTCGCCATGCTCTTGCACAAAATGCCCAGCCTCTGGCAAAACCAAAGGCTCGGGGCAATAACGAATATGTTTGCGTAAAGCCTGCATCACTTCCACACCCAGCACAGGGTCTTGCGCTCCAATGGCCATCAAGCTTTTGCCTTGCCATTCATGCTGCCAAAACGCTTGGGCTTGGCGTGAGATTTCTGCGCCATCGCAGTGCCCAAACTCGGGAACCATGGGGGGAAAAGCCCGTAAAGCGGCGCGATGGCCCGCATCGGGGAACGGCGCGTTATAGGCTGCGCACTCCGCTGAACTCATTTGCGGGTTACCCCTCCCGAACAAGCGGCCCACATCGAAGTTGGGTTTGTCTGAGCACATTTGCCGCCAAGCCAAAAAACCAGGGCTTAGAGGCTGTAAAGCGGTTGCCAAGATGGTGTTCATCACTAGCAAACCTTGGTAACGCTGGCGCGCCGCCATGGGTAAGGTCAAACCCAAAATACCCCCCCAGTCTTGCACCACCAGTTGAATATGTTGCAAATCCAAGGCCTCGACAAACTCCAACAACACTTGGCGATGCCATGTAAACGAATGGGCACTGTCTTTTTTAGGCTTGTCGCTTTTGCCAAAACCGGGCATGTCGGGCGCCACCACACGGTGGCCCGCTTGTAAAAACACCGGAATCATTTTGCGGTAGAGGTAGCTCCAAGCAGGGTTGCCATGCAAACAAAGCCACGTCACCTCTGCATCCTTGGGGCCATCATCCACATAATGCATTCGTAAGCCCGCTAAGCTTGGCAAGTTGTTTATGTAATGAGGCTGCCAAGGGTAGTTGGGTATGTCTGCAAAGCAAACCTCGGGCGTTCGCAAAGCGTCCTCGCGCAAGGCGGTGGGTGAGTGTTGTTTGTGAAGCGCTCTTTGGGTTTTGAAAAAATCTTGCATCAATTGGCTGGCTTGCTCGGCCAATACGCCGCCGCTGTGTTGGGTTTGGTGATTCAGCTGTGCGTTGGCAAATAAATCGACAACCGAACCTGCTGCACCTGTTTTGGGTTCAGCTGCACCCCACACCACCCGCTTAAGCCTTGCGTGCAAGATGGCGCCTACACACATGGCACAAGGCTCTAAGCTCACATACATTGTGCAGTCGTCTAAACGGTAGTTACCCACAGCATGGGCCGCCAAACGCAGCGCCTGAATTTCCGCGTGTGCGCTGGGGTCCTTGAGGCCAATGGGCGCATTGTGGGCTTGCGCCACCACCTTGCCCTCGTGCACCACCACCGCGCCTACAGGAACTTCGCCATGGGCTTGTGCCAGTTGGGCTTGAGCCAGAGCCAGTTGCATGAAATGCTCGTCATTCATGCGCCACAATGTAACCCATGCATTCAGGTTTTTTCTTTGTGATCTTGACGATGTCGGGCTTGCTGGCTCTACCCCACTGGGCTTGGGCGGCCAACCCGCAACCTCAGTTGTTATATGTGACCCAAGACAATTGCAAACTGATTCGAGGCTATAGCCGCAACGATTTGGCGGGCGTGGCCAAAGAGTTTGGTGTAGCTGTGAACAAGGTCAGTTATGTCAAAGCCGAATGGAGCAAAGGACCAGAGGGACGTCCTCAATGCAATATGGTGTTTGATACCCCCAAGGGTCGCACGGCTTGTGCCGTTTTCAATATTTTGAAAACAGACCTCATCTTTGGCCAAGCAGTCCCCGTCAAAGGCAATCACGCGATTTGCATGCCGCCTTCAAGCTTGAACAAGCCATGATCAGGACTTAATCCCGCTGGTAATTGAGCAAACTGCCTCTGTAAGGCGTGAGGTCATGCAAGGGCAACACAATATCACTCTGCGTCAAATTAAATTGATGGCCAGACATGCATTTGTTAAATGCACTGCGCTGCCCCCGATTGGGGTCGATGATCAGCACTTGGGCATGTTGGGCAGCATGTCTTTGGATAAAGTCGGCCAGTTGCGCGGGATGGTCGCGCTCGTACAGCACATCGCTGCCAATAATCAAATCAAACTCACCCAAGAGAGGGTTGTCTCGCGCCCAATGTCCACTTTGGTAAGCCATCTCTGGCAAGGCATTCAAAAGTAAATTGGCGCTTAAAAAACGTTTGGTGTAAGGGTGACAGTCTGATGCGGTGATATTGCCCAAACGGCGGTGAATGACCAAGCTTGCCAATGCCAAACCACAGCCGATTTCTAAGATGCGTAGATTGTGCAAAGGCCAAGTCTGCATCAGATCGGCCATTTTTTGGGCCGAAGGCCAGACCAAGCCAAACAAAGGCCATGTGGCCGATGACACGCCCAATGCCAAAGCCACACCCAGTGGGTCATGCCATTGTTGTTTGTCTAGTAAGGAGCGAATCTGCAGATCTGCACCACCTGCGACCGCGATCATTTCGCGCTTGACCAAATAGCCCAAACCGCTTGTGTCGGTTGGGCTGGCAGTCAAAACCGACGTTTTCTAGGACCGCTGGGTCCTTTGCCTTCGATGTGTCGAAAGGTGATGCGACCCTTGGTCATGTCGTATGGTGAGAGTTCCAATGTGACCTTGTCGCCCGCCAAAATGCGTATGTGATGCATGCGCATTTTGCCGGCGGTGTAGGCCACGAGTTCGTGGCCGTTGTCCAAAGTGACACGGTAACGCGAGTCGGGAAGCACCTCGCGCACCATGCCGGACATTTCCAGCATTTCTTCTTTGGACATCTTCCTGCCTAAAGCGTCTGGCGCTTAGTCGGCGGATTTGATGTTGGAAGCTTGCAAGCCTTTGGGGCCGGTAGTCACATCAAAGCTGACGCGCTGACCTTCTGCCAGGGTCTTGAAGCCCTGATTTTGGATTGCTGAAAAATGGGCAAATAAATCTTTGCCGCCGTCTTCGGGAGTAATGAAACCAAAACCTTTGGACTCGTTAAACCATTTCACTGTACCTGTTGCCATTTATTACATTTCTTTAAAAAAAAGGGAAGCCCCCCTCGGGGTCGAAGGTCAAGAAAGCGATGAGACGAAGGGAGAAATACCGTGTAAGGGGCAGAACTAGAAACGCACTACAACGACAAAAACTTGATAATCGAAGCTCATACTATGCCTTGTATTTAGAAATAAAGCAAATTTATTCGTTTTTTTAGGATAATATTACTCATATGAGCGACATACGAACCCTGCGTCAGGTCTTGCAAAACCACCGCACTATAGCAGTTGTAGGTCTTTCTGCTGACTGGTTTCGACCTTCTTATTTTGCTGCCAAGTACATGCAAGAGCATGGCTACCGCATCATTCCGGTCAACCCCAAATACACCGAAATACTGGGTGAAACCTGCTACCCCAGCTTAAAAGACATCCCCCACTCCGTCGATATCGTTGATGTATTTCGCAAGCCCGCAGACACCCCTGCCATAGCCCAAGAAGCCGTAAATATTGGCGCCAAGGTGTTTTGGTTGCAACTGGGGGTCATCAATGAAGACGCCCAAGCCATTGCCCACCATGCTGGCCTAACGGTGGTGGTTGACCGCTGCGTCAAGATCGAGCACGCCCGTCTTTTTGGCGGACTGGGCTGGTTTGGTGTCAACACAGGCGTGGTGTCATCTCGCCGCCCCTTGGCTCCCCACTGACGCACCATGGCTGATCGCAAATTTGGTTTCGATACTTTGAGTCTGCATGCAGGGCAAATACCGGATGCAGCCACTGGCAGTCGCGCAGTGCCCATCTACCAAACCACCTCTTATGTGTTTGACAGTCCAGAGCACGCTGCCAGCTTGTTCAATTTGCAAACCTTTGGAAACGTGTATTCACGCTTGTCCAACCCAACGGTTGCTGTGTTGGAAGAACGCATTGCCGCCTTGGAAGGTGGACGTGCAGCGGTTGCCACCAGCAGCGGCATGGCCGCGCAAATGATTGCCTTGCTCAATGTGTGTCAAGCCGGCGACCATATCGTTGCAGCTCGCACGCTTTACGGCGGCACCCACACCCAACTGGGCGTGAATTTCAAGAAGCTGGGTATTGACACCACCTTTGTTGACAGCGCCGACCCCGAAAACTTTGCCCGCGCCATCACCCCCCAAACCAAAGCTGTTTATGCCGAGACCATGGGCAACCCCTCGCTGAATGTGCTCGACATTGAACCGGTAGCTAAGATTGCAAACCAAGCGGGTGTGCCGCTGTTTATTGATAACACCTTTGCCAGCCCTTACCTGTGCCAACCCTTGTCTTGGGGGGCAGCCATCAGCTTGCATTCGGCGACCAAATTCATCGGTGGGCACGGCACCACCATGGGTGGCGTCATCATCGAGTCGGGCAAGTTTCCTTGGGACAATGGTCGTTTTGCCACCATGACCGAGCCCTCCCCTGGCTACCACGGCGTGCGGTTTTTTGAAACCTTCGGCGACTTTGGTTTCACCATGAAATGCCGTATGGAAGGTATGCGTACCTTTGGTCCTGCTCTTTCCCCTTTCAATGCTTTTTTACTGTTACAAGGCGTGGAAACTTTGTCGCTGCGCATGGACCGCCATTGCAGCAATGCATTGGCAGTGGCAAAGCATTTGCAACAACACCCAAAAGTGGCGTGGGTGAATTACCCGGGTTTGACGGATCACCCCGATCACGCGCTGGTGAAAAAGTATTTGTCTAAGGGTGCCGGCGCGGTGTTGAGCTTTGGTATCCAAGGTGGTGCATCGGCAGGTCAAAGCTTCATCAACAACGTGGAGTTTTTGTCTCACTTGGCCAATATTGGTGACGCCAAAACTTTGGTTATTCACCCCGCTTCCACCACACACCGACAACTGACTGAAGAGCAGCAAATTGCAGCTGGTGTGCCGCCCGATTTGATTCGCTTGAGTGTGGGTTTAGAAACCTTGGAAGATATTTTGTGGGACATCGAACAGGCCTTGGCAGCCAGTTAAGCCTTCCCTAACAGCCTTATGCGTAGTTTTACACCGGTTCACCTCTCCCCTGCATGGCTGTCCTTGCAAAACCTAGCGCAGAACTTTCCCTCGCTGCGTGAATTGTTGTCAGACGTCCCTCGTAACGCATCCATGCAACTGGATGCCTGCGGCATTCACATGGACTTTTCGCATCAGCGGGTCAATGCACAAGTGCTGCAAGCTTTGCAAGCATTGGCAAGCGAGCGCTTCGTCGACACTCAACTTCGTGCCATGTTCCATGGCGAACATATCAACGCCACGGAAAAACGCAGCGTGCTGCATGTGGCTTTGCGCGGCAGCCACCTGAGTAATCCGCCATGGGGAGAAGACATTTCTAAGCAGGTGAAGACGCAAATGGACAAGGTGTGTCTCTTCGCTGAAAAAATGCGTTCTGGGGCTTGCACGGGCTTTGGCGACTTGGCCATCACCGATGTGGTGAATATTGGTATTGGCGGCTCAGACCTTGGGCCGCGCATGGCGACACAGGCTTTGCAAACTTTGGCGCATTCAACTGTGCGCGTGCATTTTGTCTCCAATGTGGACGCGTGGAGCTTGCAGCAAACTTTGCACAGGCTCAAGCCGGCCACCACCGCCTTTGTGGTGCAAAGTAAATCATTCACCACGCAAGAAACTCTCACCATCACCGCTTCTGCGCGACGGTGGTTAAGCGATGGAGGTTGCCCCGATGAGCTTATGCATCGTCACCTGCTGGCGGTCACTGCCAGACCCGAATTGGCTTTGTCCCAAGGTTTTGAGGCTGACCATGTTTTTGAGTTGTGGGACTGGGTGGGCGGGCGTTACTCGATTTGGTCAGCCATTGGTTTGCCATTGGCAATGGCCATAGGTGCCACAGCCTACCGAGACATGTTGCAAGGTGCGGCCGACATGGACGCGCATGTGCAAACGGCTTCACCTGAGCGCAATATGCCCTTGCTGATGGCGATGCTGGGCATTTGGAACCGTAATTTTTTGGGCGCTGATTCACTCCACATTGCACCTTATGCCTCGTGTTTAGGGATGTTGGTGCCTTACTTGCAACAAATGGACATGGAGTCCAACGGCAAGTCTGTGCACACGGATGGTTCGGCAGTGCAAGTGGGAACCTCTCCTGTGTTGTGGGGAGGCCTCGGGATAGATGGGCAACACGCCTACTTTCAGATGATTCACCAAGGCACGCACTTGGTAGCCACCGACTTTATTGGTCTGAAAACCGAAACCACTGATTTGCCCATGGCCGCAGAACATCACCGCGTGGTCTTGCTGAATATGGAAGCGCAGGCGCAGGCTTTGGCGATAGGCAGAAGCATTGAAGAAACCCAGGCTATGTTGGCCAAGGACGGCATGTCTGAGGATGAAGCTGCGCAACTCGCACCCCACCGCAGTTATGCGGGTAACCGCCCCTCCACCACTTTATGGATGCAAGCTGTGACGCCGCACAGTTTGGGGGCACTGATGGCTGTGTATGAACACAAAGTGTTTTACCAAGCAGCTATTTGGGGCATACATGCTTTTGACCAGTGGGGAGTGGAACTGGGCAAAACCTTTGCCAAGCAAACCCAGTCACTCCCACTCGATGGTCGCGGGGGGTTTTGAGCTGACATCCAGCACTACTCTATTGATGCCACGTACTTCATTGATGATGCGTCCCGACACTTTTTTGAGCAAAGCATAGGGCAACTCAGCCCAATCGGCGGTCATGAAATCGCTGGTGACCACTGCACGCAAAGCCACCACATAGTCATAGGTGCGACCGTCGCCCATCACGCCCACGCTTTTCACCGGCAAGAACACCACAAAAGCTTGGCTGGTGGCCTCATACCAATTGCGAGGTGTTTGTGTGCCGCCAAAAGCCACGGTAGCGGCATCGCCCTCAAAAGGCGTGTTACGTAACTCTTCAATAAAGATGGCGTCGGCACGGCGTAACAAGTCGGCGTATTCTTTTTTCACTTCACCCAAAATGCGCACACCCAAACCAGGGCCAGGGAAAGGGTGTCGGTACACCATGTCATGCGGCAAACCCAGGGCAACGCCCAATTCACGCACCTCGTCTTTGAACAAATCGCGCAAAGGTTCTAACAACTTCAACCCCAGTTGCTCGGGCAGTCCGCCCACGTTGTGGTGGCTTTTGATGGTGACAGCTTTTTTGCTCTTCGCGCCACCACTTTCAATCACATCAGGGTAGATGGTGCCTTGGGCCAAAAAAGTAGCACCCTTGTGCCCACCACTGCCCGCCTTGAGTTTGGCCGCCTCTTGTTTGAACACGGTCACAAACTCGGCGCCAATGATTTTGCGCTTGGCCTCGGGGTCGGCGACACCGGCCAGCTTGCCCAAAAACAAATCGCTGGCGTCAACCCGAATGACTTTGGCGTGCAACTTTCCCGCAAACATCTCCATGACTGCGTCGCCCTCGTTCAAGCGCAGCAGGCCGTGATCGACAAACACACAGGTGAGTTGGTCGCCAATGGCGCGGTGAATCAGTGCAGCGGCAACCGATGAATCTACCCCGCCAGACAAGCCCAGAATCACTTCTTCGGCACCCACTTGTTCGCGTATGCGTGAGACAGCCTCTTGCACATAGTTACCCATCACCCAATCAGGGGAGGCTTTGCAAATGTCAAGCACAAAACGTTTGAGCAAGGCCCTGCCCTGCACTGTGTGCGTCACTTCGGGGTGGAATTGCACCCCGTAAAAATGCCGCGCTTCATCCGCAAAACCGGCAATAGGGCAGCTCTCGGTGCTGGCCATGAGTTTGAAGCCATTGGGCAGTTCGGTGACTTTGTCGCCATGGCTCATCCACACTTTCAGCATGCCGTGGCCCTCAGGCGTGGTGAAGTCGACAATGTCTTTAAGCAAAGCTGTTTGGCCGCGAGCTCGCACTTCGGCATAGCCAAACTCTCGGGTCTGGCCCGCTTCCACCTTGCCACCCAACTGCTGCGCCATGGTTTGCATGCCATAACAAATACCCAAAACCGGCACACCCAAATCAAACACTGCATCTGGTGCGCGATCGTCCACCTCGTAAACACTGGCATGGCTACCAGAAAGAATGATGCCTTTGAGGTTGCCGTCTTTGGCATATGCACGCACCCAGTCGTCGCTGACATCACAGGGATGCACTTCGCAATACACATGCGCTTCACGCACACGGCGGGCTATCAGCTGGGTGACTTGCGAGCCGAAATCAAGAATCAGTATTTTGCAGTGCGCCATGAATAAAAAGTCAATTTGAACTTGAGCCGTCGGATATGAGCATTGCTTTCACACTGTCTATAAGATAAGGCAAATGATTTTTCAAGACCGATAAGATGGTCATTGAATCTATGTCACCCAAATAGTTATGAACCAAGATATTTCGAAAACCACTCACCTCACGCCAGGGTACTTTGGGAAAGTTGTTCTTGAGTGCGTCTGGCAACATTTGTGTAGCCTCTGAGAGCGTTTGCAAATTTCTCAGAATCGCATCATAAAGAACCTCGTCTTTTGTGATGTCGCCACGCGCTTGAATACGTTCAATTTTGGCACCCACATCCAAAATGTGTAGCGCATAAATTTGCCAAGACTTACTCACAACAATACAGCCTCAGCCAAAATTTTCTTCCGCATATGTGGATTTAATTCATGCTCTGGAATCAACTCTACCCTGCGATTCAATAGTTCGGACAATTTTTGCGTCAATGGCATACGCTGGGAAAAAAGGTCATACCCTCTTGGCAGCTCCACTAGGAAATCCACATCGCTGTCTGCTGTCTCTTCACCCCGGGCTACAGATCCGAAAACACGCAAACGAGAGGCACCAAATTGTTCAGTGATGCCATGAAGGCGAATATTCATCTGCTGTAGTTGTTCAAGAAGCATGAAGAAGTCCTTTTAAGTCACAAAGTTATTCAGCGCGGTAGTTAGGCGCTTCTTTGGTGATTTGCACATCATGCACATGGCTTTCACGCATGCCTGCCGTGGATATTTCCACAAACTCGGCACGGTTGCACATGTCTTCAATGCTGGCACAACCGCAGTAGCCCATGGCAGCCCGCACGCCGCCGGCCATTTGGTAAACGATGCTGACCATAGAGCCTTTGTAGGGCACACGACCTTCAATGCCCTCAGGCACCAATTTATCGGCATTGGGGTTGCCGGTGGTGGCTTCTTGAAAGTAACGGTCGGCACTGCCTTGTTGCATGGCGCCAATGCTTCCCATACCTCGGTAGCTTTTGTAGCTGCGTCCTTGGTAAAGAATGACCTCGCCCGGCGCTTCTTCGGTGCCTGCAAACATGCCGCCCATCATCACGCAGGAGGCGCCTGCAGCAATCGCTTTGGCAATGTCACCGCTGTAGCGAATGCCGCCATCGGCAATCAAAGGCACACCCGTGCCTTGCAAAGCCATGGCCACATTGTCAATCGCGGTAATTTGTGGAACACCCACACCCGCCACGATGCGGGTGGTGCAAATTGAGCCGGGGCCAATCCCTACCTTCACACCATCCGCGCCCGCTTCGACCAAGGCCAAGGCTGCCGCACCGGTAGCGATATTGCCGCCCACCACATCAATATGAGGGTAATTCTTTTTAACCCAGCGCACCCGCTCAATTACCCCGTGGCTGTGGCCGTGTGCGGTGTCCACCACGATGGCATCCACACCGGCTTTCACCAAAGCCGCTACGCGCTCTTCTGTACCTGGCCCCACGCCTACTGCCGCGCCTACGCGCAAGCGCCCTGATGGGTCGCGTGCGGCGTTAGGAAAACTGGTTTGCTTGGTGATGTCTTTGACAGTGATGAGACCTTTGAGCTCGAACGCGTCATTGACCACAAGCAAGCGCTCGAGCTTGTGCTTATTTAACAATGCTTTGGCTTGCTCAGGCGTGGTGGCTTCAGGAACGGTAATGAGGCGCTCGCGTGGTGTCATGATTTCTTTGACCTGCACGTCATAGCGGGTTTCAAAGCGCAAATCGCGACCGGAGACGATGCCCACCACTTTGCCGCCATCGCACACAGGAAACCCAGATATACCCATTTGATCCGACATGGCCATGACTTGGCGAACCGTATGTTCTGGCGTGATCACCACGGGATCGAGCAGCACGCCACTCTCATATCGTTTGACTTTGGCTACTTCAGCAGCTTGTTGCTCTGGCGTTAAATTTTTGTGAACAATGCCAATGCCGCCTTCTTGGGCAATGGCTATGGCCAGGCGCGCTTCAGTCACCGTGTCCATGGCGGCAGACACCAGGGGCAAATTCAAGGCGATGTTGCGTGAAAACAGGGTAGAGAGTTGGGTGTCCTTGGGCAGGACTTGCGAATAGGCTGGGACCAACAACACATCGTCGAAGGTCAGCGCTTTGCCAAGCAGGCGCATGGTATATCTCCAAAAACACGATCATACCGGCATGGCACACCCAAGTTTGAACCGGTTTCAGTACCCCGCTTTGGCACCTTGACGTCGCTTGGCAAACAAACCGGCTGCGCGGCTGCCTTGTTGGTTAAATCGCAATCTGCGCGCTTCCTTGGGGTCTACCAACAAAGGGCGCAGCACCTCTAGCCTGTCACCGTCCTTGAGCAGTGTGTTGCTATCGACGGATTTTCCCCAAACCGCAACTCTCCATTCGGGACAACTGTCTTTGGGTAAATCCAATTGCTTGAAGGCAAGATCTCGAGCAAGCAAAGCCGAGGTCTCGCCTTCACAGACCAGTTGCACGCTAAGCACATGTCGGGGCCCTAGAGAAACGACAACTTCAACCTTCATGACCGGTAAATCATTTCAGCGCGCTTCACAAAGGCATCCACCAAATTGGCCGCTATGCGATCGAAAATCGGTCCCACAAGTGCGCCAAACACAGAGTCAAAGCTGTAGGAAAGTTTCAACTCCACTCGGCAAGCCCGCTCCTCACCCACGGGGATAAAGTTCCACTCGCCTTGCAAGTGCTTGAAAGGGCCATCGACCAATTGAAGCTGGACTTGTTGATTCATCGTATGGACATTACGGGTGGTGAAGCTTTTGTGAAAACCACCCAAAGCCATGCCAATGCGCGCAACCATGCTGTCGGGCGTTTCTTCTAAAACGTCGGTCGATTCACACCAAGGCAAAAATTCGGGATAGCTTCGTACATCGACGACCAAATTGAACATCTCTTGGGCACTGAACCAGATAAGGACAGACTTCTCAATGGTTTTCATAGAATGGGGGCTCTGCCACGTTGGCGGTCTGGGCGATTGTAAAGAACTCGCCCTTTTCTTTTTACCCCTCTATGGCCAGCAAAACCGAGACAACTAAGCGCATTGCAGACAACAAAAAAGCGGTATTCAACTACTTTATCGAAGAACGTCTTGAAGCTGGGATGGTCTTAGAGGGGTGGGAGGTCAAGGCTGCTCGTGAGGGAAAAGTGCAACTGACCGACGGCTATGTGGTTATTCGAAGTGGCGAAATGTTTGTGATCGGTTGCCAAATCAACCCTTTGAAAACCGCCTCCACCCATGTCAACCCCGACTCTGTGCGTTCGCGCAAACTGCTGCTGCACAAAGAAGAAATCCGTCGCTTGATTGGCAAGGTGGAGCAAAAAGGCTACACCTTGGTGCCGCTCAATTTGCACTGGAAAAATGGTCGAGTCAAATGTGAAATTGCATTGGCCAAGGGCAAAGCCGAGCATGACAAACGTGACACCATCAAAGACCGCGAAGGCAAGCGCGAGGTCGAGCGTGCCATGAAGAAGCGCACCGCATAGCCCTTAGTCTTGCAAAACTGCGCGTCCCGCTTCTATCAATAGGCGCTGGTCACAACGCGCACTCAGCGCCCTGTCGTGCGTCACCAGCACCAAGGTGGTGCCCAACTCAAGGTTCAGCTCAAGCATCAAGGCCATGACTTTTTCGCCTGTGGCGTGGTCCAAACTGCCGGTGGGCTCATCGGCCAACAACACATCCGGTTTGACCACAAAAGCACGCGCCAAGGCCACGCGCTGCTGCTCGCCCCCGCTCATGACCTTGGGGTAATGGTTGAGGCGATCCGATAAGCCCACGCGTGCCAGCATTTCTTTGGCCGCAGGTTTGGGTTGGGGGTGGCCTGACAGCTCCAGCGGAAGCATGACGTTTTCTAAGGCCGTGAGAGGGGCCAGCAGCTGAAAGCTTTGAAAGACAAAGCCAATATGTTTGGCGCGCAAGGCAGCACGTTGATCTTCGTCTAAGGCAAAAAGGTCTTGCCCAGCGATATGCACATTGCCACTTGTTGGCGTATCCAAGCCCGCCATGATGGCTAGCAAGGTGCTCTTGCCAGAGCCTGAAGCGCCGACAATGGCCAACGTTTGGCGGGCATTTAAGGAAAAATCGATATCGCGGAGAATGTCCAAGGTGCCAGTGGCATCAGTGACGGATTTATAAACATGAGAGACGGCGATCAAGCTGGAGGACATACGCAGTGCCATTGTGGAGACGACGAGACTTTAACTTGCTCGGCTTGAGCTTGCTGATTCAAGGTGTATTGCAACCCCTGGCATTTGCTGAGGGCCGTACGCTTTTGGTGGTCGGCGACTCCCTCAGCGCCGAATATGGCCTGCCGCGTGGCAGCGGTTGGGTGGCTCTTTTAGAGCAACAACTAGGCCGCGACAAATCACCTTGGAGAGTCGTCAATGCCAGCATCAGTGGCGACACCACTGCTGGCGGGCGAGCCCGTTTACCGTCCCTTTTGAAACAGCACCAACCCCGCATTGTCATCATTGAGTTGGGCGGCAATGACGCTTTGCGTGGTTTCCCCCTGTCTATGACCGAGGACAACTTGCAAGCCATGATCCAAGCTTCTCAAACCCTAGGTGCCAAAGTTTTATTGCTAGGCATGCAGGTTCCACCCAACTACGGCGCAGACTATACGGCCGAGTTTTCCAAGATGTTTACCCGTTTGGCTAAAAAACGCAAAACCGCTGTTGTGCCTTTTCTCTTGAAAGGCATTGCTGACGCACCCAATGCGGCTGAACAATTTCAAGCCGATCGCATTCACCCCAATGCCCAAGCGCATCCGCGCATGCTGGCCAATGTATGGGCTGAATTGAAAAAGTTGCTCTGATGCCGGTAGAACTGATCAGTGCGCAAGACGCCATGGCCTTGATGGCTCAGCCCAATGGATTTAGCTGCATCATCGATGCGCGAAGCGAAGATGAATTTGCTTTAGACCAGTTACCCCAAGCTCATAACTGGCCATCGCTTTCCAACGAAGAAAGAATCCGAGTCGGCACACTTTATAAACAAACAGGTGCTTTTGAAGCCAACAAACTGGGGGCGTCTTTGGTGGCGGCCAATATTGCCCAGCATATTAAAAACCATGTGATGGATTTACCCAAAAGTTGGCGGCCCTTGGTTTACTGTTGGCGTGGCGGCAAGCGCAGCGGTTCGCTGGCCTTGGTGCTGGGACAAATTGGCTTTAAGGTCAGCGTTATAGAAGGTGGTTACAAAGCATTTAGAGCAGAGGTGGTGGAGAACACCAGTCAATTGGCACTGGGATTGCGCTTTAAAGTGATTACCGGCCCCACCGGCTCTGGAAAAACACGCCTTTTACACGCATTAGCCGCCCTTGGCGCGCAAGTGCTGGATTTGGAAGCGCTGGCAGTGCATCGCAGCTCTGTGCTGGGTCGAATACCTGGACTTGCCCAACCCAGCCAAAAGCAATTCGATATGCGCGTTTGGCATGCGCTTAGGCAATTTGATGCCTCACAAGTGGTCTACGTGGAAGCAGAAAGCAAAAAAGTAGGCAATGTCAGCGTCCCTGAGGTATTGATGGACACCATGCGCGCCAGTGAATGCATTGATTTGTCGCTGAGCTTAGAAGAGCGAGTGGCTTTGTTGATGGAAGACTATGCTTTTTTTGCGCAGGACGCAGAGCTGTTTTGCGACAGACTGGCAGCCTTGGTTGAGTCGCGTGGCAAGGCGGTGATTGAGCAATGGCAACACAATGTCCGCTTTGGACAGACCGCCCAAGTGGTGGAAGAACTGTTGCTGCAGCATTACGACCCTAGTTATGCGCGATCGGTAGAGAGAAATTTTCGCGGCTGGTCGCAAGCCCTTAAGCTTGAACTGAAAGACCGACATCAAATTTCACTGCAAGCGGCGGCAAAGCAGTTGCTGCGTGCTGACACTCACATAGCCGCTTGAGCCAGCGCTTGAGCCAAATCGGTAATCAAATCTTCTGCTGCCTCTAGGCCCACAGAAAGACGCACAAACCCGCCTTGCAGCATCTGTGGGCTGGCCATGCTGCGAATGGAGCACAACTCGTAAGGCACCACCAAGCTCATGGGGCCGCCCCAGCTGAAACCTAGCTTAAAGAGTTTCAATGCATTGCAAAAGATGTCGATTTGCTCGGGGCTGAAAACCGGGTCAAAACGCAAACTCAACATACCGGCGGCCAATCCTCCTGTGTGAACCGCCCCATCGGCTGGCTTGTCGCCTGCACACAAACCTCGCCAATGGGCGTGACCAGGTGAGCCCACAACGGCGGGGTGAAGAACCTGCACAAACGCCGGCTGCTGCAAACACCATGTGGCCAAAGCCCTGGCCGTAGCGTCTTGGTGGCGATACCGCATATCCATGCTGGACAAAGATCGCAAAATTAACTCGGCATCATTACCACCCACGCCAAAACCCAGCCGCATATGGCTGAGCTTCAGCTGTTGGGCCAAGCCTTCATCGCAGGTGGTGACACTGCCCATCAACACATCCCCGCCCCCGCTGGGGTATTTGGTCAGGGCATGGACTGACACATCCACACCCCACGGGGCATCACCATGGGGCTCAAAATCGAAGGGCTTGAATGCCAAGCCAGCGCCCCAGGTGTTGTCCAAAGCCGTCAAAACACCCTTGTCTTTGGCCAAGCGAACCATAGACAAAATATCGGGAAATTCAAGCGTGATGGAGCCTGCAGCTTCTAGCCATAGCAAACGGGTTTTCGGCGTGATGCGAGAAGCCAAGTCGGCAAGATCCATGGGGTCATACACCTGATGGGAGATGCCCCAACGCTTTAACTCGGTTTGTGCAAATACTTTGTGCGGGCCGTAGGCGTTATCGGGCAGCAGCACTTCGTCACCTTGCTGCAACAAGGCCATATTGACTTGAGCGATGGCTGCCAGGCCGCTTGGCAACAGAACAGCATATTGAGCGCCTTCTAGGTAGGCAATGCGCTCTTCTAGGGTGAATGTGGTGGGTGTGCCGTGCAGGCCGTAGGTATAGCCCGATTTGTCTAGCCAAGTGCGTTCGCGCAAGGACTGGACATCAGGAAAAATAACAGTAGAAGCTTTGTGTACCGCTGTCTGAGGCGACACAAACCCGTCAGGCGCTTGGTAACCGTGATGTATCAGCGCAGTGACAGGCTTCATGACTTAGACCCGCCACTTCTCCAGCAATTTGGCTTAGCCAAATTGCTGGAGAAGTGGCGGGTCTAAGTCATGAAGCCTGTCACTGCGCTGATA
>Ga0187844_10001203_pt1 | contig 19941 bp, 19 predicted proteins | sample SpaLakP09_SKY_50_FD_134517 | JGI IMG/M metagenome (GOLD analysis project Ga0187844, IMG submission 134517) | Oligotrophic lake water microbial communities from Sparkling Lake, Wisconsin, USA - SP09_SKY_50 | ecosystem: Environmental > Aquatic > Freshwater > Lake | place: USA: Sparkling Lake...
CGACCTCGTTGCGCCCCAACAGCCGGATCGACTGCAGACTGGCCGGCGCACGGTGCTTGCCGCATTTGAAACAGGAGCGGGTATGGCCGCTGCCGAGGAAGGGCGAACCGCCCACCTTCGACTGGTAGCGAAGGCCATCTTGACGGACCGCGGTCACGGAATCTTTGCTCATTCTTCGTACGGTTCAGGACGAAGTGTGCATTGATGCACATGACGCATGACAACGCCACCTCGCAAGCCCCCGGTTCCACCTCAAACCACGGGCTTCCCCTACCTGCAAGCGCGGGGTCGGAGCCCAGGGACAATGGGCGCCTGCTTCTCACACCCCATGGCCAAGCTTTTTTTCAGATACGCCGCGATGAACGCCGGCAAGTCCACCGCCCTGCTGCAGGTGGCGCACAACTATGAAGAACGCGGCCACCGGGTGCGGATCTTCACGGCGCGCCTGGACAACCGCTACGGCCACGGCTTCGTCACGTCGCGCCTGGGCCCGCAGCGCGAGGCCGAGCAGTTCGACGCCGACACCGACTTCCAGGCGCTGATGACCGACAGCCCCGGCATCGCCTGCATCCTCGTCGACGAGGCGCAGTTCCTGTCCAAGCAGCAGGTGCAGCAGCTGCACGAGATGGCGCATCTGAACAACCTGCCGGCCATCTGCTACGGCCTGCGCACGGACTTCCAGGGAGAGCTCTTCCCCGGCTCGGCCGCGCTACTGGCGTTGGCCGACGAGATGGACGAGATGAAGACCATCTGCGACTGCGGCCGCAAGGCGACGATGAACATGCGCGTAGACGCCGGCAATCGCAAGGTCACCGAGGGCGCGCAGGTGGAGATCGGCGGCAACGCCCGCTACCGCTCGGTCTGCGGGCGCTGCTTTCGGCAGGGATGAAGCCCCTCGTCCAAGGAATACCTTGGCCGGTCCCCCGAGGGGACGGCGATGCTTGCGGGGAAGGCCCCGCTCGCACATCGCCAAGCGGACCGGCTTGGGAGCGGCCCGGCGCTCGGCCCGCGGAACTGAGGGTGCGTTAACGCAGACCCAGCGCGTCGCGCACGGCGGCTGCAGCGGCATCGCCCTTGGCCTTCTGCACGCGCTCGACGAACTGCAGCGCCAGGGCCTGCAATTCGGCCAGGCTGTCGCAACGCTCCACCTCCAGCGCGAAGGCATAGCCCTTGAAGGGGCCCAGCAGCTTGGTAGCCTGGCCACTCATGTAGGTGTAGAGCGCGGCACGGTCCAGCAGTGGTGAGCCGCCCGTGGCGGGAGCGGGTGCCGCAACGCTGGGCGCGGCCGCAGCAGGTGCGGGGGCGGAGACCGGCGGCTGAACCACACCCGGCGGCGCCCAACCGGCCTGCGGCACGATCAGGCCCTGCTGACGCAACGCGTCGAGATCCGCCTCGGTCGCCCCGGCCACCAGGCGCAGCCACTCGCCGGCTGGCTTGGTCGCATCGAGCACCAGCAACAAATTGCGCGCAGCACGCGACAAAGGCAGGGCCCGTGCGCGAATCTCGGCGCGCCCAGCCTCGGTTTTGGAATGCAGCAGATCGAGCACGTTGGGCAGCCTCACCCGCAGCGGGATCACCGCCGGCAGGCCTCGTCACAAAGAAACGGCGATCAGGTCTTGTCCCGCAGCTCCCGGCGCAGGATCTTGCCCACGGGGGTCTTGGGCAGGTCGGTGCGGAACTCGACGATCTTGGGACGTTTGTAGCCGGTGAGGTTCAGTTCGCAATAGGCCCGTACATCGGCCTCGGTGAGATTCGGGTCTTTCTTCACGATGACGACCTTCACGGCCTCACCGGCCTTCGCATCCGGCACGCCGACGGCGGCGCATTCCAGCACGCCAGGCATCTGTGTGAGGACATCCTCGACCTCGTTCGGATACACATTGAAACCACTGACGAGGATCATGTCCTTCTTGCGGTCGACGATCTTGAAGTAACCGCGTTCATCGACGGTGCCGATGTCGCCGGTGCGGAAGAAGTTGTCCGCCGTCATGACCTTGGCGGTTTCGTCCGGGCGCTGCCAGTAGCCGGCCATGACCTGCGGACCGCGGATGGCGATTTCGCCCGGCTGGCCCATGGGCACTTCGTTGCCGTCGTCGTCCAGCAGCTTGAGCTCGGTCAGCGGCATCGGCAAGCCGATGGTGCCGCTGTAAGCGGTGCTGTCGGTCGGGTTGCAGCTGGCCGATGGCGAGGTCTCGGACAGGCCATAGCCCTCGACGATGGGGCAGCCGGTTTTTTCAAGCCACAGCTTGGCCGTGGCCTGCTGCACGGCCATGCCGCCACCCACCGAGATGACGAGATTGCTCCAGTCCACGGTGCCGAAGTCGGCATGGTTGGCCATGGCCATGAACAGCGTGTTGACCGCAGGGAAGCTGTGGAAGCGGTGCTGCGACAGCTCCTTGAACATGGCCGGCAGGTCACGCGGGTTGGGCACCAGCACGTTGGCGCCGCCCATGTGCATGGACAGCATCATGTTCGTGTTGAAACCGAAGATGTGATACAGCGGCAACGCGCAGATGGTGACGACCTGCTCGCCTGCCGGCACCTTCTTGAGCGCAGGCTGGTACCAGGCCTCGCTCTGCAGGATGTTGGCAACCAGGTTGCGGTGCAGCAGCACAGCGCCCTTGGACACGCCCGTGGTGCCGCCGGTGTACTGCAGCACGGCGATGTCGTCCGGCCCCAGCTTGGGGGCCTTGTAGGTGAGGCCGCGGCCCTTGGCGAGGGCGTCGTTGAAGCGCACGGCGCCGGGCAGCTCGAAGGCCGGCACCATCTTCTTCACCTTGCGCACGACATAGTTGACGATGCTGCCCTTGAGCAGGCCCAGCATGTCTCCCATGGCGGCCAGGATGACGTGCTTGGTCGGCACGTTCTTGATGACCTGCTGCAGCACCGAGGCGAAGTTCTCGATGATGACGATGGCCTTGGCGCCGGAGTCCTTGAGCTGATGCTCCAGCTCGCGCGGCGTGTACAGCGGGTTGACGTTGACGACCACATAACCCGCCCGTAGCACGGCGGCCACGGCCACCGGGTACTGGAACAGGTTGGGCATCATCAGCGCGACGCGGTCACCTTTCTCCAGGCCCAGGCTCTGCAGATAGGCAGCAAAGGCCCGCGAGGCTTCGTCCACCTGCCCGAAGCTGACGCTCTTGCCCATCATCAGGTAGGCGGGCTTGGCGGCGTTCTTCTTGAACGAGGTGTCGAGCAGGTCGACCAAGCTGGGATAGAGCGAGACGTTCACGTCGCGCGGCACCTCGGCCGGGTATTGCTTCAGCCAGATAGGCTCCATCGCTTGTCTCCTTCATTCTTGAGTGAAGTCGATTCTGACCGACGGCCGACAGCGCATCGCTCAGGGGATTCGATAGCGCCGCTCAGGGGAAACACCTGACTTCACTCCACCGCCTTCAGCATGTCCTCCACCACCTTCTTCGCATCCCCGAACACCATCATGGTCTTGTCCATGTAGAACAGTTCGTTGTCCAGGCCCGCGTAGCCGGCGGCCATGGAGCGCTTGTTGACGATGATGGTCTTGGCCTTGTAGGCCTCAAGAATCGGCATGCCGTAGATGGCGCTGCCCTTCACGTGCGCGGCGGGGTTCACGACGTCGTTGGCGCCCAGGATGATGGCCACGTCGACCTGGCCGAACTCACCGTTGATGTCTTCCATCTCGAAGACCTGGTCGTAGGGCACCTCGGCCTCGGCCAGCAGCACATTCATGTGGCCCGGCATGCGGCCCGCCACCGGGTGGATGGCGTACTTGACGGAGATGCCCTTCTCGGTGAGCTTGGCGGCCAGCTCCTTCACGGCATGCTGGGCGCGCGCCACGGCCAGGCCATAGCCCGGCACGATGACGACGCTCTCGGCGTTGCCGAGCACGAAGGCGGCGTCGTCGGCACTACCGCTCTTGACGTTGCGTTGCGCCGCGCCGCCGGTTGCGGCCGTCGTAGCTTCACCGCCGAAGCCGCCCAGGATCACGTTGAAGAACGAGCGGTTCATCGCCTTGCACATGATGTAGCTCAGGATCGCCCCCGATGACCCCACCAATGACCCCGCAATGATCAGCATCGCGTTGTTCAGGCTGAAGCCTATGCCCGCGGCCGCCCAGCCGGAGTAGCTGTTGAGCATGGACACGACCACCGGCATGTCGGCGCCGCCGATCGGGATGATCAGCGTCACGCCCAGCACGAAGCCCAGGGCGACGATGAGCCAGAAGTCCATCGCGCTCTGGCTGTGCCAGAAGCCGAAGACGAAGAAGACGGCGGCCAGGCCCAGCAGCGCGTTCAACGCATGCTGGCCCTTGAAGACGACCGGCGCCCCCTGGAACAGCCGGAACTTGCTACCGCCCGACAGCTTGCCCCAGGCGATGACGGAACCGGTGAACGTGACCGCGCCGATGAAGGCACCCAGGGCCAGCTCGATGCGGTTGCCGCCGGGGATGTCGCCACCCTTGGCGGTGATCTGGAAGGCCCAGGGCTCGTAGACCGCCGCGACCGCGATGGCCACTGCCGCCAGGCCAATCATGCTGTGGAAGAAGGCGACCAGCTCGGGCATCTTGGTCATCTCGACGGTCTTGGCCTTCCAGGCGCCAAAGCCGCCGCCGACGACAAGGCCCAGCAGCACCCAGCCCAGGCCCATCGCCGAGCCCGCCAGCTTGGCGATGAGCGCCGCCGTGGTGAACGCGGCGATGGCCATGCCGACCATGCCGAAGAGGTTGCCGCGGATGGACGTCGTCGGATGCGACAGACCCTTGAGCGCCTGGATGAAGCAGACGCTGGCGACCAGGTAGAGCAGCGTGACGAGGTTGAGGCTCATGCCTTGCCCCCCTTCTCGGCAGTGGGCTTCTTGTCCTTCTTCTTGAACATCTCCAGCATCCGCCTGGTGACAAGGAAGCCGCCAAAGATGTTGACCGCCGCCAACGCCACGGCCAGCACGCCCATGCCCTTGGCAAACGGCGTCTCGGTCAGCGCCGCCGCCATCATGGCGCCGACGATGACGATGGCTGAGATCGCATTCGTCACCGCCATCAGCGGCGTGTGCAGCGCGGGCGTCACCGTCCAGACAACGTGGTAGCCGACGTAGATGGCCAGCACGAAGATGATGAGATTGATGATGGTGTGATCCACAACTTCCATGGTCAGCTCCTGGTCACTTGGCCGTCTTGCGTGACGCGGCAGGCCGCGACGATGTCGTCATCCAGCGGCACGTTGAAGTTGCCTTCCTTCGTGATGACGAGCTTCAGGAAGTCCAGCACGTTGCGCGCGTACAGCGCCGACGCATCGGCGGCGACCAGCGCCGGCAGATTGGTCTCGCCGACGATGACGACGCCGTGCTTGGTGACCGTCTTGCCAGCCTCCGTCAGCGGGCAGTTGCCACCAGCCGGCGCGGCGATATCGATCAACACCGAGCCGGGCTTCATCGCCTTGACCATCTCCTCGGTGACCAGCACCGGCGCCGCACGGCCGGGGATGAGCGCTGTCGTGATGACGATGTCCGCCGCAGCCACGCGCTTGGCCACCTCGGCCTTCTGGCGGTCCAGCCAGCTCTGCGGCATGGGGCGCGCGTAGCCGCCCACGCCCTCGGCCGCTTCCTTCTCCTCGGCCGTCTCGTAGGGCACGTCGATGAACTTGGCGCCGAGCGACTCGACCTGCTCTTTCACGCTTGGCCGCACATCGCTGGCCTCGATGACGGCGCCCAGGCGCTTGGCCGTCGCAATCGCCTGCAGGCCCGCCACGCCCACGCCCAGTATGACAACGCGCGCCGCCTTCACGGTACCGGCTGCGGTCATCAGCATGGGGAAGAAGCGCTGGTACTTGTCGGCCGCGATCATCACGGCCTTGTAGCCAGCGATGTTGGCCTGGCTGCTCAGCACGTCCATGCTCTGCGCGCGGGTCGTGCGTGGCGCGGCTTCGAGGGCGAAGCTCGTCAGCCCCGCGCCCGCCATCGCCGTGAGGCCGTCGCGGTCGAAGGGGTTGAGCATGCCGACCAGCGCCGTGCCGGGCTTCATCAGCGCCAACTCGTCGATGCCGGGGGCGCGCACCTTCGGCACCAGCTCGGCACTCAGGGCGGCGGCCTGGTCGACGATCTCGCAACCGACCGCCTCATAGGCCGCATCGGTCACGCTGGCCGCGACGCCGGCGCCGCTCTCGACGCGCAGCGTGTGGCCTTGGGCCTTCAACTTCTTGGCCGTCTCAGGCGTGACGGCCACGCGGGTCTCTCCGGCCGCGCGTTCGCGCGGGATGCCAATCTGCATGGATCTCCTCCGGGGGCAGGGGTTGCGGGGCAGCTTACACAATGCAGGCGTCCGCCCGGAGCGGGATTGCGAGAGGAAGCAGCATGGTTGCCACAGAGAGATTCCGCCCCAGCGTCACCGTCGCGGCGGTGATTGAGCGCGACGGACGCTATCTGCTGGTCGAGGAAGAAACGCCCGAAGGCCTGATGCTGAACAACCCGGCCGGCCATGTGGAGCTGGGCGAAAGCCCCATCGAGGCCGCCGTGCGCGAGGCGCTGGAAGAGACGATGCGGGCCTTTGAGCCCGAGGCATTCCTCGGCGTCTACCTCGCGCGTTTTCTGCGACCAGCGCGATTAGAGGATGTGACCTATGTGCGGCTGGCTTTCAGCGGCTCGGTCGGCGAGGAGATTGCCGGGCGCGCGCTGGACGAGGGCATACGCCGCACGCTGTGGCTGAGCGAGGCCGAGCTGGCCGCCTGCACGGACCGCCACCGCAGCCCGCTGGTGCTGCAGTGTGTGCGCGACCATGCGGCCGGGCGCCGGCTGCCGCTCGACGCGGTGTTCGCGCATGCGTCGCTGCAGTCCCCATGGGTCAAGGGGTGAGAGGGTGTTTGGGACAATCGGCGCCATGAGTTCCCCCAAGAAACACCGCGTCGTCGTGGGCCTGTCCGGCGGCGTCGACTCGGCCGTCACCGCCCACCTGCTCAAGCAACAAGGCCACGAGGTCATAGCCATCTTCATGAAGAACTGGGAAGACGATGACGATGGCGAGTACTGCTCGACGCGGCAGGACTTCCTGGATGCAGCGTCCGTCGCCGACGTGCTGGGTATCGAGATCGAGCACATCAACTTTGCGGCCGAGTACAAGGACCGCGTGTTCGAGAGCTTTCTGCGCGAGTACCAGGCCGGCCGCACGCCCAACCCCGATGTGCTGTGCAACGCAGAAATCAAGTTCAAGGCGTTTCTGGACCACGCGATGCGGCTGGGCGCCGAGAAGATCGCCACCGGTCACTACGCGCGAGTGCGCGAAGTCGACGGCGAGTTCCAGCTGCTCAAGGGCCTGGACCCGCTGAAGGACCAGAGCTACTTCCTGCACCGGCTGTCGCAGGCCCAGCTCAGCAAGACCATGTTCCCGGTCGGCGACCTGCCCAAGACCGAGGTGCGCCGCATCGCGGCCGAGATCGCCTTGCCGAACGCGAAGAAGAAGGACTCGACCGGCATCTGCTTCATCGGCGAGCGACCGTTCCGCGAGTTCCTGAACAAATACCTGTCGCACCAGCCCGGGCCGATCAAGGACGAGCGCGGCCGCAAGCTCGGCGAACACGTGGGCCTGTCCTTTTACACGCTGGGCCAGCGCCAGGGCCTGGGCATCGGTGGTGTGAAGGAGAAGGGTTCGCCGCGCGGCGGGGGCGAGCACGAGCCGTGGTTCGTCGCTGCCAAGGACATCGAGCGCAACACGCTGATCGCCGTGCAGGGCCACGACCACCCGCTGCTGCTGAGCCCGGCCCTCGTGGCCGACGACCTGAGCTGGATCGCCGGGCGCAGGCCCACCACGGCACAGGCCGCCGCCAAGACACGCTACCGCCAGGCGGATGCGCCCTGCAGCGTCGCTTTCGACGACGCCGGCCGGCTGACGCTGCGCTTCCCCGACCCGCAATGGGCCGTCACGCCGGGGCAGAGCGCCGTGGTCTATGACGGTGATGTCTGCCTGGGTGGCGGCGTCATCTCACACGCCCTCACTGCATGACCAAGTTCGACCGGCTGCTCGCCCGGCTCGCCGAGCCCGGCACTGTGCTGCGGCTGGCGGCGCTGGTGGTCTGCGCGATGGAGCTGGTCAGCGCCGGCTCAGCGCTGCTGGGCGTGCGCACCGAGCCCTACGACGGCCTGGCCGCCTGGGTCTGGCGCCAGCTGGGCGGCAATGTCAACGACCGCGGCCTCGTCGTTGTCTGCGTGCTGCTGCTGGTGGCCTTCGTTGCGCTGATTTTTCGGCTCGCGCGCCTGGGCCAGACCGCCCTGCCGGTGAACCAGCGCCTGGCTCGGTTGCTACTGGTAGACCTGCTGGCCTTCGGCGTGACGCCCGGCCTGCCCTTCCTCGTCACGGCGCTGGGCGCCGTGGTGCTGCCGGCGCGCCTGGCGCTGGGCTTCGCGGCGGCCCAGGTGCTGCTGAACACCGGCATCTACGTCTACGCGTCAACGACCGCCTGGCTGGACCAGTTCGGCATGCTGTTCGCCATGCTGGCCCTGCATGGTCTGGCCTTCGGCCTGGGGCGCATGGCGGCGTCCGAAGCCGAGAAGCGCCGCTGGCTGCAGGCCGTGCTGGCCGAGCAGCTGTCCGGCGAGCACCTGCTGGCCGAGCAGATGCGCTACAACGAACGCATGCAGATCGCCCGCGAGCTGCACGACCTGATGGGCCATCACCTGACGGCGCTCAACCTGCAGCTGCAGCTGGGTAACGCGCTGCTCGCCCGCGCCGACGCCGGGGGCGCCGGTCTCGCGATGGAACGTGCCCAGGGCGTGGCGGCACAGCTGCTGGCCGATGTGCGCGAGTCGGTGTCGCAGCAGCGCAGCTCGCAGCGCATCGACCTTTCCGCCGCGCTGCAGGCGCTGGCCGAGGGCATTGCCAGCACGCGCATCGAGCTGGCCCTGGACGACGCCGCCCGCGACCTCGGCCCCCGCGCCGCGCATGCGCTGCTGCGCTGCGTGCAGGAGGGCGTGACCAACAGCGTGCGCCACGCGCTCGCGCGCCGCGTGCAGGTCGAACTCAGAGGCGATGGGGATGAAGTCGACGTCAGCATCGACGATGATGGGCGCGGCGCGCCGGGCTGGCACGGGGGCCGGGCCGAGGGCTTTGGCAACGGCCTCTCCGGCATGGCCGAGCGCATGGCCGAACTGGGCGGGCAGATGCGTGTGACGCGCACCAGCCCTGGGTTTCGAATCGAGCTGAGATGTCCGCGATGGGTGTGATCAAGATCCTGCTGGTCGAGGACCAGCAACTGGTGCGTGAAGGCCTCAAGGGGCTGCTCGCGCTGCACGACGATGAGCTGCAGGTCGTCGGCGAGGCCAGCGACGGCGCCGAGGCGCTGGAGTGGCTGTCTGCAGCCTCGGCCGAGAACATGCCCGACGTGATCCTGTCGGACATGCGCATGCCACGGCTGGACGGCGTCGGTCTGATCCGCGCGCTGGCCGCGCGGGCGCTGCGCCTGCCGGTCATCCTGCTGACAACCTTCGACGACACCGTCGCCTTCGACGAGGCCGCACGCGCCGGTGCCAAAGGCTTTTTGCTGAAGGCCATCAGCACCGACACGCTGCTGCAGGCGCTGCGCGACGTTCATGGCGGGGGTACCGCGCTGCGGCCGTCCCTGACCACGCGCATGGAGGCCAAGGGCGGCGAGCGCGCCTTCACCGCGGCAGACCATCCCGACCCGCTGTCGCCCAAGGAATTGCAGGTGCTGCGCCTGGTGGCCAGCGGCCGCAGCAACACCGAGATCGCCAGCCTGCTGGGCAACAGCGAGGGCGTCATCAAGAACCACTGCTCGGCGATCTTCTCCAAGATGGGCGTGCGTGACCGCACGCAGGCGGTGCTCAGGGCGATCGATCTGGGCTGGATCTAGGGCGGGCCGGGGCCGCCATCTGGAGCACCCAGTAGCGTTGCAACCGTCCCGGGCCGGCCACGCACGCCAGGCCGAACTCCTCGAAGTCGGCCGCCATCAGGTTCTCGCAATGGGCCGCGCTGCCCAGCCACTGGGCCAGCGCCTCGTCCAGCGTTTCCGGGCCGCCAGCCAGGTTCTCGCCGGCCACGCGCATCAGGTAGCCCGACTCGCGCAGCCGCGTGCGCAGCGTGGCACCGCTGGCGCCGACGTGGTCCAGCCGGTCCAGCGTGGTCAGTTCTTCCGCGTAGCGCCGGGAAGACTCGCCCAGCGCCGCCTGCCAGCGCAAGGCGGGCACGACCGGCCACAGGCGACTACCGCAACGCTGGGCCTGCGCGCGCAGCGCGTTCAGCGCATGCGCTGCGGTCTCAGCGTCTGGCTGGCAAGCCGCTGCCAGCACGGCGGGCGCCGCAGGAACAAGGCTCAGCAACAGGGACGGCCACACACGCATGGAAGCATCCTAGTTGTTGCCAATCGGGTCCGACCGGCCCAGCATGGCGTCATGAAGCTGCCCCAACTCCTCGCCTGCGCCCTCGCCTGCATGGCCCTCGCCAGTTGCGCACAGACGCCACCGCCCTCGGCACCCGAGACCGAGTCCGCGCGGCTGGCCGGCGAGTTGCGCGCGCTGATCGGCCCGGCCAGTTGCAGCACCGACTCGCAATGCCGCACGGTGGCCGTGGGCGCCAAGGCCTGCGGCGGGCCGGCGGGGTACTGGGCCTGGTCCACCCAGAGCACGGACGCCATGGCCCTGAACGCCCTCGCCGAACGCCAGGCCCAGGCGCAACGGCGCGAGGTGGCGACCAACGGCATGCGCTCCAACTGCATGCTGGCAATCGATACAGGCGCCGCCTGCGTGGCCGGGCGCTGCCAGCTGAAGGCATCGGCGGCGGCGACGGCGCGCTAAGAAGCCGCCGGGCTCAGGGATGCCTGCGCGCCGGACACATCCCCTGGCAGCAAGCGCGTCAACGTCAGGGCGACTGAGCGAGCGTGCAGGCATTCGCCGCGTTGTCGGGGCAAGGCCCCTGCCAGCGGATCTGCACCGCCGCAGCCGGCGGCAGCGGCGAACGGCCGTCCAACACCTGGCCGCGCGCGCCGGTAAAGGAAGCCAGCGTCGTCCAGGTCGTGCCGCCACTCAGACGGTACTGCAACGCGTAGCGGCTGCCGGGACGCAAGGCGCGCGTCTTGATCTGGTACTCCCCAGCCACGATGGCGAAGCTGGGCGTGTCGCGGAAAGGCTGGGCCAGCGGCTCGCCGACGAACAGCCCCTGCCCCGGCCACTGCACCGCCTTCCAGTAGGCCTCGATGGCCGTCGCGCCGCGCCAGTAGTGGTCGATCAGCACCGAGGCGCGAGAGAACTTCTGCTGCAGGTTGCAAGGCTCCTCGACCGTGCCGTAGCTGGCCGTCGCGCCGGCCGCGAGCCAGGCGGTGATGGGCATCTGGCCGGCGCCATTGGGCAGCACGCCGCCAGAGGAGGTCAGCGTGTCGGCCAGCGCGCCGGGGCGGAACTGCAGGGTCGACAGGTTGGCTACGCTGCTCAGCCCGGTCAGGTAGAAGAGCACGTCGCTCTTGCCCGACAGCGAGTCGGCGGCGGCCAGACCCGCGCTGTTGTCCACGTAGTTCAGCTTCAGTGCGCTGCCCCAGGCGGTGGGCAGCGGTGAGAAGTCCGTCCAACGCACGTTGCGGTTGACGTCCGTCGTGCGCACCAGCCAGCCCTCTCCGGCCGGCAGCGTCGCGTCGGCTGCGACGCCGCGGTTGATCAGCGCCTTGGCGGCGTCCAGCGTTGCGGCGCCCAGCAGCATGGAGGGGCGCAACTGGAGATCGACCTGGGGTCGGCGGGATTCGCTGTCGTACAGCGGCGACACGGCCGTGTTCGCGCAGACGTTCGTCGCGGGCGCGCTATTGCAGTAGCGAGTGCCATAGCCAAGCGCCATCGCACTGGTGATACCCATGCTGCAGGCGCCCACGACACGGCTTGGCGCGGCCCAGGCGAACAGCGTGGCCTGCGTTCCAGCCGGCATACGAGCGTCGATGTCTGATTTAAGCAACGAAAATTCGTCCGCCGAAATCGCCGCGCTGGCGGTGTTGACCTTGACCCTGATGAGGTTGGCAGCAGGCACATTGCGGGCCGCCAGATAGGCCGCGCCGATGGCCTCGCTGACGGCATCTCCGTCGGCCACGATGACCGCCAGATCGTTTGCCGCGAGGCCGCTGGCGGGCAGTGTCAAAGTGAGCGCCTGCCCTATGCCGGAGCCCCCCGTGTCACCTCCGGGACTACTGCCGTCCGAGCCCGTGCCGCTGCCCCCGCCACCGCCGCCGCCGCAGGCATTCAGGAGGCTGAAAAGCACGGGCGACAACAAGCGGAAGAGGCGGCGCATGCCAGCATTTTCACGCGGTCTGCAATCTGCCAAATGCACTATGTTGGGGCGCAAAACAGCCGTTGCGCACCGCCGGCCCGGGGTTTCCCCAGTGTCATGCACCGAGGAGGGGCAATACATTCTCGTCACTCGACGCGGTGAGGGGCTCCAAGTCCCGAGCCGCCGGGCGGGTTGTGAGGAGACAAGACAGCAAGATTGCTTCGTAACCCCGAAGACAATCCGACCGGCCACCAAGGCACCCCTTGGTGGCCGTTTTATTTTGTGCACGCGAATATGCCCCTCGCCCAAGGAATACCTTGGTCGGTCCCCCGAGGGGACGGCGATGCTCGCGGGGCTTGCCCCGCTCGAACATCGCCAGACGGGCCGGCTTGGGAGCGGCCCGGCGCTCGGCCCGATGAAGGCACGACGGCCGCGTCGTGCGATGGAATACCTCATGCTCGACCTGCTCATCGTCGCCCTCGCTTCCCTGCTCGCGGGCTTTATCGACGCGGTGGCGGGCGGTGGTGGGCTGATCCTGACGCCGGCCCTGTTCAGTACCTTCCCGAACGCCGTGCCGGCCACGCTGATGGGATCGAACAAGGCGGCAGCCATCTGGGGCACGGGCTGGGCGACGCTGCAGTACGTCAAGCGCGTCGAGCTGCCCTGGCGCCGCCTGGTGCCCGCCGCCGTGCTGGCCGGCGTGGGCAGCTTCACCGGCGCCTGGGTGCTGACCCTCGTCAGCCCAGACGGCCTGCGCAAGGCGCTGCCGCTGGTGCTGGCGGTGGTGTTCATCTACACACTGGCCAGGAAGGACCTCGGCCGCGAGCACAGGCCGCGCTTTGCCGGCCGCGCCGAAGCCTTGGTGGCAGGCGGCATCGCGCTGGTCGTGGGCTTCTACGACGGCTTCTTCGGCCCCGGCACGGGCAGCTTCTTCGTCTTCCTGTTCGTGCGCGTGCTGGGCTACGACTTCCTGCACGCCTCGGCCACGGCGAAGCTGATGAACCTGCTGACAAACGCGTTCGCGATCTCGCTGTTCGTCAGCAAGGGCTATATCTGGTGGCATGTCGCGGCGGTGATGGCGGTCACCAACGTCATCGGCAGCCTGGCCGGCACACGGCTGGCGCTCAAGCATGGTGCGGGTTTCGTGCGCGGCGTCTTCATCACGGTCGTCGGCGCGCTCATCCTCAAAACAGCCTGGGACGCCTTCTTCCTCTGATCTACCATCAAGCCTCCCCCCAGCGCCTGAATTCACCATGCCCGTCGATCCGCAACTTCGCAACCTGGACATCGAGATCCCGACCCAGCCCGAGGTCCTGGTCAAGCTCTCGCTGCTGATGGCGGCCGAGGACATCGACCTGCAGGCCATGTCGGCGCTGGTCGAGACGGACATGGCGCTGGCGGCGGCCGTCATGAAGGCGGTCAACTCGTCGCTGTACGGCCTGCGCGGCCGCGTGCAGACGGTGCACCAGGCGCTGACCTACCTGGGCATGCGCGAGGTCGCAGCCATCACCTTCGAGATGGGCCTGCGCGCTGCCTTCCCGGCGGCAGCCGAGCTGGAATCCGTTTGGGCACGCGCCTCGCAGCGCGGCCTGTTGATGGGCCGCATGGGCCAGATGCTGGGCGTGGACCCCTGGGCCGCGCACTCGGCCGGCCTGTTCGAGGAATGCGGCAAGGCGGTGCTCTACCGCCACGCGCCGACGCACTACCCGGCCATGTTGCGCGCCGCGCCGCGCGATGCCGAGCTGGTGGAACTGGAGAAGACGGCCTTCGGCGTCAGCCATGACGCGCTGGGCGCCGCATTGTGCGAGAGCTGGGGCCTGGCGCCTGCCGCCGTGGCCAGCGTGCGCCACCATGTCGAGATCCAGGGCTCGCTGACCATGCCCGACAGCCTGGCCCGCCGCAGCGTGGCGGCCATCTCCACCGTGGCGTGGGCGCTGCTCTTGCACCCCGAGATGCTCGACGAAGTGGCCAGCCAGATCGCACCGCAGGCGCAGCTGGACGAGACGCTGGTGCTGCGCGCTGCGCGCCGCGTCAACGAACAACTCCTGGCTGCCCAGGAACACGGTCGCTGAAGCGTCCGGGCCGAGCGCCGGGCCGCTCCCAAGCCGGCCCGTCTGGCGATGTGCTTGCGGTTCAATGCCGCAAGCATCGCCGTCCCCTCGGGGGACCGACTGGGCTCGCCGGCGTTCAGCGCGGCGAGACCGGGCGAGGGGCTTCAAGCCGCCAGGCTGAGCCGGTCCCGACCGGCGTGTTTGGCGATGTAGAGCGCCTCGTCGGCCGCCTGCATCAGCGCCTGGGCGCTCAGGTAGGGGTGGGCCGGGCTCAGCGCGGCCAGGCCGATGCTCAACGTCAGGTGGCCCTGGCCATCAGGCAGGTGCAGCGCGCGCAAGTCCTCGCGCAGCAACTCGAGCACGCCTTGCGCCTCGGCCATGCCGAAGCCCGGCAGCAACGCGACGAACTCCTCGCCGCCCAGGCGGGCGACGACATCGGTGTCGCGCTTGAAGCGCTCGTTCAGCAGGCTGGCCACGCGCTTCAGGGCCTCGTCGCCCACATCGCTGCCGTGCTGCTGGTTGAACCGCTTGAAGTCGTCCAGGTCCAGCACGGCCAGGGCCAGCAGGCCGCGCTGGCGCTGGGCGCGCTTGAACTCACGGCGAAGCGCCTCGTCGAAGGCGTTGGGGTTGGCAATGCCGGTCAGGGCGTTGGTGCGCGCCAGGCTGGCCAGCTCGCGCTGGTTGGCCTCCAGCGCATGCTGGGCCTGCTCCAGCAGCAGGCGTTGATGGGTCAGTTCGCGCCGCAACTCGCGGGCGTCCTGGTCCTGCTGCCACAGCGAGCCGCGCGCGCGGCGCATGGCGTGGCCGATGCGGTCCAGCTCCGCCGCCAGGCCCGGCGCCGGCGTAGCCTCTTCCGGCGTCAGCGGCACGGGGGCCGATTCCATCGCCTCGCAGCCCGCCGCGAGCCGGTGCAACGGCCTCAGCAACATGGCCTCGACGAGCAGCAGTTGAGCCGCGCTGAGCAGCAACACCAACCAGGCCGTGCGGGCCAGCCCCTCAGCCGGGACGGCAAAGCTGCCCAGGCTCCACTCGAAGACGGCAACGATGGCCGCCGTCAGCAGCGGCACACACAGGCCCAGGCGCAGCCGCAGCGAACCCAGACGGCGCGGCATGGCGTCGTGCTGGGCGCTTGGGGCGTCCTGGCCGTGCTGGCCGTGCTGGGAATGGGCAAGGGAATCGGTACTCATGGCAAAGCGGCGACTGCGAGACAAATTGTCACAGTCGCACCGCCCCCTGGGCGACTCATCCGCTCGGGGTTTGTCAGGGGGTGGGGGTATTCACGTCGGAGTCGGCCGCGTCGCCCCGGCCACGCTGGCCAGGCTGTTCGGCAAGCTCTACAGCCACCGCGGCAACAGGCTCATGGTGCAGTTGCAGTGGCCGCGCTGTTGTCGTCCGCAGCCACGGTGCGGTTGCGCCCTGCCCGCTTGGCTTCGTAGAGCGCCCGGTCGGCCGCGCTCAGCAACTCGGCAAAGCTCGTCGCGCCCGCCGGCAGCATGGCCAGGCCGGCGGACAGCGTGGCGCTGACGGTGCCTCCCTCGGGCGTGACGAAGGGCGCTTCCTGCACCATCAGGCGGATGCGCTCGGCCACCTCGCGGGCCCCGGCCTGGTCGGTTCGCGGCAGCAGCACGACGAACTCCTCGCCGCCGTAGCGCGCGGCCAGGTCGCCGGTGCGCAGCGAGCGCAGGATGAGCCCGCCCACCTGGCGCAGCACTTCGTCGCCGACCGGGTGACCGTGGCCGTCGTTGATGGCCTTGAAGTGGTCGATGTCCAGGAACAGGCAGGCCAGCGGGTAGCGGTGGCGCACGGCCTGGCTGAACTCGATGAGGCTGCGGTGGTCGAAGTAGCGGCGGTTGTGCACTCCGGTCAAGCCGTCGGTCATGCCGGCGCGGCGCAGGCGCTCACGGTTGAGCATGCTTTCGATGGCGATGGCAGCGATGGCCGCCAGGCGATCCAGGAACTTGGTGCCCGAGATGGCGTCGTAGCGCTCGGGGTCGCGCGCGCCGAAATGCAGGCTGCCGATGAGCAGGCCCTGGCGGATCAGCGGCAGCAGCGCCGCCGAGCGCACCGTGGTGCCGTCGCCGAAGGCCTTGGCCAGCAGCGCTTCGCCATGGCCGGGCCCGATCAGGCGGGTGGTGCGGGCTGCACCGAAGATGTCCTTCAGCGGCGCGTGGCTGTCCAGCAGCTGCGGCGCCTTGACCATGGGCAGGCTGGGCAGCGCGCGGCTCAATTCGCCGTCGGGGTCGAGCAGCCAGAGCTCGGCGGCGTCCAGGCCGAAGTCGCTGCGGCATTCCACCAGCAGCAGGTTGACCAGCTCTTCCATGGAGCCGACGGCGATCAGGCGGCGCTCAAGTTCGTCGAAGCGGTCCAGCTTGCGTTCATTGGCGGTGGCGGCTTCAAGCAGGGACTGCAGTTTGCGGCGCAGTGCCTGGACTTCGTCTTGGGGAGTAGGCGCGTTCATGCCAGTTGTCCAACAGGCCGAGCGCCGGGCCGCTCCCAAGCCGGCCCGCATAGGCGATGGGATTTCCGGTCGATCCGGCAAGCATCGCCGTCCCCACGGGGGACCGACCGGGCATGCCCGCGTTCAGCGGGGCGGGACTGGGCGAGGGGTCGTGTCATGGCGGCGCGATTGTCGCGGTGTCGCGTGAAAAATGCCGTCGCTGGCCGGTGATCGGATCCGTGAACGCGATCTCGCGAGCCACGAGTTGCAGCGGCGCATCGAAGCGCGGCGGGTTCTCGTGCGGCTGCAGCAGCGGGTAGATGCGGTCGCCGACGATGGGCAGACCGAGCGCGTTCATTTGTGCGCGCAGCTGGTGGCGCGCGCCGGTGTGGGGGCGCAGCTCGTAGCGGGCAAGGCCAGCGGGCAGGCGCTCGACGAGATCCATGTGCGTCTCGGCATTGGGCTCGCCGTCGACGACCTGCATCTGCAGGAACTGCTCGGTGTCGGGCTCTTCGAGGCGATGCCGCACGACGCGTGGCCAGGGGCCTTCGCTCCACGGCGCGATGGCCTCGTAGACCTTGTCGACGACGCGCTCGCGGAACAGCCGATGGTAGGCATCGCGGTCCTGCGGCCGCACACTGAAAGCGACCAGACCCGCCGTCTCGCGATCGAGCCGGTGCACGGGGATGAGGTCGGCCAGGCCGGTGCTGTGGCGCAGCCGCGCCATCAGCGTCTGGCGGGCGTAGATGCCGCTGGGCGTGACGGGCAGGAAGTGCGGCTTGTCGGCCACGAGCAGGTGCTCGTCCTGGAAGACGATGCGCTCGGCGAAGGGCACGTCAGGCTCATTTGCCAGGTGGCGCCAGTAGTAGATGCGGCGGTTGGGCTGGTAGGCCTCGCCGACGGCGCGGCCGTCGTCGTCGACGACGTCCCCGCGCGCCAGGCGCTCGGGCCAGTCGTCGACACGCGGCAGACGTTCGACGAGAAAGGCGGCCGTTGTCGCCCATGGCCCGGGCGGGCAGAAGACGGCGCTGGCTGCCACGCCGTCGCGCAGAGGCAGCTCAGGCTTGGCCGGCCGGCTCACTCGATGCGCGGCCCGCCGCGGGCGCGCTCGTCCATGTAGGCGTTCAGGCGCTTCATGTCGGCCGGGTCGACCTTGTCGCCACGCCACTGCCGCACCCAGGCGGCGCGGTCGGGCTCTTGCGCCAGGGCCCGCACGGCGGCGTCGATGGCCTCGATGTGGCGAAGGCCTTGAGGCGTGCGGCTGCAGGACACGGTGGCCAGGTGCGTGCTGCGGCCCTCGGCCACCGGCAGGGCGACGAGAGCTTCCGGGGTCCCCGCCTGCTTCAGGTAGGCATGGACGACGGACGGGTACTCCAGCGTGTAGTCCATGCGGCCGGCGCGCAGCATGCTCAACAGCTGGGTGCTGACCTGGGCACCAACGGCCAGGCGCGGCACGACCGCAGTGGCGAGCAGCTGGTCGATCTGCGGGCCGAAGGCGCGATCGCGCGCCAGCAGCGGGCGCAGGTCCGGCCGCTTGAGCAGGTCGGCCAACGCCAGCCCCCCATTCAGCGGACGGCCCTCGGCGAGCTTGGCCAGTGCCGCGCGCCGCACGACGACGTGGATCTCACGCGACGCGAGCGGCGGGTAGAGGTGAGAGAAGTAGAGCCAGCCCGACCGCGCCGGCGTGCGCACATGCAGCGTGGAGCACAGCGTCTCGCCGCTGTTGCTGAGCGCCTCATAGCGGGTCGTGCTGGCTTCGACGAACTCATGCTGCACGCCGGCCATGCGCGGCAGCAGCACACGCATGAAGCCATCCAGCTCACCGTAACCCAGCTCGGCAACCGAGCGCGGCGGGTGGCCCTGCACAAAGGTGAAATGAGGCGGCACGTCCTGTGCCACCCAGCGGATGGTGTCGGCGTGCGCAAACGCCGCTGCCATCAGAGCCACGAAGGCCCAGGACCACCGCAACACTCAATCTCCCTCGACCCACTCCATGCGCGCGCCAAGTTCGCCGATGTGCTCGACGAAGTTCGGGTGGGCGCGGCGGATCGGCGTCGCGTTCTTGATCACGCTCTTGCCGGGGATGCTGGCGGCCACCATCAGCAGCGCGATGGCGACGCGGATGATGTAGGGGCTCTCCACCTCGGCCGGGCTCAGCGGCTTGCCGCCGAAGGTGATCATGCGGTGCGGGTCGCTCAGGAAGGCATGGGCGCCGAACTTGGCCAGCTCCGACGTCCAGCCCATCGCGCCGTCGTAGATCTTGTTCCAGAACATCACGCTGCCTTCGGCCTTGACGCCCAGCGCCACGAAGATGGGCAGCAGGTCCACCGGCACATAGGGCCAGGGCGCCGCTTCCACCTTCTGCAGGATGTTGCGCGTGAAGGGCTCCTTGACCTTCAGCGGGCCGTCCACCACGCAGCGGCTCCAACCGTCTTCATGGACGATCTGCACGCCGAACTTGGCGAAGGTGCGGTCCAGCAGCGGGAACATCTCCGGCGCACCGTTCTTGACCTGCACATTGCCGCCGGTGATGGCGCCCAGCGCCAGGAAGGTGACGATCTCGTGGAAATCTTCGGTGAAGGTGTAGTCGGCGCCGCCGAGCTCGGGCACGCCGGTGATCTTCAGCTTGGACGTGCCGTGGCCTTCGATCTTGGCGCCCAGCAACGACATGAAATTGCAGAACTCCTGCACATGCGGTTCGCTGGCGGCGTTGGTCAGCGTGGAGACGCCATCGGCCAGCGCCGCGCACAGCACGAAGTTCTCGGTCGTCGTGACGGAGGCGTAGTCGGTCCAGTGGTCGTTGCTCTTGAGCGGGCGGTCGACCTTCAGCACCAGACCGTCGGGCAGGCGCTCGACGTCGGCTCCGAAGCGCTGAAACACCTCGACGTGAGGGTCGATCTCGCGGGCACCCAGCGTGCAGCCCTTGACGTCATCCTCGATGCGCGCGGCGCCGAAACGGGCCATCAGGCCGGGCACCAGCATGATGGACGAGCGCATTTCTTCCGGCAGGCGGTCGGTGGCCGGGTCGAAGTGGGTGTCGCGGTGGTGGACATCGAGGATGCCGGTCTTGAAGTCCAGCTCGACCTGCGAGCCGAGCTTGCGGAAGACCTCGACGATCTTCTTCACGTCGGTGATCTCAGGCACACCGCGCAGGCGCACGGGCTGCCTGGTCAGCAGCGTGGCGCACAGGATGGGCAGGACGGCGTTCTTGTTGGCCGAGGGGGTGATGC
>Ga0187844_10001205_pt1 | contig 19931 bp, 19 predicted proteins | sample SpaLakP09_SKY_50_FD_134517 | JGI IMG/M metagenome (GOLD analysis project Ga0187844, IMG submission 134517) | Oligotrophic lake water microbial communities from Sparkling Lake, Wisconsin, USA - SP09_SKY_50 | ecosystem: Environmental > Aquatic > Freshwater > Lake | place: USA: Sparkling Lake...
GGCCTTGATGGGCCGCAACCATCCGCTGGGCGTGCTGGCCTCGGCCCTTCTGTTCGGCGCGCTGTACCAGGGCAGCACCGATCTGCAGCTGGAATTCCCGCGCATCAGCCCGGAGCTGATCCTTGTCATCCAGGGCCTGGTGGTCTTCTTCGCCGCCGCACTTGACCGGCTGGTGCGCGACCCGATGGAGCGCTGGTATCTGCAGCGCCAACTGAAGCGCGCGGCCCGCTGAGACGATCATGGAAGACCTGCTCCTCAATCTCTTCAGCATTCTGGCCTCGACCATTCGATTGGCCACACCGCTGATTCTCGCGGCCATGGGTGGAATCCTGGCGGAGCGTTCGGGCACGGTGGATATCGGCCTGGAGGGCAAGATGTTGGTCGGCGCCTTCGCTGCCGCCACCGTGGCCAGCCTGGTGCAGTCGCCCTGGCTGGGCCTGGCGGCCGGCATGGCGGTGGCGGTGGCGATGAGCCTGCTGCACGGCGTGGCGACCATTCGCTACAAAGGGGACCATGTAGTCTCAGGCATGGCGCTGAACTTTCTCGCCTCGGGCCTGACCCTGGTGCTGGGCCAGGCCTGGTTCGAGCAGGGCGGACAGACGCCCATGCTCAGCAACGAACAGCGCTTCACGCCCATCTTCCTGCCCGGCGCCGACTATCTGGCCGCGAACGTGCCGGTGCTGGGGCCGTTCTACAAGACCGTGCTGTCGGGTCACACCATCCTGGTCTATCTGGCCTTTGTGATCGTCGCGGCCATGGTCTTCCTGCTCGGGCAAACCCGCTTCGGCCTGCGCCTGCGCGCCGTCGGCGAGGAGCCCAATGCGGTGGATACGGCCGGCATCTCGGTGCCGTTGCTGCGCTACCAGGCGCTGATCGGCACGGGCCTACTGTGCGGCATGGCCGGCGCCTATTACTCGACGTCGCAGAACGCCGCCTTCGCGCGCGAGATGACGGCCGGCGGCGGCTATATCGCGCTGGCGGCGATGATTTTCGGCAAATGGCGGCCGGTGTCGGCGATGCTGGCCTGCCTGCTGTTCGGCCTGCTGACCGCGTTGGAGGCGCGGCTGCAGGGGCAGAGTCTGCCCTGGGTGGGGGAGGTGCCGACCCAGGTGTTCCAGGTCCTGCCCTATGTGCTGACGGTGATATTGCTGGCCGGCTTCATCGGCAAGGCCGTGCCGCCCAAGGCCGTGGGGAGACCGTATGTCAAAGAACGTTGAAACCCTTAGTCAGTTGAGGTCAGAGCTTGCCGAGTACAGCAAGGTCTGACCCCCAAAAAATTATGCCTATCATCAACATCGGCTCGATCAACGTCGATCACAGCTACCAGCTGAAGCGCTTTCTGCAGCCCGGCGAGACGGCCAGCTGCGAGCACTATCTGCGCGGCCTGGGCGGCAAGGGCATGAACCAGTCGATCGCGCTGCAGCGGGCCGGCGCCGAGGTGGTGCATCTGGGCGCGATCGGCCGTGACGACGCCTGGGTGCGCAACGCCATCAGCGCGGCCGGCATCTCGCTGCAGGACGTATTCGAGACCGGCGCCGACACCGGCCACGCCATCATCCAGATCGACGCCCAGGGCGAGAACTGCATCCTGCTCTACCAAGGCGCCAACCATGCGCTGGCCGAGGCCGATGTGGCCGGCGTGCTCCAGCGTTACCCCGATCACCGCTGGGTGCTGACGCAGAACGAGACCAATGTCGTGGCCCAGACGATCCGACTGGCCGCCGCCGCCGGCCGCATGGTGGCCTTCAACCCGGCGCCCTGCGATCCGGCGCTGGCGCAGCTGCCGCTGGAGCAATTGAGCCTGCTGCTGGTCAACGAGGTCGAGGTCTGCCAGCTGGCTGGACAATCGAGCGGCCAGAGCGATCTGAATGCCGCCTATGCCGCGCTGCGCCAGCGCTGCCCGAACACCTTGGTCGTCGTGACCCTGGGCGCAGAGGGCCTGTGGGCCGCGCAGGGTGGGCAGCAGTGGCAGGTGCCCAGCTATCCGACCCAGGTGGTGGACACCACCGGCGCCGGCGACACCATCACCGGCTATCTGCTGGCCGGCCTCGATGAAGGCATGGCCGTCGAGCCGGCATTGCACCTGGCGGCCAAGGCCGCGGCGATCACCGTGTCGCGGCGCGGCGCGGCGGCGTCGATTCCGCAGCGTTCGGAACTCATTTGACTCATTCGCTGATCAACACAGAAGGAACCCCATGAGCACCAAGCACACGATGATCATCGACACCGACCCCGGCGTCGATGATGCGCTGGCCCTGATGCTGGCCGCCTACAGCCCCGAGATCGAGCTGCTGGGCCTGACGACGATCTTCGGCAATGTCAGTGTCGAGCAGGCGACCAAGAACGCCGGTTTCCTGGTCTCGCTGATGCCTAAGTCCGTGCCGGTGGCCCAGGGTGCGGCCACGCCGCTGGTCAACGACCTGCACCCTTACCCCGACTTCGTCCACGGCAAGAACGGCTTCGGCGATATCGACGTCGCCTACCCCGCCGACTTCAAGCCGGACCCGCGCTCGGCCGCCCAGTTCATCGTTGACCAGATCAATGCCCGCCCCGGCGAGGTGACCTTGGTGCCGGTGGGTCCGCTGACCAATATCGCGCTGGCCCTGCACCTGGACCCCAGCATCAAGACCAAGGTCAAGCAGGTCGTGATCATGGGCGGCGCGGTTTATCGCGGCGGCAATGTCTCGCCGGCGGCCGAGGCGAATATCTGGAACGACGTGCATGCGGCTCAGGTGGTGTTCGCCGCCGACTGGCCCATCGTGATGGTCGGCCTGGACGTGACGCACCAGACGGTGATGCCCGAGACGCGCATGAACGCCGCGTGCGCGAACTCGCCCAAGGTCGGGGCTTTTCTCGCCAAGATCTGCGAGTTCTATGCCAACTTCTATCGCAACACGGCCGGCTTCGACGGCTTCTGCGTTCACGACCCGGCCACCGTGGTGCAGGTTCTGCGCCCCGACCTGTTCGGCACGCAGCGCGGCCAGATCGAGGTCGTCACCGAGGGCCTGGCCCTGGGCAAGACGCTGTTCGGCCCGGCCGGCTTCATGTATGCCGAGCCCGGCTGGGGCAAGCGCACCAATGTCGAAGTCTGCACCACGGTGGACAGCGAGGGTGTGCTCAAGTTCATCGAAGACGTGATCAAGACGGCGCCCTGAACGGCACCCGCCGATCTGCATCTGTTTTTTGGAGCCTTTCATGTCGAATCCCTTCCCCGTCGCCACAGTTGACCTGCGCGACTACCGCAGCAATGACCCGGCGCGCAAGCAGCGCTTCATCCAGACCCTGGGCGATTCGTTCTCGGGCATTGGCTTTGCCGTCGTCACCGGCCATGACCTGGACGACGCGCTGCAGAACCGCCTGTTCCAGCAGGTCGAGGACTATTTCAAGCTGCCCGTCGAGACCAAGAAGGCCCATGAGGTGCCGGGTCTGAAGGGCCAGCGCGGCTACAGCGCTTTCGGCACCGAGGTGGCCAAGTCGGAGAAGGTGGCCGACATGAAGGAGTTCTGGCAGCACGGCCAGACCCACGCGCCGACTGACACCCTGCATGGCAGCGAGCCCGGCAATGTGGCGGTGGCCGAGTTGCCCGATTTCACGCCCACGCTCAAGCAGGTCTATGAGGCGCTGGAGGCCAGCGGCCGCGATCTGCTGCGCGGCATCGCCGTCTACCTGAATCTGCCGGAAGACTATTTCGACGCCAAGATCACGGGCGGCAGCAGCATACTGCGCGCCATCCACTACCCGCCGATCACGCAGGAACCCGACAGCGCCGTGCGCGCCGCCGCGCACGAGGACATCAACCTGATCACGCTGCTGATGGGTGCCTCGGCCTCAGGCCTGGAAGTGCTGACCAAGGACGGTGAGTGGTTGGCCATCCAGGCGCCCCCGGGCTATGTGACGATCAATGTCGGCGACATGCTGCAGCGCCTGACCAACAAGCGCCTGGTCTCCACCACCCACCGTGTCGTCAACCCGCCGCGCGAGCTGTGGCACACCTCGCGCTACTCGGTGCCGTTCTTCCTGCACCCGCGGCCGGAGATGGATCTGACCTGCCTGGACAGCTGCGTTGACGCCGCCCACCCGAAGCAGTTCGACAGCATCACCGCCGGTGCCTATCTGGCCGAGCGGCTGGATGAAATCCGCGCCGAAAAGCGCGCAGAGAAAGCCAAGGCCTGAAAGAGATGAGCACCGAGCAGTACCTGATCATCTCGCCGCGCTGGGTCGTGCCGATGGAGGGCGCGCAGACTGTGCTGACCGGGTACAGCGTCGTGCTGCGCGCCGAGCGCATCGTCGCCGTGCTGCCGACTGACCAGGCCCGCGCCCGGTACGGCGCTCAGTCCGACAACCCCGCCGAGGAGGTGCTGTTGCCCGAGCAGGTGCTGATCCCGGGCTTCATCAATATGCATGCGCACTCGGCGATGACACTGCTGCGCGGCGTGGCCGATGACCGCGATCTGATGGACTGGCTGGAGAACGCGATCTGGCCGATCGAGCGTGCCTTCATGGGCCCGGAGTTCGTCTATGACGGCACGCGGCTGGCCGCGGTGGAGTCGCTGCGCGGCGGCATCACCTACACCAATGACATGTACTTCTACCCCGTCGATGGCGCCCGCGCGTCCATAGACGTGGGCATGCGCCTGGGCACCTCCATCAACGTGCTGGAGTTTCCGACGCCCTACGCGGCCAATGCGCAGGAGTACATCGCCCACGGGCTCGAAGCCCACGCTCAGTTCAAGGACCATCCGCTGATCGATATCACGATCGCGCCGCATGCGCCGTACACGGTGAGCGACGCGACCTTCCTGCAGTTGGGTCAGATGTGCCAGGACCTGGGCTTGCGCATGCACTGCCACGTGCATGAGACGCAAGTCGAGGTCGATGGTGGCCTGAAGGAGCACGGCGTGCGCCCGCTGGCGCGGCTGGACAAGCTGGGCTTGTTGAACGAACGCTTCCAGGCCGTGCACATGGTGGCGCTGGACCAGGCCGACCGCGAGCTCTGTGCCGCGCGCGGCCTGCACCTGCTACACAACCCTTCGTCGAACATGAAGCTGGGCTCGGGCATCAGCCCGGTGCAGGCGGTGCAGGATTTGGGCGTCAATGTGGCGCTGGGCACCGATGGTGCTGCCTCGAACAACCGCCTGGACATGTTCACCGAGATGCGCGCCGCAGCGCTCCTGGCCAAGGTCGGCGGTCATGCGCCGCGCGCCGTGCCGGCCTACAAGGCACTGGAGATGGCAACACTGGCCGGTGCACGGGCTTTGGGCCGGGCCCACGAGCTGGGTTCGATCGCGGCCGGCAAGCTGGCCGATCTGACCGCCGTGGACCTGAGCTCACCCGAGTGCCAGCCGGTGTTCGACCCGATCTCGCAGCTGGTCTACGCGGCCGGGCGCGAGCATGTCAGCGATGTCTGGGTCGGTGGCCGGCGGGTGTTGAACGCGCGCCAGCTGACGACGGTGGATGTGCAGGAAGTCAGCGCCAAGGCCCGGCAGTGGGGCGAGCGCATCCTCGCCCGCTGAACTTCTTACGGGTAGAACACTTCGACCGTGTAGCCCACCAGGCGCGTGTCTCCGGCGCGCAGCTGTGTCTGAAGACTCAGTTCGCCGCGAGCCGCGATGGTGCCGGCGGGGTTGCCCACTGATGGAGCACTGGCCGCAAAGTCGGCCGGACTCAAGACCTTGCGCACCAGCAGGGCGCCGGCCGAGTCGCTGAGGCTCAGTTCGAACGAGGGCAGGGCCAGGGCGGCATCGGCGCGGTTGCGCAGGGTCACGGCCAGGCGGTAGGCCCCGGCCTCATTGGGCATGCGCGTCAGTGAGCTGCCCTCGACGCTGAGTGCCTCGATGCGATGCAGCGGCCGGATCTCGCAGCTCAAGACCTGGCACAGCTGCTTCAGCGGCCCGGCCAGGGCCGGTTGCTGGGCGGCCAGCGCATCGCGGAAGTGGAACAGCGCCTGCAGGGCCAGCAGCAGTGCCAGCAGCAGGCCCGCGCCGCCCCAGAGCAGGCGTTGCCTGGCATTCATCGGCGCGCGCACCTTGGCGGCATCGCGCACAAAGGCCGGCACATGGGGGGAGTCTTCGGGATCGGCGGCCAGTCCGGGGATGTCGGGTGAGCCCATCCGTTCGTCCGAGATCGGCCACGAGTCGGCGGTGGCGGGCTCGGGCGGAAGCCCGGACGGCGGCCAGGCCTGCGAACTCGGGAAGCGGCGCGGCGGGGTCTCGTCACCCGGCACGCTCGGCGCCATGCTGCCGTCAACGCCGGCGCGCATCTCCCAGGTTGCTTCCTCGGGCGGCAGCGACTGCGCGGCGAGCGCCTCGTCTTCTTCGGGCTCGGGGGCCGGGTATTGCTCCGTGTATTGCTGCCCGTAGCCGGTGTCGTCCAGCGCGATGTCCAACGGCTCCGGTTCCGGCTCAGGCTCGGGTGGGCGGGGCCAGGGTGGAGGCGCCTCGCGCTCCAGATCGAACAGCTGCTCGCGCGCGTCAAACACCTCGGCGCAGCGGCCGCAGCGCACCCAACCTTCGGAGACTTTCAGCTGGTCTTGCACCACCCGGAAAACGGTGCCGCAAGCGGTGCAACGGGTGGCAAGACTCACCTCAGCACCCGCCCGGCCGCCCGAAGGGTGCTGAGCGCCCCCCCGGGGGGCAGCAAACATCGAGAGCGTTGGGGCTGTTCATCCGGCAATCATGCCATCAGGCGGGGTTCAGTTGCGCTGGGCGGTCATCAAAATCCAGCCCTCTTCCGAGTCGCTGACCTCGAGCTTGAGCCAGGGTTCGTAGGCAGCTTTCAAGTCATCGGCCTGACGCTCCAGGATGCCGGCCAGGACCAGATGGCCGCCGGCTGCCAGGTGGTTGCACAGCAGCGGCGCCAGCAGCTTCAGCGGCGTGGCCAGGATATTGGCCAGCACCAGCGGGTAGCTGCCCTTTGCCATATCGGGCAGGCCGACGGCCAGCGTCACCTTGTTGGTATCGGCATTGGCATGCGAGGAGGTCACGGCCGCCGGATCGATGTCCACCGCGTCGATATTGCGGGCGCCGAACAGCGCCGCGCCAATGGCCAGGATGCCGGAGCCGCAGCCATAGTCCAGCACTCGGTCCCAGCCCGGGGCCAGGTCGGCATGGCAGGCGATCCAGCGCAGGCACATGCGCGTGGTCGGGTGCGTACCGGTGCCGAAGGCCAGGCCCGGGTCGAGTCGCATGATCTGCTCGGCCTGGGGCGGAGCCTCATGCCAGGACGGCACGATCCAGAATGTCTCGGTGATCTCGACCGGTGCGAACTGCGACTGCGTCAGCCGCACCCAGTCCTGCTCGGGCACCGCCTGGATCGCCTGCACATGCACGTCGCCGGCCCAATCCTGGGCCAACAACAGGGTGGCGGCATCGGTCGCCGAGGCCTCGTCGGGGTAGAGCGCGCGCAGCACCGAGCGCTGCCAGCCGCCCTTGGGCACCGGCATGCCGGGCTCACCGAACAGGGCCTGCTCGGCGGGTGTGTCGGCATCGGCGTCTTCGACCGAGACGGACAGCGCGTCAAGCTCCACCAGCGCGTCGCTGACGCTCTCGACATCGTCCTCACGCGAGATCAGCACGAGCTCGAACAACATGGTGGCTTTCGATTCGGACATCAGCGCTTGTGCTGGCTCATCCAGCCTTCCAGATAGTGGATGCTGGTGCCGCCCTCGATGAACTTGGCGTCCACCATCAGCTCGCGGTGCAGCGGGATATTGGTCAGGATGCCCTCGACCACCGTCTCGGACAGGGCAATGCGCATGCGCGCCAGTGCCTGGTCCCGGGTGTCGCCATGGGCGATGATCTTGCCAATCATCGAGTCATAGTTCGGCGGCACGTAATAGTTGGTGTAGGCGTGCGAGTCGACGCGAATGCCGGGCCCACCGGGTGGGTGCCACATCGTGATGCGACCGGGCGAGGGCGTGAACTTGTAGGGATCCTCGGCATTGATGCGGCATTCGATCGCATGGCCCCGCATGACGATATTGCGCTGCGCAAACGGCAGCTTCTCTCCAGCGGCGATGCGGATCTGCATCTGCACGATGTCGATGCCGGTCACCAGCTCGGTCACCGGATGCTCCACCTGCACGCGGGTGTTCATTTCGATGAAGTAGAACTCGCCGTTCTCGTACAGGAACTCGAAGGTGCCCGCGCCACGGTAACCCATGCGCTTGCAGGCGGCGGCGCAGCGGTCGCCGATCTTCTCGATCACGCGGCGGGGGATGCCCGGCGCCGGTGCTTCCTCGATGATCTTCTGGTGGCGGCGCTGCATCGAGCAGTCGCGCTCGCCCAGCCAGACGGCGTTCTTGTGGGTGTCGGCAAGGATCTGGATCTCCACATGACGTGGGTTCTCCAGGAACTTCTCCATATAGACCTCGGGATTGCCGAAGGCCGCGCCGGCCTCAGCCTTGGTCGTCTGCACCGCGTTGATCAGGGCCGCCTCGGTGTGGACGACGCGCATGCCGCGTCCGCCGCCACCACCGGCCGCCTTGATGATGACCGGGTAGCCGACGGCCCGCCCCTGACGGATGATTTCCTTGGGGTCGTCGGGCGGGGCCCCTTCGGAGCCAGGCACGCAGGGCACACCGGCCTTGATCATCGCCTGCTTGGCCGAGACCTTGTCGCCCATCAAGCGGATCGACTCGGAAGTCGGGCCGATGAAGGTGAAGCCGGAGTTCTCGACCCGCTCGGCGAAGTCGGCGTTCTCCGACAAAAAGCCATAGCCCGGATGGATGGCCTCGGCATCGGTCACCTCGGCTGTGGCGATGATGGCCGGCATGCTCAGATAGCTCTGGGCCGAAGCGGCCGGCCCGATGCAGACGGCCTCATCGGCCAGCTTCACGTACTTGGCGTCGCGGTCGGCCTCGGAATAGACGACCACCGACTTGATGCCCATCTCGCGACAGGCGCGCTGAATCCGCAGGGCGATCTCGCCTCGATTGGCAATTAGGATCTTTTTAAACATCGGTCTTCAATCACTCGATGATGAACAGCGGCTGACCGAACTCGATCGCCTGGCCGTTCTCGCACAGGATCTGGGTGATGGTGCCGGCGCGGTCGGCGTCGATCTCGTTCATGATCTTCATCGCCTCGATGATGCACACGGCATCACCTTCCTTGACCTGGCTGCCGATCTCGACGAAGGGCTTGGAGCCGGGGTTCGACGAGCGGTAGAAGGTGCCCACCATCGGCGACTTCACCACATGGCCGGTCTCCACCGGGGCTGCAGGGGCAGCGGCCGGGGCCGGTGCCGCGATCGGTGCCTGGGCGGGTGCATAGGCCATGGCCTGCGGCGCCGGCTGCATCTGCTGTACGTAGGGCATGCCCTGGCCGGCCTCGGACTTGACGATCCGCACCTTGCCTTCGGCTTCGGTGATCTCCAGTTCGGAGATATTTGATTCGGACACCAGGTCGATCAGGGTCTTGAGCTTGCGCAGATCCATAGGTTCTCTCCAACGGACATATTGTTATGGGGGATGGGTGCCGGCCGTGCTGTAGGCCCGGACTCTAGCTCTTGCCGGGGGCGGGCGAGGCTAGGGAATGCGCGAGCGCGTAGTCCAGGGCCAGCCGATAGCCGGCTGGGCCCAGGCCGCAGATCACGCCGACGGCCAGTTCGGAAAAGAACGAGTGGTGGCGGAATGCCTCTCGCTTGTGGATATTGGACAGATGCACTTCAACAAAGGGCAGAGCCACCCCGGCCAGGGCATCGCGCAAGGCAACGCTGGTATGGGTGTAGCCGGCCGGATTGATGATGATGAAGGCTGTGCCATCGGTTCTTGCGGCCTGCACGCGGTCGATCAGGGCGCCTTCGTGGTTGCTTTGAAAGCAATCCAGCGTAGCGCCTGCATCTCCGGCGATACGCGTCAGTTCAGCGTTGATTTGTTGCAAAGTCACCGCGCCATAAACCCCAGGCTCGCGAACGCCCAAGAGGTTCAGGTTGGGACCGTGGATGACAAGCAGCTGTTTCAAACTGGGCTGGGACTCGGGAATTCCCGTAATCCTGAAGCGGAAAGGCGGAAGTTTAAGCGTTTTAGGCTCAGATCGCCAATTCGGCTCGGAAAGAAATGATTTGACTTATCAGGACGACCACTCGGCCGCTTTTGCCGCCAGTTCATCGTAGTTGCTGCCGCCCAGCTTGCGCCACAGGGGTTTGCCCGTGCGGCCGATGACGACGGTGAAGGGCAGGCCGCCCTGCTTGTTGCCCAGCGCCCGGCCCAGGTCGGTGCCCTCCAGGCCGGCCAGGCCGATCGGAAAGCCGATTTTCACTCTTTGCAAAAACTCGCGCACCGGTGTCGGGCCATCCACCGCCAATCCGACGACCTGCCAGCCGCGCTTTCCGAAGTCTTGCTGGAAGCGGTCCAGGTCCGGCATTTCCTTGACGCAGGGCGGGCACCAGGTGGCCCAGAAATTGATCAGCAGCGGCTTTCCGCGCAGCGCGGCCATTCTCAGTTCGCCGCCATCGGGTTGGGCGAAACTGGCGGTCCACAGGGCGCTCAAGTCGTCGCCATCGGCAGCCATGGAGGCAGCAGCCGGTGGCGTATGTGCTGCCTGCCGACGCCAAGCCCAGCCGGCGCCCACCAGCGCCGCTGCGGCACCGACGCCGCCCACCAACCAGTCACTCCGCTGCATTGCCGCTCTCCATCAGCCGGCGCAGGGCCGGCAAGTCACCACGTTCACGTTCGCCCTTGGCGTCGGCCTTGAGGCCGCCGCGCAGGTCGTCATAGTCCAGCACGCTGCAGTGCACGGTCACCAGCTCGCCCAGCGCCGGGCTGGGCGTGGCGACCGTCAGCACATCGACCTCGCGGCCACGCGGGCCGGTGGTGCTGCCCACGTCATAGTCCACCCGCTGGTTGATCAGTGCGATCTCGGCCGCCTTGGAGTCGTCGCAATACAGCTGCAGATGCACGGCTGACAGCCGCGTCGCCGTGCCGCGCCAGACCGCCCCGGTCAGGTGCGGCCGGAACTCCGCCAGTCGCTGCATCCACAGTGCCGCCACCTCGCGCATCGCGGCCAGCTCATGCGGCTGTGTGTCGCCGCAGAACAGGGCGATGTGCTCGCGCACCTGTTCTTCCAGCAGGTCGTTGTCGGGCAGCTCGACGCGTCGCTCCAGGCCCCGGCCCAGGCTTTTCAGCGCGCGTCGCTTGGCCGGGCCATATTCCATGCCCTCATCGACGACCAGACGGGCGGCGATGGCGGCGATTTCAATCGTCAGATCAGAGGCGGGAGTCATGCGGCATTCTAGGCAGACGGGTCGAGACGTCCCGCCGCAGGGCTTTCAGGGCAGCTCGATGGCACCCATGCGGGCTTCGATGGTGCCCGCCCGGCCCAGCACATAGCCGGTATTGGGGCGTTTCTCGAAGCGCTTGGGCGCCGGCAGCATCACCGCCAGCCGCGCGGCCTGGTTGGCGCTGAGCCTGGCGGCATCGATGCGGAAGTAGTGCCGCGCCGCGGCCTGAGCGCCGAACACGCCTTCGCCCCATTCGACGCTGTTCAGATAGATCTCGAGGATGCGCTGCTTGCTCAAGACCGCCTCCAGCATCAAGGTGATGACGAACTCCTGGCCCTTGCGCGCCAGGCTGCGCTCGCTGCCCAGGAACAGGTTCTTGGCCAGTTGCTGGGTGATGGTCGAGCCACCGACGACCTTGGGCACGGGCTTGGCCTTCTCGATGGCTGCTCCTGTCTTGGGCTTCGGTTTGAGCCGGTCCAGCCGGGCTTCCTCGCGCTGATTGCGCTCCCAGGCCTTCTCGATCGCGTCCCAGTCCACGCCGCCGTGGTCGGTGAAGCCGGCGTCCTCGCTGGCAATGACCGCGCGCTTGAGGTTCTTCGACATCGCTGCATCGTCCACCCATTGCTGGCTCCAGGCGATGTGGTGCTTCTCGGTCAGCAGGCGCCAGGCCTCTGAGCGCTGGAAGGTGGTCGATTGCGGATCGACCACCACCATCAGCGCGATGCGCAGCAGGAAGTAGAGCTGCAGGGCGAGCAGGGACAGCAGCAGCAGTGCCAGCAGCCGGCCGGCATGGCGCAGCGCAGCTTTCATGTGACCAACCCCAGACGTTGGCGCAGCGCCTTCAGCACCGGCGCGCCTTCCGGCCGCACACCGCGCCAGACGTAGAAGGCCTCGACCGCCTGTTCCAGCAGCATGCCCAGGCCGTCGCGCGGCGTCCCGCCATGGGCAGCGGCCCAGTCCAGAAAACCCTGGGCCTTGGCGCCGTACATCATGTCCAGCGCCAGCGCACCGGGCGCCAGCACCGTGGGCGCGACCGGGACCTCGGCCCCGGCGATGCTGCTGGCCGTGCCGTTGATCAGCACATCGAAGCCCGTGCCGCAGGCCTCCAGGCCGGACGCGACCAGGTGCACGTCATGCTGCGCCGCCCAGCCGGTGTGCGAGTCCACCAGCGCCTGCGCCTTGGCCAGCGTGCGGTTGGCCAGCAACAGCTCGGCCGGACGGGCGGCGATCAAGGGGCCGAGCGCGCCGGCGGCGGCTCCACCGGCGCCCAGCATCAGCACGCGCTTGCCCGCCAATGGCCGGCCGGCGTTCTGTTCGATGTCGCGCACCAGGCCGATGCCGTCGGTGTTGTCACCAAACCAGCCGTCTGCTTCGAAACGCAGCACATTGGCGGCACCGGCGAGTTGCGCGCGCTCGCTGCGGCGCGCGGCCAATGCATAGGCCTCGAACTTGAACGGTACGGTGATGTTGCAGCCCTTGGCGCCGCCCTCGGCGAAGGCCTTGACCGCGCCGGCAAAGCCGTCCAGCGGGCACAGCAGCCGTTCGTAGCGCAACTCCTCGCCGGTCTGCGCCGCGAACTGCGCATGGATGAATGGCGACTGGCTGTGTTCGACCGGGTTGCCGAGAATGGCGTAGAGGTCCATGGGTGGGTTCATATTCATGCTAGATGCCAACACAACACTTTAGTCAGTTGGGGCCAGAGCTTTCGGCCCCGCTGCGCGTGGATCTCAAGGTCTAGCCCGCAATCAATTTGACAGGCTTGTTTCCAAGCCGTCTTCGCGCGTGAAGCGGAATTTTGACGTGATCACCAGCACTTCGGCGCCCTGCCGCATGGCCGGGGTGAACAGGCCGAACGGGCCGGCGGCGCGGACGATGGCCACCGCGCGGCGGTCCAACTGCTTGTTGCCGGAGGAGGCAACGATGTCGGTTTCTATCACCCGGCCGCGCAGATCGACGTGGATATTCATCGTCAGCTCGCCGTACAGCTTCTTGCCCCGGTGCTCGGGGAAGTCGCGCGTGCCGCGCTCCTCGATGCGGCGACGCAGCGCGTCGTAGTACTGTGCGTAGACGACCTCCTGGGTGGCCGGGCTGACATAGCGTTTGCGCGGGCGGGCGTTCTCGGCGTTGACGCGCTTCTCGATCTCGGCGAGCAGTTGCACCAGCTGGCGGCGGCGCTCGTCCTGGTCTCTGGCCTTGGGAGAGCCCTTGTCGCGGGTCGGGTCGGGGGCGGGCAGGAGGGCCAGTTCGCGGCGGATCTGGGCCAGCAACTGCTGCTGCTGCTCCTGCAGCTTATCGATCTGCGCGCGCTGCAGCTGGGTGGTCTCGCCGACCTCCATCACGGTGGACGGCGGCAGCGGCGAGGTGGCGCGGCCGCTCTCGGCCATGCCGCCGCCGTTCAGATTGGCCTGGGCCAGCGCCTGGGCCTTGGCTGGTGCCGTCTCGGAGCGAGAGTTGACCAGCACCACCTCCAGCGGCGTGTCCTTGAACACGCGATTGAAGCCCTCCGGATCGACAAAGCGCACCGTCAGCAGCGCCGCGTGCACCGCCACCGAGGCGAGCAGGGCGATCTGTACGGTGCTGAGCTTGGGCCAGGCCGGCATTGAGGAGACTAGGCAGCGCCTTCTGCAGCAGGGGCAACGGCTTGCTCGCCCTCGCCCGACATGTCGATGGCCAGAGTCAGCGGGCCGGCGGTGGGCTCCTCGTCGCCCTCGTCCGTGTCGGGTTCAGCCGCCTCGGCCTCGTCCAGCTTGGCAATCACATTCGCGTGCAGATCGAGCGTCATCTCGTCCATGCCGGTGATGCGCACCCGAACGTGGGCGCCGCGCGCCATGTTTTCGGCGCCCATGGCCTTGAAGACCAGGGGCAGCGCGTCGGCCCGCACCAGGCCGTCCTTCATCACGCTCGCATCGAGTTCTTGAATTTCGTTCTGCGCCAGATAGCGCAGGGTCCAGTAGCGTTCAATCCCCGACTGGAAGCCGTTGTAGGCGCTGTAGGCGGCGTCGAAGCCGGAAATGATGGAGAACAGCGCCGCGTCCTTGGGCTTGAACGGCGCCACCAGGGCGGCCGTGCGGCCGTGGCGCGCGCAGGCAATGATCTGCCACTGGTTGACCAGGTCCACATAGCGGCGCAGCGGCGAAGTGGCCCAGGTGTATTGCGCCACACCCATGCCGGCATGCGGCGCGGCCTTGGTGCCCATGCGCACCTTGATACCCGGTGCGAGGCTGGCCTGGCTGCGGTAGATGCCCGGCAGGCCCAGTTCGTTGAGCCAGCCGCCCCAGGTGCTGTTGGCCAGAATCATCGCCTCGGCAACGATCAGGTCCAGCGGCGCGCCGCGTTGACGGGTGCTGATGCGCACCGTCTCCTGGCCCAGCGGCTCGCTGCCATCGCCATCGAGCTTGAAGTTGTAGTCGGGCCGGTTGAAATTCTCCGGCTTGCCGCGCACCACCTCGCGCCCGGCCTTCAGGTGCCTGGCGAGGCGGAAGGTGAAGGCCAGTTCCTTGGCGAATTCATAGTCGGCCGGGGCTTCGCCGGTCAGCGAGGCCTCGGTGACGACGGCGTCGAGCTGGTCGTGGCGCAGATTGGACGCAATCGGCACCCGCTCGATCCTGGTCTCACTGCCGCGCACCTCCAGCGTGGCCTCATCCATCGTCACGTACAGCGAGATCGCGGGGCAGTCGCGCCCCGCCATCAGGGTGTAGGTCTGCACCACCTCGTCGGGCAGCATGGTCAGCTTCCAGCCGGGCATGTAGACGGTGGACAGTCGCTCGCGGGCCACCTTGTCCAGCGGCGAGTCGGGCTGTATGGCCAGGCCCGGCGCGGCAATGTGCACGCCGAACACGATGGTGCCAGTGCCCAGGCCCTGCACCGACAGCGCATCGTCGATCTCGGTTGTGGCCGAGTCGTCGATCGAGAAGGCCTGCACTGGCGCCAAGGGCAGGTCGTCCTTGATCGCGGGTGCCGCCAGGGCCGGAAAGCCCGTGCCCTTGGGGAACTGCTCGAACAGGAAACGCCGCCAGTGGAACTGGTAGGGGCTGGCGATCGCGCCAGCCGCCTGCAGCAGGTCCAGCGGCGCCTTGTGTGCCAGCTTGGTCGCCTCGACCACGGCCTTGTACTCGGGGCCGTTCTTGTCCGGCTTGAACAAGATCTTGTAGATCTCGGCGCGCACCGGCTCCGGGCATTGGCCGGCGGCCAGTTCCTTGGCCCAGGCCTCGATCTGCAGGGCCTGCAGGCGCTTGCGCTCGATGCCCAGCAACGCTGCCTTGACGATCTCCTCGGGCGCCTTCTTGAACTGGCCCTTGCCGATGCGGCGGAAGTAGTGCGGCGCCTCATAGAGCCGGAACAGCGCGGCGGCCTGATGGGCCAGGCTGGCCTTGGCGTCGAAATAGTCGCGGGCCAGCTCGGCGAACGTGAACTCACCGTCGGGGGCAAACTCCCAGGCCAGGTCCAGGTCGATCTCCTGGGCCAGGCGCTGGCCCTCGGCGATCAGCTCGGCAGGCGCCGGCTTGTCGAATTTCAGCAGCACATTGGCGGCTTTCACCTTCACGCGCTTGCCCGAGTCGAGCTCCACTTGCATGGAACTGTCGGCTTCGGACATCACACGGCCGGCCAGGAATTTACCGGCGTCATCAAAGAGAGCATACATAGGCGGCGGATTGTCGCAGATGGACGCCGCCGGACCGGATCCCGGCGGCCCCATGGGAAAGCCCCGATGCAGGGCGGGGCGCCTTGGCACTCAATGCCATCAGCAATCCGCACGGAGCCCCCATGCAGCCGAATGTCCGCAAAGTTGTCGCCGCCCATCCGGCCCGCACCGACAAGATCGTCAGTGCCGCCGAGGCGGTGCGCCTGATCCATGACGGCGACACGGTGGCCACGGCCGGCTTCGTGGGCATCGGCTTTGCCGAGGGCATCGCTGTTGCGCTGGAGGAGCGCTTCCTGGCCTCCGAGCTCGAAACCGGCCTCGGCGCGCCGCGCGACCTGACCCTCGTTTATGCCGCCGGCCAGGGCGATGGCCGGGAGCGCGGGCTCAATCATTTCGGCCATGCGGGCCTGCTCAAGCGCGTGGTCGGCGGCCATTGGGGTCTTGTCCCGAGGCTGCAGGCGCTGGCCGTGGCCGACCAGATCGAGGCCTACAACCTGCCTCAGGGCGTGATCTCGCACCTGTTCCGCGACATCGCTGCCGGCAAGCCGGGCACGCTCAGCGCCGTCGGCCTGGGCACCTTCGTCGACCCGCGGCTGGGCGGCGGCAAGATCAACGCCCGCACCGACGAAGACTTGGTCAGGCTGATGGAGATCGATGGCGAGGAGTTCCTGTTCTACAAGGCCTTTCCCATCCAGGTGGGCATCATCCGCGCCACCACGTCCGACCCCGACGGCAATCTGACGATGGAGCGCGAGGCGCTGACACTCGAAGCGCTGGCCATCGCGATGGCCGCGCACAACAGTGGCGGCGTGGTCATCGCACAGGTCGAACGGCTGGCCGAACGCGGCTCGCTGAACCCGCGCCAGGTGAAAGTTCCCGGCGTGCTGGTCGACTGCGTGGTGGTGGCCGAAAAGCCCGAACACCATATGCAGACCTTTGCCTGCCAGTACAGTGCCGCCTTCGCCGGCGAGATCCGCGTACCGATGAACACGTTGGCGCCGATGGCCATGAGCGAGCGCAAGCTGATCGCCCGGCGCGCGGCGCTGGAGCTGACGCGCAACGCGGTTGTCAACCTGGGCATCGGCATGCCCGAGGGGGTGGCCGATGTGGCGGCCGAGGAGGGGGTGATAGCGCTGCTGACGCTGACCGCCGAGCCCGGCGTGATCGGCGGCATACCGGCCAGCGGGTTGAATTTCGGTGCCGCCGTCAACACCCAGGCCATCATCGACCAGCCCAGCCAGTTCGATTTCTACGACGGCGGCGGCCTGGACATCGCCGTGCTGGGTCTGGCCCAGGCCGATGCGCAGGGCAACCTGAACGTCAGCAAGTTCGGACCGCGGCTGGCCGGTGCGGGCGGCTTCATCAATATCAGCCAGGCGGCGCGCGAGGTGGTGTTCGTGGGCACCTTCACCGCCGGAGACCTGCAGGTGCGCATCGAGGACGGCAAGGTGCATATCGACAGCGAAGGCCAACTGAGGAAGTTCGTCGCCGAGGTCGAGCACCGCACGTTCAGCGGAGAGCGGGCGCGGGCGCGCGGCCAGCGCGTGCTCTACGTGACCGAGCGTTTCGTGTTCCGCCTCGCTGATGGGGGCGGACTGGAGTTGATCGAGATCGCGCCGGGCATCGACCTGGAGCGCCACATCCTGGCGCAGATGGACTTCGTGCCGGCGATCAGTCCGCATCTGCGGTTGATGGACGCCCGCCTGTTCGCCGCCGGCACGATGGATCTGCGGGCGCGCATGCTGCTGCTGCCCCTGGCCCAGCGCGTCGAGTTCAATGCGCGCAGCCTGATGCTGTTCATCAACTTCGAAGGCCTGGCGGTCGACAGCGAGGCCGACATCGCCGCCATCGAGGCGGAAGTGGTTCGCCAGTTGGGGCCTGTGGGCAAACGCGCCAATGTGGTCGTCAACTACGATCACTTCAGCATCCGCCCCGAGCTGATGGACGACTATGACGCGATGGTGCGCCGCCTCACCGAGCGCTATTACGCGCGGGTGACGCGTTACGCGGCCAGCGGCTTCCTGAAGGCACGCTTGGCCGCGCTGCCGACGGGTGATTAGCCGGTCGTTGAACATCGCATCACCGTCCAGCGCCGCTTCTTCGACGGAGCTGCGTCAGTCTGCGGGGCTGCTCAGGCCGCCGCCGCGATCGGCGGCGCGAGCTTGCCCAGGTAGGCCCGCACCCGTTCGTCGCGGGCCAGCGCGTCCAGTGAGTCGGCCTGCAGCAGGCGGCTCATACGCGCGCTGTCCTTGTGCACGAAGATATAGCGCTCGCAGACCTCGGACAGGATGTCCAGGTGCACCGGCTCATTCGGGTGCAGGCAGACGAACACCAGTTTGCCTTCGGCCCGCAGCCGGCGGAAGAAGTCCAGCATGAAGCCGATGTAACCGTCCTGCGTGTTGAACTGCGGCTCGTCGAACAGGTGCAGCCGCGCGCGGGCGCTGGCCGAGCGCGCCAGCATGAAGCCGGGCTTGGTGCGGGTGAAGGCGCGCAGCTGGTAGGACTGGTGGTAATGCAGGGCCAGCCGGTCGCGCTCGCCATAGCGCACCTGGTGGATGTCCTGGCCGGCCACCAGCACGCGGCCGGCGCTGGGCAGATTGCTGCCGGTCATCAGCTCGAACAGGGTCGTCTTGCCCGCGCCGTTGGCGCCCATCACGCCGACGATGGCCGGGCCGTCGATCTGGAAATCGGCCTCCAGCGAGAAGGTGGTCTGGCGCTGGGGCCAGCCGCGTTGGTAGTGCTTGGCCAGGCCTTCGACCTTGAGCAGCGGTGCAGTCATCTCAGATTCCCAGCCATTGGCGTTGCAGATCGGCGTTGTCGCGCAGCGTGGCGGCCGGCGCCTCGAACACGACGCGGCCCTGGTGCATCACGCAGACCCGGTCGGCCACCGTCAGCGCGCAGGCCACGTTCTGCTCGACCAGCACCACGGCCACGCCCTCGCGCTTCAGGCGCAGCACGGTGTTCATCACGTCCTGCACGACCTTGGGCGCCAGGCCCTGGCTCGGTTCGTCGAACAGCACCAGGCCGGGCGCGCCCAGCAGGGCGCGAGAGATCGCGACCATCTGCATCTCGCCACCGGACAGGTTCTCGCATTCACGCGCCATCAGGTACTCCAGCGCCGAGAAGATCTCGAAGCACTCCTTCTCGGTCCAGCTGCGAAAGCGGGTGCGCTTGCGGGCGATGGCCAGGTTGCGGGCCACCGTCAGGGTCGGGAACACGCGGCGGTCGTCCGGCACCCAGCCGACGCCGCGGCCGGCGATGCGGTGCGTGGGCTCGCGGGTGATGTCCTGGCCATCGAAGCGGATGGCGCCGCGGCGTGCCGGGGTCAGGCCGAGGATGGCGCGCAGGGTCGTCGTCTTGCCGGCGCCGTTGGGGCCCAGCAGCGCCAGCACCTCGCCGGGCGCCACGGTCAGGCTGACGCCGAACAGCACCTGGGTTTCGCCATAGAAGCCGTCGATGCCCTGCACCGACAGCATCACCTCGTCGTGCGGCTTCAACACGGCGCTCATGCTGCGGCCGCCAGGTTCGATCGCTGCACCCAGGGGTTCTCGCGCAGCGCGTCCGGCGTGCCCTCGGCGATCACCTGGCCCCAGTGGATGACGGAGATACGGTCGGCCAGGCGGAACAGGAAATTCATGTCGTGCTCGATGATGACGATGGTCAGCTGGCGTTTCAGCTGGGCGATCAGCTCTGCCAGCCGTGCCGTGCCTTCGGCGCCCAGGCCGGCGGTGGGTTCGTCCAGGAACAGCAGCCGCGGCTGCGCGGCCAGTGCCACACCAATCTCCAGCGCGCGGCGCTCGCCATAGGACAGTCGCCGGGCCGGCGTGTCGGCCTGGGCGCCCAGCCCAACCCGCTCCAGCACCGCATGGGCCTGCTCGCGGGCGGCGTCGTTGGCGCCGAGGTCGCGCCACATCGAGAAGCCCTGGGCGCGCACCGCCGGCAGGCCGATCAGCACGTTGTCCAGCGCGGTGTCGTCGTTGAACAGATTCATGATCTGGAACGAGCGCGACAAGCCCTTGCGGGCGATCTGTGCCGGCGACTGACCGGTGATGTCTTCGCCGGCGAAGAC
>Ga0187844_10001207_pt1 | contig 19928 bp, 18 predicted proteins | sample SpaLakP09_SKY_50_FD_134517 | JGI IMG/M metagenome (GOLD analysis project Ga0187844, IMG submission 134517) | Oligotrophic lake water microbial communities from Sparkling Lake, Wisconsin, USA - SP09_SKY_50 | ecosystem: Environmental > Aquatic > Freshwater > Lake | place: USA: Sparkling Lake...
CCAACTAGCAACACTTTCCGCCAAAATCCTCGACAATCTTTGGCAGATGCTGGCACCGGGTGGTAAATTGCTATTCGTGACCTGTTCGCTCTGGCCACAGGAATCCGAGGCGCAGGCCGCGGCATTCGCAGTACGGCATCAGGCTGTGCGGCTCGATGCCCCCGGTCAGTTGCTGCCCGGTGGCGTAGCGGGACAGGATCATGATGGCTTGTTCTACGCCCTGTTCCAGAAAAATGCGTAGTTTTAGCTCCCTTTGCCCGCACCAACCAAGTACCGGCCCTGACGTGACACGACGAGTTCTTCGCCTGCTGATCGCCCGATTCCTGCTGATACTGGCGTGCGTCCTGCCGCAGCTGGCACATGCCGACGGGGTGGAGATCCGCCGTTCCAACATCGAAGCGAGCGAAGAAGGCTACCGCCTGAATGCCCGCTATGGCTTCGAGCTGAGCTCCGATATGGAAGATACCTTGCGTTACGGCGTATCGTTGTATTTCACCACCGAAGTGGAATTCACCCGCCCGCGCTGGTATTGGTTCGATGAAAAGGCGATCGTTGCGCGGCAGACCATTGTGCTCGGCTATAACGTCCTGACCCGCCGATATAGCGTCAATGTTAACGGTAGCCTGAAGCAAAACTTTTTCTCCTCGCTGGATGAAGCACTGCTGTCGATTCGCAATCCCAACCGCTGGGTGGTGGCGCCCCGTTCGGCCCTGAAAGTGGGAGAGAACTACAACGTCAAGCTGAGCATGGGCCTGGACACCAACTATATCTCCAAGCCACTCAAGGTCAGTGCGCTGAATAACAGCGAATGGCGTTTGACCTCGGACAAGAAAATCTTCCAGTACAAGGCGGAGTAAGTGAATACAGCGTTGCGGTATTTATCCGTCGTTGGCGGCGTGGTCGTCAGCATACTGCTGTTCCTGCTGGCTTCCGCTTCCGATAACTCCGGATTTTTCGACCGCTACTATGGCTGGCTGCTGGGCCTGAATGCCGCCGTGGCCTGCGCCTTGCTGCTGCTGGTGGCCGTCTCGCTGTTCCGCCTCTACGTACGCTACCGCACGGGGGCCTTCGGTTCGCGCCTGATGACCCGGCTGGTGCTGCTGTTCGCCGCCATCGGTGTGCTGCCGGGGCTGGTGATCTTCTTCGTATCCATCCAGTTCGTCTCGCACTCCATCGATTCGTGGTTCAACGTACCGGTGGAGGAGGCGCTACAGTCCGGCATCAATCTGGGCCGCGCCGGGCTCGATACTGCCCTGGGCGAGCTACAGACCACGGCGCGCCGCACGGCCGACCAGCTGTCGGAACAGCCTTTCGGCACTGAACGGGCCACGCTGGCCTATCTGGTGAAGCAGCAGTACGGCATGCAGAACGCCATCATCGTCGACGCCGAAGGGGGGCTGATCATCAGCGCCCGCGCCAGCCGGGGCGGCAACCTGAGTGCCGATCTGCCCACCAGCGAAATGATGGCCAAGGCCAAAAGCGACGGCCTGTATGGTGCGCCCGAGGGCGGCAACGAGTTGCGCAGCAATCTGATCAACCCACCCGGTGGCGCGCGCGATGTAGTGCACCAGCTGCGCCTGCGCGTGGTGCTGCCCATCCCGGAACGGCCGCAGCCGAACGGCGTGCATCTGGCGCCGCGCTATCTGCAGCTGATCCAGCTGGCACCGGAACAGCTGGCGGCCGACGGCGAAACTATCCGCAGCGCCTATTCCGACTACAAGGAACGCTTTGTGGCCCGCGTAGGGCTGCGCAAAATGTACATCGTCACCCTGACGCTGACCCTGCTGCTGGCCGTATTCGGCGCCATTGCCAGCGCCTTCCTGATCGCCACCGATCTGGCCCAGCCTTTGCTGCTGCTGGCCGAGGGTACGCGCGCCGTGGCCGAGGGCGACCTGTCGCCGCGCCCCATCATGACCACCTCCGACGAACTCGGTACGCTGACCCAGTCGTTCAATATCATGACGCGCCAGCTGTTCGATGCCCGCACGGCGGTGGAACTCAACCGCGCAGCGCTGCAGAACGCCAAGGCCCACCTGGAATCCGTGCTGGCCAATATGTCGGCCGGGGTGATGGTGCTCGATCCGGAATTCCATCTGGTCAGCTGCAACGACTCGGTGGAGCGGATTCTGCAGCAGCCCGGCACGGCCCTGCTGGGCCAGAAGCTGGACCAGATCGACGGCCTGCAGGAATTCGGCGGCGCCATCGTGGCGGCGTCTGCCGCCCAGAGCGCCCAGTCGGCTTCGGACCGCACGCTGCAGCGGCTGCATTGGCAGCGCCAGATCGAAGTGCCACGCCGCTCGGCCAGCCTGGACGACAATGACCAGACCCTGCTGGCACGCGGCTCGCGCCTGCCCATCGAAGGGGGCGAAAGCGGCTATCTGGTGGTGTTCGACGATATTTCCGACGTGATTTCGGCGCAGCGCTCGATCGCCTGGGGCGAAGTGGCGCGCCGGCTGGCGCACGAGATCAAGAATCCGCTCACGCCCATCCAGCTCTCGGCCGAGCGCATGCAGATGAAACTCGATGGCAAACTGGCACCGGCCGACAACGAGCTGCTCAACAAGGGCACGGCCACCATCGTCAATCAGGTGGCGGCCATGAAGCGCATGGTGGACGATTTCCGCGACTACGCCAAAACCCCGCCGGCCCAGCTGGAACTGCTGGACCTGAACGCCCTGATCGAAGAGATCCTGAACCTGTATCTGGCCGGCGAGGGCGACGATATCATCCACCCGCAACTGGCGCCTGGCCTGCCACTGGTGATGGGCGACGCCACGCAACTACGTCAAGTGATCCATAATCTGCTGCAGAATTCGCAGGATGCCATGGCCGAGCGTCCCGAGGGCGCGCCGCCGGCGCACATTGACGTGATCAGCGAAGCCATCCATTATCAGGGCGCGGATGGCAGCACGCGGACGGCAGTACGGCTGGCAATCAGCGATAATGGCCCCGGATTTGCGCCCAAAATCCTGGCGCGGGCCTTCGAGCCCTACGTCACCTCCAAGGCCAAAGGCACCGGTCTGGGGCTGCCGATGGTGAAAAAGATTATCGAAGAACATGGTGGACGGATCGATATTCAGAACCATGTCGATAGAAGTGGTGCGTCGGTAGTGATTTTGCTGTTAAAGTTAGCGCCGACGACGCACAATACCGAAGTAAGCACCTGAGTTAGTACCTGAGTTTTAGTACCTGAGTTGCACGGCTTAGAAAAATCATTGCCGGCTATAAGCTGGCGAAATGAGGAAGGCAAGGGAAGATGGCAAATATTCTGGTAGTGGACGATGAAATGGGTATCCGCGAGTTGCTCTCGGAGATACTGAGCGACGAAGGACATGCAATAACACTGGCCGAAAACGCCCAGCAGGCACGTGAAGCGCGGGCCGCCGGTGCGCCCGATCTGGTGCTGCTCGATATCTGGATGCCGGATACGGACGGCGTCACGCTGCTCAAGGAATGGCAGCGCGACGGCTTGCTGACTATGCCGGTGATCATGATGTCGGGCCATGCCACCATCGATACGGCGGTGGAAGCGACGCGCATCGGTGCGCTGAACTTCCTTGAGAAGCCAATTGCCTTGCAGAAACTTCTGAAGGCGGTACAGCAAGGGCTGACCCGCGCACAGGAAACCGTGCGGGCGCCGGCGCTGGCAGCCCGCCCGGTGGTGTCCAGCCCGGTGGAAGAGAGCAGCGCCAGCAGCTTTGGCCAGGCCAGTCCGGCGGCGGCGATAGCCGTGCGCGGCGGCGCCACCATCGCCGGTGCCGACAACCACATGTTCAACCTGTCGTTCGATCTGCCGCTGCGCGAAGCTCGCGATGCCTTCGAACGCATGTACTTCGAGCACCATCTGGGCCGCGAAGGGGGCAGCATGACCCGTGTTGCCGAGAAAACCGGACTGGAACGTACCCACCTGTACCGCAAGCTCAAGCAACTGGGAGTGGAGCCGGGCAAACTCGCCAAGAAAGGCGTGTAAGCCGGTGTCCGGCGCTGCGGCACGAGCGCCGGTAGCCACTTGGCTGGCCACCGGCGCGCAGCGCGAAGCGGCGATTGCCGCCCGTCTCGCTGCTGTCAGTCCGGCGGCCAGTGCAGTTTCTTCTGTTGTCATCCTCGAAGGCATGCCCACCGGGCTATCGCCGCTGGCCGATCTGGCCGATACCTCTTCCAAGCTCCAAGTGTTGCGTATTGCTCCCGGTTGCCTGCATTGCAGCGGCAATCTGGTTTTGCGAGTAACATTGAACCGTGTTCTGCGCCATCCGCCCGCGCAGCTGTTTATCGGGCTGGCCAGTGCCGAGCACCTTGATCTGTTCCGTGACTTTTTACAGGCGGCCCCGTACGCCGCCTTGCTGGACCTGCAAGCTGATCTGTCAGCCTGAACTTCGCTGCCGGACAGCAGGACTTGTAATTGGGCGTCTCCAGCCCCACTTCGGAGGGGAAGGCGCAACCGACCAGTGTTACGTCCCTAGTGAAAGGAAGCAGCATGAACCTCGTCTACAACAGCGAACAGTTCAGCGTCCTCGAGTTTGGTGTCGACCGCAGCCATGAAGCCTTGCGTTTTGGCGGCTATGAAATTGTCGATAAAGGGGGCAAGCGCGAAATTTTCATCAACGGCATACTGGCACAGAATTTCCGCCGCGACGTCAGCGAGCTGATCGCGAGCGAACCGACGATGGCCGAGATCGACGAATTCCTCGGCAGCTACAATGAGGCCATGAGCTATCCCGCCACCCTGCACTGAAGGCTGCTGCGCAGTGTCTGGCCGGTGCCGGCGTGACAACACGCCCGCACCGGTTTTTGCTTGGTGCCGTAGTAAATTCGCTGCTGGGCTGGTACGGCCAGTGGTTATAATCGGGGGATGTGCCAATTACTCGCAATGAACTGCAATGTGCCGACCGACATTGTGTTCAGCTTCACCGGCTTTGCCATGCGTGGCGGCCAGACCGATACCCACCATGACGGCTGGGGCATCGCCTTTTTCGAGGGCGCCGGCGTGCGTCATTTCGTCGACCATCAGGCCGCCGTGAGCTCGCCTATCGCCGAACTGATCAAACGCTATCCCATCAAATCCAAGAACGTGATCGCGCACATCCGCAAGGCCACCCAGGGGCAGGTTGCGCTGGAGAACTGCCATCCCTTCGTACGCGAGCTGTGGGGCCAGTACTGGGTATTTGCCCACAATGGCGACTTGAAAGCGTTCGCGCCTGTACTCGATGGGCCGTATCGTCCGGTCGGCACCACCGATAGCGAACTGGCGTTCTGCTACATCATGCAGCAATTGCGCAGCCGTTTCGGTACCGCGCGCCCTGACCGTGCGGCACTGCGCGCCGCGCTGGCCGTGCTGACGCAGGAAATTGCCGCCTATGGCACTTTCAATATGCTGCTGTCCTCAGGCGCGGAACTGTTTGCCCATTGTTCCACCAACCTCGTGTATCTGGTACGACAGTTTCCGTTTGACACGGCGCAATTGTCGGATGAAGATGTACAGGTGGACTTCTCGCAGGTGACGACCCCCAACGACCGGGTCGCCATCATCGTGACGCAACCGCTGACGACCAATGAACAGTGGACGGCATTCAAGCCGGGTGAGTTGAAAGTGTTCGTGGACGGTATGCCAGAAACGCAACTGTGATGTAAATTGTTTAAGACAAAGTTGCGTTTCAATGTCAAAATAACAGCATGGCGCAGTGTCGCCGCTTTTTGTACTGGCAAACGCAATGATCGAACTATCTCCCCGCGGCCCCGACGCCGATAACTTACACGTACGCGAGTTCTATCTGGGGCGTCAGCCTATACTCGACCGTAATCAGTCACTGTTTGCCTACGAATTGCTGTTCCGTAATGCGCCCGTGGGACCGGCCCGCATCAGCGACGAATTGAGCGCCACTGCCGCAGTGATCGCCCATGCTTCGCAGCTGGGCATGGAGCGTACGGTGGGCGATGCAATGGGCTTTGTCAACGTCGATGCCGAAGTCATCATGACGGATATCTTTTCCTTCCTGCCGCGTGAACGGCTGGTGCTGGAGGTAAGCGAACAGACGCCGCCCACGCCAGCGCTGATCAGCCGCATGGCTGAACTGCATGCACAGGGTTTCCGTTTTGCCCTCGACGATGTGGCAGGCACGGCGCCCGGCCTGCACCGTCTGCTGCCGCTGGTCGATTATGTGAAGCTTGATGTGCAGAAGGTGGACCTGTCCAGCCTGATGAAGCTGGCGCCGCGCTTCCGCGAAAGCCGCAAGACCCTGATCGCCGAGAAGGTTGAAAGCCGCGAAGAATTCAAGAACTGTCTGGATTTGGGCTTCGATTATTTCCAGGGCTATTACTTTTCCAAGCCTGTCATCATGAGCGGCAAGAAGCTGTCGCCGTCGCAGCTGGCCGTGATGGAGCTGATGACGCTGGTGACCTCGGATGCCGACAATCTGGAAATCGAACGGGCCATCAAGCGCGATGTGTCGCTGGCGCTTAACTTGCTGCGGCTGGTGAATACGCCTGCCGTAGGCCTGCGCCACCGTGTCGATTCGCTCAGCCAGGCCGTGATGATACTGGGCCGGCGCCAGCTGCAGCGCTGGCTGCAAATCATGCTGTATGCCGAGCCCAGCAAGCGGGGCCATAGCATGACCCCGCTGCTGATGCTGGCCACCACCCGTGGCCGCCTGCTGGAACTGCTGGCCGGCAAATTGCGTCCGGCCCATCGCCAGTCTGCCGAAATTGCGTTTACAGTCGGCATCATGTCGCTGATGGATACCCTGTTCGGCCTGCCCATGGGCGATATTCTGGCGCAGATCCCTGTCAGCGCCGAAGTCACCGGCGCGCTGCTGGAGCGCGAAGGCTTCTTCGGCGACTTGCTCAGGCTGGCCGAATGCATAGAACGTCTGGGCGATATGGACCACCAGATTCTGCCTACGCTGCGCGATCTGGCCGTTTCCACCGACGATCTGCTGGAGCTGGAGATGGCGGCCTTCGAATGGAGCGATAACGTGGTGCGCTACGCACTCTAAGGTCCGCTGCCTTCAGCAGCCTCAGGTGGCGTGCCCCGCACCGGGCCAGTGCTTGTGCAGCTCCGGATCGGTGCGCATTTCCCATAGGGCCAGTACCACTACCGCAATGCCGACGACGAGCGAATTCCACATCAGCTCGCGGTTGTCGGCAATTTTCATCAGCCAGGGCGACAGGGCCACCCACAAACCTACCAGCAGATTGAGCAGCACTGCCCAGAAATAGGTTTTATACAGGTCGAATGCGGCCAGGATGGCCATCACTGCGCCGGAGATCATGGCCGTCCCTGCCTGTATCGAAGGGATGGGATAGGAAAAGACCCACGGTGAAACAAAGAACCACAAACCCAGCAGCAATATCAGTTGATCCTGCCAGCGTTTGAGGGATGGATGGTTTTCCGGATGAGTTGCCATATATACCTCCTTGATTGAGCCGCCGGATGGCGACATTCCCGTTTAGGCTCGCTGTTGCGCAAAAAGTTCATATTTTTATATTTCCTCTTGGCTAACTTGCCTAATAAGCATGACATCGCTATGCTGGCCGCTTATCGAAATTACAATCGACAGGATGGCTTATGGCAGCGGTTCTACTTAGCGTCAATCAGCTCAGCAAGTCCTACGGTGCCCGCAAGGCCGTGGACGGAGTGAGCTTTCAGGTACAGCAGGGCCAGACCCTGGGGCTGATCGGCCCCAACGGCGCAGGCAAGTCCACCACGGTGGGCATGATCTGCGGCCTGCTGCGTAGCGATAGCGGCAGCATCCTGCTCAATGGTGAGCCGGTTACCCAGGGCAATAGCGCAGCCAAGCGCCAGATCGGCTATGTGCCGCAGGATCTGGCCCTGTACGACGACTTGTCCTCGCTGGAAAATCTGAAGCTGTTCGGCGCGCTGTACGGCATGAAGGGCGCGGCGCTCAATCAGCGCTGCGAACAGGTGCTGGCGCTGGTCAACCTGAGCGACCGGGCCGGCGACAATCCGTCCACCTTCTCGGGCGGCATGAAGCGCCGGCTGAATATTGCAGCAGCCTTGCTGCACCAGCCGCAGCTGCTGATCCTCGATGAACCGACGGTAGGCGTCGATCCGCACAGCCGCAACGCCATCTTCGATACGCTGGAAGCGCTGCAGGCACAGGGCTGCGCGCTGATCTACACCAGCCACTACATGGAAGAAGTGGAACGGCTGGCCGACCATCTGGTCATCATCGATCACGGCAAGGTGCTGGCCGACGAAACCCCGGCAGCGCTGTACCAGCGCCTGCCCGCACAGGCCGCGCTGCAGGTGGAGCTGGCCCATCCGGCCGGTGCCGAGCTGGTGGCCGCCTTGTCTGCTCAGGACGGCGTCAGCAGCGTGCAGGCCAGCGGCCAGCAGCTCGATATCGGGCTGGCGGATGCGGGCCGGGCGGCCGCCGTGCTGGGCTGGCTGGCCGGGCAGGGCGTGGCGCTGCTGCATTTCGCCACTGCCAAGACTTCGCTGGAAAACATTTTCCTCAACCTCACTGGCCGTTCGCTGCGCGACTGATCACCATGACTGCTCTGATAGCTTTGATCCGCAAGGACCTGAAACTGTATCTGCGCGATAAGCGCGCCCTGATGATGCATCTGCTGATGCCGGTGGTACTGGCGGCCTTCTTCGGCTCGCTGTTCGGTGGCGGGCCGGAGGCCAATACCAGCAAGGTGGAAGTGGGCCTGGTGCTGCTCGACCAGTCGGAAGTGGGCAAGCAGATTGCCGCCGGCCTGCAGGCCGACAGCGCGCTGAAAGTCAGCCTGCTCGACCAGGCGGCGGCCCAGGCGCAGGTGCGCAAAGGCAAACTGCCGGTGGCTGTGGTGATACCGGCAGGCTTTGGACAGAGCGCTGCCGATGCCCTGTTCAGCGGCATCGACAAGCCCAGCCTGACGGTGTATTACGACCCTTCGCAATCGACCATGCTGGCCATGGTTAAAGGCCTGCTGACCCAGCAGGTGATGCAGGCCAGCAGTGCCGCCGCCTTCAATTTCAAGGATAGCAGCATCACCAGCAAGCAGCTGCAGCGGGTGGCCGATAGCGACCTCGCGGCAACGGACAAGGCGCAGCTGACCGACTTCCTCGGCAGCCTGAAAAAATATCAGGACCAGCGTGCTGCCACTGCGCAGAAGGATCTGGCCGAAGGTAAAACTTCGAGCGCAGCAGCGGACCAGAAGCCGACCGGCATGAGCGTGCCATTCAGCACCAGGGACGAGGCGCTGAGCAGCGGCCCGCGCTACAACGGCTATGCCCACTCGTTTGCCGGCATGGGCGTGCAGTTCATCCTGTTCATGGGCATAGACATGGGCATCAGCATCCTGCTGGCGCGCCGCTCCGGCATCTGGAACCGCCTGATGGCGGCACCCGTGACGCTGACCACGGTGCTGCTGGGACGCGGTCTGTCGGGCGCGCTGATTGCAATGGGCTTGATGTGCGCGCTGTTCACCTGCGCCATGCTGATCTTCAAAGTCACCATCAGCACGCTGGCCGGCTTCCTGATACTGGCCTTGAGCTTTGCCCTGATGACGGCGGCCTTTGGCCTGCTGATCGCGGCATTCGGCAAGACGCCGGAAGCGGCGCGCGGCATCGCTGTATTTGCCACCATGATTATGGTCATGCTGGGCGGCGCATGGGTACCGTCGTTTATCTTCCCCGAGTGGATGCAGCAGCTCACGCTGGCCATTCCGACTCGCTGGGCGGTGGACGGTTTTGATGCCGTAACTTGGCGCGGACTGGGTTTCGATGCGGCGCTGGCGCCAGTGGCCGTGCTGTTGGGCTTTGCGCTGGTGTTTGCTGTGCTGGCGATCTGGAAATTCCGTAGCGAAGCACAGCAATAGTCTATGCCCCGGGTGGGGCCTGACAGGATGAAGAGCGGAGGTATCGGGTTAAAGTTTCTCTGAACCAACCCGATACACTAAGTAACATTCTGTTACGTGAGTAAATAATGACTTTACCCATCCGGACGCTGATTGCCTATTGCGTGAATCAGGTCATCCGCCAGTACTACCCCCGCCAGTACAGTTCGCTCTGCCATGTGTATGCCATCGTCGGTTCCAACCTGATCAGCATTGTGCTGGACCGGGTGTATCGTCCGGTGGCCGGGCTGGCGGCCGTCGATTGCGGCGGCGGCCAGCTGATGACCATGCTCGATAACGCTGCCTTCGCCAATCCGGCTGGCGGCTCCTATCATTGCTGGATCGAATCGGCTGATGATCTGGTGAGCGAGCGTGAAGTGGTCGATCTGACTTTCCGCCACAACCATAGCTATGCCGAGCAGAACGGTTTCCGCTGGCAGCGCGCGGCACCGCCCGATTTCCTGTGGGGTAAGCAGAGCAGCATCGTGGTGCCGGCAACCCTGGAAGAATTGCCGAACGCTTTCCCGGACGGCATGGTGTGGCTGCAGGAGACGGATGAAGGCTGGCAGTGGATGATGCGCCAGTTGCAGCAACACCAGAGTGCTTTTGTCACGCTGACCGCCGAAGCGCTGAAATTATTCCAGGCCCATATGGCACCTGCCTCGGCGCTGCTGGCGCGGCCAGCAGCCACCGAGACGCCCGCCACGCTGCTGATGGCCGCCGTCTAGGCGGCACTGCGCGCAACCGGGCCGATTAGGACAGGTTGGGCGCCAGCCAGCTTTCCAGCAGGGCTTTGTCGACCTGACGGCGGGCCGCCATATCATCGAGCTGGTCCTGGCCGATTTTGCCGACCACGAAATACTTCGATTCCGGATGGGCGAAGTAGAAGCCGGAGACGGCCGCGCCCGGATGCATGGCGAACGATTCCGTCAGCGTGATGCCCACATTTTCCGCCTGCAGGGTGTTGAACATATCGCGCTTGACGGTGTGCTCGGGGCAGGCCGGATAGCCCGGTGCCGGACGGATGCCGCGATACTGCTCGGCGATCAGCGCATCGTTGTCCAGCGCTTCGGCGGCGGCATAGCCCCACAGGTCGGTACGTACGCGCTGGTGCAGGTATTCGGCAAACGCTTCGGCCAGACGGTCGGCCAGCGATTTCAGCATGATCGACGAATAGTCGTCGTGCGCCGCTTCGAAACGCTGCTCGTATTTTTCGATGCCCAGACCGGCCGTGACGGCGAACATGCCGATGTAGTCTTTCACGCCCGATTCCTTGCTGGCGATGAAGTCGGCCAGACACTGGTTAGGCCGCGCCACGCCATCGATCACCGGCTTGACGCCCTGCTGGCGCAGGCCGTAGTAGGTGAAGTCGACGCTGCTGCGGCTGTCGTCGGTGTAGATTTCGATATCGTCATCGTTGACGCTATTGGCCGGCAGCAGGGCGATTACGCCGTTGGCGGTGAGCCAGCGGCCATCGATCAGTTTCTTCAGCAGGGCCTGGCCTTCGGCATACACCTTGGTGGCTGCTTCGCCCACCACTTCATCGGTAAGGATGGCGGGGAAAGGACCGGCCAGATCCCAGGTCTGGAAGAACGGCCCCCAGTCGATGTACTGGGCGATGGTGGCCAGATCGACATTCTTGAATTCGCGCCGGCCGATGAACTTCGGCTTGACGGGCGCCCGCGCGCCGTCGAACGACAGCACCATCTTGTTGGCGCGTGCCTGCTCCAGCGTCAGCATGGGCAGGGCTTTCTTGCCCGCATGCTGAACGCGAATGCGTTCGTAGTCCTCGGCGATTTCGGCTATGTACTGCTGGCGGCTTTCCGGCGTCAGCAGCGACTGCGCCACCGACACGGAACGCGAAGCGTCCGGCACATATACAACCGGGCCTTCGTAGTTGTGGGCGATCTTTACGGCCGTGTGGGCGCGGCTGGTGGTGGCGCCGCCGATCAGCAGCGGGATCTTCATCATGCGGAAATGCTCGTCGCGCTGCATTTCCTTGGCCACGTGGGCCATTTCTTCCAGCGACGGCGTGATCAGGCCGGACAGGCCGATGATGTCGGCATTTTCCAGCTTGGCGCGCGCCAGAATTTCCGAACACGGCACCATCACGCCCATGTTCACCACTTCGAAGTTATTACACTGCAGGACCACCGAGACGATGTTCTTGCCGATGTCGTGCACATCGCCCTTGACAGTGGCGATGACGATCTTGCCCTTGGGTTTGGCGACGATGCCGGTGCGTTTTTCTTCCGCCAGTTTTTCTTCTTCGATGTAGGGCACCAGATGGGCCACGGCCTGCTTCATCACCCGGGCCGATTTCACCACCTGCGGCAGGAACATCTTGCCCTGGCCGAACAGGTCGCCGACGATGTTCATGCCGTCCATCAGCGGGCCTTCGATCACGTGGATAGGCCGGCCATTGGCGGCCATCACCTGCTGGCGCATGGTTTCCGTGTCTTCGCTGATGTACTGGGTAATGCCGTGCACCAGCGCATGCGCCAGGCGTTTTTCCACCGGCAGATTGCGCCATTCCAGATTCTGCGCATCCTGCTTGCCGGCGCCGGCTTTGAGCGTGCCGGCGAACTCGATCATGCGTTCGGTGGCGTCTTCACGGCGGTTCAGCACCACGTCCTCGACCCGCTCGCGCAGTTCGGCCGGCAGCTCGTCGTACACGCCCACCATGCCGGCGTTGACGATGCCCATGGTCATGCCGGCCTTGATGGCGTGGTACAGGAACACCGTGTGGATGGCTTCGCGCGCCGGGTCATTGCCGCGGAACGAGAACGACACGTTGGACACGCCGCCCGAGACTTTGGCGTGCGGCAGATTCTCGCGGATCCAGCGGGTGGCGTTGATGAAGTCCACCGCGTAGTTGTTGTGCTCTTCGATGCCGGTGGCAATGGCGAAAATATTCGGGTCGAAGATGATGTCTTCCGGCGGGAAGCCCACCGTTTCGGTCAGCAGCTTGTAGGCACGTGCGCAGATTTCGATCTTGCGTTCGAAGGTGTCGGCCTGGCCTTTTTCGTCGAAGGCCATGACGATCACGGCAGCGCCGTAGCTCAGGCAGTCTGGCCTGACGGATGAATTCTTCTTCGCCTTCCTTCATCGAAATCGAGTTGACCACGGACTTGCCCTGCACGCATTTCAGGCCCGCCTCGATCACCGACCATTTGGACGAGTCGATCATGATGGGCACGCGCGAAATATCGGGTTCCGAAGCGATCAGATTGAGGAAGCGCGTCATCGCGGCCTGCGAATCAAGCATCGCCTCATCCATGTTGATGTCGATGATCTGGGCGCCGTTTTCCACCTGCTGGCGCGCCACGCTCAGGGCCTCGTCGTACTGCTCGTTGAGGATCATGCGGGCAAACGCTTTGGAACCGGTGACGTTGGTACGCTCGCCCACGTTGACGAACAGCGAAGACTGGTCGATGGTGAACGGCTCCAGGCCGGACAGACGCTGCGCTACCGGCACCTGCGGCACTTGCCGCGGCGGCGTAGCAGCGAGGATCTCGCCGATGGCGCGGATGTGGTCCGGGGTGGTGCCGCAGCAGCCACCGGCGATGTTGATGAAGCCCGCATCGGCAAACTCGCGCAGCAGGGCAGAGGTGTCGGCCGGCAGTTCGTCGAAGCCGGTATCGCTCATCGGGTTGGGCAGGCCGGCATTCGGGTAGATACAGACAAAGGTATCGGCGATCTGCGACAGTTCTTCCGCATAGGGGCGCATCAGCGCCGCGCCGAGCGCGCAGTTCAGGCCTATGGTCAGCGGTTTGGCGTGGCGTACCGAGTTCCAGAAGGCCGGCACGGTCTGGCCGGACAGGATGCGGCCGGAAGCATCGGTAACGGTACCGGAAATCATCAGCGGCAGGCGCGGCTGGTCCGGATGGGCCGCATAGAACTGGTCGATGGCAAACAGCGCCGCCTTGCAGTTGAGCGTATCGAAGATGGTTTCCACCAGCAGCAGATCGACGCCGCCGGCCACCAGGCCTTCTACCTGCTGATGATAGGCCGTGACCAGCTGGTCGAAAGTGATGTTGCGTGCGGCCGGATCGTTGACGTCAGGCGAAATCGATGCCGTCTTGGGCGTAGGTCCCAGTGCGCCGGCAACGAAGCGCGGCTTGTCGGCGCTGCTGTACTTGTCGCAGGCAGCGCGTGCCAGCTTGGCGGCGGCCACGTTCATGTCATAGGCCAGATGGCCCATGTGGTAGTCGTCCTGCGCAATGGTGGTGGCGCCGAAGGTATTGGTTTCGATGATGTCGGCACCGGACGCCAGATAGCGCTCGTGTATTTCCTGGATCACCTGCGGCTGGGTCAGCGTCAGCAGTTCGTTATTGCCCTTGACGAAAAGCTCGCGCGCGCCGGAATCAGCCGGGGCGGCGAAATCGATGAAGGCGCCCTGCGGGCCGCCGCGGTAAGCCGTTTCATCGAGCTTGTATTGCTGGATGATCGTGCCCATCGCACCGTCGAGTATCATGATGCGGCGCGCCAGAATTTCGCGCAGCTGGGCATCGGTCTTGGACATGACGGGACGGGACACGGTGTTATTCATTTGTTACTTTCTGAGATCGTGGACAGGCAGGGTCCAGAAGTTGACGGCGGTCTAAGATTATACGGCATCGCAAAATTTGCTTCAGAAAACCACGGCAAATCAGCAACAAAATGGCGTAGCCGAGGCTGCCTGCGGTTTCGTAACCATCGGGTACAGGCGCCCGGCATGGGCGCGCAGGGCAGCGTTTCCAGCTATCAGCCGGACACTGGCTGAGGCTATACTGAGGTTCTCGCATAATTTAGGACCTTGCAATGAACATTCTGCCATTCTGGCGCGGCGCCGTGCTGGCCTGCGTGCTTGTCTTCGCATCGGCCAGCGCCGATAGTCTGGCTTCCTCGGCTTCCGGTGCCAGCTCCGCTTCCAGCGGCAGCGTGTCCGACTCGCTGAGCAGCTCCAGCAATAGCTCGGGCGGCAATCAGCGCAAGGTGGCCGATGGCCATTACCGCATCATCGAGATTGCCGCCACCCCCGGCCAGGCTGGCCGCACCCGTCTGACGCTGCAGGGTGAACAGGCGCAGCAGCAGGTGGTGCTGGATCTGCCGCAAACCACCTTCGCAGCCCAGCAACTGGCGCAGGGCGACAGCATGTATGCGCAGAACCGCGTGTACGGCATCGAATTTGGCCGCGCCGACACGCGCCAGTCTTTCTATCTGGTGCTGGCCGACGCCTGGTACGGCGAACTGGCTAGCCGCCCCGTCAGCCTCTGATGGGTCGATGCGCAGCGGCGCTGGCGCTGCTGCTGGCGCTGGCGACGACAGCATCTCGCGGCAACGCTGCCGCGAGCGATCGCAATGATGGCGCCACCGCCACCGCTAACGGTTCCGCCTCATCCAGCGCTACGGGCAGTTCTGCCAGTTCGATATCCGGTTCGGCCCCGGGCCGTTTTTGCGACCGCAGCCTGACGCTGACGGCGGCCCAGCAGGACCGGCTGCTGCGTTTTGCCGCCGTGTTGCATGAAGAGTTGGCACTGGAAGACGGCGTGGTGCTGCTTAGCCGCTCGGGGCTGGACCTGTCGCGTTTCTCTATCCGCTATTCCCACGCCGCGTTAGGCTGGCGTTCGGAACTGGGCGTCTGATCGGCGCGCCAGCTGTACTACGCCTGCGACGAAGGCCGTCCGCGCATATACGATCAGGGGCTGGCCGGTTTTGTGCTGGGCACCGACGATGCGGCGCTTGGCTATGTAGCGCTGGTGCGGCTGCCTGCCGGAGCCAGTGCGGAACTGCGCACGGCGCTGCTGGACCCGGTACGCGTGCAGCAGCTGCTGGCGCCGCGCTACAGCGCGAATGCCTATGCCTACAGCCTGCGCTACCAGAACTGCAATCAGTGGGTGATGGAAATGCTGGCCGCTGGCTGGGGCGCGCTGGCCGAAGGTGACGATATCCGTGCGCGCGCTCAGGCATGGCTGGCACAGGCGGCGTATGCGCCGCAGCCGGTGGAAGTGGGGTCGCTCTGGCTGATGCTGGCCGCGCATTTCGTGCCGCTGCTGCATCTGGACGACCATCCGGCCGAAGCGCGCGCGGCCATGCGTCTGCAGGTCAGCCTGCCGCAGTCGGTCGAACAGTTTGTGCAGCAGCGCTATCCGGCCAGTAGCCGGGTGGAGTTGTGCCACAATGAACATCAGATAGTGGTACATCGTGGCTGGTCGCCCGTCGCTGCCGGTTGTGTGGCAGGGCCGGACGACCGGGTGATACCGCTGGCGGATTAGGCTGCAGCCAGGTACTGGTTGGCAGACCGGCGCAACCCCATCATCAGGCGATTTCGGACACCAGAAGTTCGCGTGGACGGCGCACTTTTTTCAGGTTGACCAACCAGTCGCCTTGGTCGGCACGGTAGCCCAGCGGCAGGATCACCACCGAGCGCAGGCCGCGTTCTTTCAGGCCCAGAATCTCATCCACAGCGGCCGGATCGAAGCCTTCCATCGGCGTGGCGTCCACCTGTTCTTCGGCAGCAGCGACCAGCGCTACGCCCAGAGCGATGTAGGCCTGACGGGCAGCTGCATCGAAGTTGGCCTGGTCGCCGCGGGCGGCAACGATGCCTTTGAGCTGCTTGCGGTAGGCTTCCCAGCCATCGTTGATGAAACCGCGCTGCTGGTTGGTCAGATCGAACATCATGTCGATGCGCGCTTCGGTGATGTTGTCCCAGGCGGCGAAGACCAGCAGGTGCGATGCTTCCGTTACCTGGGCCTGATTCCATGCCACAGCCTGGATCTGGGCGCGTTTTTCCGGATTGGTGACCAGCAGCACTTCGAATGGCTGCAGGCCGCTGGAGCTAGGGGTGAGGCGGATCGCTTCTAGAATGCGCTCGACCTTGTCGGCACCGATCTTCTTCGAGGCATCGTATTTTTTGGTGGCGTAGCGCCAGTTCAGTTTGTCAATCAGCGTCATGGGTGGTGTTCCTGAAAATATTATATTAATAAAAACAGAGCCCGCGTTTTAGCGGGCTCTAGTTGAAGACGTTAACATAAATTTTCAGTTTGTGCTGGACAAGGCAGATTTCCAGCCATGGCTGATCGTGCCCGGCTCAGGCCAGCTTCAGTCCTTCCAGCGGGAAGCCTTTGATGAATTCGGCGGCTGGCAGGCGTTTGCCGCCCGGCTTCTGCAGCGAAGTCAGACGCAGCGTGCCCTGGCCGCAAGCCACCACGATGCCATGCTGGGCATCGGCTGCGAGGACCAGTCCCGGTTCGGCCTGGCTGTCGGCCGACAGCACCTCCGCCCCCCACAGTTTGATGTGGACACCGTTGACGCTGGCATGAGCGCCGGGGAAGGGATTGAAGGCGCGGATTTTGCGATCAAGCGCGCTGGCAGACAGGGTAAAGTCCAGCGCCGCTTCTTCCTTGCTGATTTTGGCGGCGTAATTGACGCCCGCTTCCGGCTGCGGCACGGCTTCCAGCTGGCCATGCTGGAGCTGGCGCAAAGCCTGCACGATCATCTGGCCGCCCATGGCTGCCAGCTTGTCGTGCAGTGTGCCGGTGCTGTCCAGCGGCGTGATGGGCAGGCTTTCCACCAGCAGCATGGGGCCGGTATCCAGACCTTCTTCCATCTGCATGATGGTGATGCCGGTTTCCTTGTCGCCGGCCTCGATGGCGCGGTGGATGGGCGCCGCACCGCGCCAGCGCGGCAGCAGCGAACCGTGGATGTTCAGGCAGGGCTTGATGGCGAGCGTGCTGCGCGGCAGGATCAGGCCGTAGGCCGCTACCACCATTACATCATAAGGCGTGGCCAGCAGGCGCTGATGCGCCGCTTTGGCCTGCTCGGCACGCACCGGATCAGGGCTGTCCATGCGCAGCGACAGCGGCTGCAGCACTTCCATGCCATGCGCCACGGCATACTGTTTGACGGCAGAAGGTTGCAGATGCATGCCGCGCCCGGCCGGGCGGTCGGGCTGGGTCAGCACCAGCGGAATTTCAAAACCGGCCTGATGCAAAGCTTGCAAGGCCACAGCGGCAAATTCCGGCGTGCCGGCGAAAATCACTTTCATGCGGGGTTCCTGATCGGTAGCGTAATCTCGGGCGGCAGCCTAGAAGCGGCGGCCTTGTGCGCGCAGCTGGGCAGCGCGTTCCATGCCGCGCTCTTCCTTGAGCAGCTTGGTCTTGATACGGTTACGCTTGAGCGGCGACAGATATTCGACGAATACCTTGCCTTTCAGGTGATCCATTTCGTGCTGGATGCAGACGGCCAGCAGACCATCGGCTTCCAGTTCGAAGGGCTGGCCTTTGGCGTCCAGTGCGCGCACTTTCACTCGGGCCGGGCGTTCGACGCCGTCGTAGATGCCCGGTACCGACAGGCAGCCTTCGTCATACACTTCGCGTTCTTCGCTGGCCCAGAGGATTTCCGGATTGATGAACACTTGCAGTGCATCCTTGGTTTCGCTGGTGTCGATCACCACCAGTTGCTCGTGCACGTCCACCTGCGACGCGGCCAGGCCTACGCCAGGCGCGTCATACATGGTTTCGGCCATGTCGGCGACGAGTTGTTCCAGACGCGCGTCGAACGCGGTCACAGGCTGGGCCACCTTGTGCAGGCGGGGATCGGGATAACGCAGAATATTCAGGATAGCCATAAGTGATACGGAACTCTCGATGTAATACGACGGCTGTCGTAGTTGATAACTATGTGATTGCCTTGATAACGCGGGCTGCAGTGGCTGCACATCGCACTATGTTTTTTGACCCGAAATGCAACACAGAGACACAGTGGTTTCGCTTGCTAGTTCAGGGTTTTGTGGGCAGAATTTGATTCAATTTGGCAACTTCAGCGACCTGCATGGTGCAACGGCAGGGTACTGTTTGCGGTGTGTGCCTGCGGCATGATGTATAGGTAAAACAGGCGCACTTACTGGATCCAACTATGAAAAATTTTAGCACAGTCGGCCCCCGCTTAGCACGGACACGCGCGCGGACAGGTCTGGCAGCGGCGCTGGCGCTAGCCGGTGCGCTGCTGTTGCCGTCCGGCGTCACGGCTGCACCCGCTGCCTGCAGCTTCCGTGCCGACGCCCCGGACCAGCACAAAGTGGTCCAAGGCGACACCCTGTGGGACATCGCCGGCCGCTTCCTCGACCAGCCGTGGTGCTGGCCCACCGTGTGGGGCATGAACCGCGACGAGATCGGCAACCCGCACTGGATCTATCCGGGCCAGATCATCTGGTTCGACCGCAGCGCCGGGCGCTTGCGGCTGGGCCAGCCCGTGGCTGTCAGCAGCGACGATGGCAGCGGCCTGGCCACCCAGCGCCTGCAGCCGCAGGCGCGTGTGCTGGGCGTAGGAAAAGATGCCATTCCCAGCATCCCGGCGCAGGTGATCGAACCTTTCCTGACCCAGCCCCTGATTATCGAAAACGATGAGCTGGCCGGCGCACCGCGCATCGTTGCCACACCTGATAACCATGTCTTTATAGGCAAGGACGACAAAGCCTATGTGCGCGGCACGCTGAATGGTGCCAGTGCGTTTCAGGCCTTCCGCCCCGGCAAGCCGCTGAAAGACCCGCAGACGGGGCAGGTGATTGCCTACGAAGCCTTCTATCTGGGGACGCTGAGCTTGCAGACGGCAGCCCAGCCTGGCAGTGACGTACATACCTTCATCGTTCAGAGCGCCCGGGAAGAAATGGGCAAGGGCGACCAGCTGCGGCCACTGCCGCCCATGCCTATGCAGAACTTCGTGCCCCATGCGCCGGTGCAGCCGGTGGCGGCGCGGGTGCTGGCGATTTACGGCGGGGTTAGCCATGCCGGACAGAATCAGGTGGTCAGCATTAATCGCGGCCAGCTTGACGGACTCGATGTCGGCGCCGTGCTGGAGCTCTACCATACAGGGAAGACTGTGAGCGACGAGACCGCGCCGAAAAGCTGGCTGGGCTTGCGTACGCAGCAGGTGAGCTTGCCGGACGAGAAAGTCGGCAAGCTGTTTATTTTCCGCGTGTTCAAGCATGTGTCGTATGGCCTGATCATGCAGGTGTCGGCGCCAGTGGAGGTGGGCGACCACGCCAGATCACCCGAGTGAGGTGCGCCGTGCCAGCCACGGATAACCAGTCGCCAGATTTGCAGCCG
>Ga0187844_10001208_pt1 | contig 19918 bp, 19 predicted proteins | sample SpaLakP09_SKY_50_FD_134517 | JGI IMG/M metagenome (GOLD analysis project Ga0187844, IMG submission 134517) | Oligotrophic lake water microbial communities from Sparkling Lake, Wisconsin, USA - SP09_SKY_50 | ecosystem: Environmental > Aquatic > Freshwater > Lake | place: USA: Sparkling Lake...
ACCCACAGCGCTGCGGGAACCGGCACCTGGCCGATCATCGCCTTGAGCACCTGCGCCTCGCGCAGGCGGTGCGTCTCGACGACGGACTCCGAAGGATCCATGCGCAGGATCAACTTGCGCGTGATGCGCTGAGCGTCAGCGTCCTTCCACGTGAGGTCGAACGTGAACTGCTCCTTCGAGGCGCCGCCGGACAGTCGCTTGAGATTCGCGAGCGACAGGTCGCCCTGCCCGGTGTGCTGGCGCAGGTAGGACGTGAGGCGCTCCGCAAGGTCGGTGAAGTCGCTCTTGTGTTCGAGCCCCTTGCGGCGATTCTCGAGCTTGCGCGTCATCACCTCGTCGAGCGCGGACTCCACCGGGAAGCGCTCGCGCACGCTGCGGATCCACTCGGACGTGGGATGGGCGCGCAGGCGCTGGCTCGGAGTATCGAGGGACATGATCAGGCTCCCTTGCCGGGCAGGTGGAGTTGGCCGTCGCGGTACAGCAGCGCATCGAGGTCGGGCACCGGGTCGGGCAGGTTGTCGAAACCCAGCGCCTTGACCCAGGCGCGCTCGCGGATCTGCAGGTCCTTGAAGAACGGCCGCAGCAAGGCCTCGAAGCGTGCGGACACCGCGGCCGGAAACTGGTCCTGCAGGTGGATGAGCACGGCGAGCAGTTCGCGCATCGTCTCGTTGGAGCCGCGCATGAAGCGGAAGGGCTTCAGGTGCACCATGCTACCGGCGGGATCCACGACCAGGTGCGCGCGAATGGCGACGACGCCGTCAGCGCCGAGTTTCGCGGCAGCAGGGTCGGACGTGATGATCGTCACCGCCTCGGCGAGCAGTTGCTTGTAGAGATGGTTTTCCAGCAGCTCGTAGTGGAAGGCCTTGTCCTGCACGGTCTGCAGGAAGCCCAGCGTGCCGGCGATCATGCCGGCCTGCTCCTGCGCAAAGCGGTCGGTGAGATTGGTGAGGACGACCTGTTCGATCGACTTCTTCATGCCCGACAGGAACTGCGAGATCTCGGGTTGCATTGCCGTCTCCTCTTTTTTTAGTTCTAACCGCAGCGCGCTATTTCGCTTTCCATGTATCGCCGAATTCCTTGAAGCCGCTCGGGTCGTGCGGCCCGAAGGCCGCGTGTTCGAGGATGCCCACGGACTTCTCCGTGCCGTTGAGCGTGACCTTGCACACCTGCTGCACGTGGAAGAGGTGCGCCTGCGTGATGTCCATCTTGTCGACGTCCCACACCTCGTCGTCGATCGCGTACGCGCCCTTGAAGCAGCCATGCCCCCAGGTCGGATGGAAGTAGCCGACGCCTGCCATCGCGAAGGTCACGAGCGGCTCGTACTCGGCTTCCCAGATCTCTCCGCCGGGGCGCTTGAACTTCAACTTCGCGCTGCGCAGTCGCCGGCTGTCGGGGAGGTAGTTGAAGGTGTAGCCGACCGGTGTGGCCGCGACTTCGCCGGTGTCGCGTGCGAACACCGGCTCGTCACCCTGTGGCACGCGCGGGATCGTGCCGCCCGAGCTGATCACGAGATCGCCTTTCTGGTCGGCGAACAGCACCCCGTGCAGGATGAAATCCTTCCAGAAGGTCTGCGACCAGCCGAAATAGAACTGCGAGGCCCAGCGATGCGGGCGTCCGCCGTTCTCGCCGCAGGGACGGATGCCCCAGGAGCGGTCGCGCGTTCCGTTGGTAACCTTCGGGTCGAGCTCGATGCGCTTGCCCTTGACCTCGATCCAGCCCGACCACGCGCCGAACTGTGTCATGCGCGTCACGTCCATCGAGAGCTGCACGCCGTCGTGCAGCACCTGGCGATCTTCCTCGTGCGTGCCCGTTCCGCCCTCGAAGCGCAGGTCGGCTTCGAAGCCACGCTCGGGGTCGGAGATCAGCACGCGGTGGCGACGCATCGGGATGATGGTCTGCACCGTGATCGGCCCGAGCTTCGTGTTCGCGCGATCCTGCGGCAGATCTCCGCTGACGTGCAGGCAGTACTGCCTGCCGTCGACGAGCACGCTGAAGCCGGCGTCCATGACGCGCCGGTTCGGGTAGAAACCCATCGCCACGCTGAAGTAGAGCGAACCGTCGCCAACGAAGCCGTTGAACCAGAAGCGGTCGTAGAAATTGCGGTCGCTGGTCGAAGGTATGGCGACCGGTTGCGCGGTCTGGTGGATGGGGTAGTCGTCGAGCGTCGTGATCATGCGGGCTCCGGGTGATGACTCGGTTTCAAATTCGAGGACCGATGGGTTGAGAAAAGAGTCCAACGCAAAGGCGCAAAGGACGCGAAGAGATAAATATTTCGCTTTTGTTTTTCTTTGCGTCCTTTGCGCCTTTGCGTTGAAGTCTTTCGAACCTTGGCGCCCCTCGGGCTTGGGTTCATGTTGTATCGAGAAGAGAAGGGGACATGGCGAGAATCGGACTTCAGGCGGTCGTCGCCTTGTCGTCCTTGGCCGTGGTGAAGAAGCGGTCCATGAACAGTGACGTGTCGGACAGACCTTTGGCCAGCAGCAGGCGCGACACCGCGTCGCACATCGGCGGTGCGCCGCAGAGGTAGGCGTCGTGACGATGCGCTTCCTCCTGCACGCTGCGCTGGATGGCCTGCGTGACGGTGCCACGCTCGCCGGTCCAGGAGTCATCCGCGGCGATGCCGTCGAGCGTCGGTACGAACTTCGATCCGGGCGCGAGGTGGTTCGCGAACAGTTCTTCGATCACGTCGCGATGCGGGATGTCCGCCGCGCTGCGGGCGCCGAAATAGCAGAGAAAGGGACGCGGGTCCCGTGTCTGCGCGGCCTCGTGCAGCATCGACAGGATCGGCGCGATGCCCGAACCGATCGCGCACATCAGTACCGGGCGCTTGCCGGCGCGCAGGTAGCTGTCGCCGTAAGGCCCGCGCAGTCGAACCGGCGTACCGAGCGCCACGTCACCGACGCGGGACGAGAACGCGCCCCCCGCGATGCGCTTGATCACGAAGGCCAGTTCGCGGTGACTCGAAGGCGGTGTGGCGATCGAGTAGCTGCGCCAGACGGGGTGTTCCGCGCCCGCCGTAGCCCGGACGAAGTCCGGGACTGTTCGCTCGCACGGCCCTGCGTCCCGGACTTCGTCCGGGCTACGGTGTGAGTGGGGATCCCCCAGGCCCAGCTCCACGAACTGCCCGGCGTAGAACGCGAGCGGCTCGTCGAGCGCCAGTCGAAGCTCGATGAGCTCGGGTGTCAACGAACGTACTGCGACCACGTGGGCATCGATCTCGCGCGGCGGCAGTGGCGGCTTGGCGCGAAGGTCGGGCGGCCGGTTGTCGCGGATCAGCAGGTCCGTGAGCGGTCGCGCACGGCACAGCAGTCCCCAGCCCTGGTCGCGCTCCGCGTCGGGCAGCGAGTAGACCGACACGTCGCCGTGGTCGATCTCACCGTCCTCGATCTGGAACTTGCACGTCGAGCACTTGCCGGCGCGGCAGCCGTAGCGGATCTGCACGCCCTGGCGCAGCGCGGCGTCGAGCACGGTCTCGCCGGGCTCGACGCCGAAGGTTTCGCCGGACGGAGTGAATTCGACGTTGAAGGTTTCGCCGTTCATGCCGGGCAACCCGACGGGCGCAGCCGCACCCCGTGCGCGGCGTAGCCCGGACGAAGTCCGGGAGGGTCTCCACCCGCACGCCGCCCTTTCGACCAAGCGGAATCCCGGACTTCGTCCGGGCTACGGGTGCTACGGGTGCGGCGCAGCCTCCGGATGAGCGTACCCACGTGCCTCAGGCCTGCGGCCCGATCTGCGTGATCGCGCTCGTCACCTTGAACGTGCGCGGCGTGGTCTCCACGCGGCCCACGTAGCTCGTCAGGATCACGAGCCACTGCGGCATCGACAAGGGCTGGCCGAGTTCCGAGGCCACGCGGTCGAGATCGACCTCGAGGTCGTACTCGGTGGAGGTCACCTTCCAGTAGGTGCCGTGATCAGCCACCGTGAGATCGGGATGGTCTTCCATCAGCACGTCGACCGTGGCCTGCGCCTCGGCCGAGCCCTGCATCAGGATGATGGAGATCGGCGTGCGACCGTCCGCGCGGATCGTGGCCATCACGCAGCTCCCGCGTCGGAAAACCCAAGGCCCGCGTGCACGGCGGCCATGTCCGCGCTCGCCTTGGCATACGCAGCTTCGAAGGTCTCGCGCCCGTTGGGAACGGTGGCGAACACCGGCGCGAGAGCCTTGGCCGCATCGCGCGCGTAACCGGTCCACTCCACGATCCACTCACCGATGACGGCGCGATTGGCGCCAGCCTCCGCCAGCGACGGCTCGGTCACCATGCGCACGAAGGCCTCGGTCGCGGCGAGGTTGCGCCGGCGATCACGCTCGGTGGTCACGATGATCTGGCTGGCCACGTCGTCGCCGTTGGCGCCCGCGTTGCCACGCACGATCGCGCTCAGCGCGATCTGCTGCAGCAGCGGACCCACCACGAGATTGAGGCCCACCATGAGCTCGCCCCAGTCGGCGGTATTGATGATGTGTTCGGCCAGGCGTCGCGAGGGCTGGTAGCAGGGATCTTCCATCCAGGCCTTGCGCCCGGCTGCGTCGTCCACGGCCTTGTTGTAGCGCTCGAGTTCGACGAGATACACCACGATGTCCTGCGCATGGCGCAGGTGGTCGAAGCTCTGGAAGCAGAGCATGGTGCTCAGCGTGTCGCCCAGTGCCTCGCGCTGCGCGGGGCACAGCGTGCGGAAGATCGCGTACTCGAAATGCGACCACGCGCGCCAGTGCTTCGACAGCACCTTGCCCACCCAGTCGGCGTTCAGTGCGGCCAGCGTGCCGTTCAGGCCCGCGTCCTCGGTGGCGCGCTCGATCGCCGTCTCCTGCTGCTCCTGGTGGCGGATGTAGGTGCGCTGCCAGTGCTGCGCCGGGTCGCGGTAGCGATACCAGTCCGGGTGGCGCAGGCGCGTCGAATCGTCCTTCCACAAGGTGCTGCCGTCTGAACGCAGCAGGAAGGCTTCGGGTCCGAATCGCCCGCCGCCGGCCATGTCGTATCCGTTCGCGTCGGGCTGCTGGTGCACCGTCAGCGCCTCGTACTCGGTGAGACGTCGACCCGCGGGCTGGATGAACGTGAAATCGCGCGCGGGCTTTGGCGTTGCGCCCGCCACTGGGCGCTGGATGACGGCGCTCATTGCAGGGTCCTCGGCGCCAGCAGGCGCGGCGCGCCGTCGGCGGGCAACTTGCGCAGCGGGTTCTCGATCTCGATCTTGGTCCGCGCGATGTCGTCGACCGTCCACATCTTGTCCCAGTTCAGCGAGGGCTGGCCGATCAGCGTCTTGCCGTCGGCGCGGATCAGGCCGCATTCGCGCACGAACTGCGACAACTCATAGCCCTCGTATTGCTCGAACCAGGTGTAGGCCTTCGCGTAGCGGTGCGGCTCTAGCGCGTACAGGTGCTCGCAGCCGTCGCTGCAGAACGCGTGCTTGCGCCCGTCGGCCTCGCGGATGCGCACCGTGGACTGGTCGAAGCGCGGGAACACGCAGGGCATCTGGCAGACGCGGCAGATCGGTGGCACCTGCGGGAACAGCGTGATCGGGATCTGGCCATCTTTCGGGTCGCCCATCTTCGCGTAGGCCTCCCAGAAGCTGCCGTACAGCGCGTACCAGCCCGGGTACTTCTTCTCGAACCACTCGAAGTCGCGCGGCGTCAGCGGATCGATGCGCATGAACTGCACGGGCCAGGTCGCGGCCAGCATCATCACGATGTTGTGGTGGCCCCAGGGAATGCGCGCCTTGGCCTCTTCCCATCCACGCGGCAGTTCCACGCCGAAGGGCTTGAGCCGCTCGATGTACGAACCCGCCCAGTCGTTGCCGACCCACTCGGTCCAGGCCTCGTGGTAGGAGCCGCCGCGGTTCTCCTGGAAGTAGTCGTAGACCGACCCGATGAAGGAATCGAGAAACGAATGCTGGCGCCAGAACGCGTTGTCGAAGTCGCGCTGCAAGCGCGGCAGGTTGTCCGGCACCGAGGCGATCGCGGCGAGTGTCGCGTAGCCGTTTGCCATGTGTCGGGCCTCGTCGGACTGCACGCTGAGGAAGGTCGTGGGCGTGGCCTCGTCGCCGTTGGCGGCGGCGACCTCGGTGAGCGTCACGAAGATCGGGTTGGTGTAGGCGGTCTCGGCCACGACCTGCAGGTTGATGGCGCCCTCGATCGGGTCGCAGGCGAAGAAGGCGTCGAGCGCCGGCCGCGCGGCGCGCGTGATCATGTTCTGGCCGCGGATCTTGAAGCCGCGGTCGAAGCCCTCGGGATCGCGTGCGTGCTTGGCGAGGTAGCGGATCAGGTGCGCTTCCTGATTAGTGTGGCGCACCTCGTCCATCATCTGCGCGAGATAGCCCTGTCGCAGCTCGGCGTTGTCCACCGAGTCCACGAGCTGGCCCGTGCACTTCATCGCCGCGTACTCGGCGTACGTGGTCACCGGCAGCGCCATCTTCAGGATCTCGGTCCAGCGCTCCGAGGCCTTGGCCGGCATCTTGGCGCGGGCCATCACGTCGCTCATCGCGCCGTACTGGCGGTCGTCCTTGTCGCGCTCCATCTTGCAGTAGTCGCGCACGAGGTGACGGAAGGGGTCGCTGGTCTTCTTCGGGATCTTGTAGTTCGTCGGGTAGTGCGCCCGCTTCGGTTCGTAGCTGAACTCCCACTCGAAGTCCTTGACCCGGTCGTGCGCCCTAATGAATTCGTTGCTGTCCATGGACTTCTCCTCGCTCGAAGAAACGCTGCGCATTGCGGACGCCGTGCGAACCGTAGCCCGGACGAAGTCCGGGATCGCGGGCGTGCGGACGAAGCGCCCCGGACTTCGTCCGGGCTACGTCGAGGGTAGGTCCGGCAGGTGCGCGGGGATTGGCAATCGCTGCCGGCGGAGTTGTCCATGCCTGCCAGCGGGTCGCCTTGCGCGGGGCTTCGATCGGCCCATAATCGATTCACAACTGGATAGGTGTGCCCGGTTTCGAAGGCCCCGCGCCCCGGCTCTTGCCGGCGCGCGCCCGCGAAGGCTGCAGGTGCACCGAGGAGGGGCCGTGGAAACACAGAGTCCTGTGGTGCTGAACGATCATTGGCGCGACCTGGAGAGCTGGACGACGCGCAGCGTCGCCCCGGCCCGGCAGTTCGATGCCTGGCGCGACTTCGTGGTCGATGCGCACCTGCACTGGGACATCCACTCCGTCCGTTGCGACCAGTTCCCGGCCTTCATCCGCCAGGGCCGCTACGAGGGCTTCCGCCTGATCCACCTCACTGCGGCCCGCGGCGGCGTGATCGGCAAGCGATCGAGTCTGCAGATCGCCCAGGACCGGGAGGCGCTCTACAACCTGATCTACGTGGCCGAGGGCTCGCAGCACCTGTCCTTCGGCGACCGCGAGGTACACCTCGGGCCCGGCAGCTTCGCGCTCTGGGATTCCACGCAGCCGATGAATTTCAATACCGGCGAGGGCCTGCGCCAGGTCACGTTCTCGGTGCCGCGCAAGCGCCTGGACGATGCGCTGCCGCGCTGCGAGGAGTTCTGCGGACATGCGATGCAGGCCACGTCCGGCATCGGCAAGCTGTTCATCGACTGCATGCTCGCGCTCGAGTCGAGCTTCGGCGAGCTGTCCAATGCCGAGGCGGGCGAGGTGCTCGAGGCGACCACGGAAATGCTGGTGGCCACGCTGGCCGCCAAGCTGCAGCTGCCGGAGCACCGCGGGTTTCGGGAGCAGCTGCAGCAGGTCATGGCCGGCATCAACCGTCAGCTCGACGATCCGCACCTGACCCCGCAACGCGTGGCGCGCGACAGCGGCATGTCGGAGCGGCAGCTGTATCGCCTGTTCGCTGAAGCCCACACCACGCCTGCTTCGTGGATCCGCAAGCGCCGGCTGGAGCAATGCCGTCGCGATCTCGTCGCACGCTCCTGTGCGCACCTGAGCATCATCGATATCGCGACCCGATGGGGCTTCTTCGATTCGAGTTCGTTCTGCCGCATGTTCCGGCAGGAATACGGCGTGTCGCCGAAGCAGGTACGTTCTCCGGCAAGCCCCGCGAGGATGTGAAGAGATGACCGGTCTGAAGAACGTTCTCCACGTGGAGGCCTCGCCGCGCAAGCAGCGATCGGCCTCGCTCGAAGTGACCCGCGCCTTCCTCGACACGCTGCGTGCGAAGACGCCGGGCCTGCACGTGGACACGATGGATCTGTGGGACATGGCGCTGCCGGAGTTCGACGGCGCCGCGCTGCAGGCCAAGTACGCGGGCCTCGAGGGCAGGGCGCGCAGCGCGGAGGAGGAGATCGCATGGGGCGCGATCAACGCCTACGCCGATCGCTTCAAGGCGGCCGACCTGCTGTTGTTCTCGGTGCCGATGTGGAACTGGACGGTGCCGTACAAGCTCAAGCACCTGATCGACCTGGTGTCGCAGAAGGACGTGCTGTTCACCTTCGACGAGCGCGGCATGAACGGCCTGCTGACGCGCCAGCGCGCGGTCTGCATCTGTGCGCGCGGAGCCGATTTCACGGCGGGGGTCGGGTTTCCGCTCGACTGGGATCACCAGCGTCCCTTCATGCAGACCTGGCTGCATTCGATCGGCGTCACGCAGGTCGACACCGTGATCGTCCAGAAGACCGTGATGGGACCGGAGCTGGATCGCCAGTCGCGCGATGCCGGCTGCCGCGAAGCGCGTGCTCTGGCCGAGCGCCTGTCGGTCGCCGCGACGCGCTAGGCTTCACGGCACCCGCGTCGCTCGCGCGGGTGGCGTTGAACCGCGCACGAGCGATCCCGAGATCAAGATCATGAACAAGCCGAACCCGGCTGCCGACGCCGTGGCGATGAAGCTCGAGCAGACCATGCGGAGCATGCAGGTCTGGACGATCCCGACGCCGCCGCTGAAGCCGTTCGGGATGCCCTTCGGAATGGACGCGATGCCGTTCGAGCACTGGATCCAGCTGGTCCTGGTGCCGCGGCTGCGCGAGGTCGGGCGCGGCGATCAGCCGATGCCCCCATCGAGCAACCTCGCGGGTCACGCGGTGCGCGAGTTCGACGGCAGGGACGAGATGAATCCGCTGATCGATGTTCTGTACGAAGTGGATGCCCTGTCCAAACCCTTCAGCGCCGCGGCGCCTGCGGCGCCCATGCCTTCGATGCTCGCGCTGAAGCTCGCGGCGCGCCTGGGCTTCGTCGTCGCCGTGGTGTTCTCGATCTATGCCAGCCAGTGGGTGTCGAGATCGTTCAGCGCCTACTTTCCCGCCCATGTCAGCGCCGTCTTCTTCGGCAGCATCGAGCCGGACTCGAAGCACAGCGTCCTGCGCGTCGCGTACATGGCGGAGCGCGGCAAGGAAAACGTGCTCCGACCCACCCAGGCCTCGGTGCTGCTCGACCGCAGCGGGATGCCGACGCCGGGCGTGCTGATCAAATTGCCCGACCCGCTGTCGTTCGACCCGACCGCGACACCGGACGCGACGGCGATTCGCGACTGGCTCGTGCGTTCGGGTGTCGATGCAAACTCGCCCGGTGCGCTGCCGGCGGCGGCGCAGGTGCTCGAGGTGGTCGGCGTCGCGCTCACGGCACGCACGCGACAGGACCTGGAGACGCTGGTCCCCAAGCTGCCGCCCGGCACGTACGAGCCGCAGATCGTCGACATCAACGGACATACCCCGGGCTGGCTCGACATGACCGTCGGGCTCGTGGCGGCCGTGGCCGTGTGCATCCCGTTCCTCTGGTACGCGATCCGCTTGCGACGACGGCGGAGATAGGAACCGCTGCCCGCGGCTCCTTCCGATCCGGCGAGGTCGCTTTGGTCCCGGGCGGCGCAGTCGGGGCGGAGACTGTAGGAGGGGCTCCGCCCCGACAGGACCCTCTGGAGAGGATTCCTCAAGTGACGAAATCGGAGTGGGCCTGTACGTATCCGCGAGTCCCGGCGTCTCAAATCCCGCCCAGCCCCAGTCCGAAATCCACCTTCAGCAGGATCAGCGCGCCAAAGATCGCGAACAGCGCGGCGGCGACGAAGCGCATCTTGCTCAGCGGGAAGCGCTGCGCGAGCTGCTCGCCGAGCAGCACGGCCGGCACGTTGGCCACCATCATGCCCAGCGTCGTGCCGGCCGCCACCGCCGCGAGGCTCGCGTACTTCGCGCCGAGTGCCACCGTGGCGAGCTGCGTCTTGTCGCCCATCTCGGCGAGGAAGAACAGCGTCGTCGTGGTCAGGAACGCGCCGTAGCGCGAGGGACGATGGTCCTTCTCGTCGAGCGTGTCGGGGATCAGCGCCCACGCCGCGAATGCGAGGAAGGACAGGCCCAGCACCCAGCGCATGACGTCGGGATGGACCTGCGAGGCGACCCAGTCGCCGACCGACGCCGCAACCAGGTGATTGGCGATCGTCGCGACGAAGATGCCGCCGATCACCGCCGCGTGCTGACCGCGAAAGCGCGCGGCCATGACGAAGGACAGCAGCTGCGTCTTGTCGCCGATCTCGGCGAGCGCAACCATCCCCAGCGAGGCAAGAAAAGCTTCCATTGATGTGTTTCCATTGGCCGGCGATAGAGCGCGATGACCCCGCTCCCCACCGCCAGCCGGCTGTGGACAACGAGGTCAAAGGTCTCGCCCTGCGGGTGCTGCCGACACCATGGCCATGCGACCAAGTGTGTTGACGTCGGCTCCTTCCTTGCGGAAGGCAGCTACTCCCCAATGACGCGGCCACTATAACGGGGAGCGCGAACGCGGAACAACACGCACCGCGTTCGTCTCAGGGCGCCATCGCTGGTGCGTTGAGGGACGCGAGCAGTTCCGCCGCTTCGGCATGACCCTGGACGGCGGCAAGTTTCAGGTAGTGCGTGGCGCGTCCCAGGTCCCGTGCGACGAGTTCGTCGTTCACGAAGGAGATGCCACCGTCGAGATACAGCTGGCCGAGCAGGGCCTGCGCCTCGGCATAACCGCCGTCGGCCGATCGATGCAGCAGGGCGATGCCGGTGACGTCGCTCTGCTCGACGCCACGCCCATCGATGTACATGCCGGCCAGATGCACCTGCGCGCTGCCCACGCCTTGTTCCGCCGCGGCGCGGAACAGGCGCGCGGCCTCGCGGTCGTCCTGCGGCAGTTCCTCTCCTTCGAGGTAGAACTCGGCGAGCACGGCCTGCGCGGCGGGATAAGCCTGGTCGGAAGATTTGCGCAGGAACACCAGCGCACGCGCGCCGTCCTCGGCGGCCGCGTAGGCGCGGCTCAACTGGTACTGCACGCGCGGGGACGAGGGCGTTCTGGCCAATTCCTTCGTGCAAGCGGCGACGGCCCTGGCCGGGTCGACGAAGCCGTGCCCGGCTGCTGGCCCTGGACCCAGTGGATCGAGCGGATCGCCGGCCATGCGATCGCAGTCGTTGGAGAGGCGCGTGGCCGTAGAGGCCGATGGCGTCGCCGGTGCAATGGACACGCCGTGGGCGCTCGCGGCCCCGATCGGCAGGACGAGTGCCAGCACCAGGGCCGCGGAATATCGGCCTGTCCGCACGACGATGGATCCGGAATCGGGAAGCGAAATCATGAACGGGCGAGGGAGAATGGGGAGGCAGATCGATCTGCAGATGAGTTATCTGGTCCTGCAGATACTAGGCGGAATCAGAGAGGAATCAGAACGCCGCGAACCGGCTGCGTGATCGCGGATCTGCACCGATACCGTGCCGGTAATCCACGCGTCCGCGCAAGGTATTGGACGCGCGGGCAGGCCGCGCCTAGTTTTCCGTATTGGTGCCCGCGTGGTGTCGCGATCCGTCGCGAGAACCGCCCGCGGGATGGTGGAGTCGGAGGTGCCGTGACGCGCCTCTTCAAATGACGAGTTCAATCGAATTGAACCGAGGAGATCGCAGCGATGCAGAAGAAGAGCACGTTTCTGGCCAATGCCTGGTATGCCGCGGCAATGAGCACCGAGGTCGGCCCCGAGGCCCTGTTCCATCGCAGGATTCTGGACACGTCGATCCTGATCTACCGCAAGCAGGACGGCGCTCCGGTGGCGATGCACGATCGCTGCCCGCATCGCTTCGCACCCCTGCACCTGGGCAAGCGTTGCGGCGACGAAGTCGCCTGCCTGTATCACGCGTTGCGATTCAACGAGAAGGGCCAGTGCACGCACAGCCCGCACGGCGACGGCCGCATTCCCAACAGCGCGCAGGTGCGCGTGTTCCCGCTGCTCGAGAAGTACGGCTTCCTGTGGATCTGGATGGGCGATGCCCCGGCCGATGCGTCACGGCTGCCCACGTGGAACGAGCTGGACGAGGGGCCGGCTACCGGTGTGGCGCACACCTACATGCACATGAAGGCCAACTACGAGCTGATTATCGACAACGTGATGGATCTGTCGCACGTGGATCACGTGCACGGCGAGATCATCTCGACGCGCGGTCAGCTGTCTCCGCTGACGCCGCAGGTGCGCGAGACCGCCACGGCCATCGCCTCGCGCAACGAGTGGAAGCAGACGCCGCCGATGTTCATCTTCAACCAGTTCCTGCCCGACCCGCAGGGCGAGGCGCGCATGTTCGTGGAGGTGACGTGGACGCCGCCCGCGAACATCCAGTTATCGATCGGCGCATCGCAGGATCCGGCGAGCAAGCTCAACCTCGAGGAATGCGTCAGCCAGTTCGACCTGCACACCTGCACGCCGGAGAGTTCATCGACGACGCATTATTTCTTCGCCACGCGCCGCAATCATCTGGTCGACAGCGCCGAGTACAACGAAGGCAAGATCCGCGCGATGCACGCCGCGTTCGAGACCGAGGACGGTCCCATCATCGAGGCGGTGCAGCAGGAGATGGACACCGACGATTTCTTCAGCCTGCGTCCGGCGCTGACGTCCAACGATCTCGCGCCGGTGAAAGTGCGGCGCTTGCTCAGGAAACTGATCGAGGCCGAACGCGCAGCGGCGGTGCGCGACAAGCAGGAAGCGATCGTCGGCTGATCGTCCGCCGCTGACCGTAGCCCGGGCGAAGCCCGGGGTTCCTCTCCGTATGTCGAGAAGAAGCCCCGGGTTGCACCCGGGCTACGGTTGGCGGGCTAGAGCCCGAGCTCGCTCAGGCCCGGATGATCTTTGGGCCGAGGGGCGCTCGCATCCCAGTGGAACAGACGCTGATCCTCGCGGATCGCGAGATCGTTGATGCTGGCGTGGCGTTCCGCCATCAGGCCGTTGCCGTCGAACGCCCAGTTCTCGTTCCCGTAGGCGCGAAACCACTGGCCGGCTGCGTCGCGGTACTCGTACGCGAAGCGCACGGCGATGCGATGTCCGGTGAACGCCCACAGCTCCTTGATCAGTCGGTAGTCGTGTTCCTGCTTCCACTTGCGTGTCAGGAACTCGACGATGCGATCGCGCCCCTGGAAGATCTCGCTGCGGTTCCGCCAGCGGCTGTCGGGCGTGTAGGCCAGCGACACGCGCTCGGCATTGCGCCCGTTCCAGCCGTCTTCGGCCATGCGGACCTTCTGCACCGCGGTGGCTGCGTCGAACGGGGGCAGGGGCGGTCGCGGGTCCATGGGCAGATCTCTGTTGGCGAGCGTGCAGGTCGGCGCGCTTCGTGGTGAAAGGCGACGATGTCGCCGGAATCGTACGTGACGGCTGGATCGCGCGGAGACGCAAACAGCACGGCGGGCACAGCGACATGACGCCGACTCCATCCCACTGTAGCCCGGTCCGTTGCGCGGGTAGCCGTCGCTCGAATCGAAAGCGAGACCCCGGACTGCGTCCGGGCTACGCCGGTCGCGACTCCATCAGGTGCACGAGCGTTCGCAGCGCGCCGTTGACCGGCGTCGCGACGCCCAGTGTTCCGCCCAGGCGCACGACATAGCCATTCAGATGATCGATCTCGGTCGGTTTTCCGGCCGCGAGGTCCTGCGCGGTCGACGAGCGTTGCGTCGCCATCGATCCGGCGATCCGATTCACAGCGGGATAAGGATCGGACAGTCCGGTGATGCCGGCCGCGTGCGCGACCGCCAAGCATTCACCGATGACATCGTGCATCACCGCGACGACGCCGTCGGATTCCACGAGCTTGCCGTAGGGCATCTGCGGAATCGCGGAAAGGGCGTTGAACGCGCAGTTGATGATCAGCTTGTCCCACAAGGCCGGCACGACATCGTCCGAAACCTGCGTCGGAATGCGCGCGTCGCTGAGCAGCGCGGCGATGCGAGTCGCCTCGTCGAAGCGACCGATGACGAGTTCTCCGCGCCCGTGGTGACGCAGGTGACCGTCACCGGGCATACCGACGGCGAGGTAGACGATGGCGGGAATCGCTTTGCGCCCGAGCACCTTCGAAAGTCGATCTGCATTGTCGACGCCGTTCTGCAGACTCAGGACGCGGGCTTTGTCCGGAAGGAACGGCAGCAGCGTTTCGCCTGCACTCTCGGTATCACCGGACTTCACGCAGAACAGCACGAGGTCCGCATCGCGAGCCGCTTCGGGTGTCGTGCTCGCACCGATCGGGATGTGCCCGGTGAACGCAGCGGACTCGAACAGCAGGCCGTCGCGGCGGATCGCATCGACGTGCCGTGTCCGCGCCACCAAGGTCACCGCGTGACCCGCACGCGCCAGCATCGCTCCGTAGTAGCAGCCGACGGCGCCGGCGCCCATCACCAGAATGTTCATGCCGGAATCTTAGCGGCGTGTTGGGTTCGGGTGATAACGGCGTGGGGACTGATACGCAGCCATTCAAGGCAAGCCACAACCCAAAGCCGCTCGTAGTCTCCGGACTGCATCCATCGCGTGAATCGACGCAAGGAAAGGAGAGGCCCATGAAGTTCCATCACATGGCGGTGTTCGTCACCGACCTGGAAGAAGCCATCAAGCTCTGGCGCGACGTGCTGGGCTTCGAGCTCGCGGTGCACAAGGTCATTCCCGACGGGCCCGGTCCCGGCCCCGACACGATCATGTATCCCGCGCTGCTCGACGACATCTTCAAGGTCAAGGGCGCGCGCTCGAAGATGGCGTTGCTGAGTTCGAAGGACGGCGCGCTGATCGAACTGCAGCAATGCGAGACCCCGCGCATCCAGAAGACGCCGGAAGAGAACCTTCGCTATGGCCACACGGGCTTCCACGAACTCGGGCTGCTCGTGACCGACATCGACGGCTGGTACGCGAAATCAAGGCGGCGGGCTATCGCATGCAGACGGACTACGTATGGAAATGCGCCAGCCTGGGCCGCTCGTTCCTGTTCTATGACCAGGACGGCAACATGATCCAGATGTGGGAAACCGCGACCGACCAACAGGCGTCCTGGAACTGATCGGCTGCCGATCCGCGGGCCGAATCGCGTCAGCCGGTAGCGCGGCCCGCGCGGCGCAACGCGCCCAGGGCCAGCACTGACCAATCCTTCTCGCCGTCGCCGTGTGCGAGGGCGTCCAGCAGGCTGTCGCGAACCAGGCTCGCGATCGGTAGCGGCACCGACTCGCTCTCCGCGGCAGCCAGGATCAGACGCACATCCTTCAGACCGAGGCGGGCCTTGAAGCCTGCAGGCTCGAAGCGCTTCTCGGCGATATTGCTGCCGTATCCCTGGTAGACGGGACCCGGAAAGACGCTCGAGGACACCAGGTCGATCAACGTCGAAGGCGCGATGCCGTGGGCATCCACCAGCGCCGCGGCCTCACCCATGGTCTCGATCGCCGACACCAGCATGAAGTTCACGGCAAGCTTCATGACGTTGGCCTGCGATGCCCGCTCGCCGAGCCGCCAGGTCTTCTTGCCGATGACGTTGAGCAGCGGTTGCACGCGGTCGAGTGCGTCGGTCGGGCCCGCTGCGAGGATCTGCAGCGCAGCGGCGGCGGCGACGTGCGGACGACCCACCACAGGTGCTGACAGATAGGCCACACCGGTGGCGGTGTGTTGCGCAGCCAGCTCATCGGCGAGAACCACCGAGATCGTGGCGAGGTTCACGTGCACCAGTGGTGCGCGCAGTGTCGCCAGCAATCCTGATTCGATCAGGACGGCGCGCAGCGACGGATCGTCGGCGAACATGCTGAACAGCACGTCGGCATCCGCGCAGGCATCGGCAGGCGTCGCCGCGATCCTGGCGCCTTGAGCGGCGAGCACATCGCCAGCCGAGGGTGTGCGATTCCATGCCGTGACCTGATGTCCGGCCTTGATCAGGTTCGCGGCGATGGCCTGACCCATGGCGCCGAGGCCGAGAAAAGCGAGTTTCACGTGAATGTTCTCCAGGTGGATACGTCAGGTTTCTTCGGGCGGCGCAGCCGGGGCAAATCCCCTCCTGCAGGATCAGCGACTTGTAGGGGAGGCTCTGCCCCGACAGCACCCTATGCAGGGGGACCCCGATATTCCGCCTTCAGCGACCGCTGAACCGCGCTTCACGACGCTCCATGAACGACATCACGCCTTCCTTGGCGTCTTCGCTGCGCATCAGCCCCGACATGTCGTCGAACAGATGGCTTATCGCCACGTCCTGTCCTTCGGTGACCGCCATGCGCGTCGACTTGAGCACCGACTGCACGCCCAGCGGCGCGGCCTTGGCGATCTTCACGGCGATCTCGCGAGCCACGCGGTACTGCTCGCCGGCAGGAACGACTTCCTGCACCAGGCCCAGTCGATGTGCTTCCGCAGCCGTCCATGCGTCGCCGGTGAGCAGATAGCGCTGCGCATTGCCCCAACCCATCTGCTGCGGCAGCCGGATCGTCGCGCCGCCGCAGGGATAGATGCCGCGCTTGACCTCGAGCATCGCGAACTTCGTGTCTTCCGCCGCGACGCGCACGTCGGTGGCGAGCATCACCTCCACGCCCCAGGTGTAGCAGTAGCCCTGCACGGCCATCACCAGCGGCTTGCGGCAGCGCGGCGACGTCAGGCCGAACGGGTCGATGGCGCCCTCGTGCACCGGAAACTTGTCGCCCGACGCGAAGATCGGTGCCCACTTGTCCAGTTCGATGCCGGAGGAGAAGTGCTTGCCGGAGGCATGCAGCAGGCCGACGCGAAGCTCGGGATCGCGATCGAGCTGCCCGAGCGCGAGTCCGATATCACGGTACATCTCGGGCGAAAGCGCATTGAGTTTTTCCGCGCGATCGACATGGATGTCGAGGATGTGATCGGCGATGGTGACCTTGATGTGCGACATGGGCAGGGCTCGAAAGGGTGGGTGGTCGAAGTAGAGCAGAGCCCGCGCATCCGGCGTAGCCCGGGTGAAACCCGGGGCTTTTCCTCGCAGGTCGAGCGCAACCCCGGGTTGCCCCGGGCTACGGGGTGAATCAGAAGATCTCCGACGGCGCCCCCGACGCCACGTCGGTACGCGACGCCACGACGCCGAGCCAGGCGTCGATCTTCGGCAACTCGCATTCGAAGAAATAACGACAGGCGCGCAGCTTGCCGTCGACAAACGCACGCTCATCAGCTGTCGTGGCATTCAAGGCCCGCGCGGCGACGGCCTGCTCCAGCCACAACCACGCGACGACGACGTGTCCGAACGCCCACAGGAAGGGCGTCGCGTTGTCGAAGGCCGCGTTGGGCGCCTGCTGGCGCAGCGGCGCCAGCGAATCGTTGACCTGAGTGCAGGCGCGCTTGAGCGCGGCCGCGTGCGGCACAAACTCCGGCACGCCCTGCGATCGCGCCGTGATGTCGATCATCCGCCGGCCGAGCTCGGCCATGCCGCGTCCGCTGTCGCGCAGGATCTTGCGGCCGAGCAGGTCGATTGCCTGGATGCCGGTGGTCCCTTCGTGGATCGGGTTGAGACGGTTGTCGCGCAGCAGTTGCTCCACGTCGAAGTCGCGCGTGTAGCCGTAGCCGCCGTGGACCTGGATCGCGATGTCGTTGGCGGCCAGGCCATATTCCGATGGCCACGTCTTGGCGACCGGCGTCAGCAGGCCCAGCAGTTCGGCGCTGCCGGCGTTGCCTTCCTCGTCGACGAGCTTGGCGCAGTACAGGCACAGCGCCAGCGCACCTTCCACATAGGCCTTCTGCGCGAGCAGCATGCGCTTGACGTCCGCATGTTCGATCAGCGCCACTGGCGCGCCGGTGCGCACGCCGATGGCGCGGCCCTGCAGGCGCTCGCGTGCATAGGTCACCGACAACCGATGACCGCGATACCCTAGCGCCGCCGCACCCAGGCCGACGCCGATGCGGGCCTCGTTCATCATCTGGAACATCTGCGCCAGGCCGAGCCCGGGCTTGCCGACCATCCATCCGGTGGCGCCGCCGCGCTCGCCGAAATTGAGCAGGCAGTTGGCGGTGCCGCGATAACCCATCTTGTGATTGAGGCCGGCGACGCTCAGATCGTTGCGCGATCCGTCGGGCAGGATCTTGGGCACGATGAACAGCGACAGGCCGGCGGTGCCTTCGAGCAGTCGTCCATCCGCGCCGGGGACTTTCGCGAGCACGAGATGGACGATGTTCTCGCTGGCGTCCTGGTCGCCGCCCGAGATCCACATCTTGTTGCCGGTCAGCCGGTAGCGCTCGCCCAGTTCATCCGGTCCTGCGGACTCGGCCCGCGTGCGCACATCGCCCAGGCTCGAACCGGCCTGCGGTTCGGACAGGCACATCGTGCCGAACCAGCGGCCTTCGATCTGCGGCTTGGCGAATGTCTCGATCTGCGCGGACGAACCGAAGCTCACGATCAGTCGCGCGTTGGCCACCGTCAGCATCGCGTAGCCCGAGGTCGCGACATTGGCCGCCGCGAAGTACGCGAACGAGGCCGAGGTCAGCAGGTACGGCAGGCCCAGGCCGCCGAGGTCGGGCGAGAATCCGGCGGAGAAGAGTCCGACGTCCGCGTACTGGCGCAGCGCCTGCGTGACGTCCGGGCAGATGTGAACGCCGTCCGCCTCCAGCCGTGGCTCTTCGACGTCGGCCCGCTTGTAGTGGCTCAAGAAGTGCTCGCGCGCGAGCTTCTCGGACAGGTCCAGCATCGCATCGACGGATTCGCGCGTGAGATCCGCGTGGCGTTCCTGCGCAGCCAGCGACTCGATCTTCAGCCAGTCGTGCAACAGGAAATCGAGGTCGCGGCGGACGATCAGCGATGTGCTCATGCAGCGGTCCTTGGCGGTATCGGAGGGGGATCCCGGACTTCGTCCGGGCTACGGGAGCAGGGGTAGCCCGGGCGCGGTCCGGGGCCGTGCGTCGCCGATCACTTTTTCGTGATGCCGGTGTACATCGTCTCGCGCGGCTGGGCCAGCACGCGTCGGACCATCGGCTCGAAATGGCTCAGCGGCAGCGTCGGCGCGGCGGCATCGAAGGCGGGCCCGTCGTAGCGCTCGCAGAACTTGGCCGTCATGTCGTAGCCGGGATGCTGGCGGAAGTTCTCGCGCAGGTTGCGGTCCATGCCCAGGTGATGGAAGAAGTAATAGCCCTGGAAGATGCCGTGCTTCTCCACCATCCAGTGGTGTTCCGGCGACACGAAGGGCTTGAGCATGACGGCCGCGACGTCCGCGTGGTTGTACGGCCCCAAGGTATCGCCGATGTCGTGCAGCAGCGCGCACACCAGGTACTCCTCGTTCTCGCCGGCTTCCTGCGCCAGCGTGGCGGTCTGCAGACAGTGCTGCAGGCGATCGATCGGAAAGCCACCGTGATCTCCGTCCAGCAGGCGCAGATGAGCCAGCACGCGGTCCGCGAGGCCCTGCGCGAACGGAACGTAATGATCCTTGATGGCCGCCCAGTCCTGCACGGTGGATTCGGCGATCGACGTGAAATGGGCGCGGGGCAGCGTGTTGTCGTTCATGGTCTGGGGCCTGGCTGTCGGATGGATGGCGGCGGCGGGAGGACCCTAGCGCGTCGGCTTGTTCGCATCCAGCGATAACGCAGGAAAGTGCTCACGCCTCCCGCCGCGCAGCGTTCGCTTTTGATGGTCTCCCTCTCCCCATGCGCTGTTTGCATGGGGAGAGGGCTGGGGTGGGGGGCAGGCTTTTGGGGATCAGCCCGCATCGAGAAGCAGGAGATGTGCGACGTTCCGGGGACGCAGTCGCTCACGTCGGCCCCTCACCCCGGCCCTCTCCCCGCTGTCGCGGGGAGAGGGAGAAAAGCGGAGCCATCATTCCGTGGCTC